>Ga0181529_10004463_pt1 | contig 15142 bp, 9 predicted proteins | sample PEATcosm2014_Bin_36_FD_119763 | JGI IMG/M metagenome (GOLD analysis project Ga0181529, IMG submission 119763) | Peatland microbial communities from MTU Mesocosm Facility, Houghton, MI, USA - PEATcosm2014_Bin10_30_metaG | ecosystem: Environmental > Terrestrial > Soil > Wetlands > Peat | place...
ATAGCGGCCTCCAGCTTGTCGGTATCCTCGATCAGGTCCGAGACCAGCTCCGCGGAGGTATCGAAGCTCACCACCATAGCCTTATCCACGTTCGAGCGCATCACGCTCTGGATGAACTCGGTGGCGGCCTCCTGCTCGAAGCGGAACCGGTCGCGAATGCTGTTGCTGGTATCGATGAGGATGCCCAGGCGCAAGGGCAGGTCGCTTTCCGCCGTGAACTCCTGAATGGCTTGATTCCGTTTGCCTTCAACGACTTCGAAATCGGATTGGCCCAGATCGGTGATGAAGCGGCCCTTCTTGTCGGTGACGGTGAACAGCATGTTCACGCGGGTGACATCAACCTGGATGCGGGTGGGCTCATCGGCCTGAGGGGCGGTTTCCGGGGCGGGGGACGGCCTCTGCCCGGCAGCCGTAACCGCCAAGCCAAGCGCACCCATGGCGACAAGGGCAACCCACGGTTTCATATGCCCCAATTATAGCCTGGGTTTGAGGCCCTTCATCCACTCCTCCAGGACGGCGGGCAAAGGGGAGACGACCGCGATCTCCTCGCCGGTAGAGGGCTGCCGGAAGCGGATGCGGTGGGCGTGCAGGAAGAAGCGGCCGAGCGGCGGACGGCCCTCGACCTGAGACGGCGCGCCGTAGAGCGTATCGCCCGCCACCGGATGCCCGATGCTGGAAAGGTGCACGCGGATCTGGTGCGTGCGCCCCGTCCCGATGCGGATTTCCACCAGAGTGAAGCGCTCGAGGCGCCGCAGCACGCGATACTCCGACCAGGCCGCGCGGCCCGCGGCCAGCCGCGCCGTCATGCGGGTGCGATGCTGGGGGTCGCGGGCGATGGGCCGCTCAATTCGCCCAGCGTCGTGGAGCAGCCGTCCGTGCACCAGGGCCAGATAGGTCTTCTCCACCTGCCTTCCGGAGAATTGCGCGGCCAGGTTTCGATGGGCGTCGTCGTTCTTGGCCACCAGCAGCACGCCGCTGGTGAAGCGGTCCAGGCGATGCACAAGGCCCGGACGAAGCTCGCCGCCCACGCCGGAAAGCGCCCCGAAGCGCGCGAGCAGGGCGTTGACGAGCGTCCCGGCGTGTATGCCCGCCCCGGCGTGCACGGCCATGCCGGCGGGCTTATCGATCGCCGCCACGTCGGCATCCTCATAGAGCACGGTGAGCGGGATGTCTTCCGGCACGGCCCGCAAGGGCGGCGGCGGAGCGGGCGATACGACAATGCTCTGCCCCTCCCGTACCAGGTGCGAGGGGCGGCTCGGAGCTCCATCCACCAGCACGAGACCCCGGCGGATCCACTCTTGTATGCGCGAACGGCTGAATTGCGGCAGCGAGCTCTGGATTACCTGGTCGAGGCGCCTGGCGGCATCCATCGATCCGGCGGTGAGGTGTATGGCTGGCAGGGCGTCCGGGGTGGGACCTGCCTCATCAGGCATCCGACTTGACAACATCCGGCTCGGCCGCCACCCTGCGTCCGGCCTCGGCCGATAAAGGACGCCTGTCGTAGAATTGGATGCGGCAATAGCAGCAGTGGTGCAGCCGGCCCCCCGCGAGCCGTTCCCAGAGGTTCAAAAACCCCGAGTACATCGGGTCGATGTGATCGCGGGATTCAAGCCGCTTCAGGCGGTACGTTCCGCAGAGCGGGCAGCGGCTATGGGGCCCGAAATGATAGCGGAAGCGGCGCGGAACGGGCTGCCCTCGATGGCAGTCGCGGCATTCATAGACAGCCTGTGAGTGAAAACGCTCCAGCAAAGTGCGGTGGATCTGCCGTACACGCCCCCCACAGTAGCCGCACGTTCGCATCACCCGTAATATATCACTCAATTGCGGAACTGGTGTAAGCCGCGTCACAATGGTAGGTTCGACCCTACCGTCCAGTACCCTCTATGCTTGACCGGATCACCGTGCATGGCGCGCGCCAGCACAACTTGAAGAATATCGATGTCGAAATTCCGCGTAACAGCTTCACGGTGATCACCGGTCTCAGCGGCTCCGGAAAATCGTCGCTGGCGTTCGACACGATTTATGCCGAAGGGCAGCGGCGCTACGTCGAAACGCTTTCCACCTACGCCCGCCAGTTTCTGGACCAGATGGAGCGGCCCGACGTGGATTCCATCGACGGCCTGAGCCCGGCGATATCGATCGAGCAGAAGACCACCAGCCGGAGTCCGCGCTCGACGGTGGGAACCATCACCGAGATCTACGATTATCTTCGCCTGCTGTACTCCTCGATAGGCGTGCCGCATTGCCCGGTATGCGGAAACGAAATCTCGCGGCAGACCACCGGGCAGATCCTGGAGCACGTGCTGGCGCTCAAGCCGGAAGACCGCATCATGGTTCTGGCGCCGGTGGTACGCGGACGCAAGGGAGAGTACAAGAAGGACCTTGAGAAGCTGGCGCGCCAGGGATTCGTGCGGGCCCGCGTCGATGGCACGCTGCGCTCTCTGGACGACGAAATCCAGCTCGACAGACGCCGCAATCACACGATCGAGGTAGTGGTGGACCGGCTGCTGGTGCGGCCGGGAATCGAGAAGCGTCTGGAGGCCTCCATCGAGACAGCCACCAAGCTGGCGGACGGGCTGGTGCTGGTGGCGGTAGTGAACGGCGCCGAGCGCCTGTACTCGCAGAAACTGGCTTGCATGGAGTGCGGCACCAGCGTTGCGCAACTCGAACCGCGCTCGTTCTCCTTCAATAGCCCTTATGGAGCCTGCGAGGAGTGCCACGGGCTGGGAAACACCTGGAGCTTCGATCCGGTGAAGGCGATCGTGGATGCGTCGAAGCCCCTCTTCGATGGCGGCCTGGGGCCGGGGGCCAGCTCCTGGGAGGTGCAGCACGCCACCGAGGAGTTCGCCCGCAAGGCGCGCATCGATCTCAAGACGCCCTTCGAGGAGTTGCCCCTCAAGGCGCAGGAGCAACTGCTGACCGGCGCGGGCGGATTCGCGGGCATCCTGGGCATTTTGCAGGAGCTGTACCAGGATTCCAGCGAGACGTACCGCGAGTGGCTCACCGATTACATGGCCCCGGTCGAGTGCGCCGCCTGCCATGGAAAGCGGCTGCGTCCGGCCAGCCTGGCGGTGCGCGTGAAGAATTTCTCGATCGCCGAGTTCACCGCCCTGCCGATCTCGCGCGCGCTCATGACGGTGCGCAACTGGGAGTTCGGCGAACGCGACATGCAGATCGCCGGCCGCGTGCTCGATGAGATCCGCCGGCGCCTGGAGTTCCTCTCGGCGGTGGGCCTGGATTACATCGGCCTGGACCGTTCCGCCGCGACGCTCTCGGGCGGCGAGGCGCAGCGCATCCGCCTAGCCACGCAGATCGGCTCGAAGCTGCGCGGGGTGCTCTACGTGCTCGACGAACCCTCGATCGGCCTGCATCCGCGCGACAACGGACGGCTGCTCGAGACCCTGGCGCATCTGCGCGATATGGGCAACACGGTGCTGGTGGTGGAGCACGATGCCGAGACCATCGAGCGCGCCGATTACGTGATCGACCTGGGGCCGGGCGCCGGGCGCCTGGGCGGCAAGCTGGTAGCGGCGGGCGAGCCGGACGATATCGCGCGCGATCCCGCCTCGCTGACGGGCCAGTACCTTTCCGGAGCGCTGGAGATTCCAGTGCCCGCGGAACGCCGCGCGCCCAACGGAAAGAAGCTGGCCATCCGCGGAGCGAGCGAGCACAACCTGAAGAACATCGACGTGGAGATTCCGCTGGGCCTGCTCACCGTGGTAACGGGCGTTTCCGGCAGCGGCAAATCCACGCTGGTGAACGAGATTCTATATCGCTCGCTGGCCCGCGCCATCTACGGATCGCACGAGGAGCCGGGCGCGCACGAGGCCATCGAAGGGATCGAGCTGCTCGATAAAGTGATTCGCATCGACCAGGCGCCCATCGGCCGCACGCCGCGCTCGAACCCCGCCACCTATACGGGCCTGTTCACGCCCATACGCGATCTCTACGCCATGCTGCCGGAATCGCGCGAGCGCGGCTACAAGCCGGGGCGCTTCAGCTTCAACGTGAAGGGCGGGCGCTGCGAAGCCTGCCAGGGCGACGGGCTCAAGCGCATCGAGATGAACTTCCTGCCGGACGTTTACGTCACCTGCGATGTGTGCCGCGGCCGCCGCTACAATCGCGAGACCTTGCAGGTGAAGTTTAAGGGCTATTCCATCGCCGATATGCTGGGCGCTACCGTGGAAGAGGCCTTGCCCCTGATGGAAAATCTGCCGCAGATCCGCGCCAAGCTGCAAACGCTCTACGATGTCGGCCTGGGCTACGTGCATTTGGGACAATCTTCCACCACGCTGTCCGGCGGCGAAGCGCAGCGCATCAAGCTGGCGCGCGAGCTCAGCAAACGCCAGACCGGGCGCACCTTCTACCTGCTGGACGAGCCCACCACGGGCCTGCATTTCGACGACGTGCGGAAGCTGCTGGACGTCTTGCAGCGGCTGGTTTCCCTCGGCAACACGGTGGTGGTGATCGAGCACAACATGGACGTGGTCAAGACCGCCGACTGGATCATCGACCTGGGACCCGATGGCGGCGAATATGGCGGCCGCCTGGTGGCCTGCGGCACGCCCGAGCAGGTGATGCGCTCGAAGAAGAGCTATACCGGCGAAGCGCTGCGCAAGACGCTCGGCAAGGGAAGAGCGGCATGAGCCGATACAGCCAGCGCCCGCTCGATTTCACGAGCTTGAGGACCGTGGGTCTGAAGGCGCGCGGCGGCAAGGTCAAGACCGCCGATTTCGCGTCCGTTTACCGCCCCGGCGCGGGTCTGGCCGGGTGGCTGGATTCGCTGCCGCGGATCCTCGCAGGCAACGATTTCCGGGCGGTGGTGGAAGCCATCGCGGAGGCTCGCTCGCGGCGCCGCGCCATTGTCTGGGGCTTGGGCGGCCATGTCATCAAGTGCGGCCTCGCGCCGGTGCTGATCGACCTCATGCGGCGCGGCTACGTTACGGTTTTCGCCATGAACGGGGCGGCCGCCATCCACGATTTCGAGATTGCGCTGGCCGGTCACACCAGCGAGGACGTGGAAGCCGTGCTGCCGGATGGGAGCTTCGGAGCCGCCGAAGAGACCGGCCGCGAGATGAATTGCGCCATCGCGGAAGGCGATCGCGATGGCCTGGGCATCGGCGAAGCCCTCGGCCGCCGCCTCGTGGGGCACGCTTTAGCCTGCCCGGAAGATGTTGCTCCGAGTCTTCTGCTCCAGGCCTACCGCAACCGCACTCCCGTGACGGTGCACGTGGCCATTGGAACGGACACGCCGCACACCCATCCGGCGGCCGATCCGGCGGCCATCGGCAGCGCTTCGCATCGCGACTTCCGCCTGCTGGCCGCTTGCATCGCGGATCTGGACCAGGGCGGCGTGTACCTCAACGTGGGCTCGGCCGTCGTCCTGCCCGAAGTCTTCCTGAAGGCCGTTTCGGCGGTGCGCAACCTGGGCCATCCGCTGGCCGGTTTCACCACCGTCAATCTCGATTTCCTGCAGCACTACCGCCCGCGCGTCAACGTGGTGGAGCGCCCGCACGCGCGCTCGGGCGGCGCGGGCTACGCCCTCACCGGCCACCATGAGCTGATGCTCCCGCTGCTGGCGGCGGCCCTTATCGAGAAGGACGCATGATGGAAGACGAGCAACCGCCGGTTGCTTCGCCGGTTCCATCGCCCGCACCCGAGCGGCCCCGCGGCGCGCCTTTTTGGGGCTACCACGATCTGTTTCTTTTTCTGGGCCTGATGGTGGGTGGCATCCTGGCGAGCAGCCTGTTTGCCAGGGTGCTGGTGGCCGCGCTGCATGTCAGCCACCCGGTGGGAGCGCTGGAGCCCCTGGTGGCGCAACTCCTGCTCGATGTCTTTATATTCGCGGCGCTGGCGGCCATCTTCCGGTTCCAATACGACGAGCCCTTCTGGAGCTCGCTGGCATGGACGCCCATGCGCATCTCGCCGGTGTGGATCGTTATTCTCGGGTTTGGCACGGCCATCGGGGTGGCGGTGCTGGCCGTGGCGATTCATCTGCCTGCGGGCGCTAACCCGATGACCAAGCTGCTCGAAGACCGCACCTCGGTGATCCTGATGGCCGGCTTCGGCGTAACGCTAGGGCCGCTCTTCGAGGAACTGGTATTCCGGGGATTTTTGCAGCCTCTGGTGGTGAACAGCTTGGGCGCCGCGCCGGGCATCGTGGTGGCGGCCATTCCGTTCGGCGTGCTGCATTACTGGGAGTACGGCAAATCCTGGCGGCACGCCCTGCTGATTTCGTTGGCGGGGGCGGCCTTCGGCTGGATGCGCCACGCTACCGGCTCCACGCGGGCCTCCACCTTCATGCACGCCTCTTACAACGCCCTGAACTTCATCGCCCTATTCGCGCAAAAGGAGAACCTGCCGCCAACATGGTAGAGACCATTCAGTGGGTGGATGACGCGGTGGTCATGATCGACCAGACGCGCCTGCCGCGGGAAGAGAAGTACGTGACCTGCCGGACGTACGAGGAAGTTGCGGCGGCCATCCGCAACATGGTCATCCGCGGGGCGCCCGCCATCGGTGTGGCCGCGGCCATGGGCATCGCGCTGGGCATGCTGGCTGCGCCCGAGGGCGGCCTGGATGGCCATTTCGAGACCATCCGCGGCACGCTCGCCGCGACGCGCCCCACGGCGGTGAACCTGTTCTGGGCCCTCGAGCGGATGAAGCGGCTGTACCTGTCTCTGCGCGGCCGGCCCATCGGTGAAATCCGCCGCCGCCTGGTGGAGGAGGCCCTGCTGGTGCGCGAGGAGGATATCGCCATCTGCCGCGCCATCGGCCGCAACGGAGCGCCGCTGGTGCCGGACGGCAAGACCCTGCTGACGCATTGCAACGCCGGCGCGCTGGCCACCGCGGGATACGGCACGGCCCTGGGAGTGGTCCGGGCGGCCATCGAGAGCGGCAAGCGCGTGGATGTTTTCGCCGACGAAACCCGCCCGTTCCTGCAAGGCGCGCGGCTCACGGTATGGGAGCTGCAGCGGGACGGCATCCCCGCAACTCTCATCACCGACAACATGGCGGGCCATTTTCTGAAATCCGGGCGCATCGGCTGCGTGGTGGTAGGCGCCGACCGCATCGCCGCCAACGGCGACGTGGCCAACAAGATCGGAACGTATTCGATGGCCGTACTGGCGCGCGAGAATGGCGTGCCATTTTACGTGGCCGCGCCCATTTCGACGCTCGATCTAACGCTCGCCTCGGGCGCGCAGATCCCTATCGAACAACGCCCCGCGGCCGAAGTGACGCACGTGTTCGGGATGCTCATCGCGCCGGAGGGCATTCCGGCCGAGAACCCGGCTTTCGATGTGACCCCCGCCCGCTACGTGAGTGCCATCGTTACGGAGCGGGGCGTGGCTCGCCCACCTTACGAACAATCTTTGCGAGAATTAGTGAAATAGACCATGCGAATTTTCCCAGCTCTTCTCCTCTGTGCCGCCGCGCTGGTGGCGGCCGGCGGTCCGCGCCGCGCTCCCGGCTTCGCCCTGATGGATATGAAGGGCGAAATGCACGACCTGGCCGACTATCGCGGCAAGGTGGTGGTTCTGGAGTTCATGCAGAGCACCTGCCCGCATTGCGCCTCGTTCGTCGATATTCTGCAGAAGGCGCAGAAGAAATACGGCGACCAGGTGGCCATTCTGGCGGTGGGAAACCCTCCCGCGGACAGCCCCGCGACAATGAACCAGTACATCGCCGGCCACCAGATTACGTATCCCGTGATGCTCGATTGCGGCCAGGTGGCTTACTCCTACGTGCTGAAGGGCAAAATCGATCTGCCCACGGTCTATGTGATCGACGCCAAGGGCATGATCGCGGGCGAATACACGTACAGCGTGCTTACCCGCGGTTTCTTCGAGGGCAACGAGCTGTTCACCGATCTCGACCGCCTGCTAAAGGCGCGTTAAACGATCGTCACTGGGTCACGGTTAAGGTGGCCGCGGGGCTCGCCACGCCGCCAACCGTAACGACTACGGATTCTGCGCCGGTGGCGACCGTGGAGGGAACCGTGATATTGATCTGCAGGACTCCGACCGACCAGCTCGGAATGCCGATATAACCAGGCGTTACCTGCGTCCCCCCAACCGTTACCACCGTGTTCTGTATCGGCACGGGCGTGCTAGTGCCGGCCGGGGTTGCGCCCGTCGCGACGGCGGGCTGGACCGCGCCGGCGCCGGTGAGATACAAGGCTACGGCCTGGCCGTGCCCCGCGGTGCCGGTGGGAACGAGCGCGCCGCCGGAGCCGGCAATGCCGGGCGCCGCCGCCGCCATTTGGATCGTTGCGGACGCGGTTTGCCCGTTATTACTCACCACCACGGCCACTGTTCCCGTGGCCGGTGTTTCGTAAGGAACTTGCACGTTCAACTGCGCGGGAGAGATATAGTAGAGCGGCGCCGCAACCCCGTTAATCGTGACGGACACGTTATCCAGCGAAACGGGCAGGGGCGCGGCCGCTGCCGTCCGGGTCGTTAGTGCCAACTGCGATCCGAAGATGGCCAGTGCCATGCCGGGGGCATAAGACTGGCTGTAGGAAAAGGCGTTGGTGAGACTGGAGATCGAAGGAACCGCGGACGAAGACCCGACGATCTTGAGTGTGGCGGACGCCGAGGCCGTGTTGTCCGCGCTGTCGCCGCTGTATGCCGCGGTAATCGTGTCGGAGCCGGAGGTAAGCCCGGCAGCGCTTCCTTGGATCGTCAGACTCGCGGTGGCCGTGTTCCCCGCACCGGAGAGTGTGCCTGAGCCCAAAGTAATACCGCCCGCGGAGAAGGTCACCGTTCCGCTGGGAGTGTTGCCATTGCTGGAGGTGAGAGTTGCGGTTAGCGTGGCGCTCCCACCGGCCGAGATGCTTACGGGGCTGGCGGCCAGCGTCATGGACGGAGTGCCCTTGGTGAGCAGAGCGCCGGCATGCCAGGCCGTTACGAAGTTGTAAACATCTATGGACCCGAGGCCGGTCACCTGGTCATAACCGATACCGGCGTTATAGCCGATGGACGTCGAGCCTCCGGCGCATCGCCGACCCGAACAGGTGGTCGCAGTTACAATATTATTGCCCGTAGTAACATCGTGGAAAGCGCTTGGCGTCGACTTGGCGAAGCCGTACAAATATGTGTTGACGTTTCCCAGTCCGGCGTGCGATTGATAGCCGTTCTTCACCAGGTAGTTATTCAGGAGCGTCAGGATTCCCGAAAACGTCGGGGCGCCGAAGGACGTACCGCCAAAGATCTGCCAGCCTGCCGTAGCCTGCCGGCCGGAGCCGGAGGCCGTGTACACCATGTAACCGTCATGGTTCGGCGAAGCCGGCAGCGCCACATCGGGAACGTCGCGGGCCCCATCGGCCGGAACTCCCAGGCCGGTCTGCCAGGAGGGCTTTGCGAAAAAGACGCTGGCGCCGCCGCCGCTCGCGGCCGGGCTGTTGACGGTGCTGTCGTTCCAGGTCGTCTCGGGAATATACGAGAGGGCGGACGCCTTGGTTGTGGAGTTGTTATTGCCGCTCCAGTAAGTGCCGCTGCCCTCGTTAAATTCAGTGCCGCCGACGCCGGTAACTTGCGGGATGCTGGCCGGCATGTCCACGGACAGGACGAAATCCGTGCTGGAGCCGCCAAACGGGCCGCTGGAGCTACCGTAGCAATCCGCCGCGCCCGAGTCGCCCGAGGCCGCCACCCAGGTGATCCCTTCCGCGTTTCCCTTAACCGCCCAGGCTTGCAAGGTCGCCGAATCCGCCTGGGTTGCCGCGGTCTCGCATTCGCCGTAACTCGAGCTCACGACGGGCGCCAGGTCCTGGTCGATGGCATACTGGACCGCATCCATAACGTCGTAGGAGTATACGAAAAGCAGACTGGCATTGACGGCCACGGCGGAGGACCATTCGAGATCGAGATCGGATTCCTGCTCGTCGCTCTCGCTGACTCCCGGGTCTTGCGTATTCGGCACTAACGTGGTCGTCAGGTTCGTCGCCGGGAGCCCGAAGTAACTCCGGAAAGTCGCCAGGTGCGAGGTGTCGATATCGCTTTGCCCCACCACCGCAATGGTCTGCCCGGCCCCTCCGATCCCGGCGTTGTAGAGCGGCTGAATGTCGAAGATGGCGACGAAATCGCCGGGAACTACATAGTGAACGCCCGCAGTGGCGGAATTGTACTCCGGAGTTACTCCGTCGGCGCGGACTCCCAGGCCGGCCATCTTCCGGCTTCTGGGCTTGAGGCGGAAGTCGTGGAGGCCATGGATCGCTTGCACCACGCCTTGCAAGGCCGCGGGCAGAGACGGTTCGGTGGTGTTGGCGTAATGCGTCTCGCCGTTCACCACGTAAACGTGGATCTCGGTGTGGAGGGCGCTCTCGATCTGCGCGGCGGTCCCGCTCACCGCCACGGCATCGCGCGCTCGCGCCACGCTGGCGACCGTCAAGTGCTGGCTTTGCAGCCACTCGACGATCTTAGCGATATCGTCCTGGCTAGCGCCGAAACGGTCCGCGTATTCCTCCGGCGTCAGCCATTTGTGGTAGTTCGCCGACGTGGGGTCCTGCTGCTGCGCGAGCAACTGCTCCAGATCGGCCTTTTGGGCGGCGGACGGCTGGAGCACGAACGTCACACGGCTCAGCGCCATGGACGGATCTACCGGGCCCCGGTCATACTCGCTTCGCGCCAAAGGATGCAGGTGGCCGCTCAACGTGAACCGCTGGCTGCCGGAGATTCGTCCGGCAATCCGGTTCTGCTGGGCGTACACGACCCCCTGGAGCGAAACCAGGACGGCCATAGCGTATGTTACGCGGGTCATATCACACATTCCGACGTGCTGGTATGCACCCCGGTTTCCTTGCCGGCGGGGCGGTGGTCTTTTACTACCCCGTTTTAACACTGGTTAACTTAGGCGTCGCCCCTCCCTTTGGATAGGAGACTCACCTTCACAGCACCACCCGCTCGTGGCTCTCGCGCCGCGTGATCCGCTCGCGGTCCAGGTATTCGAGCAGCGGAATGGCATACTTCCGCGAGACGCCGGTCCATTCCTTGAACTCCGGAACGCCGAAGCGCTGAGCGCGGCGTGCGGCCAGCATGCCGCGCAATCGCTCGATGGCGGAGCGGTGAAACACCAGATCTTCGTTCACGCGCACGAGGCGCTTCTCACGCAGCAGCATTTCGAGCAAAGTGCGGGCGCGCGCAGGCTCGACGCCCGATTGGGCCAGTACGTCCCTCCATGCCGGGGTCGCGAGGCCTGCGGCTTCGAAAGCACGCTCGATCGAGGCGCGCGCCTGTTCCTCATCCTCCTGGAGCACCGGCCGGCGGCCGCGCGCGCGCACCAGCTCGCCTTCGGCCACAATCTCGCCGCCGCCCGCCAGTAGCGCGTCGAGCAAAAAGGCGGGGCAGTCCGGCAGCTCCAGGTTGCGGAGATCCTGTCGCGGCATACCCGCCAGCAGCGGATTCCGGCCGTGAAACTCGCGCACGGCTTTCGCCAGCCGTTCGCCCGCGGCGTCGAACCAGGCCCGATCCACGTACCACGGCTGGAGCTGCGGGATCGAAACCAGGTTGGTCCGGCCGGCCGCGCCGGCGATCTCCGGCTCCGTCATTCCCGTGCGCGCCACCAGCTCCTCGGTTCCGGCGCCGTACGCGGCTTCGCGCACCAGCAGCGCCAGGCGGGCGGCCGCATCGCCGGAGGCCAGCACGTCGAGCCGCGCGGCTACGTCCTCGCCCCGGGCGTAGGGACGCTCACCCAGGTCCACCACGCGGCCGCCGCCGATGGTCACCACCGGCGAGAACATTCGGATAATGAAGCGGTCGCCGGGCAACAACAGAGCCGGCTCGCGGAGCAGCAGACGGACATAGGCCGTGCCGCCGGGCCGCAGCACCGTGCCGCCACCCAGCAACCGGACTTCGGCCTCGATCTCCGCCGTCCCCGAGTGGAAATGCACCGGCGCGCGGTGCTTAAGAGGCTTGGCGGAGGGCAGCAGGTCCAGGCGGCAATCCACCCGGTTCACCGCGTGAAAGATCCCCGGTTCGGAAAGTACGTCGCCGCGCGTCAGATCGCCCGGCTCGATGTCCGCCAGGTTCACTGCGGTGCGCTGCCCGGCAACCGCGCGTTCCGTGGCCGCCCCGTGCACCTCCACGCCGCGCACCCGCAGGCGGCGGCCGGCGGGATACACCTCGACCTCCTGTTCGCGGGCCACCGCGCCGGAGATCAGCGTTCCGGTGACCACCGTGCCGAAGCCTCTCACGGAAAATACGCGATCGATGGGCAGCCGGAAGTGGCCCGCCGCGTTGCGCTCCGGAACCGCCGCCGCCGCGCGCGCCAGATCTTCGCGCAGCTCCTCGAGGCCCAAGCCCGCGGGCGAGCCCACCGCCACCATGGGCGCGCCCTGGAGGAACGAGCCGGCCACCAGTTCCTCGACTTCGAGGCGCACCAGGTCCACCGGGGTGGCATCCACCAGGTCGGCCTTGGTCAGCGCGATAATGCCGCGCGGGATCTCGAGCAGCCGGCAAATGTCGAAATGCTCGCGCGTTTGGGGCTTGACGGATTCGTCGGCGGCCACCACGAACAGAACCAGGTCGATGCCGCCCACGCCCGCCAGCATGTTCTTGATGAAGCGCTCGTGACCGGGGACATCGATGAAGCTCAGCCGCAGAGAAGGTGTTACGTCGAGGTGCGCGAAGCCCAGGTCGATGGTGATGCCGCGCCGCTTTTCCTCCTCCAGGCGGTCCGCGTCAATGCCCGTAAGCGCCTTTACCAGCGCGGTCTTGCCGTGATCGATGTGGCCGGCCGTGCCGACGACGACGTGCTTCATGACTTTGGTTCTATCCTACTCCGCTGTACGCGGCGTTACAGTGGAGAGAGTGCTCGCTTACGCGTTGCTGGCCCTGGTAACGGGATCTCTGGTCTATTGCATCCTGACGGTTGTGGCGGTCCGGCGGTACCGCGCGGTCCGCCCGCCGCGCCTCGAAGCTGCTGTACCGATCAGCGTGCTGAAACCGCTGGCCGGGCTGGACGATGGCCTGGAAGAGAACCTGCGCAGCTTCTTCGAGCAGGATTATCCGTACTTCGAGATTCTCTTCGGCTTGCGCGGCCCCGAGGACCCGGCCCTGGCGGTGGTGGAGCGGCTGCGGGCGGCCTACCCCGCGGTTCCGGCGCAAATCATCATCACCGGCGAGCCATCCTACCCCAACGCCAAGGTTTACAGCCTGGAGCACATGCTGGCGGCCTCGCGCTACGATTTGCTGGTGATGGCCGATAGCGACGTGCGCGTCACGTCCGCGATGCTCTCGACCGTCGCCGCCGAGTTCCGGGACGCCAACCTGGGGATGGCCACCTGCCCCTATCGCGCGACGCCGGGGAGCAGCTTCTGGTCCACCCTGGAGGCTCTCGGTCTGAACACCGAGTTCCTGGGCGGCGTGCTGGTGGCGCGCATGCTGGACGGCGTGAAATTCGCGCTGGGACCCGCCATTGCCGCGCGGCGCGCCACCCTGGCGCGCATCGGTGGCTTCGATGTCCTCAAGGACTACCTGGCCGAGGATTTCGTGATGGGTAAGCTGGCGGCGGAGCGGGGCGCGACCGTCATCCTCTCGTCCTATATCGTCGAACACCGCATCGGCGCGCAGCCCTTCGGCGCCAACCTGAAGCACCGGCTGAGGTGGAATCGCAGCACTCGGCGATCGCGCCCATGGGGCTACCTGGGGCAGGTCTTCACCAATCCGCTGCCGCTGGCGCTGGCGCTGTGTATAGCGAAGCCCGCGTGGTGGCCGGTGGCCGTCCTGGCCGCGCTCGGCCGCGCCGTGGCCGCCTGGGCCACCGCGGAGCAGGTGCTGGGCGATCCGCTCACGCGGCGCCTATGGTACCTGGTGCCGTTGCAGGACCTGATCGGTTTTGTGATGTGGATCGCAGGTTTTTTCGGCAATACGGTCCTGTGGCGGGGGCGCCGGTACTATCTGCTCTCCGACGGCCGCTTCCGGCTAGTGAAGTAGAGCCGCGCCCGCTACAATGATCCCGATGAACCGTCTGGAAGAACTGCACCGCCGGCAGGCGGCCTCCGAGCAAGGCGGCGGCCCGGAACGCCGCGCCCGCCAGCACCGCGAGGGGAAGCTTTCCGCGCGGGAGCGCATCGAGCTGCTGCTCGACGAGAACTCGTTCGAAGAGCTGGACAAGCTGGTGACCCACCGCGCCCGCGATTTCGGCATGGAAGAGCAGAAGGTGCCCGGCGATGGCTTCGTCACCGGTTACGGCCGCGTGGATGGGCGCCAGGTCTTCGTCTTCGCGCAGGATTTCACGGTTCTGGGCGGCTCGCTCTCCGAAACCAACGCGCAGAAGATTTGCAAGATCATGGACCTGGCCCTGAAGACCGGCTCCCCCGTAATCGGCCTCAACGATTCCGGCGGCGCCCGCATCCAGGAGGGCGTGGTTTCGCTGGCCGGTTATGCCGATATCTTCCTGCGCAATACCCTGGCCAGCGGCGTGGTGCCGCAGATCTCCGCCATCATGGGCCCGTGCGCGGGCGGCGCGGTCTACTCGCCCGCCATCACCGATTTCACTTTCATGGTGGAGGGCACCAGCTACATGTTCGTCACCGGCCCCGAGGTGATCAAGACCGTCACCCACGAGGACGTCACAATGGAAAAGCTGGGCGGCGCCGCCACCCACAACTCGGTCAGCGGTGTGGGCCATTTCACCGCCGCGGACGATGCCGAGTGCCTGCGCATGGTCCGCGAGCTGCTGGGCTACCTGCCGCGGAACAACCGCGAGGACCCGCCGCGCCGCGCCACCTCCGATCCCGAAGACCGCATGGATTCCGCCCTGGACACACTGGTGCCGCAGGATTCCAGCCTCCCCTACGACACCAAGGACGTGATTCACCGCGTGGTGGACGAGGGCGAATTTTTCGAGGTCCACGAACACTGGGCGCGCAATATCGTGGTCGGATTCGCCCGCATGGGCGGCCGCCCGGTGGGGATCGTGGCCAATCAGCCCAACTACCTGGCCGGCTGCCTGGATATCAACTCGTCGGTTAAAGGAGCGCGTTTCGTGCGCTTCTGCGATGCCTTCAATATTCCGTTGGTGACGTTCGAGGACGTGCCCGGTTTCCTGCCCGGCACGGAGCAGGAATTCGGCGGCATTATCCGCCATGGCGCGAAGCTGCTCTACGCGTTCGCCGAGGCCACCGTGCCGAAGATCACCGTCA
>Ga0181529_10004465_pt1 | contig 15141 bp, 8 predicted proteins | sample PEATcosm2014_Bin_36_FD_119763 | JGI IMG/M metagenome (GOLD analysis project Ga0181529, IMG submission 119763) | Peatland microbial communities from MTU Mesocosm Facility, Houghton, MI, USA - PEATcosm2014_Bin10_30_metaG | ecosystem: Environmental > Terrestrial > Soil > Wetlands > Peat | place...
CGTCCCGAAAAAGGGAGTTGGGGCACTTGGGTGTATTTCGACGGGGCGGGCGTCTCGGAGAAGTGCCGCCACTCTCCCAGATATGGCCTCCCGGGAAGCCCGTGGCAATAGTAAGTCCCGGCGCAAGGGAACAATTTCGAGCCTGTTTCAGGGGTACCCAAACCGTCCACCAGGCCTCGGGAGAGCGTTGTCGCGTCTCGGTGCGGGTCGGCCTTTCCGGCGGGGACGCGGCTTGCCAGAGAAGTTACTATTACCACGGGCTGCTATGGGCGGACCCAGGGTTCGCCCATGTGCCCCAGGGGTCCGCCCAGGGGTCCGCCCCACCCAAGCACGCGAGTCCGTGTCGCTCTTGTGTCGCGCGCCCGCCATGGCCGAGCCGATTTCCCAACAGACCTCGCCGCGGATCTGCCCGTGCACTACCGGACCCGCGGGCCGGCGGTTTTGGCGTTGTGCGCTCCTTCGGGATGCGGAGGCGGTGTAGCGCCGGAACTGACGAGCAGATCGAACAGCCGGGAGGGCGAACTGGCCGCCGGGGGAATCGCCGTTTGCCCCGCGAGGTGGAGCCGGTCCCCCGCAGCGGATGACCCCGCCGCCAGTGCCGCGGGCGCATCCGCACTCGTGGACGGCGGCAGGAAGTGTACGGTGCCGCTCCAGGTGTTGGAGTTGCCATTGGCGTCGGTGCCGCTGAGCTGCCAGACGCCGTCCCATGGCGGCGCGCACCCGCACGACGCGACAAAATTGCCGGAAAGAGTGCCGAAGGCGGGAATGCCGGTAGCCCCGAACCAATTGGCGATATCGCTGGTGTAGTCGGTTCCGAACACCAGCAGTTTGGTGAAGGTGACGCCCACTCCGCCGGTCTCGGTGAGCTCCGCTTCGTAGTAGTACTTGCCATCGGACGATTGGTTGACGGAGGGCGGAACGAAAGCGATTTGCACGTTGCCCTGTTTTTCCACGTTCACATAAGCCGGCGCGCTCGATACGCCTCCCACCGTGACCACCACCGGCTGCTTGCCTGCGGGCGCATTCTGCGGCACCGCAAAGTTCACCTGGGTGACGCCCACGCTCCAACTCGGAATGCCGACGAACTCCGGTGTTACCGCCACGCCGCCCACGGTCATGCTGAAAGCCTGCCGGGGCGCCGGCGGTTGCGCAATGGCGGCGCCGGTGGGCGCGGAACCGGTGGTCACGAAGGGCGACACGTCGCCCTCCCCGGTAATAAAGATCGCCAGACTCTGGCCGGGGGTGGCGCTGCCGATGGGGGTGAGCAGTCCGGTGTTGTAATTGTAAAAGATCCCCGGATTGGCGAGCCCGGCCTGGAACGTATATGTAGCCACCTGCCCGTTGTTGTCGACCGCCAGCAGGGCCGGGCCCTTCGGTGTCTCGTAAGGAATCTGCAGATTGATCTGGGTTGAGGCGCCCGATGCGTACACACCGTAGAGAGGCGCCGGTACGCCGTTGACCGAAGCGGAAACGCCACCCAGCGTGTAGGGCAGCGGCAGCGTGGTCGCAGTCAGGTAGCTGCTGGTGAGGTTGGTGCCGAAGACGCTGAGGATCATGCCTGGCGCGAAGGCCTGCTGGAAAGAGGCGCCATTGGCGACGGCGCTAATGCTGATTTTGCTGGAGCCGCCGATAGTGAACGCGATGGGGACGTTCACGAACTGCGGGATGGTGTTGACGGATTGCAGCACCAGGGTTGCCGTGTAGACGCCAGCGGCCAGGCCGGTGGCGGAAGCCGCGAGTTTCACCTGGCCGGCGCCGGTGCCGGACTGCGGATAGACCACCAACCAGTCGGTACTTCGATTGGCGGGGAACAGGGACGCCGTCCAGACCTGCCCGGCCGGGACGTTGACGCCCACGGTTGCGCTCGCCGACTGTCCGGCGGCCACGGCGAGGTTCACTGCGGCCTGCGAGGCGGTCAACGAACCGCCGCTTTGCGACGGCGCTGCATTGAAGGGCACCGACGCCGTGGCAACGATCGTGTTGCCGGCCGTGTCCACGCCATCGATTTCGTAAGAAAGCGTCCTCGGCGGAGTACCTATGTTCCAGCAGATGTCGGCCTGGAGAGCTCCCAGGGGCGCCAGCCGCAAGGTCCCAAACCAGGAGGTAATCTGGCCGGAGAGGTCCTCTCCGCCAGCCAGAAATTTGGTCAGGTACACTTCATAGCCATTCTGTTCCTGCAGATTCAATTGCTGATAGAAAGGGTAGCCGGAACTGCATCTGGGATCCCCCTTCGGATTCTCCACTTCCGTACCGGGTGAGCTGGCAACCGCCATCGAAGCAGATACCTGCTCGGGATAGAATGACGCGACGAGTTGCTGGGTCCACTTCTGGCCGCTGGCGTCGGCGCCGCTGAAAGCAAACGTGCCGGTAGAAGGGACCGAGGCCATGGTGGCGCACAGGTCGGCCGAAATCGTGCCGCGCGCCGGTATGGTGGTGCTGCCGAAGAACGCCGGAATTGACGAAGAGTAGTCGGTGCTATTGAACGTAAACCCGGTGAACGTTGTGGCAACGCCGTTGACCTCACTCAGGCGGACGGTGAAACTGAAAACACAACCGTTGGCGGCGTTCGGCTGCTCATAGACCGGATCGGGCGCCAGGGATGGGATGACAGCCGAATTGGCGGTGGCCACCGTCACGGTCACGGACGTGGATCCCGAAGAGGGCAGGAAGGTCGAGCTTCCGCCGTAGGAAACCGAGATGGTATTGGCGCCCTGCGCCAACTGGCTGCCGTAGACGGTCAGATTCGCCTTGGCGCTTCCGCCCGAGCCCGAAAGAACCGCCGTCCCCAAGGCGTTCGTGCCGGCGTTGAACGATACCGAGCCGCTCGGCGTGGCGGTCCCGGACGCCGCGGTTACGGTGGCCGTCAGCACCGTGGTGCCGGTAATCGGAACGCTGGCGGGATTGGCGGCGGCCGTAGTGGTAGTCGCGGTGAGGCCCGATCCCTGGCCCGGTTTCGGCCAATGGGTGAAGAGATTGTAGATATCGGCCGAACCAAGGCCGGTGGCGAGGTCGAACCCAGGCCCGGCACTGTAGCCCAATTCGCCGTTTACGCAATTGGGACTGCCGGAGGCGCAGGGCACGATGTTGTTTCCCACCGTGATGTCATGAAACACCCCCGCCGTCTGGGCCAGGCTATACAGCGAAGGGTTGATGTTGCCGAGACCCGGCTTGGATTGGGCCAGGTACTGATTCAGCAGGGCGACGACCCCGGCGAACATGGGCGTCGATGCGGAAGTCCCACCGACCAGGGCGCCTGCTCCATTGACCCAGATTACGTAGGGGTCGTGTTGGCTGGCCGCATCGAACGAGATGTCGGGCACGTCCCGCGCGCCATCGTTGGGTACTCCCGGCCCGGTCTGCCAGGCCGGCTTGGCGTAAAAGACACTGGCGCCGCCCCCCGTGGAGGAAAATCCGTTGTCATCGGCAATCGAGACAGCCGTGTCGTTCCAGGCCATCTCCGGAATGTACTCCAAGGCGGAAACCCCGGCGGTAGAATTGGTGGCGCTCCAGTACGCGCCGCTGCCTTCGTTGAACTCGGTGCCTCCGACGGCGGTCACTTCCGGCACGCTGGCGGGTGCTTCGACGGCCAGGCCCTCGGCCGCAACCTGGACGCCGCCGCGGTCGCATTCAGCCGCGCCCCAGTCGCCGGTAGACGACAGCCAGGTGATGCCTTCCGCGTTACCCTGTTGCGCCAACGCGCGCAGAGAAGCGGCGGTCGTCCCGATGGCGGATATCTCTTCCTCGCAGACGCCGTAGCTGGTGGTGATGACCGGGGCGAAATCCTGGTCGATGGCATACTGCGCGGATGTGACGAAGCTCGTGGAATACACAAACACCACGGTCGCATTTTGTGCCATGGCGCCTGAGTACTCGAGATCGAGCGTGTTCTCTTCCAGCCCGCCCAGATCGCTCGTGCCAGGGTCGTCGGATCCCGGCACCAGCTTAAGCTGGGGATCGTTCTTGGAGAGCCCAGCCATGCTGCGGAACGCTTCAATGTCGCTCAGATTGACATTGGACTGGCCGATCACGGCGAGCGTCTGCCCCGTTCCGGTGATGCCGCTCTGATAGAGCCGATTGATGTCGTATATGACTGCGATATCGCCCGGCATCAAGCCGTGGGATCCGTCGGACCCGGTGAGATCGGGAACCGCCTTGAGCGGGTGTCTCGGAGCCTTCGGGTAGAAATCGTCGAGCCCCTGGACTAATAGCACGACCGGCGCGAGCGCGGCGGGAATCGAGGGATCGGAGGCGTTGGCGAAGTGCATTTCCCCGTCGATCTGGTAGCGGTGCAACTCCGTGTGGAACGCCATTCGTACCTGCGCCGCGGTTCCGGTGCAGGTGACATAGGTCCTGCTCCGCGCCTCATAGGCCACGCTGAAACCTTGTGAACGCAGCCATTCCGCAACCTTGGCCGAATCGCCGGAACCGACCCCGAAACGGTCCGCAAACTCTTCCGGTGTGAGCCAGTTGTGGTAGTTTGGCGAAGCGGGGTCCTGCTGCTCCGCCAGCAGTTGTTCCAGCGCCGTCTGCTGGCCGGCGGTCCGTTTGAATACGATGGTAATGCCGTTGACGATCCGCCCCGGATCCACCGGGCCAAGATCGGACTGTGGCACAGCCCGGGCGTTGCGGTTGCCCGCGAGGACGGCGACTCGGCTCGTATCGACGGGAGCCGTAATCCGGTCCTGTTGTGCAAAGGCCGCCCCGGCGGCGAGGAGCAGGCAGAATGATGTTGCAGTATGGCGTTGCCACGCGGCAGAACCAGATCGACCGGGCATGGTGAGGACTCTCCAGCGTTTACACGGGTACTGTCCGTCGCGCCACTCCTGGCGGCGCGAGCCGGACCGGGCAGCATGCACGAGCCTGACGCCTTCCTAGCATTGTAAAGCGCCTGCGGCGCGCAATCGCGACGAAAACGAGTTTCGGGTACTAAGGGTTCTGTAACGAGATGCCCTCGATTCGGGAAAGCTCTGCCAGCCGCGCGCCGCTTTCTCACTCAACAACCGTGTGGCAGACCGGGAGTGGAGGACACGGAAATCGCGGGCGTGCTGGAGGAGACGGCGCACCTGGCCGGCGAACGACGCTCCCGAGCGCGCCGGCAGTGTCCTGGCCGGCCCGGCGCGCACGGTCGCCGGCGTCCCGCGCGTGGACGAGATGCCGGGCCGTGGCAAAATGCAAAGCCGGCGCCAAAGTCGGCCGCGGGCACTGCAGGCGGACGTGCGCGCCCTGCCGCCCGCCGGCTTGGGGGGCGCCTTGCAATACTCCACCGGCGGCGCGGATCGCGACGCGGCACGCGCGCACCGCCGCGGTAAAGATAGGCCCGAAACCCGGCGAGGACGCCCCGCTCCGATTGGGAGACGGCGCGCGCAGTGGGAGAAGCCAAGCCTTTACGAAGCGTTCGGCCTCGGGCCGGGCACTCATGCCGGCGCTCCCGGCAGGGAGCCTAGTCTAGGGCTCTGCGCGCGCGCCCCAACCGCAGATGCCGTGGGTGAGTGGAGGCCCGGCGCGCTCCGCCGGTTCTACGCGCGCGCGTCCCAACTGCAGCCGCGCATGTCGCCGGTAGTCTGAAACTGTTCGTGCATGCGGAATGCCGCCGAGAGCGTGTGCGGCGTGTGGCCGCCTTCCACGATGGTCACGTAGCTGTGCAGCAGGTCGCGGTACTCGGGGTGCGCGCACTTTTCGATGATCTCGCTCGCGCGCTCGAACGGCGACTTGCCGCGCAGGTCGGCCACGCCGTGCTCGGTAGCGACGATCTGCACCGAGTGCTCGCTGTGATCCACGTGCGAAACCAGCGGCACAATCGTGCTGATCTTTCCGCCCTTGGCCGTCGAGGGGCAGGTGAAGACCGAAAGATAGGCGTTGCGCGTGAAATCGCCCGACCCGCCGATGCCGTTCATGAGTTTCCGGCCCATCACGTGCGTGCTGTTGACATTGCCGAAAATATCCACCTCGATGGCCGTGTTGACGGAGATCACACCCAGCCGCCGGATCACCTCCGGGCTGTTGCTGATTTCCTGCGGCCGCAGCAGCACCCGCGAGCGGAACCACTTCAGATTGTCGTAGACGCGCCTGAGCGCCGCGGGTGTCACGGTGAACGAACAACTGCTGGCAAACCGCACGCGCTCCTGCTCGATCAGCGCGACTACCGAGTCCTGAAGCACCTCGGTATACATCTCGAAGGGCGGGATTCCGGGATGGCTGCCCAGTGCGCCGAGCACCGAATTGGCAATGTCGCCCACCCCGGATTGAATGGGCAGGAACGTCTTGGGAATCATTCCGGCGGCCAGTTGCGAGGCCAGAAACTCGGCTACGTTGTGGCCAATCCTCTCGGTCAGCGGGCTGATATCGCTGAAGCCGCGCGCTTCGTCTTCCAGGTTGGTTTCCACCACTCCCACGATTTTCGCCGGGTCGATGGTGATAATCGGCGAGCCGATACGGTCCGACGGCGCATAAATCGGAATCTGTTTGCGATACGGCGGATCCAGAGGCTCATAGATATCGTGCAGCCCCAGGATGGCGGCCGGATGATGGCGGTTCAGCTCCACAATGACCCTTTCCGCCATATTGCAGAAGGTCGGCGTTGCGCCCACTCCGGAGGTGAGCACGATGCCCCCGCCGGCGGTCAGATCGGCGGCTTCCACCACGGCCACGTCCACGGGACCGAGGAAACCGTAGCGCGTCACCTGCGGCATCAGCGAGAGGTGCAGGTCGAAGAAGCGCGTCTGTCCCGCGTTGATGCGGTCGCGCAGGTCGGCGTTGGTTTGATAGGGCGTGCGAAACTTGATGGCCTGCGCCTTAGCCAGCGCGCCATCGAGCGACGGGCCGGTGGAGGCTCCGGTCAGGACTCCAATCTGGAACTCCCGCCCGGCGTTATGCGCGGCGATGGCGCGTTCCGCAATCGCCAGCGGAATCGCTTTCGGCGCGCCGGCCGGCGTGAATCCGCTGAACCCAACGGTTTGTCCGTCCTGGATCAAAGAAGCAGCTTCCGCTGCGGTAAGAATTGGAAATGAGGCACTCATAAGAACTCTTTTCGACGAATCATTTGCCCGGCGGGCGATGGAACAGCGCCAACAGCTCGCGGCTGGCCGCGAAGGGAGTCGCGCGTCCCAGGCGCACTTCTTCGCGCAATACCGGCAGCCGCTCGGAGACCGCGCGGTTCCTTCGGAACAGTTCCTCCAGACCCAGCGTCGTCAGCTCGTTCATCCATTCGAGCGCCTGGCGGTTGCGCCCCCGCGCCAGCCATCCGTTGGCTTCCAGCAACTCGCGGTGCGCCAGCACCATCTGCCAGATTTCGGGGATACCTTCTCCGCCGATGGACGAGCAGGTCAACACCTGCGGCGTCCAGCCGTCGGCCGATGCCGGGAACAGGTGCAGTGCGCTGGCATATTCGATGCGCGCCCGCTCGGCCTTCGGCTTGTTATCGCCGTCCGCCTTGTTGATGGCCATGCCGTCCAGCATCTCGATGATGCCGCGCTTCATGCCCTGCAACTCATCGCCCGCGCCGGCCAGCATCAGCAGCAGGAAAAAATCTGTCATCGAGCGGACCGCCGTCTCGCTCTGTCCCACCCCCACCGTTTCGACCAGGATGTTGCGATAGCCGGCCGCCTCGCACAACAGGATGGTTTCCCGCGTCCGCCGGGCCACGCCGCCCAGATGGCCCTGCGAGGGCGAGGGGCGGATGAACGCCCGCTCTTCCACCGCCAGGCGTTCCATGCGGGTCTTGTCTCCCAGAATGCTTCCGCCCGAGATGGGGCTGGATGGGTCCACGCTCAGAACCGCGACGTTCTCGCCGCGGCCGCGGATGAGGTGCATGCCGAGCGCGTCGATGAATGTGCTCTTGCCCACTCCCGGCACGCCCGTGATCCCCACGCGCAGCGACCGGCCCGTGTGCGGCAACAGCGTATCCAGCAGCCGCGCCGCCAGTTCGCCATCGGAGGGCAGATTACTCTCGATTACGGTAATGGCGCGGGCGAGGACCACGCGGTCGCCGCCCAGCACGCCATCGACATAACGGTCTAAAGGCAGACGCCTCACTGTAGCCTCGTGCCCCCGGGGGTGCCCCCTGGGCCAGCCGACCCCCTGGCCGGCCTGCCGGCGCCTTGCCAGAGGCCGCCATTCCGGTAGCGGCAGCGGGACGGGGGCGTCGGGATGCCCTCTGGGCCGGGACCAGGGGGTCCACCCCGGGGTCCGCCCCACCTGCTGCGCCGGCCCTCGCCCCCTGCTCCAACCCTGCTACGCGGGGCAGGCGAGCACCGCCCGCCCCACCACTCCACGCGCCGGCGGGCCAGTGCGGCAGCCGGGTTCACCCTACGCCGCACGCACGCTCCCGATCAGTGCATGGAGAATCTTCTGCGCCGCCAGCGGGATCACCGTGCCGGGACCGAATACGCCGGTCACGCCCGCCTGGAACAGGGCTTCGTAATCCTGCGGCGGAATCACTCCGCCGACGAACACCAGGATGTCGCCGCGGCCCAGTTTCTTCAACTCGGCGATCACTTCCGGCACCAGCGTCGAATGACCGCCGGCCAGGCTGGAGACACCCAGCACGTGGACATCGTTTTCCGCCGCCATCCGGGCGGCCTCGCGGGGCGTTTGGAACAGCGGACCGACATCCACGTCGAAGCCCAAATCGGCGAATGCCGTAGCGATGACCTTGGCGCCGCGATCGTGCCCGTCCTGGCCCATTTTGGCGATCAACATGCGCGGCCGGCGGCCTTCTATTTTGGCCAGCTCCTCCGCCAGCGCGCGGGCCTGCTGGAAGTCCGGATTGCCCTGGCTCTCGGAAGAATAGACGCCTGAGATGGTCCGGTTCACCGCCTGATACCTCCCGAATACTTTTTCGAGCGCCGTCGAAATCTCGCCCAGCGTGGCTCGCAGCCGCGCCGCGTCCACCGCCAGTTGCAACAAATTGCCCGAGCCGTTTTCGGCCGCGCCGGTCAACGCTTCAAGCGCCCGATCGACCGCGCCCCGGTCGCGAGCGGCGCGAACCTGAGCCAGCCGGCGAAGCTGCGATTCCCTTACCGCCTTATTGTCCACCACCAGCACGTCGAAGCGGTCTTCCTCCGCCGGCCGGTACTTGTTGACGCCGACAATGGTCTCCCGCCCGGAATCGATCTGCGCCTGCCGCCGCGCGGCGGCCTCTTCGATCCGCATCTTGGGAATCCCGGTCTCGATCGCCTTGGCCATTCCGCCCAGCCCTTCGATCTCCTGAATGTGATGCCATGCGTTGTGCATCAACTGGTGCGTGAGGGATTCCACATAGTAACTCCCGGCCCAGGGGTCCACCACCTTGGTGATGCCGGTCTCTTCCTGCAGGAAGATTTGCGTGTTGCGCGCGATGCGCGCCGAGAAATCCGTAGGCAGCGCAATGGCTTCGTCGAGCGCGTTGGTATGCAGCGACTGGGTGTGGCCCAGCGCCGCCGCCAGCGCCTCCACGCAAGTCCTGGGTACGTTATTAAAAACGTCCTGCGCCGCCAGGCTCCATCCGGAGGTTTGCGAGTGGGTGCGCAGCGCCATCGATTTCGGGTTCTTGGGATGGAAGCTTTTGATGATCTTGGCCCACAGCACGCGGGCGGCGCGCATCTTGGCAATCTCCATGAAGTGGTTCATGCCGACGCCCCAGAAGAAGCTCAACCGCGGTGCGAAGGTGTCGATATCCAGGCCCGCCTGGATGCCCGTGCGGATGTACTCCAGCCCGTCCGCCAGGGTGTAGCCCAGCTCCAGATCGGCGCTGGCGCCGGCCTCCTGCATGTGGTAGCCGCTGATCGAGATGCAGTTGAACTTCGGCATGTTCTCCGAGCAATAACGGAAGATGTCGCCGATGATCTTCATGGACGGCCCGGGCGGATAGATGTAGGTATTGCGTACCATGAACTCTTTCAGAATGTCGTTCTGAATGGTTCCGTTCAGGTCCTTCGTGGCCACGCCCTGCTCTTCGGCGGCTACGATATAGAACGCCATGACCGGCAGAACCGCGCCATTCATGGTCATGGAGACGGACATCTGGCCCAGCGGAATCTGGTCGAAGAGAATTTTCATGTCCTCGACCGAGTCGATGGCCACGCCGGCCTTGCCGACGTCGCCGGTCACGCGCTCGTTGTCGGAATCGTAGCCGCGATGCGTCGCCAGGTCGAAGGCCACCGAAAGGCCCTTCTGGCCCGCCGCCAGGTTGCGGCGATAGAACGCGTTCGACTCTTCCGCCGTGGAGAACCCGGCGTATTGGCGGATGGTCCACGGCTGCATGGCGTACATGGTAGAGTACGGCCCGCGCAGAAACGGCGGCACGCCCGCCGCGTACTCCAGGTGCTCCATGGCGTACAGATCGTCGGAGGTGTACCACGCCTTTACGGGGATGTGTTCGGCCGTATTCCACACCGGCGCGTTTTCCGCGAGTCCGGCGGCGGCGCTGTCCGCGGCCTGGGCCGGCGCACCCTCCGCGGACCCGGCGGCACTCTCCGCGGCCCTGGCGGCACTGTCCGCGGACCCGGCGGCACTGTCCGCGGCCCTGGCGGCACTGTCCGCGGGCTTGGCCGGAGCGCTTTCCGCAGACCGCGCCGACGTGCTTTCCGCGAGTCCGCTGGCGGCACTCTCCGCGGCCTGGGCCGGCGCACCTTCCGCGGACCCGGCCGGCGTGCCAGCCACGGGCTCGGCCGCCGCACCCGCCGCACCCGCCGCACCCGCCGCCGATCCGGGCAAACCGCCCCCGGTCCGCGGTTGGTAGTCGATCTTAGAGAAGTCCGGTCTCATTGGCAGCTCCTCATTCCCAGCTTGTCCTGCCACTCGGTCAGGGTTTGGAGGGCGTCGCTGAAGACGTGAATCAAGCCCTGTACCCCGGCGGCCTGGAGCGCCGCGATCTGGTCTTTCGGGTTGCCCGCCACCAGCACCGGCGCCTTCACTTTGGGGCAGACTTCCTGGGCGAAGGCCAGGTACTCGGCGTCGGAGCTACACAGAACAATCAGATCCGCGTCCGTCCCTTCGTACTCCTCCGCCTCCACCAGGTCGAAGCCCGCGCAGCCCAGGAAATTCAGACAGAAGTTGGCGCGCGCGCCCTTCATCTTCGCGTCGCCGCGCTTGAGCAGCAGCACCTTCGGATATCGCCCCACGGCGCGCGCATGTTCGGTGGTGCGCCGGCGGATCTTCTCGAATTCCGCGGCCACGCGAACCTGCGGCAGTTCGCTCGCAGGCTCCGTTGCGGGGATCTCCCCTTCCGGCGTTTTCTCGGTCATGTTGGGATAATTGTTGACGCCCACCAGTGCGCGGCGGCGGCTGGAATAGGCCTTCGCCCGCGCCGCGCGGGTCTCCGCCAGCGCCTTCGCCACGGCGCCCGAAGCCAGCGCCTTGGCGTAGCCACCCAGGGCCTCCGTCTGCTGCAGCAGCTTCCAGGCTTCGCGCGCGAGCGAATCCGTCAGCGCCTCAATATAATAAGACCCGCCGGCCGGATCGGCCACGGCGTCCATGTGCGACTCCTCCTGGAGGATGCGCTGCACATTCAACGCCAGGTGCGCATCGAAGCCGAAAGGCTCGACGGTCAACCGGTCGCAACCTCCCAGCACCGCCGAGAGCGCCTCGGTAGTGACGCGCAGCAGGTTGGTATACCGGTCGTACGCGCTCTTGTTGCGCTGGGGCGTGCGCACGTGGAGGCGCATGCGGCAGGCGCCCGCGTCCGCGGGGCCGAAGGCGGTCACGGCCTGCGCCCATACCATGCGCGCGGCGCGCAGCTTGGCGATCTCGATGAAGTAACTCGGCCCCACGGCGAATACGAACTCGATCCGCCGCGCCGCAGTGTCCACCGGTTCCGCGGCGGCGAGTTCCGCCAGACGCTCCACGCCCGCCGCGATTCCGTAGCCCAGTTCCTGAATGGCGTGCGCACCGGCTTCGTGCAACAGGTCGGCGCGAATGGCGCCGGGCTGCGGTTGGGCGTCCTGCGCGATCTCCCAGCTTCGGCCGGTGCCGCGTACGAACGGATACTGCCCCGGCGCGGGGTGCAGTTGGCTGTCCAGCCCGGCGAGCGCCTCCTTGCGGTAGTAGGGGCGAACCGCGAGCCCTTCCTCGGTTCGCCATACCAGCTTCTTTTCGTAGTCCGCGCCCTTGAGGTCCTTCGAGATCGCGGCTTCCCACGCTTCCGTCGAAACCGGCGGAAACTCGCGGCTGAGATTCAGAATCTCGGCGCCGGCATCCGCTTCAGGCATGGGGGCTCTCCTCAACCACTTCTATCAGATACCCGAACGCGGCGGTCTCGGTGGTCTTGGGATGCACGAAGAAGACGGTGGTGCCCCGCGAGCCTTTGCGCGGCGCTTTGTCGATGATCTTAAAACCCTTCGCCTTGAGGTAGTCGAACGCCTTTTGGATATCGGCCACGCGCAGCGCCACGTGCGCCATTCCGCCGCGGCCGCCGTTCTTCTCAATCTGCTTGGCCACCGGAGATTCCGGCGTCAACGGTTCCAGGAGCTGCACCAGGTTCGGGCCGCCGCCCACCTGCAACAGAACCTCGCGCACCTGATCGCCGCCCAGCACGTCTTCGCGGTGCACTTCCCGAAAGCCCATTGCCCGGTACGCCTGGACGTGCGCTTCCAGCTCGCCCGGCTTCACCGAAATGGCCACATGATCGAAAAACAGAAATCCCGGCACCTGTTCCAATTGTGAACTCATCATTCGAACTCCACCACCACCTGGCCCGCCTGCACGCTGTCGCCCTGATTCACCCGAATGGCGGCGATCTTGCCCGGAGAAGGGGCCGTGATATTCGTCTCCATCTTCATCGCCTCCAGGACCAGCAGAATGTCGCCCGTCTGCAGGCTCTGTCCCACCTGGGCCGCCAGCCGCACCACGATACCCGAAACCGGGCTGCGGCAGACTTTATCCTCATTCACGGGCTGGCTGCCGGCCGGCGGCGCGGCCGGGGCGGAACTGGCCGGCACACGCAACGGCGCCGAGCCGATGTTCAGACCGCCCAGATTGTACGGCGCCGCCGCGGGCGACTCCGGCTCCGCGGCATCCACCTCAACTTCGTATGTCTTTCCGTCGATTGTGATGTTCAATTTCATGACGATTCCTGGTACTACAATAATGCCCGCCCCGAGGCGCAGGCGCTTTCCATTGACCGCGCGGCAGTGACCGCCTGCCGTCCAGCGCTCTTGCCGGCAGTTCCGCGGGGCCGCGGCCGGCGGCGGTCAAGGGCGCTATGGGCGGCCCGAAGGACCGGGCTTCCGCCCCCGCCTGCCAGGCCGAAACGAACCCAACCGGCATATCCGACCCTCCTCCTGCCCGGCGGAGCGCCGGGGGCGGCCAGCTCTCCGGCCGCAGGATTCCGCACTGCCCAAGAGCCGCTCGCCCACGCGTGCGGCTCTGTCGGAAGCCCTGCCCAGGGGGCGCCCCGTAAGGCAGCGGTTTTCCACCGGTACCGAACCTCGCGGCCCAAAACCTAGCCTTGCAGCATGTGGGACGCCTGAATCGAAACGCGCCCCTGTTGTGCCCATGCACTCGTGCTGAGCAAGCGAACCTGCCGGATGTGGGCGCGCACTCCCAGGTACGCTGCGATGGCCGCCGAGATGGCGAGCATCTCCTCTTCCGTGATGGTGGCCGGCGCGGGTTCGGGCGCCGCTGCCGCTACCGCCGCCCGCGCCGCGCCATTGCCGCCGCCGTTCCGCTTTTCGAGCGCCTCCAGGCGCTCCACCATCTCCGCCATTTGCGCCTGGAGCCGTTCGAGCGTCCCGGCGAGATCCTTTACTGTGACTCCTGCCATGGTTTTCCCTCGTCTCTACAGCGGCATGAGCCCGTGCTTCTTGGGCGGACGCAGCTCCCGCTTGGTATGCAGATACTCGAGCACCTGCGCGATGTGGTGACGCGTGGCGGAGGGTTCGATCACCGAATCCACCAGCCGCCGGCCCGCGGCCACGTAAGGATTGGAAAAGGCTTCGCGGTAGCGCTCGATCAGCTCCCCGCGTTTGGCGGCCTTGTTTTCGCCGGCGTCCTGGATCTCTTTGCGGAAGACGATCTCAGCCGCGCCCTCCGCGCCCATGACCGCAATCTCGGCGGTGGGCCAGGCGAACACGCGGTCGGCGCCCAGGTCCTTGCCGCACATCGCCAGATACGCCCCCCCGTAGCACTTGCGCAGAATTACGGTGATCTTCGGAACCGTGGCTGCCGAGTAGGCGAACAGCATCTTGGCGCCGTGGCGGATGATGCCGCCGTACTCCTGCTGGACGCCCGGAAGGAATCCCGGTACGTCCGCAAAAGTCAGCAGCGAGATATTGAACGCATTGCAGAAACGGATGAAGCGCGCGGCTTTATTGGCCGCATTGATATCCAGTACGCCGGCCTGCACCGCGGGCTGATTGGCGATGATCCCGATGGTGCGCCCGGTGATGCGCGCGAAGCCCACCACGATGTTCATGGCGTAGCCCGATTGCACTTCCAGGAAGTCGCCGAAGTCCACGACCTTGGCGATCACTTCGCGAACGTCGTATCCCTTCTTGATCTCCGCCGGAACCACGTCGTCGAGCGCCGGATTGGGATCCACGCGGAGGTCGCCCTCCACCCGCGGCGGATCTTCCAGGTTGTTGGAGGGCAAAAAGCTCAGCAGCTTCTGGCACAGCAGAACGGCATGGCGATCGTCCTCGGCGATGAAGTGGATCACGCCGGAATTGGCCATATGGGCCTCGGGACCGCCCAACTGCTCCGCGGTCACATTCTCGCCGGTGACGCCCTTGATCACCTGCGGGCCGGTGATGAACATCTGCGCCTTGCGCGTCTGAATGATGAAATCGGTGAGCGCCGGGCTGTAGGCCGCCCCGCCGGCGCACGGGCCGCAGATCAGGGAGATTTGCGGGACCGCGCCGGAAAGCATCACGTTGGTGTAGAACACCTTGCCGTAGCCGGAGAGAGAGTCGATCCCCTCCTGCACGCGCGCGCCGCCCGAATCGTTAATGAAAACGAACGGCGACCCGGTCTTCAACGACTGCCCCATGATCTCGGCGACTTTGATGGAGTGCACTTCCCCGGCCGAACCGCCGGATACCGTAAAGTCCTGGCTCGCCAGGTGTACCAGGCGGCCGCCGACGGAGGCCGCGCCGGTCACCACGCCGTCGGCCGGGAAATTCTTTCCGGCCATACCGAACAACGTGGACCGATGCTCGGCGAACAGGC
>Ga0181529_10004469_pt1 | contig 15127 bp, 12 predicted proteins | sample PEATcosm2014_Bin_36_FD_119763 | JGI IMG/M metagenome (GOLD analysis project Ga0181529, IMG submission 119763) | Peatland microbial communities from MTU Mesocosm Facility, Houghton, MI, USA - PEATcosm2014_Bin10_30_metaG | ecosystem: Environmental > Terrestrial > Soil > Wetlands > Peat | place...
AAGCGCGCCAGCCAGGTGCTGGACAACCTGAGCGAGGAACACAAGGTGGTTTCGATTCAGCGCCTGGCCGAGATGCGGCAGTTCTCGCCGGAGATGGCGCAGAAGGTGGCGCACATTCTGCACCGCCGTCTGGAAAACGTGGGCGACACCGGGCGCAAGAGCTACTCCGGCTTCAAGGCGGTGGCGGATCTGCTCAACCGCCTCAACGCCGAGGAATCCAAAAAGATCCTGGAAACGATCGAAGACGGACAGCCGGAGCTGGCCTTGTCGATCCGGAACCTGATGTTCACCTTCGAGGACCTGGTGACAGTGCCGCCGGCCACCATCCGAGAGATCGTCTCGGGCGTGGACAAGCGGCAGCTGGCCATGGCCCTGCGCGGCGCCAACGACGAGCTGCGGGCGCAGATCTTCAAGGCCATGAGCTCGCGCGCGGTGGATATGCTGAAAGAAGACATGGAAGTGCTGGGGCCGGTGCGTTCGCGCGAAGTGACACAGGCGCAGCAGGAGATTCTGAACCTGGCGCGGCGTCTGGAGGCCGAAGGCAAGGTGGTTCTGAAGCTGGAAACCGGCGACGAGATGATGGCCTGAGCCACCCGGCCCGCTTCCGTTTGAGGAGGAGCGGCGGGATGGTTCGAAGGTGCGGATTGTGGATGCGGCAAGCACGGAAGGGGAAAGACCTTGCAGACGGGATCGAGCAAAAAAAACGAGACGTCCGCACGGGTCGAGGTTTTTCGCTACCAGGCGGGCCCGGAAGAAGAGCACTTGCCGGAGTGGGCGAGCTGGGGCGAGGAAAAGAGCGAGAACCCGCAGGAAGCGGCGGCCGCAGTCAAGGAAGTTGTTCCGACGGTCGACGAGGCCGCCCTGCGCGTGGAGTTCGACCGCCGGCTCAACGACGAATCCCGCAAGGCCTTTGACGCCGGACGCGAAAAGGGCCGGCTGGAAGGCCGCCAGGCGGAGCACGAAGCTCAAGCGGCAGCGCAGGCAGGGGCCAACGACCTGCGCAAACGCCAGGTCGCGGAACTGATGGAAAACTTCATCAAGGAGCGGGACCGGTTTCTGCAGGCCGTGGAGCATGAGGTCGTGGAGCTCGCCATGGGAGTCGCGGCACGGATTCTGCGCCGGGAAGCGCAGATGGACCCGCTGCTGCTGACCGGCGCGGTGCGCGTGGCGCTGGGCCAGCTGGCCGGATCCACCCAGGTGCGCCTGCGGGTACCCGCGGCCGAGCTGGAACTCTGGACGGAAGCCATGGCGCTGCTGCCCAACCTGGCGGTCAAACCGACGGTGGTTCCCGGCGAGGGAATGCGGCTGGGCGATTGCATGATCGAGACGGAGATGGGGTCGGTGGACCTGGGGATCCGCTCCCAACTGGGCGAGATCGAGCGGGGCTTCTTCGACCGCGCCGGCGGCCGCCGGCCGGAACCCAAGCCGATGGGCGAAGCCGTTCCCACCGGCCGGGAGGCGCGCGGATGACACGCCATCTGGAACGCTATTTTGCATGTCTGGAACACGGCAATCCCTGGCGGTGGCGCGGGCAGGTGCTGGAATCGGTGGGCCAGACGATTGAATCGTCGGGCCCCATGGCTTCGGTGGGCGAGTGCTGCGAGATCAGGGATCAGTTTGGCCGTTTGCATCTGGCCGAAGTGATCGGGTTTCGCGGCTCCAATGTGCTATCGATGCCGGTGGAGAGCACGGAAGGGATTCGCTACGGGGATCCGGTATCGGCGCTCGGGATGATCCCGCAGATCGATGTGGGACCGGCGCTGATGGGCAGAGTATTGAACGCCATGGGCAAGCCGATCGACGGCGGCAAGATTCCGGTGACAGCGCAGGCCATGCCGCTGGACGGCGAAGTGCGCGGACCGATGGACCGCGTTCCCATCAAGACTCCGCTGGGCACCGGCGTGCGGGTTCTGGACGGACTTCTGACGGTCGGGCGGGGACAGAGAGTGGGAATCTTCGGCGGTTCCGGCGTCGGCAAGAGCACGCTGATCGGCATCATGACCCGCAACACGGAGGCGGATGTAACCGTGGTCGGGCTGGTGGGCGAACGCGGCCGCGAAGTGGTGGAGTTTCTGGACGATTCGCTGGGGGCAGAAGGCAGGGCCAAGTCGGTGGTGGTGGTATCCACTTCCGATGAATCGCCGCTGCTGCGCATGCGGGCGGCGCTGGCCGCGACGACGGTAGCCGAGTACTTTGCCGCCCAGGGCAAGCACGTGCTGCTGGTGCTGGATTCGCTGACCCGCTTTGCCATGGCGGCGCGCGAGATCGGGCTGGCCGCCGGCGAGCCTCCTACCAACAAGGGGTATACGCCCTCGGTTTTCACCCGGCTGGCGCGGCTGGTGGAGCGGACCGGACAGTTCAGCGTCGGTTCGATCACCGCGTTTTACACCGTTTTGATGGAAGGCGACGACCAGCAGGATCCGCTGGTGGATGCGGTGCGTTCACTGCTGGACGGCCACATTGTGCTGTCGCGCGATCTGGCCGCCGAGGGGTGGTATCCGCCCATTCAGATTCTTGACTCGATCAGCCGACTGATGCCGGCGGTGACCGAACCCCGGCATCGCGAGCAGGCCGCGCTGATCCGCCGGCTGCTGGCGGTTTACGCGCGCTCCGAGGACCTGGTGCGCATCGGCGCCTACAAGCCGGGGGCCGACCCGGACCTGGACCGGGCGCTGCGCGCCCGCACTGCGATGCGCGCCTTCATGACCCAGGATTCGAAGGAGCGGGTGCACTTCAACGACTGCGTGCAGCGCCTGGCCAGCCTCGCCGCCGGGATTTAAGCCATGCCTGTCTCGCGCGCCCTGCGCCGTCTGCTGCGCATTCGAGAAATCGAGGAAGAACAGTGCCGGACGCGGCTGGAAGCGGCGTCGGCCGACCTGCATCGGCTACAGGCGGCGCTGGCAGCCACCGCGGAGCGCGACCGCCGGGGACGCCAGATGGTCGCGGCCAGCGCCCACAGCGGCGAGCTGCCGGACCGGCTGGCCGGCATGGAGGAAACCCGCACGGCTGCCCGCTTCGCGGAGTTTCTACAGCCCCGCATCGCGGAGCAGGAACTGGTGGTCGCGCGGCTGCGCCAGGAGTTCCTGCAAAAGCGGGTGGAACACCGCCAGGTGGAAACGCTGATCGAAGAAGCCCAGGCCAAGGATGCGATCGAGGCGGACCGGCGCAGCCAGCAGATGCTGGACGACTGGTTCAACGCGCGCAAGGTGCGCGGCGCCAGCCAATCCCGGGCGCGCGGCAAGGCAGCGGCAGGCGAAGAAACTCTTTTCGGCTGAGCCGGGAAATACTTGAGCGAAAAACCTGCTGGAATCCGGCCCACTTTCCCAAACGAATGCCCCGTCCCAAATCGTGACAATGCTCTAACCTGCGACTGTCGCGATTTGGCACACCATCTGCTCTATAGGGGGCATGACCGCAGCAGCTGGAATCGAAATCACGACAGGTGGGCACGCATCCCTGGGAGCGGGCCATGGTCTGGCCAAGATGGCGGCTGGAACATCCGGCAATGGAATGGCTGGCGGCAGTGTCTCCTCCTCCGCGGGAGGCGGTGCGGCCAGTTTCCGCGCCGGGTGGCAATCTTTGCTTGCTTCAATGAATGCGGGCTCATCATTAGACGAAATCAAGGACGGGCTCGGCAACGAGCAGGCTGCGACTTCCACCGGTGAGGCGGCTGCGGGGACTTCCCTTCCGGCGGCTTCCGCGCTGGAGGCATCGATCCCGTTTCTGACTGCGACGCCGGTTGCGGGCCAGGCGGATGCCCTTGCCAGCGGAAGCGCACCGGCCGGCAGATGGGCGCGGGCAGCCCACGGCCCGGAATCGAACCCGCAACAGAATCGCGCAAACCTGAAGAGTCAGGACGCCGCGAAAGCCGATTCCACGCGGGAAAGCAGTGCAAGCCACACCGCAAAAGAGAGCAAGCGGGAGACGGCATCCAGCGAACTGGCAAGCCATGCGACACCCGCCGCCAACGTTCAGATCCCATCCCCGACGGCCGTCGTTGTGCAGCCGACGCCGACGCCGACGCCGCAGCCTGTGCAAACAAATCCGGGCGCGTCTGGCAGCTTGTCTAGCAGCTCCGACTCCAGCCTGAGTTCTTCGAACGCCTTCACTGCGTCCAACTTTGCCGGCTTGGGCAGGGATTACTCCGTCGCTTCCAGCCTGGCGAGAACTTCCACCTCGCGGCAGACCCTGACCGGACCCAATTCATCTATCTCCGCTGTCTCAGGCGCTGCTTCGGATGAAACCGCGAAGGAGTCCGGCGACAGAACCGCCTGGAACGCGCAAGGCGGCGGCAAGGATGGATTGGGATCGCCCCATGAGCAATCTCAAACGACTGCAGCAGACGCCATCGCGAGCGGCACGACGCTAGCCGACGCCACAAGCGGCTCCGCCACGGCGGCAAAACAGCCCCTCGGCGCTCAGCAATCGCCGGCATTTTCGCCCAGTTCCATGGAAGCCGCGGGGCTGTCCCGCTCCCGCGTTGACGACACCGCACCGAGCGCACTGCTGAACAAACTTCCATTCGCTCAGGCACCTCTGCCGGGAGCAGAAGACAGTTCCCAGGCATTGCCAAAGCAGGCAGCAGGGTCCGCGGTTTCGGCTGGCGAGAACGCGGCAACGTTCTCCACACAAGTACAGACTCTGGCTGCAGACGCACAACCCGCAACGGCGAATTCGCCGCTCGCTGCGGATTCGAATCCAGCCGGTTCCAGCGCCAGCGTGAACAGGCCTTCCGTTGCCGCGAACGCTGCGCCGGCGGCCGCCGGGGGCGGAGCGCGCAAGTTGAGCTTCAGCGCTGCTCGCACGAACTTGCAGGCTTCGAGCGGGAACACGATTCCGGGTTCAGCCGGAGCGACGACCGGCGCGGAAAACCGGCCTGCCCAGGCCCAGGACTCCAGCCTGCCGGCACAGCAAGGCAAAGATGGCAGCCAGAGCCCGGATCAGACGGCAGCGTCGAAAGTGGAGCGCGCGGCACAAGGACCGGCCTCGCAAGCCCCTCTCGCCGGGAACGGAGACGCATTGCCAGCGGCAGCCGCCAAGCCACTGCTTCCCACGGCCTACGCGACCGCGAATTCCGACGCTTCGATTGCAGCCGCAGCCTCTTCCCCGGATGACGCGGCCGCCGCAGCGGCAGCGTCCGGACGCAGCGGGCGGACGGCGAAACAAGGTACGGCGGCAAGTGCACACGGGACAGCAGCGGAGGTAAGCGCGAATTCGTCCGCGCACGCGCAGTCCGACCTGCTGGCGCAGCCGGGGACAGCGCAGGGGCACTCTCTCTCTGCAAGCCGCGAGACGACCGGCGGCAGCGCGCACAATAACGCAGGGAATTCCAACGGCGGCGATTCGGAATCGACCACCAGCAAGACATTCGCGGCGCTGGACGCGGAGCCTGCAACCCAGCCAACCAGCTGGATCCGGGCCGGGGCGCAACAAGCCGAGGCGGGCTACAAAGATCCGGAACTGGGATGGGTGGGCGTACGCGCCGATGCAACGGGCGGAGTCGTCCATGCGTCGCTGGTGCCTGGTTCGGCGGACGCTTCGACAACGCTGGGCAGTCATCTGGATGGGCTGAACGCGTACCTGGCCGAGCACCATGCGCAGGTGCAACCGATTACCGTCGCCGCGCCGGAGAGCCGGAGCACGGGGCTGGACATGGGCCAGAACATGCATCAACAGATGAACCAGGGCAGCGGACAAGGGGCGCAACAGGGTTCCGGGCAGCAATCGGGGCTGAATATGGGCGCGGGCATGGGATCGGGCAACGAGCACGGGGCCGGACAGGGAGCTCCCGCCGAGACGTATTTCGCTCCGCAGGCCACAGCGACTCCGGCAGCGGCAGCAGTTTCCGCAAGCACATCCGGGGTAGATGGCAATTCGAACGCAGAAGGGACTGTTGAAGCCGCAGGCTCCAACGGAGTTCACATTTCAGTGGTCGCTTGAGTTCCGATCTAGCATCGGCACACGGGCAACAGCAGCAAAGGGAGGAAAGATGGCATCGTTAGCAGGAATCACGAATCATCCATCGGCGGCCAGCGAGGCCATGGCGGGGGTTGGGGCGAAGCCCATGGCCAGCGGGGCAAGCGGGGCCAGCGGCAGCAGCAGCTCGAGCAGCGCGGGCAGTTCCGCGGCCACCATTTCGTCCAACGACTTTCTCACCCTGCTGGTGACGGAATTGCAGAACCAAGATCCGACTTCGGACGCCGATCCGAACCAGTACGTGAACCAGCTGGTATCGGTCAACAGCCTGGAGCAGCTGGTGAACATCAACCAGACGCTGAGCACGGATCTGGCCCCAACGAGTGGGACAAGTGGAACCAGTGGGACAGATGGGACCGCGCAGGCCAAAGGGGTGGCCGCACATCCTGCCGCCGCCAGTGTGACGCCGCCGTCCTCGTCTTCCGCGAACAGCGCCGCGGCATCCAATTCGAACGTATTCGGAGCGGCAGCAGCAAAGCTGGCTCCTGGCAATCTGAGCATTCCGGACAGCAACCCGTCCGCGCAGGCGGTAGCCAATTCACTGAGCGGGAAACACATTCCAGCACCACACTAAAATGCTGCAGCGCATGACCGCCAGCCCATCCATTTCAACCTCATGCCGACAAGGCCAGCGACGACCTCAAGAGGAGATTCACAATGCCCAGTTTTGACATTCCCATCAGTGGCCTGAACGCCGATTCGACGGCGCTCAATACCATCGCCAACAACCTGTCCAACATGAACACCACCGGCTACAAAGAGCAGACCACGCAGTTCAGCAATCTCTTTTCCCAGACCATCGGCACCGCCGGCTCCGGGGACGCGATTCAAGTAGGCAGCGGCGTGCAGGTCGCGGCAAACACCAGCGATTTCTCGGACGGCACGATCGCCTCAACGGGCATTTCGACCGATAACGCGATCAACGGCGCAGGTTTCTTTGTACTGGACGGCGGCAGCGGGAGCCAGTTGTACACGCGCGATGGCAACTTCCAGGTCAGTTCTGCCGGGCTTCTGGAAGCCAGCAGCGGACAGGCGGTGATGGGATACTCGGCGACCAAAGGAGTCATCAACACCAACGGCGGACTCTCCGATATCAATCTTCCCACCGGCCAGGTGATGCAACCGGCGGCGACGACCACCTTCAGCATGACCCAGAATCTGGATGCCTCGGCCGCGGCCGGCACCGTGGTTGCCGGACAGGTGAAGGTATATGACTCTCTGGGCAAGAGCTACCAGGCAACCGTAACCTACACGGCTTTGGGCGGCAACAAGTGGAGCTATAACGTCACCCTGCCCGACCAGCTTTCGTCCACGCCTATCAGCGCGGCCTCCAATCAAACACTGGCAGTGACAACTTCTCCGGCGAGTGCCTCGACCCTGACCAGCCCGTTGGCCGGCGTCGTCAATCCGGCGGGGACCACGACCTTCACCTTTGGTTCCAGTTCGGGTCTGCTTGGTCCCGGCGAAACCAGCGGCACGCTTGCTACGGTCAATCCCAACACGAGCCTGACCATTCAGGGCCTGAATGCGGCCGGCGCCACGGTGAGCACTTCCCTGCCGACGATGAGCGCCGGCGAAACGGTTTCAGCCTATGCCACTGCCCTGACCAGCGCACTGGCAACTGCCGGAATCGTCGGTACCACAGCTACCGCCGCGGGAAACACTCTGGTGATCGCCGGACCAGCAACTACAACTGTCAATGGCACCCTCAATCAGGATCTCGCGGGCGCAACGGTCAATTTTGACCTTGGTGCAAACGCTACGGTCGATCCGACGACGAACCTGCAGATCACCGGCCAGACAGCGGCTGGCGCCACCGTTACCACGGCAATTCCCGCGCCCATCGCAGGCGAATCAGTTGCCAACTATTTTGCTTCCATCAACACGGCACTGGGGACAGCCGGAATCGTCGGCGTTACAGCCTCATCGAATGCTGCGGGGCAGATCACAATCAACGGCTCCAACTTTACCACCAGCGGCGGCGTGGTCCAGTACGAGCAGGCACAAACCATCAGTTACAACTTCGGATCGAACAATGCCTCGCTGGCCACTGTGGATCCGGGAACGAATCTCACCATTACCGGTCCGACGCCCGCCGGCGGCACGGCTACAACCACCGCGCCTACCGTCACCGCAGGGGAGACCGTCGCCCAGTACGCGGTCGCGTTGAATGCCTCGATCGCGGCCGCAGGTATCGGCGGTGTGGTGGCAACAGTAAACAACGGGCAGTTGAACATCAATGGCACCGGCATGACGCTGAATGGCAACGTGGTTCAGGATCCGGCGGGCTCAGCCAACCAGTCCGGGACTTTGACCTTCGATTCCAACGGCAACCTGGTTAGCCCAGGGTCGGATGTGGCCGGCATGACTTTTGGCGGTCTCTCCGACGGGGCGACCACCATGACGCTGAACTGGGGTCTCTTTGGCGCCAACGGCACCGCCAACATCAGTCAGACGGATGCCGCCTCCACGACCGCTTCAACCAATCAGAATGGCTACTCCAGCGGCCAGTACCAGAGTTTCAAGGTGGATGACAGCGGTGTGGTGACGGCGACCTACTCCAACGGCCAGACCCAACAGGTCGGCCAGATCGCAGTGGCTACAGTCACCAACGAGCAGGGACTTGAAGCTGTCGGCGGGAACAATTACGTGTCCACCGCTGCATCTGGCGCGGCTTCGGTGGGGGTAGCCGGAAACGGCGGACGCGGCACCATTACGGGCAGTTCGCTGGAAGCCTCCAACGTCAACATTTCCGCGGAGTTCTCCGCCCTGATCGTTGCCCAGCGTGCTTTCGAAGCGAGTTCCAAGGCAGTTACCACCTTCGACTCGATTACCCAGGAAACCATCAACATGATCCACTAGAGCAAAACCAGAGTCCTGGTGGCCCGGTGAGCTTTGTGCAGGGTCGCCGCTCGCTTCACCCCACAGACGAAGACCTGCCTGTGGGGACCCCGCCCCTGATGGTCGCGTCGACTTTGGGGTAGAGCCTACGGGATATACCAACTCTGGTTGCTCTGTAAACAGCCGGCGCAGAGCGGGCAAGAACGCAGAAACCCCCAACCTTGGTTGGGGGTTTCTGCGTTTGCGGCTGCGGGGAGATCAGGCAACGCGCTCGATGACGAGCGATTCGAGGACCACGGGGGTCTTGGGCTTGTCCTGTGCGGCGGTCTTGACCAGGGAGATCTTGGTGACGATGTCCTGGCCTTCGACGACTTCGCCGAAGATGGTGTGGTTGCCGGTGAGCCAAGGGGTGGCAGCCACGGTGATGAAGAACTGGCAGCCGTTGGTGCCGGGGCCGGAGTTGGCCATGGCCAGCTTGCCGGGCTTGTCGAACTTGTGAGGAGAGCCCTTGGTCTCGTCCTGGAAGCGATAGCCGGGGCCACCCATTCCGGTGCCGGTGGGATCTCCGCCCTGGATCATGAAGTCGGGAATCACGCGGTGGAAGATGGTTCCGTCATAGAGCTTGTTGGTGGACTTCTCGCGGGTGGAAGGGTGGACCCACTCCTTGCCGCCCTCGGCCAGTTCCACGAAGTTCTTGACGGTGATGGGGGCGTCGGTCTCAAAGAGGCGGACGGTGATCTTGCCTTCGGTGGTGGTGAAGACGGCGTAGGTTCCTGCTGCGAGTGCCATGAATTGCTCCTTGTGAGTGAATGCGGAGTTTGCGCGGTTAGAGCATTTTCGATTCACATGTTGCCATTGTCAGATCGTGCAAGGTGGCCTTTTCTTGATGAAAATGCCACTTGAGCCTGAGGTTTCTGTAAAGAGCAGAATCGAAAATGCTGTAGCCGAGTTAGCGGAGTTAGCTTCCCAGGTGCCCAAAAGCGAGGCACCTGGGGCACCCGGCCTCCCAGGCCCCAGTGGTTGGAGTCAAGCGGTTAGGGTTTGGATGCGGCGGGAGGCGCGGGAGAGACCGCGGGCGCTGCCGGTGCGGCTGGATTGGGCGGGATCGCCTGGCCCTCCGGGACGATAGTGACCTTGTTGAGGACGACCGGGGTAAGCGGCTTGTCCTGACTGTCGCGGGGGACGCGGGCGATGGCCCGGACCACTTCGACACCGGCGTCGTCGCACTGGCCGAAGAGGGTGTAATGCCCGTTGAGCGAGTCGTAGGCCTGCTCGGTGATGAAGAACTGGCTGCTGTTGGTGTTGGGGCCGGAGTTGGCCATGGCCAGCCGGCCGGACTGGTCGAAGTTGAGGTTGGGATCGGTCTCGTCGTCGAAGGCGTAGCCGGCGTCGCCCATACCGGTGCCGGTGGGATCGCCTCCCTGAATCATGAACTCGGGGATGACGCGATGGAAGATGGTGCCGTCGTAGAAGGGCTTGTTGTGCTGCTTTTTGCCGTTGGGGTCGGTCCAGTCCTTTGCGCCTTCGGCGAGGGCGATGAAGTTGGCTGTTGCCTTGGGCGCCTGCTTCTGAAAGAACTGGCAGGTGATGCGTCCCATGGAGGTGTCCATGACCACGGCGGGGCCGTTGGGATGGGTGAGCGCCGCGGCGGTTGCCGTGGGCGCGTCCGGCAAGTCTTCGGTTGCGGGCGGCTTGCTGGTGGTCTGGGCGAACGTGGCGGCCGCAAAAGCCACGGACAATGCGGAGGTGAAAAGCGTGTGCGTGAGTTTCATGCCGCTTTGAGGTTAAACCATGCGGCGGGCTGAGGGCCAGAAAGCGGGCTGGAAGAGCGGAAGCGAGAAGAGTGTTTGGAGCGGAACCGCGGGTCGCCTTCGGCTTCGCACAGGGCAGGCTTTCGACTACGCTGCGCTCCAATGATCCTAACCGCAGGTCCTTCGACTACGCTGCGCTCCGCTCAGGATAACCGCGGAGTGGGTCGCCCGGCCTGTTCCTAACTATGGATCGAATCAGCAGCCCTTTTTGCAGCGTTCCATGATGGCAGTGTGCAGGCGGTCGCGAAGGCCGGCGGGCATTTCGTAAATCTCGTGCGAGCGGTAGATTTCGATGGTCTTGCGGGTAGTGCTGAGGGTCACTTCGCAGTGTTCGCAGCCGCGCAGATGGGCTTGCAGCTCGGCGCGCGCCTCAGCGGTTACCGAATCGTCGATCAGGTCGTCGAGGAGAGCCAAAAACTCTGTACAAGTCACTTTTCGATCCCCGTTTCTCGAACGCCCTTTTTCCTGCGAAAGTAACGGCTCAAGCGCTCGCGCAGTTGAAGGCGCGCGCGCAGCAGACGGGACTTGACGGCCGGGACGCTCAAACCGAGCGCCTCCGCTGTATCTTCCGTAGACAGTCCTTGAACGTCGCGCAACTCGAATACCACTTTGAACCCCGGCGGCAGCCCCTGGATGGTCTTGCGGAGGATTTCCGCGAGTTCCGCCTGGCTGAAATTCTGTTCTGGATCGGGAGCCCAGTCAGCCAGGTCACGCGGGACACTGCCTTCTTCGGTTTCAATATCCTCGTCAATAGAAACCATTTTGCCGGTGCGGCGCTTGCGGAGCCGCATCAGGCTTTCGTTTACAGCAATCCGGACCAGCCATGTGTAAAACTTCGAATTTCCCTGAAACTGATCGAGCTTCTCGTACGCCTTCAGGAACGCGTCCTGCATGACGTCTTCCGCATCCTCGCGGTTCTGGGTAATGTGCTGGGCGATGCGAAAGACCTGGCGTTCATATTTCCGGACCAGGGTGTCGTACGCCGACACATCGCCTTGTCGCACCCTTTCAACCAGGGCAACGTCGGGATGCGGCTCGAATTCAGCTGTCAAAGGTTGGATGGTCGACATGGTCGTTGGTTGCGGAAAATCCGCGGGTGGACTGCTCTGGGTGCAAACCGAAGTGTATACCGCAAAGAAAGAGTGTACCGGACGACGGCGGGGTGTACCAAATCGGCTGTGGGCAATGCCGGCAAGGGGCAGCGCCGCGCTCATCGAGTGGGGGAGTGTGTGCAGAAATGGGATGGATCGACAAATCGGGCAGAAAGGCGGTAACCCGGGTGGTTCCGATGCGCAGCGGCAAGGTGAAAGCGTCTTAAAGTGGAGATATGAGGGTTCCGCAGTCGCCTAACAGCACTTCTATACCGGCACGATGCCTGGCCGGCCTGGTTTCCATTCTGCTGATGGTCTCGCCGGGGTCGGGTCAGACCCCTGGCGAAGGTGGGAAGCAAAAGCAAGCGGCGACGCCGGCGACAGGCAGCGCGCAAACCGCGAGCCAGAGCAAGAAACACGCGGGCAAAACAGCGGGCAAGGCGAAGAAGCCGCTCTCAAAAAGCGCGCGGACCGCAAGAGCGGCGCGGACGGCGAAGATCAAGCTGGCTTTTGTAGCTTCGACGGAACTGCGGCCGATGGCGCAACAACTGGCCGCGCTGCGAACTCCGGCCGCCTACGCGGGAGTGACGAAATGGGCGCACAGCCACAGCGGCGAGGCCGCCGCGGCGGCTTACCTTGCTTTGGGCCATGCCTACCTGCTGGACAAAGAGTATGCCGAAGCGGGGGCGAATTTCCGGCTGGCGCGGCAGGCCGGCGAGGTGCTGGCCGATTATGCTGATTTCTTTACGGCCGAGGCGAATCACGACCTGGGCAACCAGAGCGCAGCTGAAGCGGCACTGAAGGGGTTTGCGAGCCGGTATCCGGACAGCATCTTCGCCGTACAGGCTCCCGAGCTGGAGGCGAATACGCTGATCGCGATGGGCGATGCGGCGGGTGCACAACGGGTGCTGACGGCGGCGGCGGGAACAGCGGCGGCGGGACGGCCGGGATTCCAGCTTGCGCAGGGCGAAGCAGCCGCTGCGCTGGGCCAGTCAGGAGTGGCCGAGGGCATCTTCAAGCACTTGCTGCTGAGCCACCCGCTGAGCGGAGATGCGGAGATCGCGCGGAGCAAGCTGACGGCGATGGGCGCGGAGTCGACGCTGACGATTGCGGAACTGCGCAGCCTGGGCGACGCCTACTACAACGGAGGCCATTACGAGGCGGCCAGCGAGCAGTACCGGGCGCTGGCCCGGTCTGCGGTGGGCGGCACGGAGCGGAACGAGTTTGCGGTAGCGGCGGCGGCGTGCGATTTGAAGCTGAAACGCCTGACGGCCAGCGAAGTGGAGGCGCTGCCCGATACGCACGACGAAAACGGCGCGCGGCGGCTCTATCTGTTGATGGAGCTGGCCCGGTCGCGCAACGATCTGGACGGGCAAAAAGGGATTGTGACGCGGATGGCGGCGGATTTTCCGCAAAGCCCGTGGCTGGCGGAGGCGCTGTTTTCGAGCGGCAACATGTATTTGCTGCGGCGGGATTACGGGCCGGCGGCGCAGTACTACAGCTACCTGGCGGCGCACTTCCCTGCCGGCAAGAACGCCGCGGCGGCGCACTGGCGGGCGGGCTGGCTGAGCTACCGGATGGGCCAGTACGCGGATGCGACGCGGCTGTTCGACGAACAGATTCGCGACTATCCGACCAGCAAGGAAGCGGCTTCGGCGCTTTATTGGCGGGCCCGGCTCTATGAGACGCAGGATCACAATCCGGCGCGGGCGGTTGCCAACTACCGGACACTGATGCGGGTTTATCAGCACTACTTCTATGCGCAGATGGCGCGACAGAGGTTGGCAGCGCTGGGGAATGCGCCTGCCGCGCCGGATGCCGTGCTGGACCATATGCAGCCGCCCCCGGTGCCGGCACTGGAAGCGGACTTTCCGACCGACAGCCCGCACATGGCCAAGGCGCGCCTGGTGGCCAACGCGGGGCTGAACGATTACGTGGCGCAGGAGATTGCGGCGGATCCCGATTCGGGGTCGTGGAGCGCGCTGGCGGAGGCGCAGATCTACGCTTCGTATGGCGAGGCATTCCGGGCCATGCGGGCGGTAAAGCGCGCGCTGCCGTCGGCGGCGACCGCCCCTATCAAGTCGATTCCGCTGGCTTATTGGCGGATACTGTTTCCGAAACCGTGGTGGGATTCGATTCAGCAGGAGGCGGCAAAGAACAATCTCGACCCGTACCTGGTGGCGTCGCTGATCCGGCAGGAGTCGGAGTTCAATCCGACGGCAATTTCACACGCGAACGCGTACGGACTGATGCAACTTCTGCCGACGGTTGGAAAGTCGATGGCGCGCGAAGAAGGCATTGCGCACTTCCAGACCTTCCACCTGCTGGACCCATCGACCAATATCCGGCTGGGAGCGCGGAATCTGCGCCAGACGCTGAACCATTTTGGCGGAGTGACGGAGTACGCGCTGGCCGCCTACAACGCGGGCGACGAGCGCGTGACGGAGTGGCAGGCGGCCGGTCCGTACTCGGGAATCGACGAGTTTGTGGAGTCGATTCCGTTCTCTGAGACGCGCGAATATGTGGAGAGCATTCTGCGCAACGTGGAGATTTACCGATCGCTGGACGAGTATGCGCGGCAACAGGGCAAGGCAATAACGCGCTAAGACGACCCGGGAAGGCGCACCCGAGCAGGTTGTGCGCCATAACGGTTTGGCGGAAAACCTTTTGATGTGAACCTGGCGAAATTGTGGTTGACATCTTCGCTCCAGTGCGTCAAAACTGTTTGAACCGAAGGCAGCCTCAGCCTTCGTCGAGCCATTCGCAGCCTGCAGTTGCTAGACAGCTGGGCCGGTCGAGAACGAGCGAGCAGCCTTGCCACCTCACGTTGACGGAGGGCAGGATGTCACCCGATTTGCACTTACTGGAAGAATGGATCCCGGAAAGAATGGACCCTGGAACAATCTTCGTGCTGGAAAACCAGGCGAAGCTGGGGAGTGCTCCTTATCCGTACGTGGCGATCATGTCGTGCCCGCGCTGCGGAGCGATGGGTCTGATCACGCGGCGGCAGCTTTGCAGCGGAGAGCACATGATTTGCGAGGGAAGTTTTTGCTCCGCCGAGTACCGGCTGGAAGGCGAGAAAATCTTCTATCGCACGGCGCAGTAATGGACAGGAATTTACGTTGAAGCCCGTGCCAACGCGGGCGAGAGGTGTTGTGTGCCGGTGCTTCGGATCGTGACGCAAAGCGCCGGTTGACCGCTCCGCCGATGCGCGGAGGGCTGCGCCAGTTCCCTGCTGCCCCGCTGTGGCAAGCGGAACCCGCGTAAACAGGGGCGTGGCCGGATGCCGGAGGTAGCCTTCCTGGAATGAACTAGAATAAACAGGAAGAAGTGCCCGGATGGCGAAATCGGCAGACGCAGCGGACTTAAAATCCGCAGACCGCAAGGTCGTGGGGGTTCAAGTCCCCC
>Ga0181529_10004470_pt1 | contig 15121 bp, 12 predicted proteins | sample PEATcosm2014_Bin_36_FD_119763 | JGI IMG/M metagenome (GOLD analysis project Ga0181529, IMG submission 119763) | Peatland microbial communities from MTU Mesocosm Facility, Houghton, MI, USA - PEATcosm2014_Bin10_30_metaG | ecosystem: Environmental > Terrestrial > Soil > Wetlands > Peat | place...
GTATTGAAAATTCGCGGTTTTCGAGTGATCCCCGTAGCAAAGCTACGCAAATATGTTTTGTTTAAGATTTATTGCATTCGTTTGGAACTTTCCGATTTACGGATTCGGTTTACGCCTCCCGGATGAATTTTGCAAGCGAAAAATTTTCTCTGCATGGCCGGGTCTCTGCGGTTAAATTCATTCCTGAATTGCCGCTTGCACCACCGGTTTCCGCGTTTAACCTAATCTCATGTCTTGGTTCACCGACCGTCATTTCTTTCTGCTCGCCGTCGCGCTTTACGGCTTGAGCACGGTCTATTCGGTTTTCCTGTGGCGGAAAGGTTTCCGCCGGGACGACCATGTGAATTATTTCATCATCCTCGCCGGAGTGGCGCTGCACACGCTGGCGATGACCAAACGCGGCCTGACGTTTCAAAGCTGCCCTGTCAACAATCTTTACGAAGCCACCACGTTCCTGCTCTGGGCGCTCGGCCTGGCGTGCCTCGTTTATTCGCTGCTGCCGCGCTTCAAGTTCCTTTGCGCCTTCACGGCGCCGGTGCTGTTCACCGTCGGCATCTTCGCGCTCATGCCGTCGCTCGACCCGCCGCACGGGCCCAAGCCGGATTTCTCCAACTTGCTCCGCAGCCTGCACGCCGCGACCATCCTGCAATCCTACGGCGCGTTCGGCCTCGCGGCGGCGGCGGCGGGAATGTTCCTGATGCAGCAGCACGACCTGAAATTCCACAAGCTCCGCGCCATGCTGTCGTTGCTGCCGTCCATCCAGCGGCTCGAACTCATCACGCTGCGGCTCGTGCTGGCCGGCTTCGTTCTGTTCACCATCGGCCTCGTCACCGGCGAACAACTGCCGCGACCCGAGGGCAAGCCGTATTTCTCCGATCCCAAGGTGATCTGGTCCGCGCTGCTCTGGCTCGTCTATCTGGAACTGATCGTGGCGCGGATGTTTTTTGGCCGCTCCACGCGGCGGTTCACCATCGGCGTCGTTGTCGCATTCGCGTTCCTGCTGCTGACGTTCGGCGTCACCAATTACTATTCCGGCCTGCATCATCCGTGAAAATAAAAGTGCGAAATGCCAAATGCGAAGTGCGGGCCAATTCCGGCTCTAGCCGTTCTGCTGCATTTTTCCTTCAACCTTCAACCTTCAACCCTCAACCTTGATTTCTGTCGTCGTCATCGGTTTAAGCCACCGCACGTCGCCAGTGGAACTGCGCGAGCGCTTCGCCTTTGCCGATTCCAAAATCCCTGCCGCGCTCCAGTCCCTGCGCGATTCCGGCATCGCCAGCGAAGCCGTGATTCTCTCGACGTGCAACCGCGTGGAGATTTACGCCGCGACAACGCTCGCGACGGAAGCGGCATTTGAAGAACTGAAAAAATTCCTCGTTGAGCACCACTCCTTCGATGGAGCGATTGGCGAAGAATTTTATTTCCTGTCCGAGCCGCAAAGCCTGCATCATCTCTTCAAGGTCGCCAGCGGCCTCGACTCCATGGTGCTGGGCGAGACGGAAATCCTCGGCCAGATCAAGACCGCCTACGCGCTCGCGCACCAGCACAAGCACACCGGCGCGCGGCTGAACAAAATTTTCCAGCGCGCCTTCAACGTAGCCAAGCACATCCGCACGCACACGAACATCCAGCGCGGCAGCGTCTCAGTCGCGTCCGTCGCTGTCGAGCTGGCGGATAAAATCTTCACCTCCCTCACCGGGCGAGAAGTCCTCGTCATCGGCGCGGGGGAGACCGGTGAGAAAGTCGCGCGCGCCTTGCTCTCACGCGGTGCCAAAAGCATCATCGTCGCCAACCGCTCTTTCGAACGCGCCCAGTCCCTCGCCGCCGAACTCAATGGACGCGCCATACCCTTTGACGACTGGTCGGGGGAGTTTGACAAGATTGACATCGCCATCAGCAGCACCGCCGCGCCGCACCACATCCTGGACCGCAACAAACTTGAGCCGCTCATGAAGTCCCGCCGCCAGCGCCCGCTGCTGCTCATAGACATCGCCGTCCCGCGCGACATTGACCCCGCCGTCAATGCGCTGGAGAACGTCTATCTCTACAACATAGACGACCTCCAATCCATCGCCGCCGACTACCTGAAACAGCGCACCGAGGAAATTACCCGCTGCGAAGAGATCATCGCCGAGAAGGCCAAACCGTTCCTTGAAACCGGGGAAATTCAACCGCAGATGAGACGCGAACCGGATGCCGTGCAAGGACTGGACAATGCCAAACAACTCCCCGCATCCTGACAATCCATCTTCGCTCCGAAGCCTTGAGCGTTGTGATCGTGGCAGCTCCCGACGCGGCACCGTTAACGCCGATTGCTCGACCATCGGCCCGTCGTTGACATCTCTCACCGCGAATGGAACCAACACACAGGTGGCTCCGGTGGCTGGTTGGAAATGAATCCCGACGCCAACGCGCGCAATTGACGCTTTCACCGCGAGGTCTTACGCTGTCGGCAGATTTATGAGCCAATTGCAAGATTCACTTGTTGAACTTATCCGCCGCACGTCCGCCGAAATTCCTGACGACGTCAACCAGTCCATCATCGCGTCGCTGGAGCAGGAGAAAAAAGGAACGCTGGCCGAAAGCGCGTTGAAGATCATTGACCGCAACATCGCGCTGGCGAAACAGAAATCACAGCCCATCTGCCAGGACACCGGCAGTATTTTGTTTTACGTGGACTGTCCGGTCGGCTTTGACCAGATTATGTTTGAAGAAACGGCCAAGGAAGCCGTGAAGCTGGCGACGAAGAAAGGTTTTCTCCGGCAAAATTCCGTTGATTCGCTCACGGGAAAAAATGACGGCACCAATTGCGGGCCGGGTGCGCCCGCGTTTCATTTTCATCAGCATCGCGCGCCGGAAATTTCCGTGCGACTGGTTTTGAAAGGCGGCGGCTGCGAAAACGTCGGCGCGCAATACTCGCTGCCGAGCGAGAAGCTTTACGCGAACCGCGACCTCGACGGCTGCCGCAAGGCGATCCTCGACGCGGTGTTGCAGGCGCAGGGCAAAGGCTGCGGGCCGGGCATACTCGGCGTGTGCATCGGCGGCGACCGCGCGACGGGCTACGAGATGAGCAAGACGCAATTCCTGCGGCTGATTCCCGACCGCAATCCGGTTCCCGAACTGGACGCGCTGGAGCAGGACATTTTGAAGACGGCGAACGAACTCGGCATCGGCCCGATGGGGTTCGGCGGCAAGACGACGCTGCTGGGCGTGAAGATTTGCGCGGCGAACCGCCTGCCCGCGTCCTATTTCGTCAGCATCAGCTACATGTGCTGGGCGTATCGGCGACAGGGCGTGACGCTGGGTGCGGAGGGGAAGATTGGGAAATGGTTGTATTGACGCGCAAACGAAATTATCGCCATACGAATCAACATCAGTAATAATCCAACCGCAAATGCGAACGCTGGAAAAACTAACAATCAAAAATTTCAAATCCATTCGGGAGCAGACGCTCGAATTGGGCAAGCTAAATGTGTTCATAGGTGGCAACGGTGTAGGCAAATCTAATTTGATTGTAGCATTCCGTTTCTTGCGTGAAATTGTAAATCAAAACCTCGCTGGCTATACCGTGACAAAAGGCGGCGCGGACACATTGCTGTATTTTGGAAAAAAGAAATCTCCTGAAATGTCTTTTCGCTTGGAGTTTGGAGAGGGCGATATTGGAAATGCGTATGCAGTCAAATTAAAACCCACAGATGATGGTGGTTTCATGATTGCCGAAGAGACCGCATATTACCATGAACGAAAGCATTATTCTGTGCCTTATGTGAAGGGGATTGCATTTTCCTCCAAAGAATCGAAACTAAAGACAGAGAATCACATCTGTGCGCGTGAGGCGATGAGTGATTTAGACAGCTATCGCGTTTATCATTTTCACGACACCAGCGACACAGCGGCAGTAAAGGATGTATGCGATGTGGAAGACAATCGTGTATTGCGTCCACAAGCTGAAAACCTCGCAGCGTTTCTTTACTGGATGCAGCAGAAACAGCCTGATTATTTTGCAAACATTCAGGACACACTCCGGCAGATTGCGCCATTTTTTGAGGAGTTTCGTCTCGCGCCGTCTCAACTGAACGAAGGCAAAATCCGGTTGGAGTGGAAAGAAAAGGGTAGCGATGCCTATTTTAATGCCGCTTCGCTATCAGATGGAACACTGCGTTTCCTCTGCCTCACCACGCTCCTGCTCCAACCAAAATTGCCGATGGTGGTATTACTCGACGAGCCAGAGCTTGGATTGCATCCTGCAGCAGTCACATTGCTTGCCGATTTACTTTCCTCGGCGGCAACGCGCACGCAGGTGATTGTGGCCACACAATCCGTCACATTGGTAAATCAATTTGAACCGGAGTCAGTTTGGGCAGTTGATCGCGAAGATGGTCAGAGCGTCTTCCGCCATCTGAGCCAACAAGACATGACGGCATGGCTGGATGATTATGGATTGGGTGAACTATGGGAGAAGAACATTCTCGGTGCACGTCCATGAGTAAGCGAGTCCTGATTTTGGTCGAGGGTCAAACCGAAGAACGTTTTGTGAAGGACGTTCTTGGTCCGGCTTTTTGGGGCATTGGACTTTTTTTCCACCCGACACTTTTAGTGACCAAACGAGTGAAGGACGGTCCGAATTTCAAAGGCGGTGTGAGTAGATTTGCCAGGTTTCGGAACGATACACAGCGACTGTTGAACAGTGCTGGTGGTGCGTTGGTAACGACGATGCTCGATTACTACCGCTTGCCATCAGATTTTCCCGGGATGAATTCTCGTCCGTTGAATGGAACACCAATGCAACGTGTCACTCATCTGGAATCTGCGATAGCTGAACATTTTGATTCTCCGCCGAATTTTCTGGCGTTTCTGGTGCTACATGAATTTGAAGCTTGGCTATTTTCTTCACCAACTGAACTTCCTCGTGTGATGACGGATAATCGCAAGCAGCCGCAGTTTGCTGCCATTCGCAACAGTGTTGCGACACCTGAAGAAATCAACGAACGTCCGCAATATGCACCGTCTAAACAAATTGAGGCGCTATTCCCAGCTTATAAAAAGACATTGCATGGGCCGACGACGGTAGCACGCATTGGGTTAGATCGAATCCGTGCGGAATGTCCACATTTCAACGATTGGATGAGTAAGCTGGAGGCTTTTGCACAATCCGACTAAATTTTTTACACGCCATGATCAAACTTGCCTTTCCCTTCACCGAAGAAAAAATCCGAGTGCTGAAAGCCGGCGTGAGGTTTTGATTTCCAGCAGCATGTTCACCGGGCAAAGATGGCTGTTATCCTAAAAACCGCAGTTCAACCACAGATGGACAAGGATACCAAGCGATTCTAAAAAGCCTGCAGTTCACTTGACCGGTGAAAGAAGCACCGGTTTCCAAATCTGTGTCTATCCGTGTGAATCCGTGGTTAAAGACCGTTTTTGTCCAATTCCATCTGCGGAAATTAGGGTTATGGGAATTTGGTCTGAATCACCACAGATTGGGGTTTGGGCGGCCTGAAACGCATAAATCATTGAAAATAAGGCATCTCGCCCCATTCGGAACACCTCTCGCCCCTGATAAACCCAATCTCGCCCCTGTCAGATCGCATCTCGCCCCGTCTGGAACCGCGCTCGCCCTCACCGGATTGACGCTCGTCCCTGCTGGAACGCCGCTCGCTCCGATAAAAACGGATCCCGCCCCGGTTGGAACCAGTTTCGCCCCCGTCCAATTCAATCTTGTCTCAGCCGGAAGGTGTCTCGCCACCTTGGAACGCATCTCGCCCCTGTCAAATGGCATCTCACCCCGGTTGGAACGTCCCTCGCCCAGCTCAAATCGTCGCCGGGTTTTGCCACAACATCATTCGTCCGCGTCCGAACGCGGCCCGGAGTTTCCAGATGAAGGTCTGGTCGCGACGGAACGGTTCTCCGTGCAGTTTAAATTACAAGAAGACTGCTTCTACGGATCGGCGACGCCGTCAACGAACTGCCGCACAACCGGGTCTTGCGACGCGAAAAATTCCTGCGGCGTGGCGTTCGCGTAAAGTTTCTTCTCGTGCAGCATCATCACGCGGTTGCCCACACGCCGCGCACTTCTCATGTCGTGCGTCACGACGATGGATGTGACCTTCAAGGTGTCGCGCACGCGGATGATGAGCTTGTCAATGCTGTCGGACACAATCGGGTCGAGGCCGGTGGTCGGCTCGTCGTAGAGGACAATTTTGGGTTCGTAAATGATGGCGCGCGCGAGGCCGACGCGTTTCCTCATGCCGCCGGACAGCTCGGCGGGATTTTTTTCTTCCGTGCCGGGCAGGTCCACCATTTCCAGCGTCTCGGCCACGCGCTTTGAAATTTCACCTTCCGTCAAATGTTCGTGCCGCCGCAAGCCGAACGCGACATTTTCCGCGACGGTCATCGAATCGAACAGCGCCGCGCCCTGGAACACCATGCCGAAGTTGCGGCGCACGCGCAGCAACTGCCGTTCGTTCATCATCTCGATGTTCTGGCCGTCAATCAAAACTTCGCCGGAATCCGGTTTCAACAGGCCGATCAAATGCTTGAGCAAAACGCTTTTGCCGCCGCCGCTGCGCCCGATGATGACGACGGATTCGCCGTTCTCGATGCGCAGGCTCACGTCGTCGAGAACTTTCTGGCCGTCGAAACTTTTTTGCAAATGGCGGGCTTCGATCATAATTGCCCCACGATTTTGCCCATGAGCAGCGTGAGAAAAAAGTTCGAGATCAAAATGGTGATTGAAGAATAAACGACGGCCTCGGTGGTCGCGCGCCCTACGCCTTCCGCGCCAAGCCCGCAGGTCAGGCCCTTGTAGCAGCCGATGAGCGCGATGATGCCGCCGTAAATGAACGCCTTGACCAAACCCATCATCAAGTCCACGTCGTGCGTGAAGTGCAGCATGTTCGCCCACAAATAAACCGGCTCGATGCCTAGAATGTGGACGCCGACGAGATAGCCCGCGCCGATGCCGACGACGACGGATTCAACCGTGAGCAAGGGCAGGGCGATTTGGGCGGCGATCAATCGCGGCACGACGAGGTAATCAATCGGATGCGTCGCCAAAGTCCGCAGCGCGTCAATCTGCTCGGTCACGCGCATGGTGCCGATCTCGGCGGCGATGGCCGCGCCGACGCGCCCGGCCACCATCAAAGCCGTCAGCACCGGGCCGAGTTCGCTGCACATCGAGACGCTCACGACCGCGAGCGTGGCGGTGTCCATCTTGACCTTGTGAAATTGGAAATACGTCTGCGCGCCCAGGACCATTCCGGTGAACGCACCGGTGACGAGCACGACGGTCTGCGATTTGACGCCGATGAAATAAATCTGGTAGAGCAGATCGCGCCACGCGACCTTGAACGTGAGCGCCGACGCGAGAACGTCGCGCGTCAGCAGGGCGATTTGTCCCAGCTCGGTCAGGACATATTCGACGCGCTTGTTGGCGAAAAGATTCATCGTCGGCGAAAAATAGCAATCCGCGCGGCGTTTGGCGAGCGTGGCGTCGCGATTGGCTGGACATGAAAACAATCTGGAGCAAAAACAGCCATAACTTGGCGGGCGAAGGTCATTTCGCGAGCGGCTGCGCGTTTGGTATTTCCTTGATAAGAATATCCTCCGATCGGTAAACCACGGGCCATGCATCCACTTGGGGGGAAATGGAAGACGGATAATATATCCGTTTTCGCTGGCTGCCTGGATTTACAGCCACAACGGCAAACATCACGGGTGACTCGCTGATCAAGACGAGCTTATTGTATCCAAGAGATTTCAAACGTTGCATATCCGCTTTGTTGTTGAGGAGATCATACAATCCCTTTTTAGTGGGGCCGTCCGGCGAACCTTCCAATGTGGGCACGAACAATCCATTCCGCCCAGACCGAAACAGGACTTCTCCAGGCCAGTCCGGGTCACACTTATAGACAATCAACTTGTCTTCCGGTTTTGTATTCTGGCGGATGATCGCGCTCATTTCCTGTGGAAAGCAGTCATAGTTCATCCCTATTTTCATTGAAATGACTCCGTCAATGGCGGATGAAATCAACGCCACCCCGGCCAAGGTGAGCATCAGCCATTGTTTGGGAATTTCCTCCGTGCAAAAGGACTCCCAACGCGCCAGCGTAGTTCCGCACAGCAGTGCCACCGCCGGGCAACACATCAAATAATAATGCCAGTGGATCATTACCAAGTGAAAAAAAACCAGCGTGGTCAGGAATGCGGCGAGCAGCCAGAATTTCGCCAAGAGGTTCCCCGATTGAAACAACGCGGTCAACAGGAGCGCCACAAATGGAAGGCTGCCCAGAGTCGCATGCAAAAAACGCCAGCCACCCTTGATCCAAACGCCGGGATTCAAACGCATATGAACATCTCCAAAATACCACCAGACCATGAATGGATTGTGGGAGACCCTCAGTTCCGTGTAGGGATAGACAGCTTGAGCCGCCTGAGCATCACAGTAATTTGTCCAGGCGATAAAAACGATTGCAGACAAAACCCCTGCGCCAATCAACATGGACCAAGGTCGCCATGACCAGACATTGTTTGCCACCAACATGAAAACACTGCAAAGTCCCGCAGTCATGAAGAACGGCATCTTGGAGATGGCAGCCAAACATGCGAAAAACACCAGAGGCGGCCACCATCGAATTTGACCGCTGCGCATCATGCGATCCGCAAAAAAAAGAAACCAGACAGTCACCATCAAACAAAAGCCATCCGTGGATGCGTTTCCGGCATAAACGACAATCAAAGGTTCTGCCAGAAAGAAAGCCATGCTCCACCAAGCCGTCCGCTCGCCCACATATTGCCGGGCCAGTTGGAATAACGGCCAAAGTCCTGCGGCAAAAAATACCAAGGATACCAAATTGGCCCAGCCATACCAGGTTGAGCCGGTGATTTTGAAAGCCAGTCCCGCAGTTGCCTGCCATACAGGCAATTCTTGCGGAGTGGGGGATCCGGTAGCATTAAATCCCACAATCACCGGCTTCAACAAATTGATGCTTCCGTGCGCATACTCCAAGGCGGCACCAAGATGTGAAGGGCGAAAAAGGGACTTTCCCTCAATGGCGCTTCCAACGTGAAGAAGCACAATCAAGCCAAAAAGAACTGCGCAGAGAGAGGGTAGATTTAGAACCTTTTTACCTTCATTTGGCACGTTCTCCAAATATATGATGGTCAATCTCCTGTCAAGGAGTCCGTCGCTCGTTCCGCGTCAGCGGGGCGATTTGTCCCAGCTCGGTCAGGACATATTCGACGCGCTTGTTGGCGAAAAGATGGTTCCTCGACGTTTTTAACGGGTCAAACATTCTTCGTTGCGGAGCGGTTGCGCGCATTCGTGCCGGAGGCACAACCGGAAATCAGCCAGATACGAAGTGTCTGGTATCGCGGCGGAATGGAATCCGTCCTGAAAGGAAGGCGGAATGGCACCGGCACGCATCATCCATTCTTCCCTCGTCCTTTCAGGACGAATGGCTTCGCACGATTTGACCAGACACTGGCGTGTCTGGCTAATTTCCATAGTCGCTCCGCGACCGCCCTAATGTCCCGGAAACAGCGTTGCCCATGATAAACGTCCAAGAACCGAAAAGATTCATCGTCGGCGAAAACTATCAATCCGCGCCGCATTTGGCGAGCGTGGCTTCGTGGAAAATCGTCATTTCAAATCAGCCACGGGCCGCATAATTTGTCGGCGTGATACGCAAATGGATTTTCCGCACGGCAATTGTGATAGTGTTGTTGACGGCGCTCGCTGCCGTCATCGCCTGTTTTTATCCCGAAAAATTCCTGTGCATTGAAAGTGGCAACGCATCGGCGGACGTGATTGTCGTCCTCGGCGGCGGCGAACATGAGCGGCCGGCGCGCGCGGCGGAATTGTTCAGGCAGCGTGCCGCGCCGCGCATCCTCATCAGCGGCGCGGGCGACGACGGCATCAATTTGCGGCTGCTGCTCCAGGCCGGAGTTCCTGCGAGCTCGATTGAAGTCGAAAACAGATCGCTGACCACGCGCGAGAACGCGGAGTTCAGCATCAAACTGTTGCGCGCGGAAAAAATCCGCAGCGCGATCCTGGTCACTTCGTGGTATCACTCGCGGCGGGCGCTGAAGACGTTTGAGCATTTCGCGCCGGAAATAAAATTTTATTCGCGCCCGTCGTATTACGCCTTCGCCCGCGCCGATTGGAAGAAGCTCGGCATCAACAGGCATATGCGGCTGGAGTTTTTGAAATTGCCGGGCTATTGGATTCGCTACGGCGTTTGTCCGCTTTGAATAAACTTGCCCTGCGACCCGGAGTGTGGCAATAATGTCGTTCCTTGATCGCGGGGTGGAGCAGCCCGGTAGCTCGTCAGGCTCATAACCTGAAGGTCGTTGGTTCAAATCCAGCCCCCGCAACCAATTTACGGCCCTGAGACTCACGTTTCAGGGCCGTTTTTGTTTGGTTTTATGAGTTTTCTACGTTTGGAGTCATTTTTGTGAGACAAGGCGAACTCCCTGAAATGTGGCGAGCAAAAACAAACACATCCACAAACACATTTCCAAACACACGGCGCAAGCGAACGTCATCCCTCGATTTTGAGGTATAGCCTTTGTGAATTTGCAGATCGTCGGTTGCCGAAAACCGATTATGTTCAACGGTCGTATGACGCCGTGAATCCGCGTTAGGAAGAGCCAACATTTCTCTGGCCTGCGGCGATGGCCTCCAGATCGGCGCGGCGAAGTCGGAAGCTACCGGGCAGCACTTCAATCTTTTGTAGCAATCCGGCTTTGGTCATCCGCCAGAGGGTCGCGCGGCTGACGCCAAGCAGCTTTGCGGAAGCTGACATTCCCATGAGCAGTGGGCCAGGCGTTGCCATTGGTCTTTTCTGAACTCCAAATTCAAGAATGCCGTCAATCGCCTCCATCTGTTCTGGTGAGGCTGCGAACAAGCGCTTCAATCGGTCCTCTGAATTCATACACGAACCGCAGCCCGCCGGGTCTGCTGGATTGATTTTGTTTCGGTTTGCTTCTCGGAATTTTCCTCGCGCTCGTCCGTGGTCGCGGCATCCACCTGGCTTGGTGCCTGATTCTTGGTAAGGTCAAGCTGCTCCTCAATTTCCGACTGACGTCTGGCCAGGTGGTGATACCGTTCTTCTTTCTCGAAGGGCGAGCCGACCTTGGCTTCGAGTTCGGTTGCGCGCTTTTGCGAATCCTTGATGTCCGATTCCAGCCGCGTGGCGCGTTCCTCAAAACCCTGCACCGTGGATTCAAGCGAACGGATGGTGCCCAGCGCCGTGTCCGTGACACGGGTGCTGTAACTGTTTTTGCCGCGCAGCACGAGTTCGGCGGTGTTGTTGAAACCGGAGCGGATGAATAAATCAAAACCAGCAAACCGTCCAATGCGGATGTCCTCACCGAACCGGGTTTTAATTTTCTCCGCCCGCCGCAACAGCAACTCCCCGGCGACGCCGCGATTGTCCAAAGTCTGATTGTCCAGTTCGATGCGGAATTTGTCACCGGATGTATCCTGCCGGAGCGTCAAATCCTCGCGCAAGTTTGCGAGCCGTTCCGTCCACGTTTGAACCTCCTGATGCGAATGGCGCACGCTGCTGCGGATGCGATACTGTTCTTCGGCGTGGGCGGAGCGCAACCGTGTTAGCCGGATCAACTCGGCGTCCACCTGGGCTTTTTCAATGACGAGCGGATTCCCCGACGCGATGGCCTTGACCTCGGCGTAGGTCAACGCGGCGGAGTCCATGTCTTCGAGCCGGCGAATCGTCATGTCCCCGCTCATCACCTGCGCGATGAACTTGGCCTTGGTTTCCAACGTCTGCCACATATAGGCATCGAACGAACCTTCCGTGACATAACGGTAAATCTGCACGGTGGAATTTTTATTGCCCTGCCGGAGAATCCGTCCCTCACGCTGTTCCACGTCGGCTGGTCGCCACGGCGCGTCCAGATGATGAAGCGCAATCAGGCGTTCTTGAACATTGGTGCCCGAACCCATTTTCTGTGTGCTGCCGAACAGGACACGGACTTTGCCCGCGCGAACCGAACGGAACAGGCCGAGCTTCGCGTTGTCCGCATCGTAATCCTGTATGAAGGCGATTTCGTTTTCCGGAATGCCCAGGCGTTTCAACTTGTCGGCCATGTCCCGATAAACCGAAAAGCCACGGTCTTGCGGCGTGGACAAATCGCAGAACACAAGCTGCGCCAAACGATCATCCTTCGTCGCCTCCCAAATCTGATAAATTTTTTCCACGGCGAGATTTACTTTGCTCTGCGGATCATCCGGCAGGCTGGGTTTCATCAGCCGCAAATCCAGCGCGGCCTTGCGGCCCTCGGTGGTGATTTTGAGCATGTTGTCCTCGCGGGGATCAATGCGGCCGCGCTTCAGCGCCTCGGCGCGCTTCGCCAGTCCCTCGACAAACTCCTTCAACTCCGCCGATGCCGGCGCATTGCGGATGGCCGGTTTCTCGCCCTCCAATTTCGGGCGCGCTAGATTGAGCATCTGCGCGGTCTGCACGTCCGCCGACTGCCGGAAAATCTGCATCAGCTCCGGCACGTTGATGAACCGCGCGAAGCGCGTGTTGAGCCGGTAGCCCGCGCCGTCCGGTGAAAGCTCCATCGCCGTCACCGGCTCGCCGAACGTGGCCGCCCAAGAATCAAAGTGGCCGAGATTGTGCTTTTTCAAATCCTCCGGCTGCAAATAGCGCTGCATGGTGAACATCTCGGCCATGCTGTTGGCGATGGGCGTGCCGGTGGCGAAGACGACCCCGCCGCCGTTATTTGCCGATTGGATGTGACGAACTTTCAAATACATGTCGAATGCGCGCTCACTGGCCGTCTGCGGCAACCCGGCGATGCGCGTCATCTTGGAAATGTAAAAAAGATTTTTGAAGTAGTGCGCCTCGTCCACGAAGATCCGGTCAATGCCGAGTTCCTCGAAGGTCAGCGTGTTATCTTTCTTGTGAGTGGCGGCAAGGGCTTCGAGTTTGGCCTCCAGACGTTTTTTTGCTTTTTCCAGTTCCTTCACCAGCCGCCGGTTGTCCGGGTTGGCGTTTTCCCGTTTGATCTTTTCCAATTCCTCCAATTGCTCCTTGAAGAAACGCTCCTGGGTTTCCTGGGACAACGGGATGCGCTCGAAGCCGGAGTGCGTGACGATCACGGCATCCCAATTGCCGGTCGCGATACGGCTGAAAAGTTTTTTCCGGTTCTGTGATTCAAAATCCTCTTTGGCCGCCACGAGGATGTTTGCGCCCGGATACAGCATGAGCAACTCGGTTGAAAACTGGCCGAGCATGTGATTGGGCACGGCGAACATGGGCTTGCGCGCCAGTCCCAGCCGCTTCAACTCCATCGCGGCTGCGACCATGGTGTAGGTCTTGCCAGCGCCGACGACATGGCCGAGCAGCGTGTTGGGCGTTTGCAGGATGCGCCAGACACCGGCCTTTTGATGCGTATGTAATTGAACGTCGGCGCTTGCACCGGGCAGCGTCAGGTGTTCACCGTTGAATGTGCGGACACGGGAATGATTGAACGAGTCGTTGTAAAGCCGCACGAGCCGTTCGCGCCGCCCATCATCTAACCAAATCCATTCCTTGAACCGTTCCTTGATGCGTTCCTGCTTTTCCCGCGCGGCCTCGGTGGACTGCGCGTTGACGACGGGTTTCTTGTCCACATAATCATAAACGGTAGGCGTCTTTAGATTGAGCGTTTCCTCGATGAGTTCGAGGGCGGTGTAACGGTTCGTGCCCCAATCGGTCGTGTTGGCGGTCGCCCCTTTCGCCTCCCAATTGCCGGTGACGTGCCACGAGCCGAGCGCGTGGATGTGGCCGACCTCAACGCCTGACGGAACGCCGAGCAACCCGTGGACGAAATCCTGCACGTCTGACGGCGGCAACCAGGCTGCGCCAAGCCGCACGTCAATTTCCGGTGCGGGCAAATCCGCCGGCTGCACCGATTTTAACGCCTCGACATTTTCAAGGAAGCGCGGGTCATGGGCGCTGGCGGTTTCGGCGGCGACAAGCTTTTCACGGACGTTGCCGGAAAGGTAGTGGTCTTCGGTTTCCCAATGCTTGGTTTTCGGGTTAAGAAAAACCATCCCCTTCAAGTCGGGCAAAAACTCTTCCGCCGGACGAGCCAACAAGGCAGTCATGTGATCCAAATCAACCCGGCCTTTTTCATTTAACGACACCAGCAACGCCTCTTTCGGCAAGCCAACGGATTGAACCGGCTGTTTGTGGTGGATGGTGCGTTCGCGGAAAATTGCGGCTTTGACCGCCCGCCGGGTTTCCTCGTCGTAATTTTCCAGCGAAAGCAGCAACGGCAAATCTGGGTCGCCGTGAAACGCGCGCTGATTGACCGGGACGTTGATGTAACCAAACCGACCGACGAAACGGTCGTAGGCGGAATTTAATTTCTGGCGGGTCTCAATCACCCGCTCCTCCCCGCTGCCGTCGAGCTGTGCGCGCAGGCAGTCCCGCACGGCATCCCGCACGTCAATCAGGCGTCGAATCCGCGAACGGGTTTCGACCGGCAGATCATCCAGCGGACTCAGGACGCCATCTTCGTTCAGACAAAGCCGGCCATCCTCGTGAACGCAGTAGGCATTGGGCTTGATGTAATCCGGCGCGGGAATGGACGGGTCAAAAGTTTTAACGGATTCATTTTGGACGGTGTAGATGTTTTGGGGCAGCCGTGCAACCGCGTGCGCCAGGGCTTCACCGAGTTCACGGTGGTCGGGTTCCAGCACGGGTTCGCCGTCCCGATACATGCCGCGGGCGAGCCGCATTTTACCCAGCATCATTTCAGGATGGGCGGCGAAGTATTCGTTGATGGAAAACTTTTCCTGCCGGTCGTTGGTGAAATCCACCGAGGCTTTCCAAGCCGGGCCGCACGGCGATTCACCGGCGCGCAGTTTGCGCAGCATCACGATGTCGGTGGTCACTTCCGTGCCGGCGTTTTTCTTGAACGCGGTGTTGGGCAATCGGATCGCACCCAGAAATTCAGATTTTTGGGAGAGCGTTTCACGCAGAGTTGAATCCATTTTGTCCAGCGTGTGACGGGACGTGACGAACATGAGCAGCCCGCCCGGACGCACCTTGTCGAGCGCGGCGGCGAAGAAATAATCGTGGATGGGAAACTTGAAATCATTCCA
>Ga0181529_10004475_pt1 | contig 15113 bp, 8 predicted proteins | sample PEATcosm2014_Bin_36_FD_119763 | JGI IMG/M metagenome (GOLD analysis project Ga0181529, IMG submission 119763) | Peatland microbial communities from MTU Mesocosm Facility, Houghton, MI, USA - PEATcosm2014_Bin10_30_metaG | ecosystem: Environmental > Terrestrial > Soil > Wetlands > Peat | place...
ATCATCGTCATGTTGTTCTTTATCCTGTGATGGACTTCCTTGAGTATGAGCTCTTTTTCCTCGAGGAGAGCGATGATCTTGTTTTCCTGCGTCTTGCGATCGTCGATATCCATTATCACGCCGGCGATCCTGGAAGAAGCGCTCGAGCTCTCCCTGACGAGGCTCCCGACCAAATAATACCATTTATATTTACCATTTTCGCCGAGGACCCTGCACTCGATCTCGTATTTCTCGCTAGCGCCTCCCAGCAGCGCCGCCCTTCCATTCGAGATGAGGCCGACATCGTCAGGATGGAGCAAGGAAATGAAATCGCGTAAATTCTCGAATCTCTCGGCGGAATAACCGAACATGCCAACGATGCGCAGATCGAAAAGAAGCTTTTCCGAAGCGACATCGAGCTCCCACCATATTATTTTCGCGGTCTTCATCGTCTTGTCGAGCCTATCGGTGTACTCGCGTATCCTGTTTTCCGCGGTCTTGCGTTCGGTGATATCCTTTGCCAAGGCGAGGCTTACCTTATCGGAGATCCTGACGGCGTCTACGGCCCACCAACGTGCCGAGCCGTCCCTATGACGAAACCTCCTTTCGGATTTCACGAAGCCCGTTCCCGAAATTTCCTCGACGCGGCTCCGCTCATCGCCTTCCGCTTCGTCCACCAGGAAATCCGAGACCGACATTCGCAACAGCTCTTCTTTGGCATAGCCGGTTAAATCGCATGCTGCCTTGTTGACTTCGATAAAGCGCCCCGACTCCTCTATCGCGAATACGCCATCCGTGGCGTTTTCAACGTAGCTGCGGTATTTCGCCTCGCTCAGTATCAAGTCCTGCTCGATGCGCCTACGGTCGGTGGTATCGCGGAAGATCGCCCCGAAAAGCCTGCCGCCGTCGATGTGGACGACGAAATGGGAGGTTTCCAGGCATTTCTTTTCGCCTCCTACGGTTTCAATCTCCCCTTCGACCACGTTCAGGAAACGACTTCTTTGCGCAAGGGCGTCTTGGACGAATTTTTTCATCGCCTCCAATCTTCCTGGCGTCCTCAAGTGTTCCGGGGTCAGCCTCCACTGCATCTGCCATAATGGCTTGCCGAGAGCCTCATCCTCCCCGACTCCGGTCATCGCGGCGAAGCTCCCGTTCCAGGTCGTGATATTCCCGCTTTCATCGGTAATTACGATTCCATCGCGAGACTGCTCGATGATCGCGCGGTTCTTTTCTTCGCTGTTCCTCAAGGCGATCTCGTCCCGCTCCCGCCGGCTGACATCCCCTACTACCGCGATGGAGTTGTATGGCTCCTTTTGCCCGGCCAAACCGTCGCCGGCGATCTTCCTCTCCGTAATATCTATGGTAAACCCGTTCACGACCTCGTCGGTTTCATCATAATACGACGACAGCAAGAACCATTTGGTCCTGCCGTCGCGCATTATCGTCTTTACCTCGAAGTTGGAAACCGATTTATCCTCGAGAAGGGCTTTCTCGTAGTCTTTCAATCTCTCTCGATCGGCCCATCGCTGAGTTATGTCGCCATAATGCGTTAAAAAATCCTCCTCGTCATCGCATTCGAGCTGCTCCATCTCGCGCCTGTTGAAGAATACGTACTCGCCGCTCAATTTCCGCTGGAAAATCCCGATAGGCGCGTTATCTATGACGAATCGGTACCTGGCCTCGCTCTTGCATCGAGCCTCCTCCTCCGCTTTCTCTTTTCCCCTGGATTCGAACAGCCGGAACGCCATTTTAATGCTCGCATCGAGCACGGGCATCCCCGAATTCTTCAGGACGTAGCCATATGAAGAGATCGAATCGGTCTTCCTCACTATGTCGGACTCGAAGTGGCTCGAAAGGAAAACTATAGGTAGATCCTTTTTCTTCAGTATTTCAGACGCTGCCTCGGTCCCATCGATTCCCTCCCCCAGATCGATATCCATGAGGACCATGTCGTAGCGCTCCGGCGTATCGAAGGCCTCGATAGCTTCTTCGCCCGTTCTCGCAATGCTGACGCCATAGCCATATTGCCGTAACGAGGCTTGCTCATCCATCGCTATCAGGGATTCGTCTTCCACCAGCAATATCGTTTTACTCTTCTCGGCATTCATGGGTTCGCCTCCCAATCGGACCGGATTCGTCCCAGGGACAAGTCTCGAGTATAGGTCCTTTTTACGGAAGCGCAACCGGCGATGATGCAAGAGCGGTTGGTGATTATTGATATACGACACAAATTAACACGGGCTCCCACGCTTTGTCTTTCGATCCGTTCGTGGTTACCTTTAGTAAGGATTCAATTCGGACAAAGGAGTTTAGCATGGCTCAAAGCATTCGCGCGATACGGTTTCACGAATACGGCGGGTCGGACAAGCTCATCCTCGAGACGGTCCCGCGCCCCGAACTCAAGGCGGACGAGGTCCTGGTCAAGGTTCATTACGCGGGTGTCAACCCGGTCGACTGGAAGATCCGCTCGGGCTACCTGAAAGACTTCATGCCGGTCCCGCTGCCCTACACGCCCGGCATCGACGTCTCGGGCATAGTCGAGGAAGTCGGTGCCGGGGTCAAAGGCCTGACCAAAGGCCAGGCCGTCTTCGGAGTCGCCAAAGGCGGCTATGCGGAATACGCGGTCGCCGCCGCCGCCGACCTCGTCCCCAAGCCCGCCAATGTCAGCTTCGAGGCGGCCGCCACCCTGCCCGTCGGGGCGCTGACGGCGTGGAAGGCGGTCGAGGACGCGGGCGTGGCGAAGGGCCAAACCGTCGTAATCCAAGGCGCAGCGGGCGGGGTCGGACAATTCGCGGTCCAGTTCGCGCGCTTGAAGGGCGCCAAGGTGATCGGAACGGCCTCCGCAGGCAACGAAGGCTTCGTAAAGAGCCTCGGAGTCGAGAAGGCAGTCGACTATAGGAAGGGCTTGGCGGAATCCGGGGTGAAGGACGTCGACGCCGTCATCGACACGGTCGGCGGAGATACCCTGGAAAACTCCTATGCCCTCGTCAAGAAGGGCGGTACCCTCGTAACGATCGCGGGAATGGTGTCCGAAGACAAGGCGAAGGCGCGGGGCATCAAGGCCCTCGGCTCGGGGAGGGGCCCCGCCGAGCTCTTGAAGCAGATCGCCGATTTGATGACCAAGGGCAGCATCCGATCCGAGATCGGTCGGGTCTTTCCCCTCGCCGACGCGAAGGGCGCCCAGGATCTCAGTCAAAGCGGGCACGGACGAGGACGAATTCTGCTGAAAGTGCAAGATTAGGCTTTCCGAGGCGATCCTGGCGGGAAAGGCCTGCCGGAGATAAAGACCTGAACGACGGGTGGATCGGCAGGTCTTTATCGATGAAAAACTTGACGCATTCTTGTATACAGAATACAGTATTCAACAATGATAACCCGTGAAAGACTCAGCACGGACGTCCACCAGGAGCTGCTCAACCGGATAGTCAGGGGCGAAGTCGGAGCGGGACAGCGGCTTAAGGATGCTGAAGTCGCCGAAGAGCTCGGAGTAAGTCGCACGCCGGTACGAGAGGCCTTGTTGAGGCTCGAGAGGGAAGGCTTCATCTCTTCCCAGAAGCATATGGGCTTTTCGGTAAAGCGGCTTCAGGAATCGGAAATCCGCGAGGTCTATCCTCTCGTTCGCCTCCTTGAATGCTCGGCCCTCGACACGGCTCCGCTTCCCGGAGCGGAGAGATTGGAAAGGCTGAAGGATCTGGGAACCGCGCTCAGACTCGAGGGCTCGGATCCCCTTCGCCGAATCGAGCTCGACTCGGCCTGGCATAGGACTCTCATAGAAGAGAACGGGAATCAGCATCTCCTACGCATACTCGCCGACCTCAAGCGGATACTTCTGCGCTACGAATATGCTTTCATGCAGGACGAGGACCTGGTCGCGAGGTCGGCGGCCGAACACGAAGCCATCGCGCTCTCCATGAAAAAGGGCGAGCGCAGGGAAGCGCTCAAGCTCCTCGGCGCGCATTGGGAACGCTGTACGAAAGCGACCTTGGCCGACTTCCTGGCGAACGGGGGAAGGGCGTGAGCCTACGCTTCCTCGTCAACGACTCCGTCGTCGAGACTTCGAGCTGGGCTATGACTCCTGCCCTCGACTTCATAAGGAGGAATCTCGGCCTGACCGGTACCAAGGAAGGTTGCCGAGAAGGGGACTGCGGAGCCTGCGCCGTGCTCGTGGGCGAGCGAACCGAGGGTTCCTATTCCTACAAAGCCATGCCTTCCTGCCTTCTCGCCCTGGGTGAGCTCGACGGCAGGCATTTAGTCACGATAGAAGGACTCGCGGCCGGAGGGCCGACGGCGGTGACTCGGGCCATCGCCGAGGCCAACGGGAGTCAGTGCGGATTCTGCTCTCCCGGATTGGTCGTGAGCCTGACGGCCTACCTTATGTCCGGATCGACTCGGGGCGAAGAGGGGCTCTCGGTCGAGGGAGCCTATTCGGCGATCGAGGGCAACCTCTGCCGCTGCACGGGATACGGCTCGATCAAGCGCGCGGCCGCGAGATTGGTCGAGGAATTCTCGCGGTTACCCGCCGATCCAAGACAGCGTCTCGCGGCCCTGGTCTCGGCCGATGTCGTCCCGCCATCACTGCTCCGCTTCGTCGAGGGAAGGTCGCTGCCGGCGGAGAACGGTCCGAATGGCCGCCGGGCGAACGACATGGTCCTCGGCGGTTTTCCCCTTGGGGGAGGAACGGATTTCTTCGTTCGCAATCCCGAGCCCGATCCCGCGGCTTATCCCGAGTTCGAGTTCCTCGACCGAAGGCCCGAGCTGAGGCGGGTCGAGCTTCGCTCTTCCGGCGTCGCCCACGGGACCTGTCTCGAACTGGGCGCCGCCCTCACCTGGCGGGAATTCTTCTCGGAGCCGAAGGTCTTGAAGCTCGTCCCGGGCATCGAGCATTTCGAGAAGGCGCTTGCCAGTCCCCTGGTCCGCGAGCGGGCTACGATCGGCGGCAACATCGCCAACGCCTCTCCGGTCGGCGACCTGACGGCGATGCTCCTGGCCCTCGGGGCCCGCGTGCGTATCGAAGGTTCGGGCAGGGGCGCCCGCGAGCTTCCCCTCGAGCGCCTCTTTCTCGGCTACAAGAAGCTCGACCTTTCGCCTTCCGAAGGCGGGGCCCCGGGCGAGTTCATCTCCGCGGTCCTCCTGCCCGCCTCCCGCCCCTTCGCATTCTTCAATTTCGAGAAAGTTTCCAAGCGCGAGCGGCTGGATATCGCGGCAGTCAACACCGCTGCCAGCTTCGCGCTCGGGGAGGACTCGGAAAAGGCCGGCCCGCGGATCGCGCGGGCGCGGCTCTCGGCCGGCGGAGTGGCTCCGGTGCCCCTCGTACTCGAGAAGACCGGGGCTTTCCTCGAAGGGAGGACGCCGGATGCCGAGACGGCCGTCGAGGCGGCGCGGATCGCGGTGTCGGAAGCCTCCCCCATAGGCGATGTCCGCGGCAGCGCCGATTACCGGCGACGGCTCCTCGGACGCCTCGTGCTCGGCCACTTCCTCCGGCTCTTCCCCGGCATCGGGCTCGAGGAAGCCGGCCTTGAGGGGGCCATGACGTGAAGCCCATCTCCGAATCCGAGCTCAACCTCGCAGGCGCGACTCGCTATCTCGACGACCTGCCCGAGACGGCGGGGCTGCTCCACGGCTCGCCGCGGACGAGCCCCACGGCCCGGGGCCGGCTGAAGGGGATCGACGCGACGGCGGCGCTGTCCCTGGACCCCTCGGTGAGAGTCCTGACCGCGAGGGATATCCCCGGCAGGAACCGGATCGGCGACGGGGAGCTGGACGAGCCCCTTCTCGTGGACGGCGAATGGTCCTACATGGGCCAGTGCCTGGCCCTCGTCCTCGCCTCGAGCACGAGCCTCGCGCGCAAGGCCGCCGCCCTCCTTCGCATCGACTACGAGGAGCTCGAAGGCGTCACGGATCCTCGCGCGGCCGCGGCTAAAGGCGACTTCATCCTGCCTTCCCGAACCATGCGGGCGGGAGACCCGGCAGCCGTATTCCCGCGCTGCGCCGTCGTCGCAGAGGGCCGCGTCGAGTCGGGAGGACAGGAGCACGTCTATCTCGAGACCCAGGGCGCGATCGCCGAGAGCAGGGAGGGCGGAAGGATATTCCTATTGTCGGGCACGCAGGCGCCGACGGGGGTACAGCGCCTCGTTGCCTGCCTCCTGGGTCTCGCCATGAACGCCGTCGAGGTCGAGACCAGGCGACTCGGCGGGGCCTTCGGCGGCAAAGAGGAGCAGGCGGCGGGATGGGCCGCCCTGGCGGCGCTCGGCGCATGGAAGACCGGGAAGACCGTCAAGGTCTACCTGAATCGTCGCGAGGACATGGGCTGGACGGGCAAGCGCCATCCCTACTCGAGCGACTATAAGCTGGGCCTCGACGCCGAGGGGCGCATCCTGGCCTTCGAGGCCGATTACTATCAAAACTCCGGCGCCTGCTGCGACCTCTCGCCGGCCATCCTCTCGCGCACCCTCTTCCACGCCGCGAGCGCCTATCGCGTGCCCGCCATCCGCGTCACGGGGCTGATGTGCCGCACCAATCTCCCGCCCTTCACTGCCTTCCGCGGCTTCGGGGCGCCCCAGGGCGTCTTCGTAATGGAGTGCGCCCTCGACGCCGCGGCGCGAAAGGGCGGATGGGATCCCGTGGAGCTCAGGCGAAAGAACCTCCTCGCGGAGGGGGATCGATTCCACTTCGGCCAGCCCGCGTCCGACTGCCGCGCCGGCGCTTGCGTAGACCGGGTCCTCGAGCTCTCGCGCTGGAAAGAGCTCCGGGGGAGAATCGAGGCCTTCAACGAGTCCCACCGCCTGGAGAAGCGGGGCGCAGGGATCCTGCCTATCTGCTTCGGCATATCCTTCACCAAGCTCGCGATGAACCAGGGCGGAGCCCTCGTCCACGTCTATTCCGACGGCTCGGTCTCCGTCTCGACGGGCGCGGTGGAGATGGGGCAGCAGGTCTCGCGGAAGCTCCAGGTCGTCGTCGCGCGGGCCTTCGGGATCCCCGAGAGTCTCGTCCGCGTCGACTCCACCCGGACGGCCTCGGTGGCGAACACCTACCCGACCGCGGCGAGCACGGGCTCGGACATCAACGGGATGGCCGCGCTCGCCGCCTGCGAGGAGATCCGCGGCCGGCTCCTCGGCCTCGCGTCGACGGGGCTCGACTGGAAAGAGCTCGTCGGCAAGGCCCACGACGAGAGGATCGACCTCTCCGCCCACGGCTTCTACGCGACGCCGGACCTGCGCTACGACGCGGAAGCCGAGCGGGGGAGTCCCTTCGCCTATCACGTCTACGGATGCGCCGTCGTGACGGCCACGCTGGATGTCCTGCGAGGAACCTACCGCTTCGACGAGGCCTACATCGTCCACGACGTCGGCGAGAGCATCGACCCGGACGTGGATCTCGGGCAGGCCGAGGGCGCCTTCGCCCAGGGCCTCGGCTGGGCCGCCCTGGAGGATCTGCGCTACGACGAGACCGGCCGGCTTCTCTCCGATACGCTATCCACCTACAAGCTGCCCGACCTTCGCTTCATGCCTCCCGTCCTGAAAGTCGAGTTCCTCGCCGACGCCCCCAACTCGAAGGCGGTGATGCGCTCTAAGGCTATAGGGGAGCCGCCCTTCCTCTACGGGATGGCCGGCTACTTCGCCGTCCTCGAGGCCCTTCGCGCGGCGCGCGGCGGGGCCCGCGGCCATCCCGACGATTCCCCGGGCATGTACGACCTACCGATGACTCCCGAGAAGGCCCTCGATTATATCCAAGGAGCCCGACCATGATCCTCCGAAACGGTCTAGTCGCCCTACCGGGCGAAGCGGACTTCAGGCGCAGGTCCCTGCGGGTCAGGGGGGAACGCCTGGCCGAGATCGCCGAGGGCCTCGAAGCCGCCCCTGGCGAGGAAGTCGTCGACGCCTCGGGCCTCCTCGTCCTGCCCGGGGCCATCGATCCCCACGTCCACTTCGACGAGCCGGGCTTCACCTCGCGCGAGGACTTCCGCCACGGCAGCTCCGAGGCGGCGCGAGGCGGGGTCACGACCGTGATCGACATGCCCTGCACCTCCCTCCCGCCCGTCATCGACTCGGCCGCCCTCGAGAACAAGCTCGCCCATATTTCCAAAAGCGCCGTCGTCGACTACGCATTGTACGGCGGCGTCTCGGGCCGCGCGGTCGAGGCGAGCCTGGCCGGAGGCATGGCCGAGCTGGCGTCCAGGGTCGTCGGCTTCAAGTGCTACTTCATCTCGGGCATGGAGAGCTTCACCCGCGTGACCCACGAGGATTTCGCGCGCATCGTCGCGGAAGGCGAGCGCTTGGGCCGACCGATCCTCCTTCACGCCGAGGATCTCGACTACGTGACGGCGGCCACGGCGCGCGTCAAGGCGGCGCGCGGCGGCGCCAGGGCCGAATGGTCGGATTATGCCGACTCGCGGCCCGAGGCGGCCGAGCTCGCGGCCGTCGCGTCGGCCCTCGCCCTGGCCCGCGGCCGCGAATCCGCCCTCCACATAGTCCACGTCGGGACGGCCGCCGCGGCCGAGCTCGCCGCCGCCGCCGGCGCGAGCTGCGAGACCTGCGCGCACTACCTGGCTTTCGGCCGCGAGGACTTCTCAGAAAAGGGCGCAGCGCTCAAAACCGCTCCCGTCGTCAAAGGAAGGATCGAGCGCGGCAGGCTCTGGAAGCTCCTCGCCTCGGGCGCGATCGATTTCCTCGCGAGCGACCACGCTCCCTCCTCGCGCGAGGAGAAGGAGACTGGCGATGTCTGGAGCGCCTACGGCGGCATCCCAGGCGTGGGCACCGGCTTCCTCTACCTCTATTCCGAGGGCTTCGTCGGAGGCCGCCTAAGCCTGCCCCGCTTCCTCGAGGCCAGCTCGGGAGCGGCCGCGAGGCGTTACGGTCTGTCGGCGCGAAAAGGGGCCTTGTCCCCGGGCAAGGACGCGGATCTCGCCTTGATCGATCCTTCGGCTAGCACGAGAATCGAAGGGGCGAGGCTCCTGTCCAAAGGCAGGATCACGCCCTTCGAAGGCATGGTCCTTTCCGGCGCCGTGGCGGCCACCTACGTCCGCGGCCGCATCGCCTACGACGCGAAGTCGGGAATCGTGGCCGAGCCGGGCAGCGGCCGCTTCCTGACATGGGGGTATACGTGAGCAAGATCATGGACACGACCGGCCTCGGCGAGCTCTTGGCGCGCATCGCGGGCGAATTCCGCGCCAAGGGGACGATCTACGACATCCCCGAAAAGGCCTTCCTCGCCGCCTTCGAGCTCGAGGCTTCCAGTCCCGGCCTCGAGATCATGGGGGGCCGCGCCTCGCTGCCCGTCGGCCCCGCCGCCGGCCCGAGCAGCCAGATAGCGCCCAATCTCGTGGCGGCCTATCTCGCGGGGGCGCGCGTATTCGAGCTCAAGACCGTGCAGGTGAAGGACGCTCTCGACATAGACAAGCCCTGCATCGACGTCCTCGACGAGGGCCACAACACGGAGTGGTCGACCGAGCTCACGCTGACCGCGGCCCGCGAGGAGTACCTGCGCGGATGGATCGCGATCGGGCTCCTCGCCTCGATATTCTCGCCCTCGCCGCGCGCATTCATCTTCAACCTGTCCGTGGGCTACACCCTCGAGGGAATCCGAAGCCCCTCGATGGACGCCTTCATCGAGGCGATGAGGGCGCCTGCCGAGACGGCTTTCTGGAAAGGCGCGATGCGCGAACTCGAAACCTTCGTTGAGTCCGAGTCTTTCCGCTCCTCATTCGCCCGCGACGGAGACGGCGCCGGCCTCATGGCGAGGGTTCGGGGACTCGTCGCCGACTTCCCCTCCTCGCCGGTCCACTCGGTCACCCTTTCGACGATGCACGGCTGTCCGCCCGAGGAAATCGAGCGCATCGGCGCCTACCTCATCGAAGACAAGGGCTTCGACGCCTTCGTGAAGCTCAACCCCACCCTCCTCGGCTTCGACGAGGCCAGAGCCATCCTCGACGAGACGGGATGGAAGACTATCGAGATGCATCGCGACAACTTCGAGCGCGACCTGCAGTTTCCCGACGCTCTCCGCCTGATAGCCTCGCTCGACGCCAAGGCCAAGGCCCGCGGCAGGAGCTTCGGCATCAAGCTGTCCAACACCCTCGCCAACGAGAACCGTGGTTCCTCTCTCCCGGGCGGCGAGCGCTACATGTCCGGGCGGGCTCTCTTTCCCCTGACCGTCAGGCTCGCGGCCGATCTCGCCGCCGCCCTGCCGGCATGGGAATCGCGCTTTTCCTACTGCGGCGGAGCCTGGGCCGCGAACTCGGGCAAACTGATCGCGGCCGGTCTTGGACCCGTCACGATCGCCACCGACATCCTGAAGCCGGGTGGCTACCTCCGCCTCCTACCCGCCGCTCGCGCCGCCGTCGCCGCCCTCCCCTCCTCTCCGGGTCGCCCGGACGCCGCCGCCCTCGCCCGCCTCGCCGATTTCGCCCTCGCGGCTCCCGAATACCGCTTAGGATGGAAATCGGGCAAGGCCGCCATCCCGAGGAGCCTTCCGCTATACGACTGCTTCGCCGCGCCCTGCATCGAAGCCTGTCCCGTGGGCCAGAAGGTTCCCGAATATATACGGCTCGGGGCCAAGGACGCCTCCGACGCGGCCCTGGCCTGCATCATCGAGGACAATCCCCTGCCCTTCGTCACGGGCACGCTCTGCGATCATGCCTGTCAGGAAGCCTGTTGCCGCAACGACTACGAAGGCCCGGTCGAGATACGGGCGGTCAAGCTCGCCATCGCCAAAACGAGGGCCGAGGCGGGCACGGGGGCGGCCGCGCTCCCGGTCGCTGCCGCGCCGCGCGGCTCGCCCTTCCCGGGCAAAGTCGCCGTGATAGGAGCCGGCCCGGCCGGGCTCGCCTGCGCGCACTACCTGGCCCTCGCTGGAGCGCCCGTCGCCGTATTCGACGGGGCCGAAGTTTCGGGGGGGATACCGGCCAACGTAATCCCGCGCTTCCGCCTTCCCCTGGCGGATCTGGCCGCCGACACCGAGAGGATCCGAGCGCTCGGGGCCGAGTTCCGCCTCGGCGAGCGCTCGGGGGGACGGATCGAAAGCCTGGCTAGTCTCGAGGCCGAAGGCTTCACGAGCTTCTTCGTCTGCACGGGCGCGCCGGCGGCGAAGGAACTAGTTGTCGAAGGCGACGCGATTCCCGTCGTCGACGCTCTCTCGTTCCTCGCGGCCGCGTCGCGGCTTTCGGCCGGCGGCTCTATCGGCGACTGGCCCTACGGCCAGCCCAGGCACGTGGTTGTCGCCGGCGGCGGCGATACGGCGATGGACGCAGTGCGAGTGGCCCTCCGGCTTCCAGGGATCGAGGAGGTCCGTCTCTCCTACCGGCGAAGCCGGGACGAGATGCCGGCCGACGAAGAGGAACTGAAGTCCGCCTTGGAGGAGGGCGGAAAGCTGATGGAGCTGACACTTCCCGAAGGCTCCTATCTCGCCCCCGAAGGTCCCAGGCTCGTACTGCGCGCCATGAAGCTCGGCGAGCCCGAGGCTTCTGGCCGCAGGTCCGCGCAACCGACGGAAAGGACCGAGAACGTCGATTGCGAGCTCCTCGTCGCCGCCGTGGGAGAGACGCCCGACGCGTCCGTCCTGGCCTCCCTGGGAATACCCTGCGGACCCAAGGGGCTTCCGACATACGACCACGCGACACAGGAGACATCGCGACCGGGCGTCTACGTCGGCGGCGATGCGGCCCACGGCCCGGCATCGATCATAAGGGCGGAAGCCGACGGACGTCGCGCCGCCTTCGCGATGCTGCGGGCGGCGGGCATCGAGCCTCCGGCATCCGCGTACGTCCCTCCCGCGCCCGACGCCGACAAGCTGGCGGCCCGCGGCGAGTTCGTCCCGAGCGCTCGTCGCGGCTCGCCAGGCTTCGTCCTGCGCGAGGCGGAGCGCTGCCTGACCTGCGACTCCGCCTGCCTGCGCTGCGTGGAGGTCTGTCCCAATCGCTCCAACTTCGCCCTGCCGGCAAGGGCGGCGGAACTGACTCAGCCCATCCAGATCCTCCACGTCGACTCGCTCTGCAACGAGTGCGGCAACTGCGGCACCTTCTGCCCCTTCGAAGGCGAGCCCTACAAGGTCAAACCCACTCTCTTCAAGGATAGGGCCGCCATGGAGGACCTCCATGCCGGCTCGCCGGCCCGCGCCCTCAATCCGGGCTTCTGCTTCGTCGCTTCCGGGCACGAGGCCGGAGCGAGGCCTTCTCTTCTCGTGCGCGCCAGGCCCGGAGCGCCCATAGCTGAGCTGAGCTTCGCGGAATGGGCGGAGTCGGGCTCGGGAGACCCCATGGTCTCGCTCGCCCGAGCGGTCTTCAACGATCATCCTTATCTGCTGGGGGCTTCCTCATGACACTGTTCGAGAGCGTGCGCGTCATCTCCTTCGAGCCTCCGGCCGTCTCGGAGCCGATGGACGTCCTCGTCGCCGGCCCATCCGCGGAGGGCGCTCCAGGCACTATCATCGAGACGGGCGCGGGTCTGGCCGGGAAGTACCCCGGGGCGAAACGAGTCTCGGGCGCCTACTTGAGCCCCGGACTCGTCTGCGCCCACACCCACTTGTACTCGGCGCTGGCCAGGGGACTCATGGTCGACATCGCGCCCTCGAAGGACTTCGCCCAGCAACTCAGGCACCTGTGGTGGCGGCTCGACCGGGCCATCGACCTGCCCATCCTCGAAGCGAGCGCCCTCGCCGGCTGCGCGGACGCGGCCATGTCGGGGGTGACGAGCGTCGTGGACCACCATGCCGGTCCCGAGGCCATCGACGGGAGTCTGTCGGTCATACGCGAAGCCTACGAGGAGATCGGCATACGCGGCCTCCTCTGCTACGAGACGACCGACCGCAACGGCATGGAGGGCGCGCGCGCCGGGGTAGGCGAGAACCTGCGCTTCGCCCGCGAAATCGATGCCGATCGGGCGGGCGGCAAACGGCCTCTGGTCGATGCCGCGATCGGCGCCCATGCGGGCTTCACGGTAGGAGAGGAGACCCTCGCGGCCCTGGGCGACGCCGTCCGAATCTCGAAGCGAGGCCTCCACATCCATTCCGGCGAGGACAAGTTCGACGCGGTGGACTCGCGCTACCGCTTCGGCTCCGATCTCGCCGCCCGGCTCGACGCGGCCGGCTGTCTCGGGCCCAAGACGATAATCGCGCACGGGGTCTGGCTCACCGAGGCCGAAGTCGACCTCGTGAACGCCAGCGGCGCCTTCCTAGCGCACAACGCGCGCAGCAACATGAACAACGCCGTCGGCTACAACGCCCTCCTCCATCGCTTCGCCAACGTAGTCCTGGGAACGGACGGGATGAGCGCCGACATGCTCGAGGAGTTCCGCTTCGCGGCCTTCAGGCAGCGCGAGGCGGGGGGGCCCTGGTGGCCCGGGGACTTCCTCCGCTGCCTCGACCGCGGCAACAGGCTCATGGAGCGCTATATGGGCGGGGCCATCGGTCCGTCCAAGGGCCAGGCCTTCGGACGAGTGGTCCCCGGGGCGGTGGCGGATCTGGTGCTCTGGGACTACGATCCCCCGACGCCCTTCGTAGGGGGGAATATAGCCGGCCACATCGCCTTCGGGCTCTCGTCCCGGTCGGTACGGTCGGTCATGGTGAACGGGGCATTCGTCGTAGCGGACCGGTCGCCGGTCTTCGACGCCGACGGCATAGCGGCCAAAGCCAGGGTCGAGACCAAGAGACTTTGGCAAAGAATGGAAGAGAGAGGTTGACATGGACAGCAGCGCGATACTGGAAAAGGCCCGGAAGTACAGGGACTACACCGCGAAGAACCTTTCCGAGATCATCAAGGTCCCGGGCTTCAGCTGCACCGAGAAAGAGAGGATCAAGCTCCTCAAGAGGATGTGCAAGGAAGCCGGGATGGAGGATATCCACACCGATGGCCTCGGGAGCCTCCTCGGACGCGTCGGCAAGGGCGGCAAGGTCCTGGTCTTCGACGCCCACATCGATACGGTCGGCGTAGGGGATCCGAGCCAGTGGAAGACGCCGCCCCATTCCGGCCTCATCGAGAACGGCCTCGTCCGCGGACGCGGCGCCTCCGACCAGCTGGGGGGCGCCGCATCCATGATCACCGCGGCCCGTATCCTCAAGGAAGCCGCCTACTCGGGGGGCTATACTATCTGGTTCTCCTTCACCGTCATCGAGGAGGACTGCGACGGGCTTTGCTGGAAGCACCTGATCGAGGAGGAGGGCTTCAAGCTCGACTTCGCGGTCTCCACCGAGCCGACGAGCTGCCGCCTCTACCGCGGCCACCGCGGGCGCATGGAGATACGGATCGACATCAAGGGAGTTTCATGTCACGGCTCGGCTCCCGAGCGCGGCGAGAGCGCCGCCTACAAGGCTGCCCGGGCCGCCCTGGCCCTGGAATCGCTCAACGCGCAATTGAAGAGCGACGACGACGGCTTCCTCGGCAAGGGCACCATCGTCGTCTCGCAGATCGAGGTCAAGGGTCCCTCGCAGTGCGCCGTCCCCGACCAGGCCATGCTCTATTGCGACAGGCGCCTCACCTGGGGCGAGGACGACAAGCTCGCGATGAGCCAGGTCGAGGCGGCCATGGCGGCGGCCGGAGTCGACAAGTTCACGGTGAAGATGCCCGAATACGCCCATGCGGCCTACACGGGCAAGGTCTACAGACAGGAGCTCTACTTCCCCACCTGGAAGATCCCCCCCGACCATCCTCTCGTGCTGTCGGGCATCGACGCCTACTCGGGCCTCTACGGCTCCCCTCCGGTCGTCGACAAGTGGACCTTCTCCACCAACGGCGTCGCCATCTGCGGGAGGCACAAGATACCCGTGATCGGCTTCGGTCCGGGCGACGAGGCCCAGGCCCACGCCCCCAACGAGATTACACGCGTCGACGACCTTGAGAAGGCCTCGGCCTTCTACGCCGCCCTTCCCTATTCCCTGGAGCGCGTCTATTCGCCGCGAGAGCGCCCGTGAATTGGAGCTACCGCTGCCCGAGCTGCGGCGCGGAGTACCCGATCGAGCCGGGGCGCTATCTCTGCGATTCCTGCTCGTCGGGAAACAGGCCCGGGATGCCCCTGGGCGGCATCCTCGAGTGCGTGTTCGACGGGATCGCCGCTCGGGGCGCCCGAGAGCCGGGGGCGATTCCGCTGCCGATCGAAGCCGAGTACTTTCCTCCCATTCCCGTAGGCGACACGCCCCTCTGGGCGCCG
>Ga0181529_10004476_pt1 | contig 15110 bp, 11 predicted proteins | sample PEATcosm2014_Bin_36_FD_119763 | JGI IMG/M metagenome (GOLD analysis project Ga0181529, IMG submission 119763) | Peatland microbial communities from MTU Mesocosm Facility, Houghton, MI, USA - PEATcosm2014_Bin10_30_metaG | ecosystem: Environmental > Terrestrial > Soil > Wetlands > Peat | place...
AAGCACTCGTACGGCAACCTGAGGTCCTGGGCGAAGATCACGAACCAGCTCTACATCTGGCACTACAGCACGAACTTCGCCAACTACCTTCAGCCACTGCCCGATCTCGACGAGATCGCGCGGGATATCCCGATCTTCAAACAGAACGGCGTCGTGGGCCTCTTCTACGAGGGCGACTACGCAGACGGCGGCTGCGGAGAGATGTCGGGCCTCAAGGCCTACCTGATGGCCAAACTCATGTGGAACGTGAACCAGCCGGCAGGTCCCATCATCGACGACTACCTGCTCGGCGTATACGGGAACGCGGCGCCGATGGTCCACGAGTGGTTGGATCTCCTGCATAAGAGCGTTCGGGCAGGCACGCACGCCCGTATCTACGACAACCCAGGCGTCTCCTATCTCAAGCCGTCCATCATCGCGGACGGCCTCAAGCTCTTCGACGAGGCCGCGCGAGCCGTCGCCTCCGAGCCGGACAGGCTGGAGGAGGTGAGCCGCGCCAGACTGGCCCTCGAGTACGTCGCGCTGGAGCATGGTTTGGGCCGCTGGCACGAGGAGAGCGCTGAGGAGAAAGAGGCCACGAAGGCGCTGGCCGGCGTCGTGTTGGGCAAGATCGATCACTTCGGCATCGGACAGATCCGTGAGGGCCAGCCCGTTCAGGACTACAAGAAGCACGTTCAGGCGGTCATAGCCGGCAGCTAACCGGCACATGCCAGGCGGGCGGCGAGTGCGGTCAGGCCGGCTCGCCGCCCGCAGGCGCTCAATCCTGTTCGAAGTAGCGCCAGGGTCAGTTTATGCTGAACGTGGCGGCGTACCCGGTCGCAGACGTCCCGGCAGCGTAGTAGTTGACCATATCCTCCACGTTGTTGGAGGAGAGCGCGTTCCTTCCCGGCGAAACCGCGCCCGGTCTCAGAAACTTGGCATGTCCGTCCGCAAAGGCAAAGATCGATCCGCCGGCGTGACGGCCGTCGTTGCCGGAGTTGTAGGTGGGATCGAAGTAGTTGGCGCACGGCGCCATGTTGCCCGCGTTGGAGTTTGCGGAGTAGCCTCCCATCGCGCCCGTGTCGTATAGGGCCGTGTAGTTGACGCCGTTATTCACCGTCTGATTGGTGAAGCAGTTCTGCACCGCTCCCGTTCCGGCGATGTTGCCGACCCATAGCTTCGTGAGTCCGTCGCCGGTCGCCGAATAGATGTTCACAGACTGCGTCGACGCTCCCGTCTCGTCCACCGCCGTCACGTCCGCCACGTCGCCCTTGATCTCCGCCAGCAGCACCGTGCTCGCCACGGCGTTAAACGATGCGTCGCTTGGGTTCCGTGCGACGTTGGAATTGAACACGTAGGAGACGGGAAAGAGCGCCTGAAAGGTCGCGTTTGCCGTTACACCGCTCGTGCCGTCGTCCGGGCACTTGAGAATCGCCGTGTTCTTCATGTATGCCTGGGTTTGCCCTGCCCATCCCAGACCCCAGATGCCCTGGTTGTAGCGCTGACTTCCGCACGGGAAACTCTCGTCGTAGTCCTGCACGTACATGAGCAGCGCCAGGCTCAGCTGCTTCTCATTGGAAAGGCAGCTTGTCTGGCGCGCCTTCTCCCGTGCTTGCGCAAACACCGGAAAGAGGATCGAGGCAAGGATCGCGATTATCGCGATCACCACCAGCAGTTCGATCAACGTAAATCCCATGTCCTCACGCTCTCGTCGCGTTTCCATAATTCCGTTCCTTTTCTCGCGCCCGACGTGCGCCTTGTCCGGATAGCAGTCCCGACCGGACGATGCTGTGCGTCGTGGCCTCATCCTCCCGGTCTCATCGAACAACACCGAGAGCGCACGTCGGGCACACCCAATATCATTGTCGAAATCGTTACCCTGAAGTTCAATGCCCGCCCGGCGTGGAAGCGGGCCAGGGGAAGCCGCGGATAATTCGAATGTGACAAGAATTCGAATGTGTCGTTGACAATTGCCCCCCCGGCATGTTAGGATTTGATAGTTACAGGCTTGACCGTCGTCGCCGTCGGTCGGCCGCTCAATAACCTGGTTTACCGACGGCGCTGTCGGGCGCGTCGCTCTTAGCGACGGATCGCTGCTTCTCCGGGATTTTCCGGAAGCGCCGGTGCATGGCGTCACGTCCTATCGTGACTCCCGGTAAGCTTGTCGCCTCCACACTCGATATCTCGATGGACTGCCGATAGCTCCCCGGACGAACGCCTCTGCCCCGCCCAGGCTCGTCGCATCTGTATTGCTCTAACAACCGGCAGGCCCGTTGCCGGGCGTGAGAGCGCACGCGCCCATCTCCCCGTCCGGCCGCGCTCGTCTGGCTCGCGGCGAGCTATACGCTTTCCACTGTTCGGCCGGCCGGTTCATGCGTTAATCCGGAAGCCCCGTGATGCCCATTTCCAATGGAGGATGATCGTCGATGGTGTTTCGAACACTGAAGTTTCTCCCCCGCGGGCGTTGTAGCTCGCGTACGTACATGGCGCTTGTACTGACCGCGCTGGCTCTCTTCGCGCCTGCTGCCTGCTATGCGCAGCCGGCCTCCAGCTCGAGCGTCAACACCGGAGATACGGCATGGATGCTCGTATCCGCCGCATTCGTCATGATCATGACGCCCGGCCTCGCGCTTTTCTACGGAGGCATGGTCCGCTCCAAGAACGTGCTTAACATGCTGATGCAGAGCTTCGTGGCGCTCGGCATCGTCAGCCTCGTCTGGGCGCTCTGGGGCTATTCGCTCGCGTTCGCGCCCGGAAACAAGATCCTCGGCGGCATCGCCTGGATCGGCCTGAAGAACGTCGGTCAGACGCCTAACGCGTACGCCCCCACGATTCCCCTCCAGGTCCACATGATCTACCAGATGATGTTCGCCATCATCACGCCGGCGCTTATCAGCGGCGCAATAGCGGAGAGGATGCGCTTCTCCGCCTATGTGGTGTTCATACTGCTCTGGTCCACGCTGGTCTATTGCCCGCTTGCGCATTGGGTCTGGGGCGCCGGAGGTTGGCTCGGCACTTCGGGAGGCATCGGAGCGCTGGATTTCGCAGGCGGGACGGTGGTCCATATCAGCAGCGGCGTGTCCGCGCTTGTGCTGGCGATAGCGCTCGGCAAACGGCGGCACGGACCGGGTGGCGAGGAGGAGATGCGCCCGCATAACCTGACCATGACGCTGATCGGCACGGCGCTGCTCTGGTTCGGATGGTTCGGATTCAACGCCGGCAGCGCCCTCGCCTCCGGCGGGCTCGCCGGCTCCGCGTTCGTCGTGACCCACCTTGCGGCCGCCACGGCCGGACTGACCTGGATCCTCATCGAGTGGGTGCTGGTCAAGAAGCCGACAGCGCTCGGCTTTGCAACGGGTGCGGTCGCCGGCCTGGTGGCTATCACTCCGGCGTCGGGCTTCGTGGGGCCGATGCCGGCGCTCGCGATCGGCGCTGGCGTCGCCTTTATCTCGTTCTTCGCGATCAAGCTCAAGTACCTGTTCCACTACGACGACGCGCTGGACGTGTTCGGCGTCCACGGCGTAGGCGGGACCTGGGGCGCGATCGCGACGGGCCTGTTCTGCTCCCTCGCCGTCAATTCTCAGGGCGCCGATGGCCTCTTCTACGGCGGCGGATTTGGGCAGGAGGTAAAGCAGATCGTCGCGGCCGGCGCGTCGATCCTCTTCGCGGCCGTGATGACGGGAGTCATCATTCTGGTAATGAAGACCTTCATGAAGCTGCGCGTGACGGAAGAGGACGAGAGCACGGGGCTTGACCTGACGCAGCACGGAGAAACCGGCTATTCGGGCATGGAGGTGGAGGGCTCCACTCTAATGGCCGTCGATTAGCCCTCCGACCCGCGCTGGCCGGCCCGTCTTCCGCTGCAGGCGCCTGCGCCCCGGCGGATCCTGGAGCCGGCTAGCGGCCGGCGAGCGCCTCTTCGAGCGCCGCAGCGCGTGGAAAGAGGATGCTGTTCTCAAGATGGACGTGCCGGTGCATGTCCATCTCCAGCTCCATGAGAGCCTGCAGCAAGGCGCGGTAGGTGTTGCAGGCCGTCTGAGGCGGGCTGTAATCGTCCGTGAGCCTCCGCATCTCGCCAAGCACGTGGCCGGCCTCGTCGTGCTCGGCCATCATGACCCGGATCGGATTGATGACGGAGCCGCAATGCTGCTCCGGTAGCTCGTCTGCGCCGTCGAGCTCCTCGCACATCGGGAAGAGGATGCGCTCCTCCTTGAGCATGTGCGTCTCGAGCTCGACGCGAAGCGTTTCGAAGAGGTCGCCGACTCTGAGCAGGCGAGCGTCGTTCACGCCGTGCGCGGCGGATACCTTGTCCGCGAGCTGCGAGATGCGCGGCAGCGCGCCTCGCAGGTACGCGTGATGCGTCCGTACGATGTGCGCAGTCAGCTCCGCAACCGGCGCGTTGCGCCAATCCGCCTCGGGGTGGGGCGCGTGAGCGTCGCCTGACTCCAGTTTCTGAAGAACCGATTCGAGATAAAGGCCCCGCCGCGCGCATGCGGCCTCGAGCGGCACGTTGCCGCCACAGCAGTAGTCGATTCCAATCTCTTCGAAGACCTTCGCCCTGGCCGGCTGCTCCGCCACCAGCGCGCCTACAGTGCTGTCCGCTCCGATCGGTGCCATCTTGCGTCTCACTTCCGCGCAGTTTCGTCCGCCGCTGCGCCCGGCTCTGCGACCGTTTACGGGCAATGCCAGTGAATCTTCATCCTGTAATCAGGATAGCGCATCTCCGCGTCAATAGCGGACAAGTATATCCAAAATCCGCCGAAACGGGGATAACCGGCTTAGATGCTCGTCCGTCAACAAGCTTCCCGACTCTGCACAGTGCGCCGCGCGCACCTGCGCGCGGCGTGCAGTTCCGGCGCGCGCAAACTGCCTGCCCTGCCATGTACTCTTACCTATTTTGAGCTCGCTCAATCCTCCGTTCGTACACCCGGACTGACCGATTTTTGCATGCGCTTGTTGCAAACGGGGCGAGATCTCCGCTCGCGGGCGCCTGTCGCCCTATCGGGAGCGCGGAGAAGTGCGAGAGCATCGAAAACTCGTCCATCTCCGGCCGCCGCGCCGTCGTTTCGCCTGGACCATCCGGAAGGACTGAAACTCCGCGGCCGTTCGGGAGACTCGAGGCGGGACGACTCGTTCGCCGAACAAGTCGGGCATTGGCGCCGTCTGCGTTCATAAGGAGGAGCTTTTCGTAGGCCGCCGCGCTTTGAGTGTGCTGAGAAACACCACGGAATCGCCGCGGATCGGTTCTCCGCTCCGCCGCACGACTTACGGATGCCGACGACTGCACACCGGGCAATCCGGCGCGTCCCCGATCTCTTCGTCGGCCCCGGCTGTCTGACGGTTTCTCGACACACTGCGATCTTAGCTCCAACGTCGATGACGATACCGCCGGTATCGGGAGGCTTGCCGCGACGTTCGGAGAGGGCCGGTCCGGCAGCCGTTTGCCGGCAGGAGAGCGAAGGCGGCGAGCAGAAGAAGAAGACATCGTCGTACCGAATCGGGCGGTTGTGGAGCTTACTGGATGGAACTACTGGCCGTGAGCTGCGTCGTCATTCTGGCGTTGGGCCTCCTGGCGCTCGGAATCGCGCTGGGCGCCGCGCCGCCCACCGTCCAGAGCATCGGCGTTGCAGGATACGCCGCGCTGGCGCTGAGCTTTGTCGGCAGGATCCTATCGGCCTCGCGCGATCAGCGTGTGACAGCCGAGGAATCGCCTCTTGCCCATGAGCTGACGCCCGCTCTATTCGGAGATTTCACGCCCTACGTAGTCGAGGCGGCGGCAGAGCTCGGCGAGGCACGGGACGTGACCGCCGTGCCGGCCCTCCTGCGAGCTCTGGAAGAGGCCGCGGAGGGGCAATCGCCGGGATGGAGGGATCGCGGCGAGGCGATGGCCTCCGCGCTCGGGCAGATCGGCGATCGGCGCGCGCTGCCGTTGCTCTACCGGCTGGAGAACGTGCGCGGAATCGGCTTCATCTCCGCCGTCCGCGCGGCGATCGAGAAGATCGAGCCCAAAACAAGCCTGCTTCGCCCGATCGTCGAGTCCCATACGCCGCACGACCTTCTGAGGCCGGCGTCGGACGCGCAGGATGAGGCCGACGCATCCGAACTGCTTCGCGTCGACCAATCCGAGGCCTCGTAGAAGCCTTCAACAGCGCTTCACAGGTGCTTGCGCAGATCCCACGCGCTCACCTGCCAGTTATCTGCCGTCACGGCCCGAGGAGACCAGACCGGCAGATCCAGCCAGAGCCGGTCTCCGAGCGCATCCAGGAACGGCTCGTACTGCCGGCGAAGGCCGTTCAACCTCCCCACCGCCTCCGCATCCGCCTTCAAATCCACGCCCGCAGTCCGCAGCAGCAGCCGGATGCTCTCCAGGTCTTCAGGTCCCATGCGGTCGGCGCCGAGCCTCGGATCGACCCTCAACACGAGCGAAAGATCCACCATCGTGTGCCGCGCCATCGCAAAGGTCATCTGCGCCTGCCACTTGAGGGCTTGCTGCCACTCCGGATCGCCTTCGAAGCCCATCGCAATGAGGGCGCAGGCATCCAGGATCGCCGTCAGGGCAGCCAGCCAGGACTCCCGGTCGTGCTGGGAGCGATAGTAGGCGAGCACCGGATAGGAGAGATGGCTCTCCAGCACGTCGGCGGCCCATCGCTCCCACTCTTCGAGAAGAGGCGCTAGCGCGGCCATGCGTCCCGCCTCGGCATGGCGCCGCAACAGCTCGACTGCGCTTGGCGGCGAGCCGGCGCGCGCGTCCAGGCGCGAGATGCCCGCCTCCCGCCGAGAAAACGACTGATAGAGCACGGGAAAGTAGCCGATAACGATCGCCAGGAATCCCAGTCCGGTTCCCGCCTCCGCAACGGCCAGAAAGCGAGCCAATCCGGTTCGCGGCTCAATGTCGCCGAAGCTCGCCGTAAAGAACGTCGTTCCCGTCTCGTAGATATCGGACCAGATGCTGTGCGGCTCGCGAGGCGGCATGTAGAACGGCGATCCGATCCCCCAGATCGTGAGCGCGTAGCCGAAGATGAGCGCCGTTGCCCAGACGATGATGAGGCCGATCAGGGAAAACGGTCCGAATGCTCCCAGCCAGCGCTCGCGCGCGCCATGGCTTCTCATCATCCGAACGAAGGCGCGATATCCCCACCAGAGGTTGATGAAATAGATCCGCGTCGGCCGCAGACGGCGAGTGATCGAGCGCGGAAGGACCATCGTCTCGAACGCGTCTCTCAGCACAATCCAGAGGAGCGCCAGGCCAAGCAAGATGGCGGCAACGTGCATTCCGGGTCCCCTCCTGAGGTCCGAGCCGGCCGCCTCGCGGCGGGCCGGCGTGTCCCGTTAGTTGCCTGAGAGTATACTCGCCACTGCGATCGCGCCTGCATCGAATTGCACGGCGGAAGGGGATGGAGCGAAGTTTATTCGGCGGGAATCGCTCGATCGATGGCGATGTGAACAGGACGCAACCGCGTAATTCTCCGGTCGCTCGCCATGACGTGCGATCCCGCTGGCGCGCAATTTAGAGCGCGACAACGCGGACACCGTTCGGCGCATCGCCTATAAAATGAGGAAGGCCGTCCTTGTGAGAGACGATTTCACGCAGGATCGGGCTGTCGGTGAGGTTATGCAGTCCCAACGCGTCGAGCCGTGCGCAAACGCGGACCAGTGTCGCTCCTCCCAACGAGTAGAGGTCCGGCGAGACGCTGAGATAGATGTGGGATCCGCTCGCGCCGATCTTCGCCGGCTCATAGACCGAGTAGATAGGCGTACCGACGGTTACCAGGTCGAAGAGGCGATGACCGGCTTCGGGTGCGAGGCGAACGCAGCCGTGGGAGGCTGCGCGCCCGACGGACGCCGGTTGCCACGTCGTGTGGAAGCCGACCTGCTGTCCGCTCCAGCCCATCCAGCGGTCGCCAAGCGGGTTGCTCGGCCCGGGAGGAATCAGCGCGCGCTTCACGCGCTCCCTCCGGACCATCGCGTCGGGCGGCTGCCAGATTGGCTCGAACACCTTTTCCGCGACCCGAAAGCGGCCGATCGGCGTGCGCCAGGAGGGGCGTCCGACGGCGGCCGGATAGCGCGCGAGCAGCGTCCCATGCCGGAAGACGTAGATTGCCCGCTCCGGGATATTGAGCACGATCCCATCGGACGGGTGGGCGGGAAGGATAGTTGCGCCTGGCATATCGAGGCGCTCCACGGTACCTTCCTCGCCTCCGGAATCCTGCGGATATGCTGCGCCGCGCGGGGAGGCGGCGAGCAGCGGCTCGATAGCGATAGTCCGCGCCGCCTGCATCCGAGCGACGGCGGGCGCAGATTCCTGTGCCGCGCAGGCATGCGCTGCAATGGCGGAGACGGGCTGCAATCTCCACGTAAGCGCCACGGTCCCGAGCTCGCACACAAGGAGAACCCACAGGATCGAGCATATAATCGATCCCCTCGTCTGGATCGAGCGTTTGATTAATTCCCTCATGTGTCCTGGGTAAATACCGGCCGCATCGGAGCTTTATTCTGATGGACGTTGGATGGCGAACAGCGGCCGATGGTTCCATGCGTCGCGATGGACCGTCGTAAATAAGCGAATAAGCAATCGGGCTGTCGCAGGAGTTTGGTCGGCGGTATCGCGCTAAATGCCTGCAGGGCGAAACTATTTACGTTGCAGGCGAGTCTGACACGCGTTCCGGCTGCGAGCGGATCCGATGGAAAGCCGGAGCCGGCTCGCAGCCGGCGATTTGAGGAGGCGAAGATGAAGAAGCGACTACTGATCGCAGGCATCGGGTTGGGCGCGATCCTGTCCGTGCCTGTGTACATTCATGCTCAGACGCCTGCAGGCGGCGGCACACCTGTCGGCGGCGGAACTCCCGTCGGCGGCGGAAATCCGGTCGGCGGCGGCGCTCCGGCCGGCGGTGGTGCTCCTGTGGGAGGCGGAACTCCGGTAGGCGGCGGAACTCCTGTGGGAGGTGGAACGCCCGTCGGCGGAGGGACTCCTGTGGGACAGACGGGCGGCGCCGTGCCGGACGCAACTCAGGGCGCCGCGCCTTCGGCCGCCGATCAGAATGCGCAGGGCGCGACCGGCCAGTCCGGCGCCAACGCAAACGGGCTAAACGGCGCGGCCACGAACGGTCGGAACGCAAACCCGACTGCGACCAACGACCAGAACAACAACACGAACGCGGCGCCCGGCACCCAGAACCAGAACACGCCCGCGACCGGCGGGCTGAATACCGCTCCGAGCGGGCAGGGCATGTCGGAAGGCGGCACTGTAACGATGATGGACAACATCCACCACAGGGGATTGCGCTACCATCGCAGCCACTACTATCGCGGTCGCCGACACCGCGTTGTCTCAGGGCTGGCCTAGACGCCGCCCCACCTGCCGCTGAATCGCGCGTGCGGCGACGGTAGCCCGGCTGCGGCGCCCTTGTGCGACGCGTCCGGCCGCGGTGCGAATGCGGCTGTCGAGAGGGGCCGGCAGAGTAGGGCTGAAATCCTCTCTCTGCCGGCCTCCGCGCATCAGGCGCCCATCCGCCGCGAAGCCCCTCCGGAGCGCGAATCGAGCAATTCCCGCTCGAAACACGGTTTAACTGTCCATCTGCTTTCGCCAGCCTCTTGACATAGAGAGGTCGATTTGGCATAATAATCGACGGATCGCCCGTACGGCTGCGCGGCGATCATTTGTGTGGGGATATCGTCTAGCGGTCAGGACGGCGGGTTCTCAGCTCGTTAACCGGGGTTCGAGTCCCCGTATCCCTACTCTCCCCTCCACTTTTCGCCCTCCTGCTCCAGCCGCACGCCTGCCGCCTTTCCTCCCGCCGCACTGCGCTGCGCTTCATCTTGCGGTCTCTCGTAGAGCCGCACGAGACTGTACAGCTCCTGCTCGCCCGACCGGTATGCCAGCGCTCCATAGTCGGCAGCGAGCCGGCGCGAGAACGGAAGCTCGTTTCCTGCGGGCGCGTAGGCCGGACCCGGCAACATGCTTCGCGACGCCGGATGAATGACCAGATAGGCGATTCTGTCCCGCCTCAAGTCCGCCAGGAAGTCGTCCCACTTATCGAGCCGGATTCGGCGCTGCAGATAGGCATCCGTCACCAGAACGTCACGGTCCGAATAGTAGCCCACGCCTCCCGTCTGGAGAGCGGAGCAGCTCAGGGCCGCGCAGAGGACGCGGGCTTTGGGCGGCGTGTTCCGGTTCACGTACTGCCAGAGCGGATAGATCTCGAGCGTCCGGTTCAGGTAATCGTCGCGCCGCGTCGTTCCGGTCGCCACGCGCAGATCCTGCCCCCAATCCACGTGGCGCGCATATTGCGTGGAGTAGAACAACATGCAGGCGAGCGCCGCCAGGCGCACCACGCGGCTTTTCGCCAGCGGCGCGGCGAGAGCCAGGCCGGCTAGCAGGCTGACGATGCAGAGCCCGTGCATCATCAGCCGGGGATAGACGCCGGTCGTTATGAGCGATATCTCCAGCAGCGGTGCCGCGATCGCCATGAGCCGGCGGGCGTCCGCATCGCGCCACATGACGCAGAGGCCGATGCTGAGCAGCGGCAGCGCGAATGCGAGCGACCAGACCAGGATCATCCGATGCGCGAGCGTCCAGTCCGCCATGACGCCCGGATCGGCGTTGTAGTAGCGGAAGTAGATCTGCATGGCGTGGTCGGCAGATGCGGCCCAATCGCGCGTGGGCCAGATCGATCCCATCGCGGGGAAGAAGGGATTGCCGAGAAGCGCAGCATTGCGGGCCAGCCACGGGATCACAGGAAGCGCGGCGACAAAGGCGACATCCATGCTCGAGGCGACGGCCCGGAGCTTCGGCGCGCCTCTCTTCAGCTCGCCGGCGACGCGCAGCACGCTCATCACCGGAATAATGAAGACGGCAGTGAGCTTGAAGCTCGCGGCAAAGCCGGCAAAGAGCGCGGAGCAGGTGAGCCAGCGGCGATCCTTGCCGTCCTGCGAGATGAGCCAGGCGAGGACGGCGCAGAGAATCTGAAGCGCAACGCCCATGTCGACGTCCGCGGTCCCGGCGTATTCGAACGAGAGATAGCGCGGCAGCCCGATCGCCGCGATCCATGCCGCCGCCAACCCTGCTCCCGGGCCGCGCAGCCTTCGTCCGACGGCAAAGAGCGCGCCGAGCCCCAGCACTCCCATTCCGAAGTGGATCAGCCGCGCCGCCGTGTCGCTCCATAGCGCGAGCGGGATCGTGAACAACATCTCCACACCCAGCGACCCCTGCGTATGGATGAGCGTCGGTAAATAGCAGAGCGAACCGTGCTGCAGCCATCTCTTGGGAGCGGCGAGGTGGTAACCCATCTCGTCGACGCCCCACGGCGGACGGCATCCCTCGAGGCCGGCGCGGACGATCGGTACCAGGAGCAAGAGCAGCCCTGCGACTACCCACCAGGGCATCGGCTCTCGTGGAGCCCGGGCGCGCTTCCATGCCGCGCGCGCCACGTGGATCATGTCTCCCGCGAGCAGAATGCAGAGGAGGGCCAGGCACGCGGCGATCGCAGACGGCGTCAGGTGCCCGGTTGCGCCTAGCGTGAACGGGACGAACTGCAGAAGGCCGAGCCCGGCTGCAATAGATACGATGGCCGCCTCCAGAGTGGAGATTCTGCCTATCGGGACGCGGAGGATCTTCAGAGCTCGATAGCCGAGCGCGCCTGCCAGCCAGAAGAGCGCGAGCAGGAAGGGCGGGTCGCGCAGCAAAGGGCACGAGCTGACGGGGACGGTGAAGTTCATAGGATGGTCCAGCCTGCCGAATCGGGCCGCGTTGCGCGGAATGGCCGCGCGCGTGCGACGATTGTACCCAATGCCCGATCGACTCCTGCCGGACGAGCTTCGCCCGACTGCTCTGCGCCGTGTGCACGGAGCGACTGCTCTGCGCGGCGTGAACGCTGCAACCGCGCTCCGCGGCATGCACGGGGCGACCGCGCCCGGCACCTGATCGTTGCCGCCAATCTCCTCTATGCTCCACACGTCCGGTCAGGAGGCCCTGCGCGTTGGGAAGTATCGGCACTGCGGTCGGATCCCTGCTCGTCTTAGTGGTGACGCTCGCGTCACTTCTGCTGGCGCGCAAAGCCAACGCGGGCGTGAGCGCGTTCCGTGAGGAGCATCACGAGAGCTTCATCAAGCGGAGCGGCAGATGACGGCGCCGATCCGCCAGGAGCGGAAGCCCGACTCCGACGCGGATAGGGCGACACTGCACCATTTCGGGTACGCCCAGCAGCTCCTGCGCGACATGGGCGGCTTCTCCAACTTCGCCATCTCCTTCTCCATTATCTCTATCCTCACAGGGGCGATCACGCTATACGGCGCCGGCCTCTCCGCCGGCGGCCCGATAGTTATGGGATTGGGCTGGCCGCTCGTCACGCTCTTCGTGCTCTTCATATCGGCTGCAATGGCCGAGCTCGCCTCCGCCATCCCCACGTGCGGCGCGCTCTACCATTGGTCTGCCCTGCTCGGAGGGCCGGCCTGGGGCTGGACGACGGCCTGGCTCAACCTGATAGGGCTTGTCGCCGCCATTGCCGGCATCGACTACGGCTGCGCGCAGCTCCTGGCGCCGATGCTCGGCATGCCGGATACGCCGCGCAGCGATCTCATTCTCTGCGCCGTTCTACTGCTCAGCCAGGCGCTTCTGAACCACGTCGGGATACGCGCCGTTGCGCGCATGAACGATTTCAGCGCCCTCTACCACATGGCGGGCGTGCTCATCATAGTCGGCGCGCTCCTGCTCTTCGCCAGGCTGCAGCCGGTCTCGTTCGTCTTCACGCAGCATCTCACGACCAGCCCGGACTACATCGGCAGAGCCTATCTCTTCTGTTTTCTTGGCGGCCTGCTTCAGGCGCAGTGGACCTACACGGGCTTCGACGCCTCGGCTCACACCATTGAGGAGACCCGCGACGCCAGGGTCCGCGCGCCCTGGGGCATCTATCTATCCGTCGCCGTCTCGGGCCTCTTCGGCTACCTGCTCATCGTCGTCATCACGCTCGCGATCCGCGATCTTCACGCCGCCTCCTCCGATCCCAGCCCCATAACTTACATCTTCAGCCACGCGCTCGGGCAGAGGTGGGGCATGACGATGATCTGGATTATGACGCTGGCGCAGTGGTTCTGCGGTCTTGCCTGCGTTACCTCGACGTCGCGGATGATCTTCGCCTTTTCCCGGGACGGCGGCATGCCGCTCTCCAGAGTGTGGGCGCGCATCAGCCGGCGATATCGGACGCCGGCCGCAGCCGTCTGGCTCGCCGCCGCGTTCTCCTTCCTTCTGCCCTGTTTCATCTTCGCGCTGGTCTGGGCGTTCCCGAAAAGCCTCGACTTCGGCCGGCTCTATCCGGCCGTCACGGGCATCAGCACGATCGGTCTCTATCTCTCCTACGGCCTGCCGCTCCTGCTTCGCCTCAGGGCGATCCGCGCCGGAACCTGGAAGCAAGCCGCCAACGGGCCCTGGAGCCTGGGAAGCTGGAGCGTTCCTGTAACGATCGTAGCGCTCGTCTGGATTGCATTCATCACCATTCTCTTCGTGTTGCCTCCGAACTCGCTGACAGGCTGGATCTTCGCCGGCACTCTCGCCGCGCTGGCTCTCTTCTATCGGCTGTTCGTTCGCGGCCGCTTCCACGGTCCCGTCCCGCAGGCGGCCTCCGAGCAGGAGCTCCTGCAGATCGAGGCGCAGTACGAGCGCGGATAATCGTTGGAACCGCCGCAACGTGAACGCTGTCCTATAGGAGCATTGGCCGAAAGATAGGCGCAGACAGCGCAGGAAGAGGGATCACCATATGTCCAGGGAGAAGCAGCATTCGCACCGAAAGGCGCACGCGGACATGAGCGTCGACGAACGCAAGAGGCTGCCGGATAGCGTGTTCGCGTTTCCCAAGCAGCGCAAGGAGCCGCTCACGGACGCAGAGCACGTCCGCAACGCACTGGCGCGGTTCGATCAGGTTGACGGAGTGACGGACACGGAGCGGGAGGAGGCGTTCGCGCGGATCAAGCGGGCGGCGAAGAAGTTCGAGGTGACGATGACCGCGACGACCTGGCTCGATCTCGGGAAGCAACCGCAGACGGAGAACAAGTCGCAAGCCAAAAAGGGGTGAGCCGACCTTCCAGTGCCTCGCCGGAACACGCGTCGACGGCCGCCGCTACTTCGGCAGGCTCGGCCGGATGATGATGGTCTTGCCATCCTCGACGTAGGCGGCCTGCTCCGCGTCGCGAGACCATGTCCAGGCCGGATCGGAGGGCCAGCCGTTCAAAGGGCAGTGCCGACTGCCGTCGTACGATAGCCAACTGACGGGCCCGCCGCTGCGGCGTGACAGCGGCGCAGCAAGATCCGATCCGAGACCTCCTCGCTCCTGCTGGAAGACCCATCCTGCTATCGGAGAGGACGCCAGGATGTCGGTGCGCCGCAGCAGGACCTTAAACGGGTCCGCCTGAAGAAGCCAGCTTGCCGGGTTGTCGCCGGGTCGCGTGAACACGACGTTTCGGCTGTCCGGCGTCCAGCCCTCGAACTCCGCCGCGTAGCCCCCGGATTCTCCGGGCATGATCGGGCCCACGATCTCTGCGGTAACGTCTTTGCAGCCACCCGTCCGCGGCTTGACGAGCAGCCAGCGCTCCTCCCTGTCCTGCGCCCCAAGACCGAGCCCGCTGAGCAAGACTGAGGACGAGTCCGGGCTCCATCGGGAAGTTGGAGATGCGATCGGCAGAGGCACGGCGTGCCACGAGAAGAGGTCGACGACGTCCGACTGGTTAAAGCGGTGCTGAAGGATCGCGAACCGTCCGTCAGGCGACCATGCCTTGTCTGAGCCGAGTTGGGGCGGGCGACGCGTCGGGTCGTAGTAGCCAAAGACGGAATCGTTAGGACACTCGTATATGAGCGATCTCGCAGAGCGCCGGGGCGCGAGCCGCAGCCTCCAGAACCGCGCCTGGCCGCCCTTGTATGTCGCGAACGCGATCTCGCCAGAGGAGAGCCAGCGCGCCGCCTCGAAGACCTCGTCCTGGAACCGCAGTCTGTTCGAGGCGCCCGTCGAGAGATCGACGATCGTTAGAAACCGCGCGCATAGGGCCGCAATGTGGGCCGAATCCGGCGCGAAGCTGATGCGGGCTCCCAACGCCCGTGGCGAGCCGTGAGACCACTCCTTCCGCATATCCGCGTCGTCGAGGTGAAC
>Ga0181529_10004478_pt1 | contig 15108 bp, 15 predicted proteins | sample PEATcosm2014_Bin_36_FD_119763 | JGI IMG/M metagenome (GOLD analysis project Ga0181529, IMG submission 119763) | Peatland microbial communities from MTU Mesocosm Facility, Houghton, MI, USA - PEATcosm2014_Bin10_30_metaG | ecosystem: Environmental > Terrestrial > Soil > Wetlands > Peat | place...
CACCCTCCGGCACACCTTCGCTAGCCGTTTGGTAATGGCTAGGGTAGACTTAAAAACAGTGCAGGAACTGATGGGACACAAGACGATCGCCATGACCGCCCGGTATGCCCACCTCGCCCCGACTCACAAGTCGCAGGCGCTGGAAACCCTGGTACGGCCAGGGTCGGTTTCGGTACAAAGTGGCTATTTTTTGGCTACCAACGCCAAAAAGACCACGAGAAGCAGAAAACTGAATAGCCTTCAACTTATTGAATCTAAATAGGTTGATTACGAGATGAGCTCGTAGCTCAGTTGGTAGAGCAACGCCCTTTTAAGGCGTGGGTCGTGCGTTCGAACCGCACCGAGCTCACCATTCATTCATCCTTTACTTTCAAAGGCTTAATGATGGTTCAGCCGCTATCCCCGAGATCCTGCCCTTTCCCAGCCCTTTTCCTATTTCCGGCGCCAACCGTCGCCCTCCCTTTTTTTTCAAGTCAGGGACTTGTTGGAGAGAACCTACTGCCTGAGCGTGAGGCTATCGGGATGCTGCACGGTTGCGAGGAAGCGCAGCGCAAATTCATCACTGTACTGCTCGAGGAGATGCTTGACGCGTTCGTGCCGAGGGGAACGCACGATGAGGCCGGCGTGGTGGTGCTTTTTGACGCGGATGACGATCTCGGGATCGTTGAACGCTTCTGTGTCGAGGTCGGCGGTCTGGGCAAGGCACAGGACGCTGCCGGCGTAGCTCTCAGAGAGTTGCGGGACAGCGTAGGGTTGCCTGCGCAGGTCGGCAACTTCAAGACGCGCCCACTCCCGCCATAGATTCACGCCGGTGGCAACCTCGACGGTTTCGGCAACGAAAGCGCCACCAACCTTGGCCGCGATTTCAAGAAAGTAGTAACGGCCATCGGCATGGGAGCGCATGAACTCGGCATGGGTGACGCCGCGGACCATGCCCAGTAATGGCGCCAACGCGGCATTCAGGGCGGTCAGTTCGTGCCAGTCCCGGCTGGCGCGGTCGACAGTGCGGGTGCTGAAGACCCCGCCGTCGTGCATCACACGCATGGGTGGACGTCCGTACTGATGGACAACGGAAAATTTGACCTCGCCTTCGGTTACGATCGAATCCACGTGAAAGATGTCGCCGGGGACGAACTGCTCGAGCAGATGACGGCTCTGACGGTCGCCAAGTTCGTCGAGAACGCGCCACAATTGCTCGGGCTCCTCGATCCTGCGAATTCCCAGGGCCGAGGCCTCTGAGCGGGGCTTGATCAACCATGGGGGCGGGACGCGCTGCATGAACTCGCGCAACTCGTCGTAGTTCAACACACGGCAGAACTCCGGGACGAGGTAGCCAAAAGCGCGCGCGATCACGCGCATGGCCAGCTTGTCGCGATAGCAGCCGGCCGTGGTGGCGCCCATGCCAGGAATACGCATGTGCTCGCGAATCTGCGCCGCCGTATCCAGGTCGAACTCGTCGAGGGCGACGATGCGATCGAAACGCCTGCCTCGCGCCATCCAGGAGACCGTATTCAGAATCTGCTCGCGATTGAGGCCAGGAGGCATGGTGGCCACCTGTTCCACCGCGTCCCGCGGCCAGTCGGCATCGCGCAGGTTGTCGAGTGTGAGCAGGGTAGGTTTTACGCCCATCTCCGCGCACTGGCACAGGAAGTCGTGGCCTTTTTCGAAGCTGGCTAAACAAAGAAACCGCTCGGTCGCGTCCAACATGGGTCCCCCCTTTCTGATTCGCAGACCTTGTTGAGGACACCCGGCACTCCCACAGGTCTCCCAGGAAGAGAGATCAGCTTGGACTGCCCGGCGAGGATAGTTCTAACATAGTGCTTGCACCCAACAGGCACTTTTGCACGAAGGACCCTGAAATGCTTTCCGCGCGAGCGATCGTCGAACTGCAAGACCAGCGGACGCGCACCTGGCACCTGCTGCCGGAAAGCTCAGGGCCCACTCCAGGTGTTAACCGGGAGTCAGGAGAGACATGGCTTGATTCTGTCAGCCGCCAGCATCGCGCCAACTTCGACCTGTGGCACATTGAGGACGCCGCCCGCGCCCCGGGGGTGCCTGACGCGAGGCTGGCCGAGATAAAGCGGCTCATCGACCGGACCAACCAGCAGCGCAACGACCTTGCGGAGGATTTGGACCGGGCGTTGCTGAGTTGGCTGGAAGTTAGGGGATTGCCCAATCCTAGGGCTCCGTTGAACTCAGAATCTCCAGGTCTGATGATCGACAGGCTTTCCATCCTGGCGCTGAAGGTCTATCACACCCGCGAGGAGGCTGAGCGCGCGGATGCGCCAGAGGGGCATGCGGGGCGCAACCTCGGACGGTTGGCCATTCTTGAGGAGCAGCGCGCCGACCTGGCCGGCTGCCTGGATGAGCAATGGCGCGAAACCCTTGCAGGGACTCGCCGATTCAAGCTTTACCGCCAGTTGAAGATGTATAACGATCCTTCCCTGAACCCTGCGATTTATGGCAATCCGGAGGGCGTCAGGGGTAAATAGGTAGGGGTTCGGCATAACCCCCCATTGACGTATTACGGGGTAATGCGTATAAAAGGGGCCTGAGCAGCGTTCTTCCCGCACGTTGGCGCGAAGCCGGAGTAATCCGGCTCAGCCGGGTGTAAAAGGATGAAGCGCACCTGGCTAAATCATGACGCAAGATGCCCGATCCGCGACGCCCAGCCGCAAGAAAACAGTCCCTGTTGCCGTCAAACCAGACGGCCACTCCACCGTGAGCCCAGGACCCGCTTTCCAGCACTACCAGGCAGCCGTGCAACTGCTGCAACAGGGGAAGTACGAACGAGCGATGGCTGCCTTTGAGAAACTGCTTCCCACTGCGCCATTTGAGATCAAGGAACGCTGCCAGATGTACCTAACGACCTGCCGGAGGCAGTTGGAGCGGCCAGCCCTGACCTTCTCCACGCCGGAGGAGCACTACGACTACGCGGTCTCGCAACTGAATACCGGCTACTACGAGGAAGCGCGCGAGCAGTTCACCAATATACTCACCAGCCATCCGAACGCGGACTACGCCTACTACGGACTGGCCCTGCTGGACGCGATCACCGGACAGGCACAGGAGTGCCTTGCGAACCTTGGGCGGGCGATCGAGCTCAATCCACGGAACCGGCTTCAGGCGCGTGTGGACAACGACTTTCAAAGCATGGTGGATGATCCCCGCTTTACGGAATTGCTGTATCCTGAGATTCCGTAAGGCACACTTTGAATTCTCCAAACTCTGAAAACGGTAGAAACGCTTCAGTGACTGGTGCCGCTGAAGGCACAGCGCTTGTGCGGCCACTTCGTGTGGTCGCCATCGGAGGGGGCACCGGGCTTTCCACGCTGCTGCGCGGACTACGCCGCCATGTGGTGGCACCGGGACAATCCAACGCGGGAGCCGGGTCGATCGCGGACCTAGCCGCGGTGGTGACTGTCACCGACGATGGGGGCTCATCGGGCCGTCTGCGCAAGGACTTCAACATGCTACCCCCCGGCGACCTGCGCAACTGCATGGTGGCGTTAAGCGAGGAAGAGGCATTGCTGGCGAGGCTCTTTAATCATCGCTTTCGCGGTGGGGATTCGCTGCAGGGACACAACTTCGGCAACCTGTTTGTCGCGGCGCTGACTGAAATCACGGGCGACTTTGCCCAGGCCGTGCAACTTTCCTCGAAGATCCTCGCGACACGAGGGAGGATTTACCCGGCTACCACCGTCAATACCGCGCTGGTTGCCGAGATGGACGACGGCTCGTTTGTGCGCGGGGAAACGAACATCACCGCGAGCCATCGCCGGATCGTGGAATTGACGCTCGATCCACCCAACCCCGCTCCCCTGCCGGAGACGATGGAAGCGATTGAGAGAGCCGACCTGATCACCGTGGGACCTGGCTCGTTGTATACGTCGCTGATCACAAATCTGCTGGTGGACGGGATTCCCTCGGCGCTGGCCAGCGCGCGCGGGCTTCGGGTTTACATCTGCAACCTGATGACGCAGGCCAACGAGAGCCTGGGCTTGACGGCGGCCGAACACATTGAGCGCATCTACGAGCACACCCGCGAGCCTGTTTTCGACTGCGCGCTGGTCAATACGGCCCCGTTTTCACCCGAAACATTGGCCCGCTATGAGGCAGAAGGAGCTTCGCCGATTGTTGCCGATATCGAGCGCATCCAGGCGCTCGGGGTCCGTTGCATCGCGGGTGACTTTGCCAGCGAAGACAGTGTCGTGCGGCATGAGGCCGGCCGGGTGACTGGAGCGCTGCTGGCCCTTGGCCGAACCATCCATCCGCTGCCGAACTGATGTTTTTTGTCTTTCCCGCTTAAACGATGGTGAGGTAAAGTGAAAGCGCGCGCAGCCCAATCTGCGCGACCAAGGAGATCACGTGATGCGCAAGATGCAATTCTGGATTGGAATGGGCTGTTGTATCGCTTTTGCTGCCGTCGCCGCCGGGGCGCAGTCCGGCAGAAAAGCCGGCCTTTGGGAGATGACCAGCACCATGACCTGGCAACAGTCGCCCTTGCCTCCAGGGATGACGATGCCCGCTGGCGCAAATTCCCCATTCGGCGGCGGCCCGCACACCTCGCAGGTTTGCGTGACCCAGGCGATGATCGACAGATACGGCTCTCCAGTACCGCAAAGCCGCAACGGCGAATGCCAGGTGAGCAACGTGGTGATGAAGGCTGGAGGCATGAGCGCCGACTGGATTTGTACAGGAAGAATGGCCGGCAAAGGAACGGTAGAATCTTCGTGGACTGACTCCGATCACTCCACCACGAAGGTTCACTTTGTTGGAAACATGCAAATGGGGCCGAACTCAAAGACGATTGAATACACGATCGAGGCCACCTCTCAATATAAGGGAGCGGATTGCGGGAGCGTGCAACCGCCGGCTATGCCTAACAACTAAAGGTTGTTCCGGTGGTTCGATCAGCAGTTGAAAGTTTCGCATTCTTTTGAAGCTTTTGCTGGAAAGGATGGGAAGCCGGAGAATCCAGTTTCCCTTTATTACCCTTCCACCGTTCGCTTTAGCTGCCCGCAGGCTGCGAAGATGTCGCGGCCGCGCGGGCGGCGCACATACGCAGGGATTCCTTCGGCAACCAGCGCGACGCGGAATCTTTCCACGGCTTCAGGCTGGGGCGAGGTGAAATCGATGCCGGGACCGGGATTCCATGCAATCAGGTTGACCTTGGCGGGCAGTCCGGTGCGGCGCACCAGTCGGGCAAGATCGACCGCGTGCTCTCGATGGTCAGTGACCCCACCTAAGAGGACGTATTCGAAGGTGATGCGCTCACGGGGTCGGAGACGGAGGTTACGAACGGCTTCAATGACCGCCTCGATGGGCCATTTGCGATTGATCGGCATCACTTCGGCGCGAATTTCGTCGTTGGGCGCGTTCAGACTGATGGCCAGCTTGGGACGAAGCTCGGCTGGTTCCTGGGCAAACTGTTCGATGCCGGGCACGATGCCCGAAGTCGAAACCGTCATCCGCTGCGGGCTGATGCCCACTTCCTCGACCAGCAGGCGCACCGCCGCCATGAAATTTTCATAGTTCAGAAACGGCTCGCCCATGCCCATGAAGACCAGGTTGAGGCGCTCGCGGCCGACCTCGACGCTATGGCGCTGGAGCACCGAAACCACCTGTCCGGCGATCTCGCCCGCGCTCAAGCTACGCTGGAACCCGAGCTTCGCCGTCAGGCAAAACTGGCAATTGACGGCACAGCCCACCTGGCTTGACACACAGATGGTTGCCCTTGTCCCCACGGACAAAGACCTGTCCGCGAGGACCCCGGGACGGCTCCGGCGCACGGCGGCCCCGCTCTCGGCCGAAGTCGCCGATTCGATTCCGCCTTCGTCACCGGCCTCGCCGCCATCCCCTTCCGGCATCCAGACGGTCTCAACGGTATCGGCAGCCGCTCCAGGGCCCTGCACCAGGTAGCGTTCCGTGCCGTCCACGGACTGGAACACCTGCAAAATCCTCGGCCTGCCGACTTCCCAGCCATCCGCGGCCAGCCGGTCGCGCAGGGACCGAGAGAAAGTAGTAATCTCGCCTATTTCTGCAACGCGCTGACGATAAATGGCTTCTGCCAGTTGCTGTCCGCGCCAGGCCGGCTCGCCTGCTTCCACCATCATCATCGCCAGCGCGCTTGCATCCAACCCAAAGAGCGGCTTAGGACTCCCGGGCGGGGCGCCGCGGGAGTCTAATTGAACGAGTTGGCTGGGCTTTCGACGCATGGTCAGGCTCAGGGACCAGTATTTCATTCTTGCGCGCACGGATTGACGCCGGCGACCCGTTTCAGAAGACACCTTGGGAGCGCAAGCTGTCTTGAACACCAAAAAGTGCCCTTTACGTCCGGTTGCCCTACAATCGAATCGAATTGGAAAAAATGACGACTGAGCGAAACCTCCGTAGAACCGTATTGCCGAACGGCCTGATCGTGTTGACCGAACGCATGGATCACCTGCGTTCGGTGGCCATGGGCGTATGGATCAAGTCCGGCTCCCGCTGCGAGCCTGCAGAGACCAACGGCATCTCCCATTTTGTGGAGCACATGCTGTTCAAGGGCACGCGCTCGCGTTCCGCCCAGCACATTGCCCGCGAGATGGATTCGATTGGCGGCAATCTGGACGCTTTTACGGGCAAAGAGACCATCTGCTTCAACGTGAAATCGCTGAACGACCATGTGCCGCTGGCGCTCGATGTACTGGCCGACCTGGTGCTCAATCCGGTGTTTGCCCCGCCGGACATCGAGCGCGAGCGGGGCGTCATTCTGGAAGAGATCAAGATCGACGAGGACAATCCGGACGTGCTGGTGCAGGAACTGTTCACGCAGAGCTTCTGGAAGGGGCATCCGCTGGGCTGGCCGATTCTGGGCACAACCGAGACGGTGGCCCGGCTCGATCAGCAGCAGCTTTTTGCCTACCACGGCGACCGCTTTCACGGCGGCAACATGGTGTTTTCCGCGGCCGGCAACCTGGAGCACGACCGTTTTGTCGAGGCTGCGGCGGGCAAGTTTGCTTCTCTTGCCGGAGGCGAGACGCTGAGCGAGCTTTCGGCGCCAGAACCGAGCGCCCGCGTCGTGATGCGGAACAAGAAATCGCTGGAGCAGGTGCAGATCTGCCTGGGTGTGCCGGCACCGCCGATCACCGACGAGAACCGGTACGCGGCGCTGATCTTGAACACCGTTCTTGGCGGCGGCATGAGCTCGCGGCTGTTCCAGACCATCCGCGAAGAGCGGGGAATGGTCTACTCCATTTACAGCGACCTGAGCCCTTACCGCGACACGGGCACGCTGTGCGTGTATGCCGGAACCTCCGCCGGCAAGGCGCTCGAGGTGGTGGACCTGATCCTGGCCGAACTCCGCAAGCTGAAGGAGACGCCGCTCACCGAGGAAGAGCTAACCCGCGCCAAGGATCAGTTGAAGGGCAACCTGCTGCTGGGGCTGGAGAGTTCAACCGCGCGCATGGCCAACCTGGCCCGCCAGGAGATGTACTTCCACCAGTTTTTTACCGTGGACGAGCTGATCGCCCGCATCGACGAGGTGGATGCGGCCAAGGTGCAGGCGATGGCACAAAGGCTGTTCGATCCGGAACACATCGCCGTCACGCTGCTGGGCCGGCTGAATGGGTTGAGGCTGAATCGGAGCAGGCTGGTGTGCTGAAGATCAGTGGACAGTGATCATTGGTCAGCTTTCAGTTTGCTTCCGGTGGCCGCCTTTTAACTGTCCACTGACCACGGTTCACGGCTTGTATGAGCGCTCGATTTCCCTTTCGCGTCTGTACGTTGTAGCATTTTCTCGAACGGGCCGGGGTCTCCGGCCTGCTCCACGAGGCACTGGAAACCCATGAATTGCACGATGATTGCTCGAATTGCCAGCCGCGGCATCAAAACCTTGTCTTTAAGCAACCGCACCCGGCAGCGGCGGAACGGCTTCACCTTGATGGAATTGCTGATCGTTATTGCCATCATTCTTATCCTCATGCTCATGGCGATTCCGACCATTGGCAGCCTGACGAAGAAGGGCAACGAAACGTCGGCGATCAACTCCGTGCAGACGGTGACCAAAGCCCAGATTCAGTATCAGTCCAGCTATCCGGCCAATGGGTTTGCGTGCACGCTTGGAGCTTTGGGCGGCGACCCGAGCGCTGGTCCACCCTCGCCAGCCGCAGCCCAGGTTCTGCAGGGAGATCTGACTTCCGGGTACAAGTCCGGCTACATCTTTACCCTGACCTGCAACGACAAGGTCACGATCAACGGGACCGACCGCTCAAACGGTTACACCATAACTGCCATACCCCAGACCGTGGGCAAAACGGGCGATCGCGGCTTCTGCAGCGACCAGGCGGGCATCATCAAGTACGATCCGGTGGGCGGCACCAACTGCACGCAGAACCTGCAATGAGCCTTGGTTCTCGCTTACAGCGCGGCGGAGCCTTGCTCCTGGCCGCCGCGTTGGCTTCATTCTTTGTTTCGGCGCAGCAGCACGCTCTCACCGCGAAAGAACTGGCGGCGCGCGTCGACCGCCATTACAACCAGTTGCACGCACTCAAAGCGGGTTTTGAAGAACGATATGAAGGCATGGGCATCCGGCGCAGCGAGAGCGGCACGCTGCTGATCGTCAAGCCCGGGCGCATGAGGTGGGATTACAGTTCGCCACAAGGCAAACTCTTTTTGCTGGATGGCAAGTACGCCTGGTTCTATACCCGCGGTGACCCCGAGGTCCAGCGCATCCCGGCGAAGGAACTGGACGATCTGCGCTCCCCGCTGCGCTTTCTGCTGGGCCACACCGAACTAGAGAAGGAGTTGGATGACCTGACTCTGACTGCCGCGCCCAACGGCGGCTATACGCTCACCGGCCAGCCGCGTGGGCAGGAAAAGCGCGTGCGCCGCCTCACGTTGACGGTCACGGCCGAGGGCACGATCACTGCCATCGAGATTGTAGAGACCGACGGCGCGCTCACCCGCTTTACGTTCGCCGGTGAGCAACTGAATGGGCCGATTCCGCCTCAGACCTTCCGTTTCACGCCGCCGCCCGGCGTTCCCGTCGTCGATGCGTTGCCGCCGGCATAGGCCTCGGCCCGGCTCCGACATGGAATTCTGTCGCGACCTTGAAAAAAATGGGGAAACGATCGCGCGTGCAGCGTGTATTTTTGATTTGTATCGATCAAGAATGGAGTGGACATGGCGCGGGTGGCGATTGTCGGCGTAGGAGCGATTGGAGGTACGCTGGCTGGGCTGCTGCATTCGGCCGGACAGCACGAGATTATGCTTTGCACCCGGCGTCCAATGACGGCCTTGCTGGTGCATACGCCGGAGGGGGACGTGCAGGTGAAGGCGCGGAACGCGACTAATCCGGCGGAAGCGGAGACTGCGGATTGGGTAATCGTATCCACGAAGACCTATGACGCGGCGGGAGCGGCAGCGTGGTTCCCTGCCCTCTGCGCGAAAGACACCCGGGTAGCGGTTGTGCAGAACGGCGTGGAACATCGCGAGCGGTTTCAACCGTACGTTAGCGCCGACCGGCTGTTGCCGGTGGTGATCGATTGCCCCGCGGAGCGGCGGCCTGACGGCAGCGTGGATGTTCGCGGCGCGGCGCTGATGAAGGTGGAGGATGAGCCCCTGGGGAGGGAGTTTGCCGAGCTTTTCAACGGAAGCTCCGCGAAGATGGTCCTTGTGGAGGATTTTACGACGGCGGCGTGGTGGAAGCTTTGCATCAACTCCGTGGGCGCATTGAACGCCTTGACCTTGAAGCCGGCCGGTTTACTTCGGGATGAAACGATGGGCCGGTTGGCCTTGGAGTTGGTGGCCGAGTGCGTCGCAGTGGGCAGGGCGGAAGGCGCGCAGTTCGATGACACGATGGGCGAACAGGTATTGGCGCGCTACCGGGAGCATCCGGAAGACTCGGTCAATTCCCTGCTGGCGGACAGGCTGGCGGGGCGGCAGATGGAAACGGATGCGCGCAACGGGGCGATCGTGCGCAAAGGTGAAAAGCACGGCATTGCCACGCCTCTGAATCGAATGGCGGTGACGCTGCTCGATGCAATGTAAGGGACGGGAGACGATGAACAATCAGGCAGAATCTGTCGCTCAAGCGTTTGTACGGGCCATCAACCGCCAGGATGCGGATGCCCTGGCAGAACTGATGACCGCGGAGCACCGGTTCACCGACTCGCTGGGAAATTTAGTTGAAGGTCGCGAGACGATGCGGATTGGATGGATCCGATACTTTTGCATGGTTCCAGACTATGCGGTGGCCATCGAAGAGACCTTCTGCGATGGACCTCTGGTGGTGATGCTGGGCGCGGCACAGGGCACCTATGCACCAGATGGTCAGATGAAACCGGAGAACCGTTGGACGACGCCGACGGCCTTCAGAGCGCGGATCGAAGACGAGAGGGTGGCGGAATGGGGCGTCTACTGCGACAATGAGCCGATTCGCCGGCGGATGTCAGAGAGCCACTGAGCAACCCCAGATTCGGCCGACCCAGCAGGAAGCGAGATGTTTCTTGCCGAGATTGGTCCTCCGGGGGCCGATTTAAGCCAAAATCAAACGATTTTTACCGGGAAGGGTTGCGCGGATTGGCGGGATGGGGTAATTTACTAACCAGTTAGTTAAAATGCCATCTATACCTTCAATCCGGACCCATGCAGAGCGCTCCGACCAGACGCGGGCTCGGATTCTCGAGGCCGCCGTTCGCGAATTCGGCGAAAACGGGCTAGCGGGGGCGCGTACCGAGCAGATCGCCGAGGCAGCAGGGGTGAACAAAGCCCTGCTTTACTACTATTTCGAGGGCAAGGATGCCTTGTATGCGGCGGCGCTGGAGATGGTGGCCGAGCGAGCGGTGGCCAGCAGCCTGGCCCTGATGACCAGCGACCGCACGGCAGGAGAACAGGTGGTTCAGTATGCGCTGAACCACTTTGACCGCATTCACTCACAACGGGAATTTCAGAGTCTGATGCAGCAGGAGATGATGCGCCTGAGCCGGGGTGAGGAAAATGCGCTGGCGCCACTTATCGAGCGGGTCTTCAAGCCGGGGATGTTCAGGCTGCGCGACCTGTTCGCGGAAGGCAGGCGCACAGGAGAACTGATCGAGGCCGACGAGTGGCAGATCATGTATTCCGCACTGGGGGCGAATGTCTTCTACTTTCTCTCCGCGCCGATGGTTGGGATCATGCTGGGAGTCGATCCCCTGGAGCGGAGCGCGATGGAGCAGCGGCGCAAGGCGGCTGTTGAGTTTTTGGGCCAGGCGATTTTCAGCGACCGCAAGCACGGAGCCGAAGTTGCGGCCCAGGTTTTGGCGGCGACGCCAATGCCCAAGAGCTATGAATTCAAGAGAATTGGAGCAAAAACCAAGTGAGCGCACGGAACCGAGTTTTTATGATACTGGCCCTGCTGACAGTAGGGTCGCTAATTTTTTATCTGGTGACGGTGAGGCCTACGGGTGACCTGCAACTGATCGGCACGGTGGACGCGAATGAGGTGCTGGTGAGCGCCAGAATACCCGGGCGCATCCAGACGCTGACAGTGAAGGAAGGCGACCCGGTAACGGCCGGGCAGTTGATTGCCGTGATCGAGAGCGACGACCTTGAGGACGCGCTGAAAGCGGCGGAGGCAACGGCGGCGAGCGAGAAGTGGAAACTGAACAGCTCGGTTGACACCGCCCGGCAGAACAGCGGCGAAACCAGCAGCGCAACGGTGAGCGCCGAAGCGCAGGTGCGGGCCGCGCAGGCCGCTTTGTCGCAAGCTAAGGCGAACTACGAACACCAGCAGGCCGATACGAGCCGGACGGTGGCTCTGGCCCAGCAGGGCATCATGAGCGCGCAGACGCGGGACGAACAGGTGACGGCGCTGCAGGCCGCGCAAGCAGCCGTGAATGCAGCCCAGGACAATCTGTCAGCGGCACAGGCCAACCTGCGCCAGGCGCGTGCTCACGAGTTGCTGGCGGCGGCCTCGGAGCAGACCGTGGACTCGACACGCGCCGATGTTGCCAATGCACGGGCACTTGCCGAAGAGGCCAGGATTCAGAAGAATTACTCCGAAGTGGTGGCGCCGGTGAGCGGAAGGGTGGACGTATGGGCGGCGCGCCAGGGCGAGGTTGTGGCCATGGGCGCACCGATCGTGAGCGTCATGGACCTGACGCAGACCTGGGTATACGCTCCCCTTCCGGAGACGGAGGACAACGGCGTGAAGCTGGGCGACAGCCTGCGCGTGGTGATGCCGAGCGGCGCAATGGTGTATGGCAAGGTGATCAACAAGGCCGCGGAGGCCGACTTTGCGACGCAACGCGACGTGAGCAGCCGCAAGCGGGATATCAAGACGATTGAGTTGAAGCTGCTGATCGCCAATCCCGGAGAAGAGTTTGTTCCCGGAATGACGGCCGAGGTTTACATTCCCAAGGACAAGTTGGTGAAGCAGTGAGCTCAATTTCAAACCTTGGCGCCCCGGCCGCAAGCGACGCGGCGATCAGGGTGGAGCATGCCGTGAAGCGCTATGGCAGCTTTGAGGCGGTGAAGGACGTGAGCTTCACGGTGGCCGACGGGGAGATCTTCGGTCTGCTGGGGCCCAATGGAGCCGGCAAGAGCACGCTGATTCGCATGATGACCACGCTGATGCCGATCACGAGCGGCAAGGCGATCGTTGCCGGCCACGACGTGGCCATCGAACCGGATGCGGTGCGGCGGGTGATCGGCGTGATTCCCCAGGCGCTGACCAGCGATCCAGACCTGACGGTCGGGGAGAACCTGAGCATTTACGCGAAGCTTTACAGCGTTCCCAGGGCCGAACGGATCAGGAACATCAATGAAGTTCTTGAAGCCGTTGACCTGACCAAGTGGCGCGACGCGCAGACCAAGACCCTCTCCGGCGGAATGCGCCGCAGGCTGGAAATTGCGCGCGGCCTGGTCCACAATCCAAAGATCTTTTTTCTCGATGAGCCGACGACAGGGCTGGACCCTGTGTCGCGCATTGCCGTGTGGGAGATGCTGGACAACCTGAGAAAGACGCGGCACCTGACCATGCTCTTGACCACCCACTACATGGAGGAGGCGGACAAGCTGTGCGACCGCATCGCGATTGTAGATCACGGGACACTTGTGGCGCTCGGCTCGCCGATGGAGTTGAAGCACAACGTGCCTGGAGCCAACGTGGTGGAAGTTCACTTCGACCGCGAGACCCAAGAATGGCAAAGGCGGCTCGAAGGGCTCGAAGGCGTAACCAGCGTGCAGGCCGAGAGCGCCGGATTCTATCGTGTGCTGACATCATCCGGGTCCAGGACGACGATGCAACTGGTGGAGATGGCCGCATCGTTGGGCGAAACCCTGACTTCACTCAGCGTGCAGAACACGACGCTTGACGACGTGTTTGTCCACTACACGGGCCGGCAACTGCGCGATGAACAGGTGAAGCCTGCCGCGTTCACGCTGCCGCCGCGTCCGGGAGCACAGCCATGAACCGAATGTTCGCCATCATCGAGCGCGAGATGCGCAAATTTTTCCGATCGCCCACGTTGATGATCATGTCGCTGATGATGCCGATTCTGCAGCTCATCATCATGGGCAACGCCTTCGGCGGCAAGATTGTGGGCGCCAAGGTGGCGGTGGTGGACTACGATCACGGCCCGGAAGCAGTGAAGATACGCGAGGGCTTCGATGCCATCGCGGTGAACATCAAGACGTTTACCACGGTGAACTACGATAACGAGCTGCAGGCGCGCGAAGACGTACGCACCGGCAAGGTGGACGGCGCGGTGATTATTCCCGCCCAGTACTCCCGCCGCGTTTACGCGCAGGATGCGCCAAAGATCGGCTTTGTGGTCGATAACACCGACCAATTTACCTCCGGCAGCCTTGAGGGCGAGATGCAGGACCTGGTGACGGCGCTGACTACACCGGCGATCCAGCCGCGGATTGCCTCAACCGTTGCCCTGGAGATCGTGGAATTGTATCCCTACGTGGGCTACATGAAGTTTCTTCTTCCCGCGTGCATCGCACTGGCGATGTATATCTCGGTGATGATTGGCGGCGGCATGTTGTACATCGACGACAAGGCACGCGGCGTTCACGAGGGCTACCTGGTGACGCCGATCACGCGGCTTGAGCTGGTGATGGGCCTGAATGTGGCAGGGGCGATCAAGGCGGTGCTGAGCGGCATTTGTCTCACCGTCATCGGTTCGCTGATGGCCGGCCTGGGCATCATTTTTCATCCTGTGACCATGCTCGAGGTGCTGGCGTTGATTTTTGTGACGGCGCTGGCCTTCAACGGGATGATGTTTCTGCTCATGGTGCGGGTCGACGATCCGCTGGTTCCGCGCGCGATGTTCGGCGTTCTCAACCTGCTCTTGTTTTATCCTTCCGGCGCCATGTATCCCATCACGGCATTTCCCGTCTGGTTGCGGGCGCTCTCCGTGGTCGATCCCTTCACGTACGCGATTCATGGGTTCAAGTCGATCATCCTGAAGGATGGCGGATTTGTGTCGATCCAGTTCGACCTGCTTTTTCTGTTTGTCTTCGGAATGGGAACCCTGCTGTTGGCGACACCGCTGTTCAAGCGGACGCTCTAAGCGGACGGGGCTTAGAAAGGAACTGGGCTCATAATCAAACACAAAGCGCAGCTTCTCTTCCATAACACTGCTCGTTTTCCAAGGCATAATGACGGTTTTAACGTCATCAGCCTTCGCTGCAGTGTCGGAGATGCGCCCGGTCTATTTCGTCGGACCTCCGCCCGGTTTATACCGAACTGGCCCCCCCTCCCCCCCCTGATTCTGGGTAGATGTTCTTTCATTTCATGGTTTTGAGGGATAGGCCGCGCGCTAAAATCTTGAAACCACTGAACTTCGCCGCAGAATCGTCTCAGCAAAGGACTTAGAGGAATTCAGGCCGTTCGCCGCACTGAATTCAGGGCTTTTGGCCGGAGGGCGCTCATGAATTCATTGTGGACCGGGTGCGCAATATTTTCTGCAAATCGTCTGAGGACAACTTCTGCAACCCGTTTACAGGCGACGGAATCTTTCGGTAATAATATACTTGACTAATGATGAATTATTCGAGATTCTGGTTTTGTCATGGCGAACCAAGTCAAAACCCTTTCGGATGCAATCAGATACTTCTCCGATGAGCAAACCTGCA
>Ga0181529_10004479_pt1 | contig 15105 bp, 14 predicted proteins | sample PEATcosm2014_Bin_36_FD_119763 | JGI IMG/M metagenome (GOLD analysis project Ga0181529, IMG submission 119763) | Peatland microbial communities from MTU Mesocosm Facility, Houghton, MI, USA - PEATcosm2014_Bin10_30_metaG | ecosystem: Environmental > Terrestrial > Soil > Wetlands > Peat | place...
CTATGTGTTGGAAGAGCGGTACAGGATGCGGGTTATCCGTACACATGGCTTCGCCCTGTGTCGTCTAACCCGTCGCCTGCGATGCTCCGCGCTACGCTTGTCTCATCGAGGCTCATCCTGAAAGCAACCGCGCACGCTACGCGTAGAGAAAACAGTATGCCGTTCACTCCACGAAACAATGATCGCGCCTCCACACGATTCGAAATGCGGTTGACGGCAGCAGAGCGTCAACAGCTTATCGAGGAGGCCGACCTTGCCGGGATGTGCATAAGCGAGTTGGTTCGCAAGCGCACTTTTGGTAAAACGATTCACGCGGCGACTGACCTGATGATGATTCGCGAGCTTCGCCGCTTGGGCGGCCTTCAGAAATATGCAATGAACAAGTTCGCCCAGCACGTCGAAGTGGTGGACGAGTGCATCGCGACAATCTGCGCAATACACGCGGCTATCGAACGAGTTGCCAACCATGATCGTTAAGTACATCGCCAATCCGAAGGCGCAATCGAGCAAGGCATCGCGTATTGGCAGCCTGCTCGACTACATCGAGGCCGATGGACGCGCCGACGCACAGAAGGCAGAGTACATAGGCGCAAGCGGGAACTTCTATTCGGACTCGCAGCAAGGGCAGCGAGCCGAAATGGTTGCTCTTGCAATTGAGGCCACTCGCAGTAAAGACCCCGTCGATCATTGGTTGTTGAGCTGGAAGGAAGGCGAGCAGCCAACGCAAGCGCAATGCAATGAAGCTGTAGAAATCCTGAAACAGCATCTCGGTATGAGCAGCGACCATCTTGCCGTTTTTGCATTGCACCGCAACACTGAGAACTATCATCTTCATGTAGTTCTCAATCGCGTTCATCCCGATACGTTGCGCGTAGAAGACAAGGGATGGTGCATCGACAAAGCGCACAAGGCCATCGCAGAGATTATCCAGGTGCAGGGATGGGAGGCAGAGAGAAACGCTCGCTATCTAGCCGACCGCAACGGCCAGGTCACACGAGCCAGCGGTGTGCGCGAGCCTCAGCCTCGGTCGAAAGCGCGGGATCATGAGAATGCAACCGGAGAGAAATCCTGCGAGCGAATCGCGATGGAAAAGGCTGCGCCGATTTTGCTCAATGCGCAGTCGTGGGCGCAGGTGCATGAAGGGCTGGCCCAGGTTAATATGCGCTATGAGCGGAAAGGCAGTGGCGCAATGCTTTGGGTGGGCGACCAGCCGCTGAAAGCCTCTTGCATCGGTCGTGAATTCAGCAGGCTTCGGATGGAAGAGCGGTTGGGTGAATATCAGCCTGATACTCGCAGCAATACAATGGTGCCCCTGCCGCGCACAGCCGAGCCTCTTCGCCCGGATATGCCAGCGAACTGGGCTGAGTATCGGAAGACCCTCGGAGCGAACCGCAAACAAAAGGACGCTGTCCAACTCCAGCAGCGTATGGAGCATCGTGCAGCGCGTGATATGCAGTCTGCGGAGTTCCGCAAAGAGCGGTCCGCGCTTTACCAGGGCGGGAAGTGGTCTGGCGATGCCTTGAATGTTGCCAGGAGCCTCTTGGCCGCCGACCACGCCAAGCGCAAAGCCGAGCTGATGGAGCGGCAAAAGCGCGAGCGCGACAGTCTCCGCATGAGGTTTGGTCGGCGGAAGACCTTCGAGCAGTTTCTTGTCGAGCAGGGAGAGCCACAGCTCGTGGAGCAATGGCGGTATCGGGATACGGAAACGCCGGGTGCGGCAATTCTTGGAGACGGTGACGAGATCCCACGCAAGCGCGACATCCGCGACTTCACCGCGCAGGTGCGCCAGTCTGCGCACACGCGGTTGGCTGAAATTCACTATTCATCGCGCTCCGATCCAAGCCGCGTCAGCTTTACAGATCGTGGCAAGCGCATTGATGTCTGGCAAGCGCAGGATGAGGCCGCTGTACTGGCCGCGCTCCAGTTGGCCGCGCAGAAGTGGGGAGCGCTGACCATCACCGGCCCCGACGAGTTCAAGCAACTGTGTGCGCAACTCGCCGCGCAGCATGGATTCAAAATCAACAATCCTGAGTTGCGGCGGGAGATCGTTCGCGATCACAGAGAGGGCGGGCCGGTTCCGGTAATGCCGTCTGGAATGCCGCTGCCAAGCGCGGCATATCAGTTGCACAAGGCTGACATTCTCAATCGGATCGAGGTACGGAACGCCTCGCAGCTTGATTGGATGATTGCGGTAAGGATGCGCGTAACGGGCCACGATCAACAGACCGTAGCGCAAGCTCTGAAGGAAAACGCCAGCCAGGGGCGCGAGGCAGAGAACCGCAACTGGACCAACTACGCGGAGCGCACCGCCGAGGCCGTCATTGGCCCACGCGGCGACCGGGAGTGCGCCAGGAGCGCACAGCGCGCCGAAGCATGGGCGCGGGTTGAAGGCAGAGACCTTGCGCACGAACGCCAGGTCCTGCCCAGCCAGCGCCGCAAGATTCCAGAGCGCCGCCGGGAAGACTTTGAGATCGAATGAAAATGGCCACTTCCACTATCGCCTACTGCATTCGTCGCAAATGCCTGCATCTCAGTTCAAACGCATCTATCGAAACGGCTTCTGGCCAAAAGTTGTCTGGACAATACAAATCATCTCGTTGGCGCAGCTTTGCCGTTGTTTCGGAGGAAGAACCGCACATGGTGAAAATTTAGTTCGATTCCGCGGCAGAACCCGGAGAATCGAGCAACCTGCGCCGCATTGATTGATCTTGCCCCCAGGAGCGAAGGATCTTTATGATAGTTTCTGATTATGACCGCTTCTCGCCTAGCCGATGTCCGACATGTGAGAATAGAATCTCATGTGGTCAGCTTTACGCTTGCAAACCTTCAGAAATATGGGGCTAAGGGCCTTGAGGGCCTCGTTTTGTGGCTTGGGGAAGTCGAGGGTGACGTCGCGCACGTATCACGAGCGATTGTTCCAGAGCAAAAATCGATTTCCAGGGAATCGGGAGTCGGGTATTTTGTCGAGGGCAACACACTTTTTCAACTCAATAGAGCACTTGCGCAAACTGGACTTCGATTGATAGCTCAAGTCCATAGCCACCCGAACGAAGCTTATCACTCTGAAGCAGACGACCAGTATGCAATCGTGACCGCAGAGGGTGGATTGTCCTTCGTGGTTCCCAACTTTGGCAAGGCTCCTCTGGACCCAACGATCTGGGCAATTTACAGGTTGACCCAAGGCGAGTGGCGGGGACTAAACATGAATGAAGCCAAACTGCTTATCAGTATGAGTGAGTGACACATGAGTCTTGAAGCTATTAGGTTGGAGAATTTTCGAGGTTTTAGCGACGCTTCCATCGAGTTAAAGCCGCTGACTGTCCTTTTAGGAGCGAACAGTTCTGGAAAGTCTTCATTTGGGCATGCGTTGGCGGCTATGGCCCATGCACATTCGCGTGACGAGGGTACGCTCCAAGCATCATTGACTCCGCATTCCGATCCCGCTGAGTGGCCTGTCGATCTAGGAACCTTGGACGATCTACGTACACAAGGAGCCTTAGGCCCAGTTTACATTGAGCTTGTAACTTCAAAAGGCACGGTTAAATGGGGCTTTGGACTCGATTCCGTCAAGTCGGAGACTCGCGACCTCATTGTAAGCTACATCGAGTGGCCAAAAGCGCTGGAATTCAGTGGGACTAAGCCTGCTGATACTCTTCCACCCCCGATACCACAACCAGAAGAAGCGAAAATAACAATCCCTACTGGCAATTTGGTCTTACACCAAGGAGCTACCGCTCATCTCAAGAATAAGAGCCATCGAACCTTCGATCGTCTTAACCTACAACAATGGCGTGAAGTTCCTGGGGATACACAAACTACGGTGGTTCTGCGTGGCTTGATACTCAATACCGCCATGCATGCGGCAGGTACTAGCGTCGAGTTGAACAATGAGGTTCTCAATGAGACTCGAAAAATTTTCGATTCTCTGACCTACCTGCGAGCAATCCGAAACCGGCCCATCAGGGCCTATGACGAATCTAGAATTCGGTCACGTCAGGCTATTGGATACGCTGGAGAGAAAACTGCACTGGTATTGCATAAACGAGGCAATGAACAACTAATAGTGAAGTTGCCACCTCCAATTCCCAATCATTCCTCTGAAGTAACGGATTTGATGGACAAGGCATGGGAAGAGCGTTCATTCACATTGAATGAAGCAGCAGGTGCTTGGCTTCAACACCTACAACTTGCGAATTCGATAACAACAGTGCAAAGCGAGATTGATAGTTCAATACATAAAGTTAGGATCACTCTTCCTGGCCAACAATCGCACGACATCACAGAGGTTGGATTCGGCGTTAGTCAAGTACTTCCAGTACTTGTCGCAGGACTGCTTCAGCCAAAGGACAGCTTATTCATCGTCGATTTACCAGAAGCGCATCTCCATCCAAGGCCACAAGCTGAACTGGCAGATTTCTTTTGTTCGCTTGCCTTATCGGATAGATCTGTACTGGTAGAGACCCATTCGGAAATGTTCATCAATCAACTCCGATTGCGCGCTGAAATGACACCTGGACTGATGGACAAAATAGCAGTGTATTTTATTGATCCCCCAGAAAATGGACGCTGCTCTCAGCCCCGTCCCATAGACCTAAGTTCAGAAGGCGAACTGCGCTGGCCAGCCGGATTCCTGCAAGAATCATGGGAAATAGAGACGAGGATTAGCTCTGTACGGGAAGCCAGACGAAAGGCTGCCAAATGATTCGAGCGTTATTAGATTGCCCCGGATCTTTAACCGAAATACTTGCCACCTCTCATGGGTCTCAGGTTCTGTTGGATTTCGACAATCTTCTCAAGAATGAGAGGTTAGACCCCGTTGCATTTCTGACACCCGAAGAACATAATGCTTGGCGCATGAACCCTCCTCCAGGACTGCGAACCGCGCGGGGAGCGATTGAACGATTGCTAATGCGAATTGTGCGCTGGGAAGGCGGAACTTGTCAGGCCACACCCACCTCGGGTCCGGGAGACCTTTCCACAATCTGGAAATGCGGTCTGCGTGATGCTATGTCCCAGACGAATGATTGGCGGAGTCCGCAGATTATTGTCCCATCCAGTCGTCGTAGAGACTGGCCAAATGGTTCAGAGGTGGAGATATGGATTGAGGCGTGTAGCAGCGCGGTGCCATCTGGTCCACACAGTCGGGTTATAGCTGAGCTAGAAACGTATCCAGATCATCCACACACGAGAGCGGATGTAGACCCTTGGGATCTACGCCATGCTCACCCTCCACAGCAAATTAATTGCAATCAGAACCCTTGCAAGTTGCCCAAACCGCCAGAACTTAAGTACGTCGCCTTGAATGACATTCCTGCTAAATTGAACAGCGTTAACAGGAGCGAAAAAGATAAATGGTATTACATTCCTTCATCGAATTGGGATGCCAATTCAATCAGCAAGACAAGCTGGCGAAGGGGGCGTGCATTTCCCTATGGGGAAAAGAACGGTAGATCTGGATGGATTGACGAACGCCAATTTGTTTGGCATTGGGATCTGGATCACGTAAGCGGCCATTGGGATGTGCAATTAGATAATGGCGGTCATGTGAACGTGAGTTATACGGGAGAGGTATTCAGATAGGTCTTAGACGAGCCATTTTTCCCGATAGACAGATTGATAAACCTGATCACCACAAATGCATCCGTTTTCTCTCGGACGCGGTTTTTTCCAGTTCTTTGGTGCCGGACGAAGAATATCGTCCCATGAAATAAGCGTTTCTGGCTGTGAGATGGAAGCGAGTTCGGGCTGGCATCTTTTTAGCAATTCAACAGCCATTAGAATTCCAGCCAGCACCGATTGATGTGCAAGCGGAACTACCTCCACACGACCAGCACCCCCAATATCCAAAGGCACCGCACCGCACACAACATCTGTATAAAGTTCACCGATGGGCTTATTTCGCCAAGGCTTCAGAACCGCTGGCTTAACCCCCAGTACCTTTGCAGCGGCCTTGCGCTCATCGTTGGACAGCGGGGCTCGTGTGACCCAAAGCGTAGCAGCTCTCTCTTCTGACAATCCGAAAGCACGCGCGGCTTGCTGTGTTGCCGACAGACCTTGACCGTGCGGTTGATATAGACAAGCCAGACATGCAGCATTTCTCGAAAACTCGTGCCATGAAGCGCCTAATGCACCTTCTCCTGTCCAACCGTTGATGACCAGCTTCGGAAGCAGTGCTTGAGCAACTCTTCGCCCATTCACATTGTCAACTGAAATACAGGTTGTCGGAGGCTGAACCCACCCAAGGAGCGGGGTGAATTCTTCTAAAGTGGACTGACTGGTCAAGACGGACAGGGCACTGTGCTGCATCGCACTAGCGGCCAATTCAACTTTTATTTTGGATACATCAGAATATGCAGCCAATACGTAACGCTGTAGGTTCGAGAGCGTGACAGTTTCATTATCCAGCAATGTGAGCGTTCCGCGAGTTTTCTCGTCCTTGGACATAGCCCAAATGGCGGCGTTACCAACTGCTCCAACACCAACAAATAGTACATCTCCAATTGATTCGGTAGTCAGCTCCAAATGTTCGCCAGCGTTGGACCCAAAGTCAAGTAACGAAATCGACAAATCAGGCTCTTGTTTTGAATGGAGAAAGATTCGGCGGAAGAGTTCTGAGCAGGCGAGCGCAGATGCCGCACTTGCCGCATATGGATTCTCAATACCACCGCTCAACGGCGGCTGATGGCTTACCCGAGCCACCCATCCAGACGCGCTAGGGTAAATTGCACCCTCTATGTTGGTCGAACCTACGCAAATGCTCGTTTCTCCGATTGCATTAGCGACAATCTCTATATCCGGATTGATCTCAAGCGCAAGGCTCTTCAACCACTCGACATCAACGTCCTGTCCGATAATGGCCAGTTTGGGGTAAAGCCGTGCAGCGAGATTTACCGTCAATTCTGCAATGATCCGTTCGTTAGGATTAAGGTTTGGACCGCAATGTATTCCAACAACCGTGGACTCAAGAGAAGAGGACAAATTCTCCCTCGATACGGATAGGTGCATCCCTACTGCGCCATAAATGCGATCAAAAAAGGGTGCCAGAGCCATATCAGGCCTTTGCCTCCGCAGCCCACATTACCTGAACCTGAAGTTGTCCCGCGTTTGGTGCCAGAATGATCTGAGGGCGAACAATGTCGAGCGTGACACGCCAAAGTGCAATAACCATGGAGAATAAACTGAGAGTGTCTCTATAGAGAAACCAATCGTCACCCGAATGCTGGGGATGCTCATGATATTCACGAACCCCTCTCAGACAGAGGAATGGCTTGTGCGTGATGGGATGATCTGGCAAAAGCACAATATGAGCACCGCGCTGCTGGTCGAATTCAAGTGAGCGAAACATTGTTTCGTAAGGTAGTAGCACGTTTGTCCATGGGTCCAAGAATTCAAGTGAAGGCGCAAGTATGTCGTAATCAGAAAGATCGAATCTTGCCTTGAAGCCTCTCCCCGCTAGACTGGGGATTTCTATCGCATTCATTGCATTAGGGACCATCGGCCAGGACGGAGTTGATACTGCCGGGACAAGTAACAGAAGGGCGTTCCTAGGTGCGTAAAACAGTTCGACGTGAGGATATACGGAGGATTGGAGAACAAAGATTCCGCGCTGCTCAAGCGTCGAACGCTGATCCACCAAGCGTTTCATCTCGCATTCGTACTTGCGTCGGTTGATCTCAGGATCTACTCGCATCGTTCCCGCCTGCTCCTACCTTCAAGCTGAGAAATAGACGGGCTCCATCATCGAGACCAAGAGCTTTGATTTCGCGAGCCATCTCAAGCAACACGCCGGCAGAGTCTCGAACTTCCCACTCCGAAGGATCACGCCGCCCGGTGTTTCCGCTCTCGACCAGAGCTTTCTCGACTGCCGCCCTCAGCAAATCTTCAACATGCGTTTCTACCTTGAAGTCTTCGCCATTGATAATAAAGACCAAGAAGAATGGCTTTTTGGGGTGGTTGTGATGATGCTCCTTTTCCAGCTCTCCCTCAATCTTCTTTTCTTCTTGGCGCACATGCTCTAGTTCACGCTCGAGTTTCTCTTCTTCAGCGTGGACATGAGCAAGTTCCGTCTCCAGCCGCTGATCACGTTCCTGATTGTCCGGGGTACGGCGCGGTTGATCCTTCATTTGAAACACCTCAAAACTTCCGACAGCCTACTCATATTCTACGTCAATCGGGCCGTCGAGGCTCTCACAGACTGGTCACCCTGCCGGGGCCAACAATAATCTGCTGATCGTTTTACGGTCATAGCCCGTCAACCGGCTGATTGCTTGAATGCTCAACCCTTCTCGCTTGAGTTCCTTGATCTCGTCCACGTCTTTCCCCCCCCAGCAAGGTCGGCCCTCCGTTGTCTCCAGAATCGGACCAGTGGCTCACCGCCTGAGGGTGGGGGATTTTTCAATCGGCATTATGGGGATTTTTGCATCGGCGGTGACAGATTGTCGATCTTCACTGTCACGGCGGAGGTCACGGTCTTTGGCATTCACCGAGGGAGTTGATGCGTTTGAAAACGAGCGAATTAAAGAAAGGACTGTGGGGACTTTTGTGGGTAGACTGCTTCAAAAAAGCAGGTAATTGTGGGTAGTCCCCACACTTTCTTTGTAGCAGATAGTCCTCGCAAGCCTTTGAATCTAAGCAATATAGAGCAGTCATGAGCAATGCTGAAAAGTGCAAATATCTAACTGTTAACCGAAGGGTTGTAGGTTCGAGTCCTACCTGAGGAGCCAAAACACCAATAAAATCAACAATATACGCGGCAGCCAAATCGGCTGCCATTTTTATTTTGGGCGAGTGGCTGTTTTGGTGGCTGTTGGCCAAAAATAATTCTGCGCATGGAGGAAAAGCCGGGTCCCCGCCATCCCCGGCGAACTCCGAAAGGAAAATATTTCGGGTGAGGCAGGGCGGTGATCGAGATCGCCAGAGATGCAGATATTTGAGCAGACCATACTGCATCGCACTGGATGATCGGCACGCGAGAAGCGCACCGGACCAGCGATTGAATATCACTTCTATCCCCCCGGTCGGAGGACAATGCCCCCGCGGCTCGCCAGATAGCCGCAGGCCCATCAATAATGATCCGAACTGTTGCGACGTGCGAGAATCGACTTGAAAGGTGTGTGGGTTCGGTGTCTACTCTTTTTTTTTCATATTCACATGTTGATGAGGATCTCCGGGACCAGTTGGAGGTTCATCTCTCTGCCTTAAAGCGTCAGGGGCTCATCACCTCATGGCATGATCGCCGTATCACCGCTGGTTCCGAATTTGCGGCGCAAATAGATCAGCATCTCGACTCAGCCGATCTGATTCTCCTGCTTGTCAGCCCAAACTTCATCGCTTCAGACTATTGCTATGATCTCGAAATGACGCGGGCCATGGAGAAGCACAGAACTGGAGAAGCGCGTGTAATCCCGGTGATCCTGCGTCCCTGTGACTGGCACGATCTCCCATTCGGCAAGCTTCAGGCCGTACCGAAAGACGGCAAAGCAATCAAGACTTGGCCCGACATCGATGAAGCGTTCTTGGATGTCGTTAGAGCAATCAAGACCGCTCTCAAGTCGGTGGGCGTAGATGCGATTGCTGTACCAGCGGCTGCGATTACGGAATCACCTTTTGTCACCACTCCAGTAATTCGCTCCAGCAATCTCCGCATCCAGAAAAAATTTACGGACCTCGACAAGGATCGCTTCAGGCATGAGGGGTTTGAGTATATCGCGAAATTTTTTGAAGGCTCCCTTCAGGAACTCGCGACACGCAACCCCAATCTCGATCAAACCTTTCGAAGAATCGATGCGAACCAGTTCAGTGCTGCGGTATACCTGGACGGTGAAAAGGTCTGTAAAGGCTCAGCCTCGGTCTCTGGTAGCGTCATGGGAGGCAACAGTATTGAGTACGCTATGACGGATGACGCGAGGTTCGGTGGCATGAATGAAGCCGTTTCGGTCAAAGCAGACGATCAGATGCTGTACTTCGAACCACTGGGCATGCAATCCTATGGGCACCATAAGGAAAAGTTCACGTTTCAGGGTGCAGCGGAATTCTTTTGGGCGTTGTTCATTCAACCACTTCAGCCGTGACTGTTACCCTCTTTCGGGAAGACTATGGGTGCAGGAAAAGCCCCTATCTTCGGTTCCCGGCAGGGGCGGGAAATCTTAATTCCTGGCGCTTGTGGGACATCTACGGATCTGAGATCATCCACATCAGGTGGGCGGGGAGGCGACGGAATGGCAGACTTTGCGAAACGGCAGGCGGCTCAAATCAGGTATGCGGAAGAGCAACGCAAGGAAGCAGCGAGACAAACCAATTCTGAGAGCCAAGCATCTGTCGAGCGGGAGAATCTCAAAAGGAAACTCGGACCCGATTTGTGGCTCAGTTTTCGAGAGTTGATCGTCACCAAGTGTCAGGCAGTAAATAAAGAGCTTGGCAAAGAGCACTATCGGTCGCACGACGAGTTGCCCAACAAGTTGCGTGTAATTAGACTCAATCCCATCGCGAATTTGAGTCTTGAGTTCTTCCCGGATGGCAACCGAATCCACTATGACTCAGGCGAATGTGTCGGAGACTATCTCATCGAAATAGATGGAAGTTCGGGGCAAGCAATTCTTTCCGATGCATACCATCGCGCTTTTGAACCGGAATCGACGGCGGAGCACCTTCTCGAAAACTGTTTGGAGAAAGCCCCATTCTGAGCGAGGCGGCGGAGTGCCATTTGTGTTTTTTGCAATCTGCGCTACAGACAGGCGCTGATCCCCGGCATGTAGAAAGTTATCGCCTAATCATCCCCGGCAAGAATGAATTCTCTGGGCGGTCCCACAGTATCGAGGACTGCTTTGTGTTTCAGTATGAAGGCAGCGAATTCCTTGCCATCAGTAGGCGCAACGAGAGGCTCCCCGCCGGGCGGCAATGTCGGTTGCGCGTGTAGTCTCATCTGATCCAGCGCGTACAAGTATCCCCCTCCGTTTTCAGGGGCCATGCCCGGCCACGAAGAGAGAGCCGCTGCACCTGTAAGGTTGGGGTTCGGCCAGGTCATGTTTTTGAATCGTGCATCATAAACGACTTTAAAGCCCATCCTTCTCGCAAGTGAAATTGTGCGCTCAAGGGGTTCGAAGGCATAACCATCGTGTGGGCGAGTGAAATTCTCCTGCGTCACCCACTGCTGAATTAGAGCGTTGGCCTTTTCCCTTGTCTCAAACTCCGTACCTGTCAGAACAAGAGTTTCCATTCCGTCACATATCTGGACAAGTTGGGTTTCGCGGGAGCCGTCCACAAAGAAAACCAGCAAGTGCCGGACTGATTTCTCTGCCGCATTCGTGAGGGTTGCGTAGAGTCTTGGCTTATTTGTGTGCATATCCGCTCCTAGTTCCGGTCAAAGTCGGGAAGCCAACCAAGATAAACGGCCTCATCGTCATTGAGCGCGTGATTCAACAACGTTTGGTGTTTGTCATTGCTGGCGAAGAACCGCTCCGTTGCGGCCTCCGTGTAGCGGAGGCGCTGCTAGAGATCGACCACAAAGTCCTCCCTTGTGGAATATTGCTTCGTCGCCATCGCGCCGCCGCTCCTGCTGGAAGGCGTGAGTGCAATCAGGAAGCACGGCGTAACGGCTGGCTGCGTCCTGTCCGTCATTTCATCGACAAAAACAGTAAAGTTCCGCATGAAACTACACTCATATCATACAATACTCCCAAAGAACCCGAATGTCCAGGTAGTCGGCCAGCTCGGATTCCCGTATGTCGAGAGCGATAGCGCGTATGATTTTGAGCAGACCGCTTCGCTCTTACATCTCCCCATTTCTCCGTAGACGGTTTGAAAGGAAAATTCGCGTGACCTGTTGCGTTGCCGCGCTATGTGATGCTGGAAATACTCTGATCCTAGTGTCGGACCGAATGTTCGCCACATGGGGGATTCAATCGGAACTCGAAATCAACAAGTGCCGCATATTGAGTAGCCATTGGTGGGTACAGTTTGCGGGCGAGGACATTTCACCTGTCTTTGACATCCTTGATTGGACGCGAGAGAAGTTAACGCAAAAATGCACTCAGTCTTCGACACCTGCCGATTCTATCCCGGTTGAGTGGGTCATTGAGGCATTGAAAAAAAGCTATGAGCGAAAGAGACTCCGCACCGCTGAATCGCTGTATCTGACTCCAATCGGCTGGGATGTTTCGTCGTTCAAAGATAAGGGTAGCGGCAAACTGCCGGACTTCTTGGAAATTCAGAACAAGATTGCAAGTCACAGCCTAGGCTTGGACTTCCTTGTAGGCGGGTTCAGCAATGGGCACGGAAGCCTATTTAGCGTCAGTCCGGCACAACAGGGCGTACTCGATATTCGGCGCGACATTCCTGGATTCCACTCAATCGGCAGCGGTTCACCAGGAGCGAATTACATGCTCTGGTACCGCGAAGTCACTTACAACATGCAGACGCGGAGAGCCCTCTATTACACAATGGAAGCTAAATTATTTGGTGAACTTGGTGGTGGCGTCGGCGAGGGCACGGATATATTTGTGGCGACGCCTGATGGCAGATTGAGACAGTTGCATGAAGATGAGACCGTAGAAAAGAAATTGGTAAAGGTCTGGGGAAAGCTGAAGCCGCGATGGATTCAAAGAGGGTCCGCCGATATTCTGAATAGCATCTCGGAATTGGAAGGATTTCCTTTGATTGAAACAGACGATGACGGAGATCCTTTTCCACTGCGTAAACCTAAGCAATCTTCCCAAGAGCCTTCCGAAACAACTCCCGATTAGTCGTAAAGTTCAATAGGTTGGGTCCGGGGAGCGTAACACCAACTCTTCAACAGACCAGACGGGATCAGCCAGCCCGGCTTCCACTGCTGGCGTCAGAAGCAGTGTCTGATGAACGCGGCAGTGGCAATCCAAACTGACCCACCACCAAAACCCAGTCGGCAAATAGTTCCACATTGCAGGTTCATTGACTGCCGATCAACAGGGTGGAACCCTTCGGATTTGCCGGTGGTCTGGCGGAGTATTCCATCTCCCCAGTGGAGAGCCTGGTGCCCTAGTTCTGGATTCTCGGACCAGGAAGGTCGCCGAACTCAGCCAAGCAACTCTTCGAGAATAGCCCTTCGCATTCAGAGGAATCCTATTGTCCTTCCAGGTAGGCCCCGAGCTATTGGTCGGCAAAACAGTGAGTATCAGGACGGAGCACCATTTACTAGACGTCTGTTTATAATGCCATATAACCGCTCGCTCTCTCAACATAATGTCACCGTTCGCTCTCTTTACAAGTTGTCACCGTTCAGTTACTATTTCTCTGTGCTGGAGAGGAGGTGTGCAAGATGCGTATCCGAACCGCTACCGATTTGGGGGCCTTCATCCGGGAGCGCCGCACCAAGCTCGGGATGGATCAAGCTGCCCTGGCTAAGAAGGCCGGGACAAGCCGGAAGTGGCTTGTCGAAGTGGAACAGGGGAAACCTGGGGCCGAAATCGGTCTCATCTTGCGCACACTGAAAAGCCTCGAGATTTCCATCGACGTGGAGGCTGATTCTCCGACCGAAGCTCCACCGCAGAACAAGGCAAAAGCGCCGGACATCAACAGCGTTCTTGATTCGTTGAAGAAGCGCACCGTGAAGAAACAGATATGACAAATCAACTGATCGCTCTGCTCGATGGTTGCGAAGTCGGTACGGTTCACTACAAGAACGCCAGACTTTCGTTCGTCTATGGCGATGCTTGGAGAGCCGATCCCAATGCTTATCCGCTATCGCTCTCCATGCCGTTGGCTTCGGCAGAGCACGGCCATGCGCGGATCGAGGCTTTCTTATGGGGACTGTTGCCCGACAATGATCGAGTTCTGGAGAACTGGGGCAGGCGCTTTCAGGTTTCGCCAAGGAATGTCTTTCGGCTGATTTCCCATGTGGGAGAGGACTGCGCAGGCGCTGTTCAGTTTGTTCGCCCGGAGCGCCTTGAAGAACTCAAATCGGACACAGTTACAAAGGAAGTCAAATGGCTTACCGAGGATGACGTTGCCGAAAGATTGCGCGCGTTGCGTGCGGATCATTCTGCATGGCGCAGTGCTCAAGACACGGGCCAGTTCAGCTTGGCTGGGGCACAGCCAAAGACTGCTCTTCTCTTCGAGCGCAAACGGTGGGGAGTTCCCTCTGGCCGTGTTCCCACCACGCACATTCTCAAACCGCCGACGGGTGAATGGGATGGTCATGCAGAGAACGAGCACTTCTCGCTGCTGCTGGCCAGGGCCGCCGGGCTGATCGTTCCAAACTCCAGCGTGCAGCACTTCGGCGATGAGATCGCGATAGTGGTGGAGCGATATGACCGTGTGCGAAGCGGTGGGCGGTGGTCGCGTATCCATCAGGAGGATATGTGTCAGGCGCTCGGCATTCATCCCACGCGCAAGTACGAGAGTGAAGGTGGGCCAGGAGTGCGCACAATTGCGGAACTGTTGCGGGCGCAGTCGAGCAATCCAGAAAAAGACATTGAGTCGTTTGTCGATGCGAACATTTTCAATTGGCTCATCGCCGGGACAGATGCTCATGCAAAAAACTATGCGTTGCTACTGGGCGGCGGCGGCGCGGTTCGACTCGCGCCCGTCTACGACTTGGCAAGCATTCTGCCGTACCAGACCGTTGATCTTCTGAAAGCGAAGTTGGCGATGAAGATTGGCGGCGAATACCGGCTGAGAAATATCGGCCTTCGGCACTGGCAAAAGTTTGCAGTCGATTTGCGCCTGCAAGAGGGCTGGCTCATCGAGCGCATCCGAGCAATGGCCGCTTCGCTTCCAGACCAAGCGGCGACCATCCAAAGTGAACTTGAATCAGCGGGATTGCTGCATGGCACGATCACGCGGTTGGCGCAGAGGCTGAAAACGAGGGCGTCTTCTTGCCAAAAGCTTCTTCCAGGCCGTGATTCAGTCGCAGGCTAGATCATCCAGCCAGTCGCGCAGGATGATCGCCACGCGAGAACCGCCGAAGATCGGCGACAGGAATCAGAACCCGCGCACCGATGCGCCGAGCGGTCAACAGCTTATTGGCGACGAGGTAGTCGAGTGCTCTTCGGCTGATTGAGAGCATATCCGCCGCTTCTACTCTTCCGACCAGGAACTTCTCTTCGGGAGAGATCGTAACCCTCCCCGGAC
>Ga0181529_10004480_pt1 | contig 15095 bp, 13 predicted proteins | sample PEATcosm2014_Bin_36_FD_119763 | JGI IMG/M metagenome (GOLD analysis project Ga0181529, IMG submission 119763) | Peatland microbial communities from MTU Mesocosm Facility, Houghton, MI, USA - PEATcosm2014_Bin10_30_metaG | ecosystem: Environmental > Terrestrial > Soil > Wetlands > Peat | place...
ATGGTTGAGGACTGCGATGCCGCAATCATCATCAACAACGCCGATCTCGCGTTCGGCTGCATGGGCTGCGCACGGACAAACGAACTTCTGAAATTTTTAATCAGGCAAAAAGATATGCCAAAACTCGAACTGGAATACCCCAGAAACGAGGAAGAGGGTACGCAGTTTGTCGCGGCAATCAAACGGTTCCTTGTCGATCTCGGAGGAAAGAAATGACAGCCCCGGTACGCATCGCCCAGCTCTCCTGCGGCGCGGAATACTCAGGAGTCCAGCATGAAATTGACGTGGCGGCAAAATCCGTCAATGGCGAGATCTTCTACCCTGACGTTGCACTTAAGGATATCGTACGGGACTTTGAAAAGTTCGGCCTTGAAGTCAGGAGTCCTGACTTAAAACTCGCTATCGCGCGGGCGATAGCGCTTGTCGAAGGCCGGGTGGAAGCCGACGCAGTCTTTATCGCAACCTGTTTCCGGTGCGCCGAGGCTGCGATCGTGAGAAACGAACTCAGGCGCTATATCCTCGAACATTCGAAACTCCCGGTTGTAAGTTACTCGTTTACCGAACGCACGACTTCGGGAACGCTCCTCACCCGGATGGAGGCACTCACGACCATTGCCCGGAGGCGGGCGCTTCTTGCCCGTGAGGTTCAGGAGGGGATCACGCTCGGGATTGACTCCGGTTCCTCGACAACAAAGGCCATCCTAATGAAGGACAACAAGATCATCGGGAAAGGATGGCAACCGACAACCGAGGTGCTCAAGTGCGCCCACGACGTTGTCGATTATGCGCTTGCCGAGGCGGGAATGAAACTCGAAGACGTCCAGGCAATCGGCACCACCGGCTACGGTCGTTTCCTTGTCGGGAAAGACTTCACCGCCGATCTGATCCAGGAAGAGCTGACCGTGAACTCCAAAGGCGCGGTTTACCTTGCCGGCAAGCAGCACGGGCCGGCGACCGTGATCGATATCGGCGGCATGGATAACAAGGCGATCACGGTCATGGACGGTATCCCGGGCACCTTCACGATGGGTGGCATCTGTGCCGGTGCAAGCGGCCGGTTCTTAGAGATGACCGCGAAGCGTCTCGGTGTCGATATTACAGAACTCGGGCCGCTTGCGATGAAAGGCATGGGCAACCGGGTACCCATGAACAGTTACTGTATCGTGTTTGGCACCCAGAGTCTCGTGAACGCCCTCGCGGCCGGCAGCACCCGGGAAGATGTGGCGGCGGCGGCCTGCCACAGCGTTGCCGAACAGGTCTTCGAACAGCAGCTCCAGGAAGTGGACATCAAGGAGCCCGTGATCATGGTCGGCGGCACCTCGCTTATCGAGGGGCTGGTGCACGCGATGGGCGAACTCCTCAAGATAAACGTCGTCGTCCCGCCGCACTCGCAGTACATTGGTGCGGTCGGTTCGGCACTGCTGGCATCAGGGTTTGTAAAGGACGGGACAGATGCAGGCCATTGAATACTTTGAAGTGGAGTGCACGGAAAACCTGGGCGGCGAGTACTACAAGCAGATCACAAACGACGTCCTCCTTGATCACAACCTGCTGCGGGTCATCCACAAAATGCATGTCTACATCGATCCGAAAGTACCCATCTTTGTCGCCGTCGGGGTCTTAAAAAAAGTTACCACCCTTGTTCGTGTCGGGGATATCGCAAATATCAACCCGCAGGAGGGGAAGATGACACTCGCGATCTCTGACGAGACCTGGCTTGCCCCTATGCTCAAGATCTTCTGGGACCGGTTCGGGAAAGATCACGTCGAACAGCCGGACCGGTTCACGGTCATCCTGTACGGAGTCACGGCCGGGGCCCGTGAGATAGAAGAGATCGCGATCGCCGACCCGAGCCAGGCGCTGTACAAGGATCTTGTCTACGCCCTTAAGTGCATCTGTCCCGAGGGGTTCCGGGTCAGGAGCGAGAACTACGGCGCCGAGAAGTTCTCGTTTGTGGCAAGCGAGGATACCTTAACGGATGCCGGCCTCGCGCTTGTCCGCGAAAAATTCGCGCTCATGGGAGAGACACCATGATCCTTGTCCCGATCACGTACAGGGGCGGGGTCTACCGGCACAGCGAGATCATCGACCTGATCGAAGACCTCGGGGGCTACATCATCCAGAAGCACATGATCGCGCAGGAAGTCGTGATCCAGTGCTTCGTGCCAAAGGACGACGTGGAACTGATCCGTACAATCGGAAAGCCGCTTGCCGGGGAAGTGACCGATTCGCCGCTCGTGGGGACCGAGATCGCGGTCGTGAGCATGAGCCTTGAGATCCACCACCTGCCGCACCCATCCTGCGATATCGCGGAGTACGTGCGAAGGATCGGTGCAAAAAGCAACATGGTGGGGATGGCCCGGGGTGTGGGCAAAAGGATCGCGGGCCTCAATGACGAGGAGCGCGATGTGATAAACGAGCATGACATTGCCGTGTACCTGCTCGGGAATTTCGAGCACTGCATCGAGCACAAGATGCCGGTGCTGCTCCGGGGGATCGAGGTACCGGTCGTACTCTGCGGCGGCCCGGACAAGGACGTGCTCGAACGGATCGTCGAGCCGAAAGTAGACGGGTACGTGGGAAACGTCGGCCGGTTCATGCACCGGACAAAAGAGTCAGAGGAGCTCTCCAAGCTCGACGAGATCATCGCGGAGATCACCCGGGTGCTCTCGAAGCGCCGGGAGGAACTCGCAAAAGACCCCCTCTCGGTCTCCCCGGCCCGGCTCATGGACGTGATCCGGGAGCAGGTGCCGGCCATTCTTGACGTGACCTCGCCGACCCCGCTTACCGTGCAGATGTCGGGCCTGCGGGTGAAACTGCCGTACGATTCGTACGCTGACGTGCTCAGGAAGACCGAGATCGAAGACGGCATAACAATCGGCGACATCGCGGCAATCGAACCTTCACGGATGCGTGACTACATTATTGTCCGGGTCAGGCCGTTCTCGGAGACGAATATGGTCATATGAGGGATCATGGGACGCAAACAGGAAAACGAGTTTGAAGACCGGCTGCGGCAGATTGTCGAGTTGGGCGCTGACGCCACAGCCGATGAATGGATGAAGGTAATCGAGAGGGAGTACGGCAAGGTGCCGCTTATCTTCAAGCGCATGGGGGAGCGGCCCGAAGTGCTCATCTCACACCTCCTGTACAAAAGCACCGTGGCCGAGACGAGCCAGCTCGATCCCAAGTACGTGGAACTGATCAGCATGGCGGTGGGGGCAGCCCTGAAATGCCAGTACTGTACGAGTTACCACATGCAGGCGGCGACCAGGATGGGTGCGACCCGTGAGGAGATCCTTGAAGTGATCCTGCTTTCAGGCATGATTGCAAACGCCTCAGTGCTCGCCAATGCCTACCGTGTCATTGACGAGCGGCTGGAGAAGTGTTTCCCCTGCGAGGTAAAAGCAGTGCCGCAGAAGAAGGCAGCCGGCAAGACTGTCGGGAAAAAGAAGGGCGTGGCTACCCGTACGAAGAAGTGAATGAGTTTTTTTTTTTGGTAATCCCTGAACCCTTCAGGAGCATGTCCTGTTCTGTCCGGGAGACTTTCTTGGGATTTTCGATGATTATCTCAACTGTTTTTTGTGTTGAACGTTCCGGCCCGGTAATTTTCTGGACGATGGGTATTTGAGCCAGAAACATTGCGGAGGGGAGGTGGCAGGGAGATCCGACATGTACCTGCTCGACCCCCCAACCCACCTGAGAGGTACTGTCCCAGCCAGTGAAGGTATTTTATCATCGGAAAAAGGCACGATCCCACACATAGAATCGTGCACAAATCTTGAGGGATTGGAGGGGGTCGGGCAGGTACATTTTTTTATCACGGCCTGAGCAAAAAGAAAAGATAAGAAAAATTACGACAGAACCCGCTATGGATCGCCTTATTTTTATAGAGCAGATGTACCCGTCAGACCCCCTCATTACCCCTGCCAGCAATCATGAGATCGTAGTTCAGGCGCCATATCACCTTTTAATTCTCCGGGAGACCATAGATCAAACGAATGTGCGGGATCGCAGGGCAGTACTGTTATGAGGGCGGGGGGCCGGATCGCCGGCTCCTCGCAGCCATGTCCGAACGGCTCGCTCATAGGGGGCCCGACGGAGAGGGATCGCATATCACCGGGAGCGCTGGACTTGTTCACCGGAGGCTCGCCATCATCGATCTGTCTCCAGACGGACTCCAGCCGATGACAAACGAGGACAGCTCGCTCTGGCTGGTCTTCAATGGCGAGATCTACAATTTTGTCGAACTCCGCGACGAACTGCAAAAAAAAGGACATACGTTCTACTCAAAGTCCGATACCGAAGTGATCCTCCATGCCTACGAGGAATGGGGGCATGACTGTCTTGCACGGTTCAACGGCATGTGGGCGTTTGCTCTCTGGGATGAGAAGAAGCAGGAACTCTTCTGCGCCCGGGACCGGTTCGGGATCAAGCCCTTCTATTACACTACAACCGGTGGCTCGTTTCTGTTCGCATCCGAGATCAAGGCGCTCCTCGCCCACCCGGCAGTCGGGAAGAAGCCTGACGACAAAATGCTCTGTACCTACCTCGCATGGGGCGTGCAGGATCAGTGCAGCCGGACCATGTTTGACGGCATCCTCCAGATCGAGCCGAGCCATGCCTTGGTTGTTACGAAGGACGGGATACAGCCACCGTTCCGGTACTGGGACGTGAAGGTGAACCCGGAGATCGGGGGAAACAAAGACGATGAGGCGGTCGCGGCACACCTCCGCGAACTGCTCCTTGAGGCGGCCCGCATTCATCTGAGAAGTGATGTGGCCGTCGGTACCTGCCTCTCGGGGGGGATCGATTCATCGACCTTGACGGTCCTGATCAATACGCTCATCAGGAGCGAGGCGCCGGAGAGTGTCGGGGCCCGGCAGAAGACCTTCTCGGTTGTCTTCTCAGATAAAAAATTCGATGAGAGCCGGTACATCGATGAGGTCGTGGCCGCAACCGGTGTCGATGCAGACCGGACGGAACCCGCACCGGACCAGATCTGGGAAGATATCGACCGGATCGTGTACCTGCAGGACGAACCCTTCGGTTCGCTCTCCATCTATGCCCAGTACTGCGTCATGCGGCTTGCTGCACAGAAGGTCAAGGTGGTGCTGGACGGGCAGGGGGCGGACGAACTTCTTGCCGGGTACCTGGGCTACCAAGGCAGTTACATCAGGGAGCTCCTCCGCACGTATCACTGGGGGACAGCACTTCGCGAGATTGCCGGGAGTATCAGAGAGCACCGGGATTTCTTCCGGTCCGCACGGCAGCAGCTGCATGTCCGCAAAACGAGACGGGGTCTCCTGAAGTGCACCCCGGAAACGATCGACCGGTACCAGGGCACCCTTGACGAAGTTCTGCACCGGGAACTCCTCTCCACCAACCTCCCGGCACTTCTCCACTACGAAGACCGGAACTCGATGGGATTCTCGCTGGAATCCCGGGTGCCATACCTGGATGTACGGCTCGTCGAGTACATCGCATCGCTCCCCCTCTCGCAGAAGATCCGGGCCGGTGTCACAAAAGTTGCCCTGCGCACAGCGATCCGGAACAAGATCCCCGAGTCCGTGCGGTGCCGCCGGGATAAAATGGGCTTTGTCACACCCGAAGAATGCTGGATGAAAAATAAGCTCCGGCCGTTCATGCTGGAGATTTTCTCTTCTGCGAGTTTCAAATCCCGGCCCTACTGGGACGCCGATGCGGTCGCACAGGATTATCTCGCATTCCTGGATGGCAGAGCGACGTATTCACCCGAAGTCTGGCGGATCGCCTGCGCCGAGCTGTGGATGAGGAAATTTATCGACGCTCCGCGTGGGACAGCGTCGGCAGCATAAAAAGTGCCGTGCGGGATCGACTTTTATAAGGGATAACTCCGGACACAATACTGTACGAATACCGTACCGGGATCTCTAAAGGACCGCACCCGGTGCAGATATCAGGCGAATTCATGAAGACAATTATCCTTGCCGGCGGCGTGGGAACCAGGCTCTGGCCCCTCTCGCGTGAATATTTCCCCAAACAGTTCATCCCGATGGATGGGAATTCCCTGTTCCAGAAAACCTGTGAACGGGCGGCAAAACTCTCGCGGGAGGACGAGATCTGGGTGGTGACAAACGAGATCCACCAGTATCTTGTCAGAAACCAGATGGACGATCTGGGTTACTCGATCCCGGACAACCATGTGCTCTCGGAGCCGGAAGGAAAGAACACGCTGCCTGCGATCGCGTGGGCGATGCAGCGAATCAAAAAAGAGGATAAGAACGCCACCGCAGTGGTATTCCCCAGCGATCACTTGCTCGGAGATGTCGCGATCGGTCAAATCAAGGCCGCAGAACCCCTTGCACAGGATTACCTTGTCACGTTCGGAGTGAAACCGACATCTCCCCACACCGGGTACGGGTACATCAAACCGGGAAAGGCGCTTGCCCGGGGTTTTTTTGTCGACCAATTCAAAGAGAAACCGGACGAAAAAACCGCTAGGGACTATGTGAAGAAAGGGTATCTCTGGAACAGCGGTATCTTCCTCATTTCTGTTTCCGTGTTCTTTGAGGAACTCAAAAAATACCAGCCCCGCCTCTCTGCCGCGTTTGGCGGTGCCAAAGTGCCTGAGTACGCAAAACTGGAGTCTGTCTCTATCGATTACGGCCTGCTGGAACCCTCAAAGAAAGTAGCCGTGGTGCCGCTCGATACGGACTGGAACGATCTCGGGACATTTAAAGCGCTCTACGAGGTTCACCCGCACGATGCTGAAGGAAACGTGGGGGAGGCCGAGTACCTTTCGGCAAAGTACAACTTCGTGCATGCGCCAGGCAAGCACGTGGGAATGATCGGCGTGGATAACCTCGTCGTGGTGGATACGACCGATGCACTCCTTATCTGCGATAACCGGCACACGGAGCAGGTAAAAGACCTTGTCCACCGGTACAAGGAGCGGGACGACCCGGTCACGCAGTTCCACCGGCAGGTACACCGGCCCTGGGGATCGTATACGGTGCTCGAGGATACAAAAGGGTACAAGATCAAGCGCATGACCGTAAAGCCCGGCCAGAAACTCTCCCTCCAGCTCCACCACCACCGGAGCGAGCACTGGGTTGTCGTGAGCGGGACGGCAGAAATTGAGCTCAACGGAGAGACAACACTGCTCCGGCAGGGAGAGAGCACCTTTGTGCGGATCGGGATCCGGCACCGGCTTAGGAACCCCGGTGTCATCCCCCTCGAAGTCATCGAGGTCCAGCTCGGGGAATATCTCGAAGAGGACGATATCGTCAGGTACCAAGACGATTACGGGAGAAGGTAGGGCTCACTTCCGCCGCACGGGAGGCCGGGTAGGGAACCGGTTCCCGAATCCATCCCCGGCAATCAGACATTTTTTCCCGGATCCGATCAGATCGTTCCTCCCCGCCATACGGAGCCCTTCGAGCACGAGAGCCCGGTTGCCCGGTTCCCGGTACTGCATCATCGCCCGCTGGATCTTCTTCTCCCGGCCTTTGGGCACGTACACCGGTTCGAGCGTGAACGGGTTCATACCGGTATAGTACATGCACGTGGAGACGCTCATGGGTGTCGGCGTGAAGTCCTGTACCTGCTCGGTGTAGAGCTGGCGGTCGCGGATGTATTCCGCAAGCTCGATCATGTCCGCGATTGTGCAGCCCGGATGGCCTGACATAAAATAGGGGACGAGGTACTGGCGTTTTGGTTTGCCCTCCTGGAGCGCCTCGAACCGGTCCCGGAATCGGTCGAAGACCGTACCGTCCGGCTTGTTCATCGCGGCGGTGACCCTTGCGCTGACATGCTCAGGTGCGACCTTGAGGTGACCGGAGACGTGCCGGTCGCAAAGATCCACCAGGTAGCGGGAACCGGGATCACCGGCAAGCACAAGGTCGTACCGGATCCCTGAGCCGACGAACACTTTTTTCACGCCCGGTACCTCGCTGACCTTTTCCAGAAGTTCGGTGAGCTGCCGGTGACTCGTTTTGAGGGTCTTACACGCCGGGGTGCAGGACTTTTCCGGGCAGGCACCCGCAATCTCCCAGCGGCCGCACTTCATCGCGTACATGTTTGCCGTCGGGCCACCCACGTCCTGCACGATGCCTTTGAACTCCGGCATCGCGGCCATCCGGGTCACCTCGCGAACGACTGATGCGATGCTCCGGCTCTGGATGATCCTTCCCTGGTGATGGGTGAGGGTGCAGAACGAGCAGCCCCCGAAACACCCCCGGTGGCTCACGACCGAGAACTGCACCGGTTCAAGCGCCGGGACCGGCTTCTGGTACGACGGGTGAGCGCGACGGGAGAATGGCAGTTCATAGATATGGTCGAGCTCGGCCGTAGAGAGAGGCCGGGTCGGGGGGTTCTGGACAATCACCGTCTTTGGGTGTGGCTGGACAACCGGTTTTCCCCGGACCGGATCCTGTTCGAGGTAGTGGAGGGAAAACGCCCGGGAGTACACGGCCTTGTCTGACGATACTTCAGTAAAGGACGGGATCTCCACAACCCCCTCCGGCCGGGCGGTACGCCATTCGGCAACATCCATCGTGTACGCGGTTCCCCGGATATCCCGCAGCGATCGGGCCGGTTCACCGGCGGCGAGGCGCCGGGCGATCTCGACCATCTGCCGCTCCCCCATGCCATAGACAAGAAGAGTCGCCGGAGCATCGGCAAGGATCGACTGGCGCACCCGATCCTGCCAGTAATCGTAGTGTGCAAACCGGCGCAGGCTCGCCTCGATGCCCCCGATGACAACCGGGATGTCGGGATATGCCCTGTGCACCCGGTTTGAGTACACGATGGTCGCCCGATCCGGGCGACGGGGTACCCCCCCGGGCGAGTACACATCGGAACTCCGGCGTTTCAGGTTCGGCGTGAGGTTATTCACCATCGAATCGACGTTGCCGGACGAAATGCCAAAAAAGAGCCGTGGTTTTCCCAGAGCGGTAACGTCCCGGTCGGTCTTCCAGTCAGGCTGGGCGATAATACCGACGGAAAATCCCGCATCCCAGAGAACCCTGCCGATAAGTGCCGTCCCAAAGGAGGGGTGGTCGACATACGCATCGCCCGTGACAAGGATTATATCGAACGGGTCAATGCCAAGGGCCGCTCCCTCGTCAAGGGAGAGAGGAAGAAACAGGGGCTGCGATCTCATAAAAACCGGGGATGTGCGAGGCTCATGTCCGTGGCCGCCGGGTCAGGTCGCGGATAATTTCGGCAAGCCCCCCCTGAGTATCCTCTTCTTTTGCTGCCGGTTCTTCCCCTCCGGGCACGGGTTCTTTTGCCGGTGCCCCTGCATCGAAAGTACCGGGGGACTGCCTGATGTCTCCTTCGTCGTTCTTATGGAACGGCAGGGACACCTGGGTTTTCTCATCGAACCGGCGACTGATGTCAAGCCCGGTAAATTCAAGAACAACCGCCTCGGCGACGATGTAGGTGATGGCCTTTTCCCGCAGGCACCCGGTCAGTGCGTAACCGGCCCGGCCGACCGATGCATGGTAGTGGATTGCAGGACCGTCATCCCCCGGACAGATAGTGCCAAGCCCTACCATCTCCCACCCGCCTTCAAACATGACAAAATGCGGATCCGGGGGAAGGATCGCTTCTTCAGGACCAGTCACCATCCGCCCCTGCCGGAGTGCACCGAGAAAAAGAATGGTACCGGTTCGTACGGATTTCATGCGGACGAACTCGTGCATGACAGCTAAAAAATCCTCGCCGTCATCGATCCTGACGACAAATACTCTGCCGAGCCGACCTTCAGAATATTGCATGTGAGCGCTCTTTTTTTATCTGGTATTCATAGGATTGACGCGGATTTATATCTCTTTTCCCCTTAAAACAGGAAAATTCGCGGATATTGGCCAGTTATTCGCAGGCGCAACGGGTGACGGTCGCGCAAGCTTACCTTTCCCCGGCCCCGGCCAGAATCCCATTATAGTACCATTGTGCTATACGAACCGATGACAGGATCTCCCTGGAGGAGGGGGAATTGCCGTTACAAGGATCAGGGCCGCGTCGCCAGGGACCCGTCCGATACCGGCAAGACCGGGAATCTGCCTTGATTCACCCACGACAAAATCCCTTTAGAACTCAATTTTCGGCGGGGTCTTGATCTCATCTTCGAACTGGAGGTAGTCAAGTTTCGACAGATGAATCATGTGCCCGATAAACGTTGACGGGATCGTGTCCATCATCGTGTTGAACTCCTGCGAAATATTGTTGTAGGTATACCGCTGGCGGGCAATCTCCTCCTCAAGGCTCTTGACAGAGTCCATAAGCGAGGTGACTGTCTGGGAAGTCTTTAATTCAGGATAGTTCTCGGCCACGGCAAGCAGGCGCCCGAAGATGGAGCGGGACTCTGCCTCTACCTTGTTCAAGTCGCCGGGACCAGCGGTCGCAACCGCTGCACGCATGGCAGTGACTTTCGTGAAGGTGTCCTGCTCGAATTTCGCGTAACTCTTGACCGCACCGAGCAGCTGTTCGATCATGTCTAGCCTTTTTTTCATCGCAACCCGGATCTGTCCGAGAGTTGCCTCTGATGAATTTTTCAGGGAATAGAACCGGTTGTAAATTCCGACTACCCATAGGACAAGCCCGATTATGACAATGACGATAACGGCAAGGCTAACCCAGCCAATAATATCTCCAAGCATGGTTTCTCAGAGTACTGATGATCCCGGCACTAAATAAAAAATGAGGTTGCCGGACACCATTGACAGAAAAACTCAGATAAAATCAATTCTAAAAAAAAGTTCCGGGATTTGTCACAGCCTTATGGGAGCGTCAGGGTTCCGACAACCCTGAGTTTGCCACCTTCGAGATAATTGAGCACCACCCGGGCGCCGGGGGGGTATACCAGATCTTTTTCAAGGACAAACGTAAGTTCAGGCATCCTCCAGTCCCCTTCTGCTGATACTTTGGTAATGCGGGAGGGGACAAACTGCATCCAGTGGCCCAGGTAAATCACCATGTCTTCCTTTAACGGTGCCGGCCAGTACTTGACCAGCTGCGCTTTACCGGTGATGGTCGACGAACTCTTTATTGCGGGGTCATTTGTGAGGACATAGCCCCGGTCGAGATCTTCGGTTTCGACACCTTTGAGGGCCAGACCGACACGATCCCCGGCAACTGCGATCTCCGCGTCATCCTCGTGCTTCTGGATGGAGCGGACCTGTGCGGTTTTTGAGGTGGGGAGCACTTTTAAAGAGTCGTGTTTTTTGATAACACCATGGGCAACACACCCTAAGATGACGATCCCGACTCCTTTGACATTGAAATGGTGATCGATCGGGACTGCTCCGTTACCGGCTCCGTCCTTTACTTTCTGATGGGCAGTCATCTTTGCCGCGATATCGAGCAATTTCTCCCGAAGGCCGAGCGGGTCGTTCTCGATGACCTCGTAATGTTCAAGGACGGTACCCTTGATGAGCGGGGCGATCTGGTCGGGGGAGAGATAGTTCTTGAAAATGATATATCCGCTCGCTTTGCCGGCGCACTGGAGCATCAGGATGGTCTCTCCGAAAGTCGCATTGATCTCCTCGACCACGAGAACCACGCGTTCCGCAAGGGTGATCGCGTAGAACAGGGAGGAGAGTTTTTCAGGATACCGGGTGGGTTCGATGAAAGTGACCGTAGATCCACCTTTTTTGAGGTTATAGAAGGTGATATCGCTTGTGGTGCCTTTCTTTCCCAGATCATCTGCATAGCCGTTCGGGGCCAAAACGGCGACGGTGATATTGGACATGATAGAGTGTATTGGATGTCACAGGATATGAGGATTTTTTATGAGAGTACATATCGGTTTTCGTTTGAGTGTGCCATTTAAGATTTCCCGAAAATTATCAGGAAAAATCACTTAACTCCATCGATCAACGCTCTTCCCTGATCGCTCCGGGTCGGATCAATCCCACGTTAAATTTACCTCGGACAGGTAATTTCGGGCTATTGGTTTAAAAACAATTATGTATAAGTATAATTATTGGTTTAGAGATGAAGTTATGAAGACCGAACCGATGAAAGTAGTGATCCTCGCCGGAGGGTTGGGTACTCGCCTCAGTGAAGAGACGGTTATCAAACCTAAACCAATGGTGGAGATTGGCGGCAACCCAATCTTATGGCATATCATGAAAATTTTTTCTCAATATGGTTTTAACGATTTCATCATCTGTCTGGGGTATAAAGGATACGTTATAAAGGAATATTTTGCCAATTATTTTCTCCACATGTCCGATGTCACGATTGATATAAAAAATAATAAAATTGAGATTCATCAGAATTATTCAGAGCCATGGAAAATTTCGCTTATTGATACCGGCGATAACACGATGACCGGTGGTCGTGTTAAAAGAATCCAGTCATACATTGGAGACGAGACATTTATGCTTACGTACGGAGATGGACTATCCGACGTCAATATTCCAAATCTGATAAAGTTTCATAAAAAACACGGCCAGATCGGAACTCTGACTGCCATTCGTCCTGTCGGAAGATTCGGGGCGCTGGAACTAAGCGGTCCAAGCGTAACAACATTCCTGGAAAAACCGGAAGGAGAGGGGGGATATATAAACGGCGGATTTTTTGTCTTCGAGCCACAATTGTTCGATTATCTGAAAGATGACGCAACAATCCTCGAGAGATCTCCCTTGGAAACACTGGCAAAAGAAAGACAACTCAATGCGTTCAAACATGAGGGATTCTGGCATCCGATGGATACGCTAAGAGATAAAAACTATCTCGAAAATCTCTGGAGCTCCGGTAAAGCACCATGGAAAGTGTGGGACTGATGAATTTCAAGGATACACTTTCGGCTGCCTTTCGGGGAAAGACCGTCCTTATAACCGGACATACCGGGTTTAAAGGGGGATGGTTGGCATTATGGCTGCACTCACTGGGTGCAAAAATTGTCGGCTACAGTCTTGATCCCCCCACAGATCCTTCGTTTTTTCAGGAAACGGGGTTAAAAGACCTGATAACAGATATACGGGCGGATATATTACGGAAGAAAAAACTGGACGAGGTTTTGGATAAATTTCATCCGGATTTTATTTTTCACCTCGCGGCGCAGCCACTCGTCCGGGATTCGTACAAGAACCCGTGGGCGACATTCAATGTAAACGTTATGGGAACCGTCAATATTCTTGAAGCAATCAGGCAGTCCCGATTCCCGACAACGTGTGTCTGTATTACCAGTGATAAATGCTACGAAAACAGGGAATGGGTTTATGCCTACAGGGAAAACGATTCTCTCGGGGGCTATGATCCGTACAGCGCCAGCAAAGGTGCTGCTGAAATCGCGATTGCATCGTACAGGAAGAGTTTTTTCAATCCGGACTCAAAAGCACCGATAAGCGCCGTCTCATCGGCACGGGCAGGCAATATCATTGGCGGGGGGGACTGGGCGGCAAACCGGATTGTCCCTGACTGCATACGATCTCTTGCAAAAGATGAGACCCTCAGAATCCGCAACCCTGAAGCCATCCGCCCCTGGCAGTTTGTGTTGGATCCCTTATCCGGGTACCTTTTACTTGCGGCGAGGATGAAAGAAAATCCAAACCAATACGCTGATTCATGGAATTTCGGCCCGAATTATTCAAATAACATTACGGTCCAGAAAATCGCCGAAATGGTGATTCGTGAATGGGGCACTGGAAGTTGGGAGATTGCTTCGCCAGATGAAAATTCAGTCCATGAAGCGGGTTACCTTAAGCTGGATATCGCAAAGGCAATGACAAAACTGGAATGGAAACCGGTTTATGGAATCAATACTGCGATTCAGAAAACTGTTGAATGGTATAAGCAGTACTGCTCCGGAAATAAAGATATGACGACATTTTCTTTGAATCAAATCAGGGAATTTGCCGATCAGGCAGACAAAAAATTTTATTTCGATAACACCTGAAAACTGAAATACTATACTCAAACCAGAATTCATGAGAATATTGTTAAAAAATATATGATATCGATTTTTTTATTTTTATTCTTCTTTGCGTAAAGCCTGAATTATGGGTTTTTTTTGAAAACATACAATCTGGATAATATAAAATTAAAAAATGTACCTGAAAGCACCCCGGCTAACTGGGCTATCGTTTTTATGGCGGGATTAAACTCAAGGAGAACCAGATTCAAGACTATCAGATTAACAATTAAGCCAAAAATATTGACAAAAACGTATTTTATGTAACTTTTCCTGTTTATCTGGAAGTTTACTATATTTTTAAAACTCCATACATGATTCAGAACATAATTTTGGGTGACAGCTATAACAAATGCAATGACCGCTGAAAAACTGGCGTTAAAATGTAATGTATCTGCACATATAAAAAAAATCAGGACATTAACAACAGTACCGAATGCTCCAACCATTAAAAATCTCAAAAAACTGTTATTATGCAATTCCACAATTTTTCCATGGCAGGTACGGAAAAAACCGATATCACTACAGGGAGACATTAAAAATCAAACCTCAGTCTGACAATTGTGACAATGTATGTCAAAATGAACAAAAGCAAATTTCTTTTTGTATGACCGAACAGCCGTTGTTTAAAAGAATAGGGAATTTCCAGAACTTTTAATTCCTTGTGATCTTTTTTAATTTTATATAATATTTCCTCGACAATGTCAAAATTTTTACATTTCAAGGTCAGTTCCTTCAGATGGCTGGTTCTGTATAATTTGAAACTATTAGAGATATCTTTATACCGTAAATTCAGAACTACCGAATAGGTCATATTGGTTATGTAGCTCATCAGGATCAATAACCGGTTATTATCTGTCGAACCACCATGGATGTATCTCGATGCGATAACCACATCGTATTCATTTTTGTAGTTGTACAATTTGCTTATAAATTCCGGCGAATGTGAGCCGTCTGCGTCCATAAAAATAGTATATTCACCCCGGGCATGATCGATACCCGTCCTTATCGCATCTCCGTAGTTATTTCCACCTGCTCTCTGGACATATGACACGTTGTTCGCTTCGCAGACCTCTTTTGTATTGTCCATTGCATGCATTGTGTCGACAACGAGTATTTCATAAGAATCTCCGATCTTCGTAATTTCTGTTACCAGTCGCGGGAGCAGTAACCGCAAATTTTCTTCTTC
>Ga0181529_10004481_pt1 | contig 15093 bp, 12 predicted proteins | sample PEATcosm2014_Bin_36_FD_119763 | JGI IMG/M metagenome (GOLD analysis project Ga0181529, IMG submission 119763) | Peatland microbial communities from MTU Mesocosm Facility, Houghton, MI, USA - PEATcosm2014_Bin10_30_metaG | ecosystem: Environmental > Terrestrial > Soil > Wetlands > Peat | place...
GAGCGCCGCGTTGAACAGCAGCCATTTGGCGACGAAGCCGTTGGTCAGCGGCACCCCGGTGATGGCGGCGGCGGCGATGATCCAGATGCGGGTGGTGTAGGGCATGGCGGCCGCAAGACCGCCGAGCTGGCGCAGGTCGCGCGTGCCGGTGGCGTGCTGAACCGCCCCCGAGCACATGAACAGCGTGCCTTTGAACAGGGCGTGGCTGAGACAATAGAACAGCCCGGCCGCGATCCCGAGATCCGAGCCGATGGCCAATCCCGCCACGATGTAGCCGAGCTGGCTGATCGTGTGGAACGCCAGCAGCCGCTTCAGGTCGGTTTGCGCCAGGGCGAAGATGACGCCGACCAGAATGGTCACGCAGCCCACCGCCAGGAGCGGCCGGCCAAGGGCCGCGTGCCACTGGCCGTGTCCGATGACATACATGCGGGCGATGAGGTAGACGCCGCATTTGACGTAGCACGCCGAATGCAGCAGCGCGGAGACCGGCGTCGGCGCGTTCATCGCCTCCGGAATCCAGGTGTGCAGCGGGAACATCACCGACTTGGCCATCGCCGAGACGATGAACAGCGCCGCCACGCCGGTGGTGAAGGCCTGGGCGACGCCCGGATTGGTCCAGTCGAAGCTGCCGGCCCTGGCGTAGACGAGAATCAGCCCGGCGAGAAAACCGTACCCGGCCAGGTGGGTGATCACCAACACCTTGCGGGCGCCGTCGGTCGCCGCCGCGTCCTTGTACCAGAAGCCGACGAGCGTGTACGAACACAGCCCGACGACTTCCCAGGCCAGGTAGGCGCCGAGCATGTCGGCGGCACTCGCCAGCACCAGCAGCCCGGCGATGAACACCAGCATAATGGCGTAGAACCGCGTCGTGCCCTGCGCCTCGTCTGCCATGTAGCGCACCGAGAACAGCAGGATCGCGGTGCCGGTGAAGGTGCCCATCAGCATGAACAGCGAACTGAGGCCATCGATCCGCAGACCGATGGCGAAACCGCCGTCCCAATGCGCGATCAGGTTCGCGCTCAGCACGTCGCCGTGGATGATCGCGGGAAGCAGCGCCAGCGAGGCGAGAAGGGCGGCGAAGGCGCTCGCGGTTGCCAGGACACCCTTGCCAACCGGGCTCAGGACCCGGGCAAGCAACAGTTGCAAAACGAAGCCGCCAAGCAACGTCAGGATCGGGAGGGTCGGTCCCATCGGCGCGAACGTCTCTCAGCCGCCGGCCAGCGGCGGGAAAATGCTGATCTTCGACTCTGGCCCAAGTGGCGTGTCGAGCCCTTGCAGGCTGCGCGAATCGTGACCGTCGACCAGAATGAGCGCCAGACCCGCGCCCTTGCCATCCGGCATGACCCAGCTGGCGAACTGCGCGCCATACTTGGCGACGAGATCGGCCAGGAGATCGCCCAGGGTCGCGGCCGGGCGCTTCCACTCCTCTTCGGCGGTATGCGTCACATTACGCAGCAAGGCGAAATAGGAAAGCAGCACGAATTCAACACTCCCAGCAAACGTTCGGCGCACCGTCGCGCCCAGCCATACCACATGCGCGGACACACGGTATCGATCCGAACCTGCGGCTTTGACGCAGGTCGGATCTTCCGTGCGGTCGGAGCACCAGAGCATGATCACTTCTGATAGGCGAAGCGATCATGCTCTAAGTCTTTGTTTGAGAGCGTGATTCACGCCCTCGGCCGATTCCGATTCGGGCGATCACGCTCTACGCGCTCAGCGCCAGTTCGCTGAGTTTTTCTCCGGTGGGCACGCCTTCGGCACTCCAGCCGCGCAGGCCATAGTATTCGGGCAGCATCTCCGCCAGGTGATTGACCGATCCCTTGGACGCGCCGGTGACCAGCGGCTCGTTCAGCAAACGCGCCGGCAGGGTGTCGTCCTTGGCGGTCAGGCCGGATTTGAGGTTGAACATGCGCTCGAGATTGTAGATGCGCTCGCCGGCTTTGAGGAAGTCCTCGGCGGTGTAGGTGAACCCGGTCAGGGCGGTCATCAGCTCGCTGTATTCCGGGGCACCGATGCCGAAGGAGGTAAACAGGCAGGAACCGCTCGAGTCGATGGCCGCCGTCAGGTTCTGGAACGCCGCCACCAGTGCCGGCTTGCCGTCGGTCGTGTCCTTGTCCACCTTGAACGGCACGCCCAGAACCTCCGCGCTGATCGTGTAGCCGCGCACATGGCAACCGCCGCGATTCGAGGTGGCGTAGTGCAGCCCGATGCCCTGGACCGCGCGCGGGTCATAGGCCGGCATTTCCTGCTTCTTGACTGTCATCGACAGTTCGGGATGACCATAGAGGCTGGCCAGACGCCAGGAGCCGAGCTGAAGCTTCTTGCCGAAGCCTTGCCCGAGGCCGGTCAGACGCACCGCCTCGACCATCGCCTCGGCATTGCCGAAGCTGAGATCGAGACCGCCGGTGTCCTTCGGCCCGATGATTCCCTTCTGGAACATCTCCATCGCGCAGGCGATGGTGCTGGCCATGGAAATCGTGTCGAGCCCGAGCTCGTTGCAATAATAGTTGGCCTTGGTGACCGCATCGAGGTCGTCGATCCTGCAGTCGGGACCGAAGCCCCAGGCGGTTTCGTATTCCGGGCCTTCGCCTTCACCCTGGTATTTCGGATTGGTGACCTTGGTCACGCGGCCGCACGAGATGATGCAGGAGAAGCAGCCCTTCGGGCGCTGCAACAGGGTAGCCGCCAGCGTCTCGCCGCCCACCTTGTCGGCGGTCGGGAAATACCCGTCCTGGAAGTTGCCGGTCGGCAGGCCGCCGACCGAATTCATCACGTTGACGAGCACGTCGGTGCCATAGAGGCGCAACCCGGTGCCGCTGACCGGATGCTCCTTGAGCATGGTGCTGGCGCGGTTCACCGCGGCGAGAAAGGCCTTGTTGTCGGCAATCGTCACCGCACCGGTGCCGCGCACGGCGACCGCCTTCAGGTTCTTCGAGCCCATGACCGCGCCGACGCCCGTGCGCCCCGCCGCCCGATGCCTGTCGTTCATGATCGCGGCGATAAGGGACAGGTTTTCTCCCGCCGGACCGATGCAGGCGACCTTGGCGTCATCCGCCGTCTCGGCATAGAGAAGGTCGGTGGTCTCCGGCACCTCCTTGCCCCAAAGGTGGCTGGCGTCGCGGATTTCAACCTTGTCGTCCTGGATCCAGAGATAGACGGGCTTGGCCGCCTTGCCTTCCAGGATGAGGAGGTCGTAGCCGGCGAATTTCAATTCCGGCCCCCAGGTGCCACCGGAATTCGAGGCCGCGATGGTGTCGGTCAGCGGCCCCTTGGTGACGACGTCAAAGCGGCCGGCGGAAGGCGCGAAGCTTCCCGTCATCGGGCCGGAGGCGAAGATCAGCTTGTTCTTCGGCGACAGCGGATCGACCTTCGGGTCCACCTCGTCGTAGATGAATTTCGTTCCGAGCCCGCGCGCGCCGATGAAGTCGCGGGCCAAGGCCGGATCGAGCGCCGCGGTGGAAATCTTTCCCGAGGTCAGATCCACCCGCAAGATTTTTCCTACCCAGCCGTGCATGCTCAGTCCTCCGAAAAGGCGTTCTTGAGCTTGGTTGCGAAGGCCCGCTTGCGTGACTGCGCGGCGATCGTGTCCTCGACCCACTCCAGCGCGTGGGTCGGGCAGATCCTGGCGCAGGCCGGATCGCCGCCGCAGGTGTCGCATTTGAGTATCTTCGAGCCGAGGAAGTCCCAGGATGCGTTGCCGAACGGGCAGGCCTGAACGCACATCTTGCAGCCGATGCACTTGGACGCATCGAGATCGATTTGTCCGTTGGCCAGATTGCGCGTCAACGCCTTCGGCATGCACACCGTCGTGCAAGGGGCGTCCTTGCACTGCTGGCACATCATCGGGACGGAAAATCCCTGGCGCTCCCAAGTATAGACATGAATGCGCGAAGCCTTTGGTCTGAATACGCCTTCATGCTCGTACGAACACGCCAGTTCGCAACTGTGGCATCCGGTGCATCTATCCGGATGGATCATCAGCATCATGCTCATGCGTGCTTGCCCTTCCTCTCCGGCCGATAACAAAAACCTGTATTATTACGCCTAGTCTGCTTACGGTTTCTACAGAAACCATCTTAATTATATTGGTTTGATAGTGCGGAGGTACCCCGAGCAAGTCATTGACACAGATCAAGCTGGCCACGAGCGCGGTTGCGCAGCGCCTGGGGATAATCGGATAAGGTCAGCAAGGCCCGGGTTGCCGGGGTATGGATCAGTTTCGATGCACGAATTGTCCCTCAGCGAAAGCATCACCGACCTGGTGGTGGACTATGCCCGCCGCGAGCACGTCGCCCATGTCTCGCGCGTGGTGATCGACATCGGGGTTGCCGCGAGCGTCGATCCGCAGGCCCTGCTGTTCTGCTTTCCCATCACAACGGTCGGCACCGTGGCGGCCGGCGCCGAATTGGTGATCAACCGGATCGCCTTGAAGGTCCGTTGCGAGGCTTGCCAGGCCGAATATGCCCCGCCGACGCAGGTCGCGGCGTGCCCGGCTTGTGGCAGTTACGCGCGCACGATTCTCGAGGGCCGCGAAATGCGGGTCGTCGCGTTCGAAGGCGAGTGACCGCCGCGACCAGCGAACGCCCGTGGAGACGCCGGCGGGGCGCCATGGCCTGTCGGGTCAGCCCGTCTTGGCCGCGTTCCTCTCGTGCATCCTGTAGAAGAGCTTCACCGCGGCGTGACGCAACAGAACGCCCAGCGGCATCTTGATCCAGTGGCTGCGGGTGAACAGCAGGAACCGCGCGAGTGCGCCGCCGCCGCCCTGGCCTGGCGATCGCGCCACGATCGCACGACGCACCAGCCAATCCATGACGCTAAGCTGCACCGCATCCGGTGCGAACGCGGCTTCGGTCCGGGCCAGAACGGCGGCCGGGATTGCCGTGCCGGTGAGGTCCGCCGCGTAGCGCAGACTGTAGTAGAGCGGCCGGCCAAGACCATGGCGCCGTGCCCGCTCGGTCAAACTGTCCCAGAATCCGGCCTGCTGGCCAAACAGCGTCAGCAGGTCATGCAGGTCCAGCAGATCGCGCAGCCGGCCGGCCGGGTTCTCCTGAAACAGGTGCGTGGCCGCGTGCAGCACCATGTCGGCGGGGCTCAGCACCCACAGTCCGTCGCCGACCGGTGTGGCGTCGGCCAGCAGCGTTTCGCTGGCAATCCTGATCCCGCTCACCGGCGGGAAGATCGTATGGTGCACGTCCAGTTCGACGCCCCGCTCGCTGTGCGTCAGCGGCGGAATTTGATGCATCCAGTCGCGATAATAGTGCTGGTCGTAGGCATTCATCTCCGCGGGCTGCCAGCCCCCGTTGACGAGCGTCCACTCGACGCGCCCGACGTCCGCAGCCGGCACCAGGATGTCGATATCGACGGAGAAGCGGCCACGGGCCGGGGGTAAGCCGGCCCACAGGTAGGCCACTCCCTTGAGCAGCACGATCCTGATGCCGAGGCCGGCCAGTGCGCGCCGCACGCGATCGGCTTCGAAGCGCAGAGTGACGGCGTTGGCCTGGGCGTGGACACGCGCGTTGGCGAATTGTCGCCTCGCCGCTTCCGGCAGGTCCTGGAGAACGCCAAGGCCGACGAGATCGTGTTCCAGTCGGGCGAGCAAGTCGTGCCGGCGGGCTGCGTGCAGGACGACATCGAGCGCTTCGGCGTCGAGGCGGGACACCGAGGCCGGGTCGCGCATGCTGTGCACCAGCAGCGCGGCTCCCCGTGCCCCCGAGGCCGCAGTGCGGGCCGGAGATGCTGGAGACCTGCCCGGCGTGTCCACTTCCACCACCCTTCCGCTCCGCTAGGCGGTTGTTATCGTGGGGCGGCTGGTCATGGGATCCATTCGAGCCCGCGCCAGCAGCGCTTCCATTGCGTCCACGGCCTGTTCAAGCGTTCCGTAGGACAGCCGCCAGGCCGCGCAGGAATCGACCAGACCGGCGATGGCATCGAACCCACACCGCTGCGTGGTGTGGTAGTTCATGCAGTTGTCGACCAGCAGCCTGAATGTTTCGCTTTTGCCGAGCGGTTGCAGCGTCACCGGGGCCCCGGCCCGGTAGGCGGGCGCGACGATCAGCGCTGGCCTGGCGGTCTCCGTGGCCCGGGCGATGGAATCGGCGGGCGGGCGGAGATAGACGATGTCTTCACCGATTGCCCAACTGAACGCCGGACTGAAGTGACCGTCGGGAGCCCACTGGCGGATGAGTCCGATCGACTCGTTTTTCAATGAGATTGGCCGGGCTATCGGTTGCAGCCGTCCGTCGGCCGGACGGAGCACAGCGTGTTCGTCTGACAGCAGCCGCCAGCCGCGCGTGACCAGAGCGGCGCAGAGCGTGCTTTTGCCGGAGCTGGATGGCGCGGGCAGGATGACCGCCAAGCCCTCGCGCTCCACGGTGGCCGCGTGCAGGATCACATTGGACACGGTCTGTCTGATGCACCAGTTCAGCGCTGCCTCGACCAGGAGATACGCGAGGCGATGGGGCGTCGGAAAGAAGGGCGCCTCGCCCTCGATGTAGATTTGGGTCCTGCGCCCGACGAAGCGCCGGAGCGGGCTGGCGTAGGTGAGACGGAGCCGGTAATCGTCGATCCCCACCCCCGCTTCGAGCGGGAGGTCCTCGTACATCTGTACGATCTGCCCGATCACCGCCGGCACGTCGGTGCGGAGGTTGAGGCAAAGTCCCGCCAGCCGCATCCGCACCCCGGCGGCGCGGAACTGCGCGCGAAGCACGGGTTCCGGGACCGACCCCAGGCGCATCACGGCATCGGCTCGGCGAGCCCGACCGCGTCGAAGCGGTGGAGCACCTGCTGCACCACGGTGCTGAGGTTGTCGGTCGCTGGCGTATCGGCCAGGCCAGCGAGGGCGGTGGCAAGGTCATGAACCGTGGCTGCGTGGTCCAGCAGCAATTCGAACACCGCCCCGGCGGTTGCATCGAGGTAGTGGGTCATTCCCGACCAGGGATGGAACACGATATATTCGTCGTCCCAGCAGCGCCAAGCCAGCCCTGCCGGCTCCAGCAGCCGCCACGTTTGGGAGTCGATGGTCTGCTCGCTCACGCAAGACACATGGCATGCCGGCGCGATGGAAGGGAAGCCTTTCTGATCGCCACCGCGCGTGTTTGCCGGCGGCATTGCACAACCATCATCACGGCATGCCGCATGAATGGCGCCTTTAAGAAAATCCTAACGAAAATAAGCCGTTTCTATGTAGATAGAAGACAACATCCAGTTGATTTCATGAGTATTTTCAAAAATGACGGAATCAAGGATCCGAACTCCAGCATCTCGAAGTTGACTTCGTGCCGGACATTACGCCGGTTCGAGTATATTCGTTAGTATGGGGTACCTGAGGACACACGTGTAGGGCGAAGGCGGAGCGGCTGATCGTCATCACGACCGGCACCGTCGAACCGACCAGGGCGGCCTTGATCAGCAACCGACGCTTGCCGATCCCGGCCTGCTGTGCCGGGGGAGCGGTCTGCGGAGTAACCTCGGGACGCGGATCATCAGACATAACTACCGTTCCCGTCGAAGCTCATCAGTTGATACATCTTAACCTTAACCCTGCCTCCGGGGCCAGACTTCTCGTTCCGTCGTTTGGCGACGGGAGTTCCATGCATGCTTCGGCGAGCCCAAAGCACACCCGCCCCCATATGGCCACCACACCACATGATAGCACCACCGCAACCCAAATATCCAGTATTTTTAATAATGTCGTAATTTTGATCCGTCCGAAAAGCCGACGACGGCGTCGGGCGCCGCCAGGACATACTCCAACCGCGGTTCCGTCGCCGCCACCACCGTCTCCTCCAGGTAGTGTCGCAGGACGGAAACCTGGGTCAGCAAGATGTAGAGCAGTTCGAAATACGCCGCGCTGAGCAGCGCGCCACACACCATGAACACGATCAGGCTCAGTCTGAACAGCACGGCAAGATCGCGCGCCCAGATGAGGGATTCGTCATTGCGTGTGTATCGCAGAATATGATGGACATTGCGAAAACCCATGAACAGCACGGCCACGAACAGGAAGAGGCCGGGGAATCCCAGATCGCCGAGGGCCTGGAAAAAGATACTGTGTGCCGCGAGGGGTCTGTCCGGCTCTGGCGAGGCGATCACGCTGTCCAGCGTTTTGAATTTCTGCTTGTAGATGTCGAAGATCGTCCAGTTCTCCAACGCCGAGTATCCACCCCCCACCAGCGGACGATCGAGCGCCACGATGGTGTTCAGCTTCCAGGACGACACGCGCGCCATGAAGGAACCGTCTTCGCTGGCGGCGGTGATCGTGTCCATCCGCTCGAGCCACTGGGCTGGCGCCAGAGTCAGCAGCCCGATCGCAAGAGAGGCGATCACCAGCAGGCTGGTTATCTTCCGCCGGCTATGCAGGAACAGGAACACGCCGAGGACGGTCAATCCAAGCAGTCCGCCGCGGGAGTCGGTGGCGACGACGCCGACGAAACAGGCCAGCAGCGAGCCCGCAAAGCAAAATCGAACCAGGCGCGATTCGGAGTAGCGGAACAGGTAGACCAGCAGGGGCATGACCATGATCGTGGCCATGGCCAGGTAGTTGTTGTCGCCGATCGAGGGCGGCGCGACAACGACATGGCCCCCGCCCGTCTCGATGTATTTCAACCCCTCCAATGCCCCATGGATGCCCATTCCCATGCAAATGATGATAACCATAGAATGAATTTGTAGCCGGCCACGGTTGGCCATCGTCATCACAAAGCATAGCATGTATATTTTCACCATCTTGTCGAGAAGTTCGTAGGACCTGTCAGCACTGGACAGCCCTACGCTGTAGGATATCGCGCCTTGCAGCACGAACAGGCCGACAAGAAGGATATGCCAGTCAATATATGGCTTGTTCTTGGTCTGATCTATAAAAAGTGCCATAAAGGTGGCAACAACCACCAGCTTGTTCAGCGGCAGTGTGGTGGCTATCCCGAACATGTACTGCTGCGGAACACACAAAGCGATCCACGCCCATAGCAACGTCCCGGTATGCAGACAACGCGCCGCGTTGGCCAACATGAACAGGAATACCACCATGAAAGCGAGGTCGCGCATGGCCGCTACTGCCGGGGCGCCGCTTCCGGCCCCAGGGCTCTTTGACCCGGGGGTGATCCGGCAGTCGCCGTGGGCAGCCGCATCTTGCCGGGTCTGTCACGGTATCTGAACAGACCCGTCACCGGTGTGCCAGGCCTGCGCCCGGCCGCCAGACGACTCCAGTGCAACACCAGGGCGGTGAGCACCACGCTGAACATGTAAGGGAAGATTTCCATGGCAAACCCGCAATGCCCTCCAGGTCACGCCTGTTTACAGGATATAGGGTGGTCGCGTGAAGCAAGGTCAGGTCCGGCGCGCACCTTTGCGGGACGGTCGGGCCCCGTCACGGAAGCGTCAGCGTGTCGGCTGAATCAGACCACCAGACGAATCGCCATAGGTGATTGTCGTGGTGGGCGTCACTCTTTGCAAGGCGGCGCTTATCTGCCGGGCTGACGGCATTGCTTTGGAAAGCCTGTAGAGGCGCATCTCGCCATCGGCGGTCCGGTGGGATTCCACCAGATCCCAGCCAGCCGGGCTGCTCGCGGCGATGGCAAGCACCTGGCGATTGTGTTCCATCGTCGCTCCGCCTGGCGAGTCATCCACCACCACCCAGCCGATCCCGGCGTCGGCGAGCCATCTTTCGACGCTCGCTGTATCGGCAAAGCGCGGCGCGTACTGCTCACCCATGAAGGTCGAGCTCGAAAGAACTTGCGTGCCGCGGAGCACAAAATGCCGGCGATTCCGGTCCGCCTCGGCGAACGTGGCAATGAGCGCCCCCTCGGCGCGTCCCGACCCCGCGACGAGGACGAGCGGATTGAAGCTCTCCGCATGAAGGATCTGGCTTGCCACCAGGTCGGTTCTAAAGGGAGTCACATGGGGCACGCGCACCAGTGTTGCGGCATCGACCAACAGCAGCGCAGCGACGACCATGCCGGATTGGCCGCGCAGACGCCCGGCCAGCGGGCGCAGCAGGCGCGCCAAACCCACCGCCGCCACGACCATCGTCGCGGGCAGGACACAAATTACATAGCGCGGCACGATGTCCGCCGGCACGACGGCATAAAACAGCATGGTCACCATCACCAGGGCGACCAGTGCCGCCAGCGGATGGTCGGCGGAACCGTGGCGAGGACGCAAGGCGCCGATCACTCCAGCCACGAAGCCGATCACGCCGATCGCGCCGATAGCAGCGACAAAAAACTTCGCGAAAGCAGGCAGAGCCTCTGCCGTGTAATCCCAACCCCAGCCGTGGTTGAAACCAGTCGCGGCCATCCGGTAGGTGAACCAGTACCACGGAAGTGTTGTCGCCCCGATGGCCGCCGCGGCCAGCCAGGCACGTCGGTCCAGCAACGGGCGTGCATCGCGGACCAGTGCCGCATGCAGCAGCGGCAGCAGCGCCAACGCGAGGCCGCTTCCCTTCGTCATGATCGCGCCGATAGCGCAAACGGCGAAGACCGCGGCCCGCCCGGCACCCGGCCGGGCCGCGAATGCCGCCCACGACAGTGCCGCGGAGAGTAGCCACAGCGCCAGGAAAGTGTCGACCATCACTTCGCCGAGCTGCACCATCAACCCCGGCGAGGCGAGCACCGCGATGCCTGCGGCCAAACCAGCCAACCAATCCACGCGGCGCCGCACAAGACTTGCTATCCAGCCAAGCGCCAATGCCGATATTGCTGCCTGCGTTGCTATCGCCACCACGCCGGAACGTCCGAACAAACCAAAAATACAAGCTTGCACTATATAGAACATCGGAGGCCAATGTCCGATCGAAACCCGTGGGAAGTGTATATAATATTCCCGAGCATAGTCCAATGGGCTGGACGGAATTCCATCCGCTATATAATCGAATACCAACAGGGAGTTGACAAAATGGGCCGCTTCGTCGTTACCTAATCCCCTATCCGTAAAATACGCGCCCGTTTTTTCCTGAATTAAAACACACAAAGCAACGAAAATCAGAAAGAAACCAAGAAAAAACCAGCGCCCGCGCGTTTCAAATATCGGGAGCAACGTCACTGATCTATCCTCGGATAGCCGATGGTTTCGTTCGTCCAAAGCGGACGATAGTCCATGCGTCAGCGTTCTGACAACGACCTTGCTACCCTCGCAGCCAGTTCCGCACGGGCCGCCCCAGCCGGTGGCGGGCCAGCGCCAGCAGGCCGGCCGGCCGCCGTGGGTTGGCCAGCACGACGCCGACGCGCTGTCGGCGGTCACTGGTCCAGAGCGATTTGTAGGCATCGTCGCCGCGGCCGAAATCCAGCTCCGTGATGCGGTCCCGGTCCAGCAAATCGCGGATCATCGCGGCGGTCAGCACGGTCCCAGGCGAACGCGCCCGCGTCGTCTCGTCATGGGCCAGTTTGAGCACCGTGGCGGTACCGCCGGCGAGCACCCAGTACTGCGCCGCGACCGGCCGGCCGTCCAACCGCAGCAGCCCCAACCGCAGGGCGCCCTCGGCGGCGGCCGCGCGCATCAGCGCCGCGCTGAAGCGGGGGAACGGTTCCGTCTTCTTCCAGCTACGCGCATAGACTTCCTCATAGGCGGCGATACCCGCCTCCAGCCCGGTCCCGGAGATCGTCTCCAGCACGATCCGGGGGTCGCGTTCGGCCTGGCCGAGGCGGCGGCGGATGGTTTCGCGCAGCGCACCCGGCCGGGCGGCGAGATACCCGGCCCAGGACCGCCCGGCCACGTCTTCATGCCAATTGCCGAAATGGTCGAAGGGCAGGACGGCCAGACCGGCGGCCCGCACCCCCTCGAGCAGCGGCGGCAGGCCAGGCCAGTCGCCGTCAAGCGCATCGAGCCGCACCTGCCCCCAGCCACGGCAGAAATGGCCGAACGCCTGGCCGGCGGCGCGCAGTTCCGCCGGGCCTGCCAGTGCTGCCGCGAGCGGTTGATAGAGACAGGAATAGAGCGTGCTCAGCCCCTCCAGGCGCGCACCGCCGGCCAGAGTGCGCAGCGCGAACAGGACGCCAGGCCCGTTCCCTGTCCGGCACAACAGGAACAACGGCCGCGCGCCCGCCGGCATGGCCGCAGTCAACACGGCCCGAAACCAGGTACGGCCGAGGTGAAAACTGAGCCGCGCGCCGGCGGCGAACAACTCGACGCAGTCTGACGGCAGCGCCTCAATGTCGTCGAAAACTTCCACCGCCGCCGTCACAACAGGGCCCGCAGCTCGTACCAGGCACAGCCGATCCACTCATGCATGGCGTAGTAGCTGTCCTCCCAGGCGCTCACCGTCGGGACAAACTCGCCGCGCCGGAAATGCAGAATCCGGCTGAACGGCACCGGGGCCGGGGTGGCGATGATGCCGAAATGGCGGAAGGCGATCAGCGCCCGGCGCATGTGCCAGGCATGGGTGACCAGGAACACCGAGTGGATCCCCTCGGCCCGCAGGATCGCCGCGCTGTTGGCAGCGTTCTCCCAGGTGTTGCGGGAAGTGTTTTCCTGCCAGCGCACCGGAGTGTCGAAATCCGCCCCGAGACTCTGTGTCAGCAGCGCCGCCAGCGACATTTTGCTGTGTTCGACCAGACCGCCGCTCACCAGGACCGGCAACCCGGTGGCGCGTTGCAAGGCGGCTCCGGTGCGTATGCGCTCGAGGGAGAGGAAACCGACACCGAGCGCCTCCGGAGTGTCGCTGGTGTGACTCGCGTCGGCGCTTAGGATGACGATGGCGGCGGGTAGCGGGGCGCCGGCCGGCGGCGGGGTGACCTCCTCGAGGCCCAGGAACAGCAGTTGATTGGCCATCGGCACCGCCAGCACCAGCAGCCCGATCAGCCCCAGGCCGCACAGGAACCGTCCCGCCCGGTACCGCTGCAGCGCAAATCCCAGCAGCGCCAGCAGCAGCAGGTTGATGGGTGGCACCAGCAGGAAGGTGGCAACGCGGTCCAGCATCATGGCGTGTTCGGGTACCCTCCGGGTCCGCGGGTGGCCTGGGCCCAGGTGACGATTCTGGCGGCGTTTCCCGGCCAGGTGAAGTCACGCCGTTCCAGCTCGGCCCGCGCCGCCGCGCCCAATCGGCGCCGCAGCGCCGCATCGTCGAGCAGCCGCGCGATCGCTTCCCACATCGACTCCGCACGCGTTGGGTCGAACAGCAGCGCCGTGCGCTCGTGCTCCAGCACCTCGCGGATATTGGGCTGGTCCGGCGCCACGATGGCACGCCCCGCCGCCATGTAGTCGAAAATCTTCAGCGGCGAGGCGTACTCCACCACGCGCGGCTGCAGCGCGATGTCGAACCCGGCGACCGCCTGCGGCACCAGCTCGTGTGCCACCAGACCGGTGAAGCGCACCCGATCCGCCACCCCGAGCGAGGCCGCCAGCGCCTCCAGCCCGGGCCGCGCCGGGCCTTCGCCGACCACCATCAGGCGGGCCTGCGGCCCGGCCCGCGCCAGCCCGCGGATGACGGCGTCGAGCCCGTGCCAGTCGCGCACGAAGCCGACGAAGCCCAGCACCGGCGGGCGCCCGGCCGTCTGCGGTTCCGGCGGCGGGGGAAAGCGTTCCAGCCACACGCCGTTGGGCACCACGCGGACCCGCTCCGGGGCGCATCCCGCCGCCAGGATGCGCTGGCGCAGCACCTCGGTCACCGCCAGCACGCAATCGGCACGACGCCAGGTATGGCGTTCGGTGGCGCCAGCCAGGGCGCGCAGCCGCAATCCGCCATGGCTGGCGCGCTCCTCGGCGAGGGGAGAATTCACCTCGAGGAAATAGGGCAGCCCGGTGCGCCGCGCGAGCCAGGCACCGGCCAGGTAGTAAAGGTTGGCGCGCTCGTAGATCAGGTCTGGCCGGAACGCCCGGCAGGCCCGGCGCAGGCGGCAATAGGCCGGCAGGTTATAGGCCAGTTCGGCCAACTCGCCCGCTACCCCGGGCAGCAGCCGGCGCAGCAGCGCGACCGTGCGGCTCTCGCCGCCGAAGCCCATCGCCGCGTAGAAGCCCGGCCCCACCACCTCCACCGCGTGGCCCTGCTGGCGGAACGCCGCGACCAGCTCTTCCAGATGGACGCTCATGCCGTCGCGCGACTGGATGCGGTGGCTGTAGAGAATGCGCATCAGTGCGCCGCCGCGCGCGCCAGCGCGACGATACGTTCGTTCAGGCCGTCCTGGGCTTCCAGCAGGGCACGGATCGCCGCGCCCTGCCACTGTTGCTGGCGCGGGTTCAGCGGGGAGCCGTCGCCGTCGACTCTTACCGTCACCACAACCGGGGCGAAGTCGCCACCGAAGAGGCTGTTGCGGGCCTGGCGCAGCCGACCGGCCAGCCCGCCCAGGGCGGGATTGCCGTCGATCCACAGGGCGCTGGCGGCCACGTGGTCCGGCTTCTGTGTTTCCACCAGTTGCCATGGCACATGCGCGACGGTGAGCGGACCGAAGACGACATCCTCCACCAGATCCTCCCCGTCGGCACTGCGCCGCATGGCGATCGGCAAGGCGGGGTTGGCGCGCGCCGGAAACACGTCGATCGTTGCGGTCAACGAGAAGTCGCCGCAGGTGAAGTGCTGCACGCCGGAGAGCAGTCCGTTGCGTTGCCTGGACCAGGTCGAGGTCTGCGCGCCGGAAGTGCTGCAATCCGGCCCGGAGACAAAGGCGGGCAGCGTGACGATGGGCACGCCGGCGCTGCCGCGGTCGATCGCGAAGGCCACCGCGGGGCCGATCACCACCCCCGCCATCAGCAGAACGCCAGCCAGCCAGAGCGCGGATGCGGCGGGGGGCGGCGCGCCCCCGGGTCGAAGAGCCCGGGGGTCCGGCTTCGCCGCCGGCGGTTGCCCCCGGTCCTCGCGGAACGGCAGCCCGGCCAGGATGAGCAGAAGAATGACCGTCGAGAAGAACACCCAGCCATAGATGACGTGGTCGGCCGCGACCGCCTTGGAGCTGCCCAGGATGTGGCCCAGCACGATGATGCCGAGCGCGCGGAACCCGTTGGCGATGATCGGAATGACGCAGGAGGCCAGCATGAACACCGCGCGGCGCCACGGGCTGCGATAGATCAGGCAGGCATAGAGCGCGCCGAAGGCGATCGCGGCGATCAGGAAGCGCAGCCCGGCGCAGGCCTCGGCGATGTAGAACACGCCCTCCGGGATCTCGA
>Ga0181529_10004484_pt1 | contig 15080 bp, 17 predicted proteins | sample PEATcosm2014_Bin_36_FD_119763 | JGI IMG/M metagenome (GOLD analysis project Ga0181529, IMG submission 119763) | Peatland microbial communities from MTU Mesocosm Facility, Houghton, MI, USA - PEATcosm2014_Bin10_30_metaG | ecosystem: Environmental > Terrestrial > Soil > Wetlands > Peat | place...
TCCCCTTCTGCACGCTGAAGCTGACGTCTTTCAGGACGGAGACGTTCTTGTACGACTTGCGGAGCGACCTGGCTTCGATGGCTGCTTCCATGGTCAGCCTCCGGGTTGGGGAGTGGTCAGGCGGGGGCTGCGCTGGCCGCTATCTACGCGCAGTAGACCCGCACGACGTCGCCGTCTTTGCCGTCGACGTTGATCTCCATCTCGCGCAGGCTCTCGATGAGCTCGTCGATGTCTTCGGGCTTGAGATTGGTGAAATCGACCGACATGCCGTGCTCTGACAGCGACTTGTTTATCTGGTCCATGGCCAGGGGCGGGATGAGTGACGTGAGCTTGAGCCCCGAGCGCACGAGCGCGATGGGGACCTTCACGTGCACGTTGTCGCCGGTCGATCCGTTGACCTGCACGTAGAGGTACTTCGGCAGCGCCGCGACGAGCGGGCTGGGGTCGCCTGTGAACGCCGGCCCGGCCGGCCCCGCGGCGGCGCCGGCGCCCGTGTCGAGGGCGTCAAGCAGGCGCTCGGCTTCGTCGGCGGTGATCTTGCCCGCGGCAAGCAGGCTCAGGATCCGGCTGCGGTCTTCGGCCATCGTCAACATCCCTTCTTAGTAGACCGTCAGGTTGAAGGTCTCTTGCTCGCTGTTGATGCGGATGTCCATCCCGCGTGTCTCGCCGAACAGCGCGCACATGCGGGCCAGCAGGACGGTGTAGCGGCAGTAGCGCCGGCCGAGCAGAAGCAGCACGACGTCGACGATGATGGTGATCAGCAAGGCGACGACACCCAGCGCCAGAGCCAGCGGCCAGAGCAGAAACAGCGGCAGCCACAGGCGCACCGAGTGTCCGCCGGGCCGCGCGACCACCAGGTGGAGTATGGCCGGCGGGACGTTCACCGCCGCAGCCTCTCGGCGGCTTCGTCTGCCGTTATCTCACCGCTCTCGAGCAGGTCGAGAGTGTCGTCGCGTGCGGGCGCGGTGTCGACCTCGACCAGTTGGAGCTGGTCGATGATGCGGTTGAGGCGGTTCTTGACCGTCGGATAGCTGACGCCGAACGCCTTCTCCATGTCTTTGATGGAGCCGTGGCTGCGGACAAACTCACTCACGAAGACCTGGTCTTCGTAGCGCAGACGAGCCAGGGGCGGCAGCTCGAACTCGCCCCGGAGAACGATGCCGGCGTTGAGCCGCACCTCGGTGACGAGGAAGTTTCGGTCGCCGGTGAGGTCGGTGAGCTCGTGCCAGTCGTTTGTCATGTCGTACTCCACGTTCATTCAACTGATGCGCGAAAGATAGGAGAATTAATTAAGAAAGTCAATTACATACTTACGAAAATCAATCTGACGGTGCTCGCGAGCGATCGGCGCCCGAGGAATCACCTGGCGTGCGGCACCAACGTCTGGGGCACGCGACCGCTGCATGGTTGCCTGGTCGCCAGGGCCCCATGGAAACGCCGCACGCGCGTCTCTTGCCGTCGTGTGGGTAGGAACTTCGTAAGGCCGAAGACGGGTAGCTGGCGACAAGTCGGGCGCGGCGCACGCAGCCCAAGGAGGTAGCGACGATGGCGAAGATCGCGTTTCTCGGCCTGGGGATGATGGGCGGCCGGATGGCCGCTCGCCTGCTTGAGGCGGGCCACGAGGTGGCGGTCTGGAACCGCACGTCGGCGCGTGCCGCGTCCCTTGCCGAGCGCGGCGCGACCGTCGCTTCGTCGCCGGCCGAGGCGGCGGCTCGAGCCGAGCTTGCCATCACCATGCTGTCCACACCCGACGCACTCGAACAGGTGGTCTTTGGTGACGATGGCCTGGTCCAGGGCCTGCATCCAGGGCAGGTGTTGATCGACATGTCCACGGTCGGTCCTCACGCCGATCGCTCGGTCGCCGCTCGCCTGCCCCGGGGCGTGCCCTTGGTGGATGCGCCGGTGCGCGGCAGCATAGCGGAAGCCGCGGCCGGCCGCCTGCACGTCTTCGTCGGCGCAAGCGATGCGGACTTCGCGCGCGTGATGTTCGCCTTGGCGGTCTTCGGCGACGTGCGGCACACGGGGGGCCCGGGGTCGGGCCAGGCGATGAAGCTCGTGGTCAACCTGGCCTTGGGCGCATCGATGGTCGTGCTCGGCGAGGCGCTCGCGCTCGGTGCGTCGCTGGAGCTGCCGCAAGGGATGGTGCTTGACGTCTTGAGCGATTCACCGATCGGGCCCGTCGTTTCCGCCAAGCGCAGCAACATCGAATCGGGCCGCTACGAGCCGGCTTTCGCGCTGCGTCTTGCGGAGAAGGATCTCAAGCTCGTGACGGACGCGGCCGCGAGCGGCGGCTGCGACCTCAAAGTGGCGCGCGCGACCTTGAGGTGGCTTGAGGAGGCGTCTCGGCACGGCGCGGGCGACCTCGACTTCTCGGCGGTCGTAGCGACGATCGCCGGCGAGAGCACGAGCGCCTGAAGAGCGCACCACGCGCCGTGAGATGGCACATGTCGCACCCGCTTGCCGACGATGACTCTGGAGCGGATTCGCCGAGGCCGGTGATCGAGGGCGACGCCCAGCGACCGCATGCATCCGCGTGGTCTCCGTTCCGCCACAGGGTCTATCGCGATCTCTGGATCGCCCAGTTCGTCTCCAACGTCGGCACCTGGATGCAGACGGTCGGCGCGGTGTGGGTCATGCTCGAGCTCAAGGGCTCGCCCACCTTCGTCGCGTTGGTGGCGACGGCCAGCTCGCTGCCGACTGTGTTCCTCGGAGTCGCGGGCGGAGCGCTGGCCGATCTGCTCGATCGTCGTCGGCTGCTGCTCGTCACCCAGACCCTCATGCTGGCCGCCGCCGCCGCGCTGGCTGCGCTGGCTGCCTCCGGTGGTCTGACTCCTTCGTCGCTCCTGGCCCTGACCTTCGCGCTGGGAGTCGGTGCCGCCCTGAACGGCCCCGCCTGGCAGGCGATCCAGCCGGAGCTCGTGCCCCGGGACGAGTTCCCGCAAGCCGTGACGCTGGGCGGTGCCAGCATCAACCTGGGCCGCGCGCTGGGCCCCGCGCTCGGAGGACTCATTCTGGTGGTCGCCGAGCCGTGGCTCGTCTTTGCGCTGAATGCAGCGTCGTTCGGCGCCGTGGTGGTCGTCCTCTGGCGCTGGCGGCGCGCGCCCGGCGAGGCCGATGGACCTGCGGAGCGATTTGCCGGGGCGGTACGCGCCGGGATCCGCTACGCCTTGTTCTCGCACGCGCTGACGGGCGTCCTGGTGCGTGCCGGCTTGTTCTCTCTGGCGAGCGCCGGCCTCATGGCTCTCTTGCCGGTCTACTCAAAGAACGTGCTGGGCCTCGGCTCGGGTGGCCTTGGCCTGCTGCTGGGCGGGTTCGGCGGCGGCGCGCTGGTCGCCGCGGCGCTGCTGCCTCGAGCCCGCGCCCGCCTGAGTCAGGACGCCGTGGCGACGATCGGTGCGCTCTGCGTCGCCGTGGCCCTTCTGGCGCTGGCGCTCGTGCGCTCGGCGCCGCTGGCCCTGGCCATCATGGTGGTCGCCGGAGCCGCCTGGCTGCTTTGCCTGTCGACCTTCAACGTGGCCTCTCAGGAGGCGCTGCCCGGCTGGGTCCGGGCCCGCGGGCTTGCCATGTACCTCACCGCCTTCACAGGCGGTATCGCACTGGGGAGCGCCGCTTGGGGTTACCTGGCGGACTCACTGGGGACGCCGGCGGCCTTCGCCTGGGGGGCGCTCGCGGTGGCGCTGACGCCGTTGCTCGCGCTGCGCTTCCGGCTCGGTGTGATCGGCGATCTCGACCTCACGCCCGCGCCGATGTACGCGCCGGAGATGCGGCTCGCCGTTGACGATGCCGGCGGGCCCGTGTTCGTGACGGTCGCCTACGAGGTGGCACCGCGGGCGGTCGATGAGTTTCAGAGAGCCGTGCGGCGGGTGGGCCGGGCTCGTCGGCGTACCGGTGCGGTGCGCTGGTCGGTCTATCGTGACGCCGAGGCGCCGCAGCGCTTTGTGGAGATGTTCATCGTGCCGAGCTGGCAGGAGCACGTGCGTCAGCACGAGCGCCGCACGGTGACCGACGCCGCCCTGCAGGAGGCCCTGCGAGCCTTCCTTCGCGACGGCACGGAGCCGGAAGTGGCGCATTTCGTCGCGCCTCCTCGTCCCGTGCGTCGCGGCGAGGCGTGACCACGAGCCCGGCGGTGCGCTGAGCGCTTTCAGCCGTCCTGCACGATCCGCACGCTGGCGAGGAATCCGACAAAGAGCATCGTGAAGAGAAAGACGACGACGCCGGTCTCGCGGATGTCGCTCGTGCTCCACGTCCCCCCGGCGACAGAGATGAGCTTGTCTGACCTCTGCAGCAGATACCCGTAGACCTGGCTCATGCCGACCAGCACGTAGAGGATCGTGGCCTGAAACCAGTGGGTCCGCCCTGCAACGCTGCAGGGTGCGCCGTGTCGCCGGCTTCGGTAGAGAGCGAAGAGCTCGTAGAACACAAAGACGGTGAGGAACCAGCCGAGGAAGTTCGTGAGCGGCACACCGAAGAAGCCGCCACCACCTCGCCATATCCACAGCCTCTGAACGGTCGAGCTGTAAGGATCCATCCCGACATCCCACATGACCATGATGAACGCCGCGGCGATCGGCAAAGCGAATCGCGCAACGCCGCTACGCGGGTCGTCATCCGCCTTGCCCAGCAGCACGTTCGCCACCACCCACGACAAGTAGCCGCTGCCGAAGTAGGCCAGCGCGATCAGCACCGGGACCAGATAGAGGCGAGGCCCCGGCACCGCGACGTAGACATAGTGACCGAAAGGAAAGCCGGTCACGATGCTGGCGTTCTCCAGTGAGAAGCTGACGACGAGGCAGATCGCCAGGAAGACCAGGATGTCCCGGCTTCCGTAGCGCTGCCGTCCGTGCATGAGAGCGAAGACGAACGAGACGACGACGAAGGTCACGCCGAACGCAGCGTTCGTGTGCATCTTGTCGGCCAGACTGGCCGCGAAATAGACGCCGATCAGGACCCACAGCACCACCGCGCTCGACGCGTGTCGCCTTAGCGCGTCCGTGTGCCCGGCCGTGGGTCGAAGACGCTTCTCATGGTCTGCAGGACGCGGACGGCGCTCTCGACCGAGCTCTCGTCGATGGTCGTGGCGAGCGTGGCTTCGCCTGCGTGCATGCGCGCGTGCAGGTCGAGCACCATGGCGCGACCGGCGGGCGTGAGCAGCACCGGCCGCCGCCGCCGGTCTTGCTCGTCGTCTTCGCGCGAGACCAGGTCGAGTCGCTCAAGGCCGGCGACGAGACGCGTCACCGCGGCTGGGTCCACGGCCAGTTCGCGCGCCAGCGCGGAGGTGGTGGAGCGGCCGTCCTCCAAGGCAAGCTGCCGCAGTACCTCGAGCTGGGCGCCCGTCACGCCGAACTCGGCCGCCGCCTGCCGCAGGAAGGTCCGATAGGTGAGCAGCACCTCGCGCACCAGGTGCAGGTACGTTGTGCTGGGATCGTGTTCGAAGAGCCCCGCGTTGTGCTCGGAGATGGGAAGTCGAGCCATGGCAAAATACTTGTCTAAGTCAATGATAAAGTCAAGTATACGTGGGCATTCCTCTCGATGCGGCGACGCGTGTCGGTCCTGCGGCTGGGCCTGGCAGCCTCGTTCAAGCATCGCGCAGCCACAAGAGCAATCCGCCCACGATCAGCGCTCCCGCTGCCCAAGCGGCAAGCACGCCGAGGCCTGCCCAGGGGCCGATAGGCAGGCTGCGCAGATTGGTGGTGGCCTGGATGGCAAGCCCGGCCGTCATCGGCCCGATCTGCTGCAAGTGTCGCTGCCAGTGCGCGCCGGGGATCACCGCGGCCACGATCGGAAAGAGGTAGAGCAGGCCGAGAACGATGCCGATGCCAGCCGCCGAGCTGCGCACTGAGGCGGCCACGCCCAGGCTGAGCAGGGCGACCAGGGCGAGGTACAGGACCGAGCCGGCGGCGGCGCGCAGCGTCGGCCCAGAGGCAAAGGAGAGGAGGGCGTAGCCGTGCGCCGCCGTGAAGCCATGTCTGGGCAGGATGAGACGTCCGGCGAGCAGGCAGGCGCCCACGGCGAACGTGCCGGTCGCAAGTACCAGGCCACCGACGACGACGGCTTTGGCGGCCAGGACGGTCGATCGCCTGGGCATGGCCGCGAGGGTACTGCGCATCACACCAAAGCCGTACTCGCTGCCGATGGCGACCACTCCCAGGACGGCGACGACCGCCTGACCGAGGTAGATCCCGGTGAGACTGAGCTTGGTCAGGTCGACGCCCGCGCCGGTGTTCGCAGAGCTCTCCGCGGTCACTACGAAGGCACTCAAGGTCACAGTGACCACGATCGTGCCAAGCACAAGCCAGCTCGTGCCGACGACGGTGCGCAGCTTCGTCCACTCGGCGCGCACTGCCGGCCTCATGCGTCTCTCCGGCGCAAGGCCAGGGCCGCCAGGCCAAGGGCCAGCGCGGCATAGGCGCACAGCACGGCAAAGCCGGCCCAGGGTGCCAGCGGAAAGTAGCCCGTCGCCGGAGAGTAGACGTAGTCCACCTGCGGATAGGCCCTCAGGGTCTGCTGGATCGCCAAGCCGGCGGCTGGGGTGAGGCGCAACAGCCACTGCGACGCGGTCAAAGGCAGGGCGGCCGTGATCACAAGGACGTTGGGCAACACGATCGCCGCGATGACGGCGACGATCGCCACAGCGCTGCGCCGCAACAAGGTACCCACGGCAAGCGCGATGATCGCGGCAAGGGCGAGCAGCCCCGCAGTGCCGGCCACCACGCGGACAGAGCTGAAGACGCTCACCGGGTACAGGTAGTTGCCGTTCACGCGCAGGAGGTGTTCGCCGAGCGGCACGGCGATCGCGGTGGCGACCAGCCCGACGGCGAAGGTGGCCGCACCGAGCACGAGCGCCTTGGCCGCGAGCACCCGGCCACGCCGCGGAGTCGCCGCCAGGGTGGTGCGGATGAGGCCACGCCGATACTCGGCGGTCATGAAGAGCGCACCCACGACGATCACCACGATGAGCCCGACGAACATGCCGGCAAGGGTGTCCGCGGGAGTGGAGCCGACGTCCACTGCCGGGGCGATGTCGCCGGAGCCACTGACGGTGAACGTGCCGTCGGACTGGTGGTAGCCGCCCGAGGTCAAGGTCGGCGTCATGGTGCCGGCTCCCACGACGCCGCCGCTCCAGGATTGTTCGGGCCACTGCCCCCGCAGGTCGACGTGGTCGAAGACGGCGCTCGCCGAACTGCCCGATGGCGACGAGAAGGCCTGAGCCGACGGTCTGGTCTCCGGAGAGGTGACGAAGAGTCCGGCCTGTACCGTCTCGGAGAGTCCCGCCAGACGGGCGCTGCCGACCCGGGTCCACTGCGCGCCATCGGCCGACTCGTAGCCGGTGAGCAGATCGCCGGAGCGGCTCAGCCGCAGCCAGCGCGGCGCTGCGGCGGCGATCGTGCCCGGGCTGCCGGCGACGTCGTGGGTGTAGTCGTACTGCAGGCGCACGCCATGGCTGCCTGTGACCATGATCGCGGCGTAAGGCGATCCTTGCTTCGTGCCCTCCTTGACGATGAGCCCGGCCTTGGCCCAGGGAACGAGGCCGGGGCGCGTGGCCTGCTGTGCGTCCGCGCTCGTCGAGTGGCTGGTGGACGATTGCGCCAGCAGGCCGGTCAGTGAGCCCACCCGCACAGTGATACTGCCGTCGCCCGCCAGCGGCCGGTGGACGAAGGAGAAGGTGTCGGTCACGGCCTCACCGCCCGGTCCCTGCGGGACGAACGGATGGGCGACGACGACCGGAGAGCCGGGACTCGCCTGGAACGTGTTCTGTCGGTGGAACGTGGCGACTGCCGCCATGACGACGATCAACAGGCCCGCGACGACCAGGGCGATCACCCAGCCGCGCACCGTGCGCAGCTTGGTCCCTTCGGCGCGCAGCGTCTGGGCAAAGCCGGCACGGCCGTTCGGCAGGCCGGAGCGGTAAGGCGTGGTCGTGTCGCTCATCGCGGCGCCTCCCCGGCTGGCGCGGCGCGAAACTCGACCGCCGCGCTGGTGAGCTCCATGTAGGCTTCTTCCAAGGTGGCGCGCTGCTCCGAGACCTCGGAGAAGGCCACCCCGCGGCGGCCGAGCAGCTCCACCACGCGCTGCGAAGCAAGACCTGAGACGGTGAGCGCGTCGGGGCCGGTGGCGGCCACGGTCGCGCCCGCCTCGCGCAGTACCGTCGTCGCCCGCCCCGGCTCGGTCGTGCGCAGTCTGACCAGGCCGCGCGAGGCGGCGGCAAGCAGCTCGGCCAAGCTGGTGTCGGTCACCAGGCGGCCGCGGCCGATCACCACGAGGTGGTCGGCCATGTCCTGCAGCTCGCCCATCAGATGACTGGAGACAAAGACGGCTCGTCCTTGCCCGGCCAGCTCGCGCAGAAAGTCGCGCATCCAGACGATGCCCTCGGGGTCGAGGCCGTTGAAGGGCTCGTCGAGCAGCAGGATCGGCGGGTCGCCGAGCATCGCCGCCGCCAGGCCGAGACGCTGGCGCATGCCCAGCGAGTAGCCGCCGGCCTTGCGCCGGGCGATGCCTTGCAGGCCGGCCTGCTCGACCACCTCGTCGACGCGGCGCGCCGACAGGCCCTGGGAGTGGGCCAGCCAGAGCAGGTGGTTGCGGCCGGACCTGCTCGGGTGCAGGGCGCCGGCGTCGAGCAACGAGCCGACGTGGCTCAGAGGTCGGCGCAGACTGCGGTAGGGCCGTCCGCCGACCAGGGCGCTGCCCTGCTCGATTGAGCCCAGACCGAGGATCACGCGCATCGTGGTCGACTTGCCGGCGCCGTTGGGGCCGACGAACCCGGTGACCTGCCCCGGCCGGACCGTGAACGACAGGCCGTCCAGGGCCACGGTCTGGCCGAAACGCTTGTGGAGGTTGGTGACTTCGATGGTCGCTTCGCCGCTCATGGCATCGTCCTTGCTCGATGGCTTTCGAGAGCGGTTCTACGACATGGCCGGTGTCAGCACGGTGTCGGACGTCGACACCGTGCTGACACCTGAGACCGAGTATCTTGGGACCCGGGATCACGGAGTCGCGCCTTCGGAACAAGGCGTGGACAGCTGCAAGGGAGACCGCGAGGAGATCATGAGAGTGCTGGTCGTCGAAGACTTCGAGGTCCTGGCCAGGACCATCGCCAAGGGACTGCGGCGCGAGGGCATGGCGGTCGACGTCGCCCTGGACGGAGTCGCCGCGCTCGACCACCTGGCCGCGACCCGCTACGACGTGGTGCTGCTCGATCGCGACCTGCCCGGAGTGTCCGGAGACGAGGTCTGCCGCAGGCTTGTGGCCGAGCACTGCGAGACGCGGATCCTGATGCTGACCGCGGCCGGCGCCGTCGAAGAGCGCGTCGACGGCCTCGGCCTGGGGGCCGACGACTACCTGCCCAAGCCTTTCGACTTTGCCGAGCTCGTGGCGCGCGTCCGCGCCCTCGGTCGGCGCGCCACGCCGCCACTGCCGCCCACGCTGGCAAGGGTCGATCTGACCCTCGACCCCGCCCGTCGCACGGCGTCGCGCGCCGGACGGCGCCTCGACCTCAGCCCCAGGGAGTTCGCCGTCCTCGAGTGTCTGCTCGCTGCCCAAGGGACGGTGGTCTCCGCCGAAGAGTTGCTCGAACGCGTCTGGGACGAAGAGGCCGACCCCTTCACGACCGCGGTCAAGACGACGATCCGCCGCCTGCGGGTCAAGCTCGGTGAGCCGCCCGTCATCAAGACCGTCCGCGAGGGCGGCTATCGCATTGGAGGTGCGTGATGGACCTGCGCGAGAGAGGGGCCTTGCTGTCTCATCTGCCGCGGCGCACGCTGCGCGCGCAGATCACGCTGCTCTGCGGCGGCGTCTTCGTCGTTCTGGTCGCCGCCGTGCTGGGCGCCACGGGCCTGCTCTGGGGAACGGCGGCCCACGCCGCTCCCGGCACCCCGGCGAGCGCGATCGCCGACACGCAACAGGTCATCGACCTCGTCGACCTCCACCGGCTGGTCTTCGGCCTTACGATCGTTTGCGGGGTCGCGGTCGTGCTGGCCGTCGCTCTGGGCTGGCTGATCGCCGGTCGTGTTCTCAGACCTCTGCGCCGGATCACCTCAACGGCCAGACAGATCTCGGCGACCAACCTGCATCAGCGCCTTGACCTCAAAGGTCCCGATGACGAGCTCAAACAGCTCGGAGAGACCCTCGACGACCTGTTCGCGCGACTCGAGTCATCGTTCGAGGCGCAGCGCCGGTTCGCGGCCAATGCGTCTCATGAACTGCGCACTCCGCTCACCGCCGAGCGGAGCTTGCTGCAGGTGGCTCTCGCCGACTCCGATGCAAGCGTCGAGTCGTGGCGCGCAACGGGCGAAGAGCTTCTGAGCCTGGGCGAGCTGCAGGAGCGTCTGATCACGTCGCTGTTCACCCTGTCGCGAAGCGAACGAGGGATCGCACGCCGGGAGTCCTTCGATCTTGCCGCGGTCGCGGAGCAGGCGGTCCTGGCACGCCGTCAGGAAGCCGAGCGCCAGGGCATCAGTCTCGACGCGGACATCGTAGAAGCTCCCATTGCGGGCGATCGCGATCTCGTCAAAAGTCTGGTGGCCAACCTCTTGGACAACGCTCTGCGTCACAACCTCGAGGGCGGTCGCGTCGACGTCGCGACCGGTGTGCAGGCAGGCCGCGCCGTCCTCACGATCGTCAACACGGGACCGCTGGTGCCGCCTGAAGATGTCGAGCGTCTCTTCGAGCCCTTTCGCAAAGCAGGCGCCGATCGCACGCGAAGCAACGACGGGCACGGGCTCGGTCTGGCGATAGTGCACGCCGTCGCCGATGTCCACGGCGCGACCGTCATCGCCGAGCCGCAGCCCAGCGGCGGTCTGAGGGTCGAGGTCGTGTTTCCTGACTCGATCGCCATGGCGGGCGGGCTGGCCCTCGTGGGCAGCAGCGGCAAGACTGCCTGAGGTGTGTCACAGCCTGCCCGGGGCAGGCCCAGACCGGCTGTTTGGTCAGCGTCTGGCGCGGGCCTCGGCGACGATCGCGCGGGTCCCTTGCGTGGATGGGTCGCCGTGGCCGAAGTACACGATGCGAGCGTCCAGTTCCTCGATCCGGGACAGCGATTCGTATGCCTGGTCGGTGGAGGTGTTGGCGGCTTGGGGGGCGACGTGCGCGCCGGGCTCTCCGGTGACGACGTCGATGTTGTTGACGGCGTCTCCGACGAACAGGGCTTCCTCGAACGGCGCGTAGAAGACGCAGTGGCCCTCGGTGTGCCCGGGAGTGTGGATCACTCGCAGTCGTCCCGGCACGTCGAGCTCGTCGCCGTCGTCGAAGGCGATGACCTTCGGGACTTTGGACTGCTTGGCTCCGCCGTTGGCGATCGTGTGGCGCAGCGCTCGGCGGCTGTGGGCGTGCCTGAGCATGCCGAGCATGGCCAGCGGCGATCCCTCGGCGTGCTTAGTCTTGCCCTGCCGGGTGCGCTCGCTGTCTGCTCGGTGGACGTAGACCGGGATCCCGTGGCTTGCTTGCAGTTCGCCGGCGAATCCGACGTGGTCGGGGTCGGCGTGAGTCAGGACGATCGCTTTGACGTCGTCGATCGAGCGGCCCATCTCGGCCAGGGCCGGCTTCAGGGTGTTGCGGTATCCGCTCAGGCCGGCGTCGATGAGGGTGACCTCGCCATCTTGCTCGAGCACGAAGAAGTGCCCGAACTCCGTTCCCAGCATGCGGATCATCGGTGGGGCCTCCTGGGCGAGCCGGGACGGCTCGCGGCTGTCGATCTCATAGCGGTCTCCTGTTGGTCTGCAGTCGGGTGAGGATCTGGTCGAGCCGGGCGAGGTCGTCGGAGTCCAGGTCGACCAGTGCCGCCGGTGGCTCGGTGAGGATCGCCTGGCCGCGTCGGGCTGCGTCGCGTCCGGCGTCGGTGAGGTGCACGAGCTTGCGACGGTTGTCGTCGGGGTGGGGGGTGCGATGGACCAGGCCTCGCGCTTCGAGCATGTCGACGCCGACGGTCGCGGCCGGCGGGTCGACCGCGGCGGCGCGTGCGATCTCCCGCAGGGTCATCGGACCATCGGCGAGCTTGACCAGCAGCTCGACCTTCGCGGGCCCGAGATCGAGGGCGGCGTGAAGGGCACGCCGACGGTCCTGTCCGGCGACGAACTCATGCAGGGCGCTCCACACCCGGGATGCGGTGTCTGCCATAACCATTATTGTAGCACAACAATTAAGCTGCGAGCGGGGCCGGCACTTGCCCCAGGCGGCCCAAGCGGCGGCAGAAGCACGGCCTCGACCTGATCGAACGTGCGACACTTCGTTTGGTCGCACGCCACGACGGATAGGGTGCCACCGCTGCGCGATCGCGGAGTCGGAGTCCGAAACCAGGGGGAGACGCAGATGGACTGGAACATCATCGAGGGCAAGTGGAAAGAGCTCAAAGGCCAGGCGCGGGAAGAGTGGGGCAAGCTGAGCGATGACGAGCTTGAGGAAGTCGGGGGCAAGAAGGATCGCCTCGTAGGCAAGCTGCAGCAGAAGTACGGCTACGCCGCCGACGAGGCCGATCGGCGTGCGGACGAGTGGGCGAAGCATCAGGACGCCAAGCAGCACGATGAGGCCACCAAGATCTGAGCTCGGCGGAGGTGACAAGTGCCGTCTCGCACGATCAGCGATCATCTGCAGGCCTTTGCCCGCGACACTCTCACCTGGGCGCAGGCAGCGACCCGCTCGCCGTCGTTAGGCCACGGGTAGCGTGACCCAGCCCAGATCCTGGGTCACCTGATGGCGATCAAGCCTCCCAAAGAGGCCGGGTCGGGGTCGGCCGACGCCGGTGCCGCGCACTCATCGGCGCGACCATCGGAATTCGATCTCACGAAGGCGAGCACGGGACCGGTCTGGCGCCAGTACCTGCGAGCCATGGGACCGGGGCTGGTTACCGGGGCATCCGACGACGACCCCTCCGGGATCGCCACCTACTCCCAGGCCGGGGCCCGATTCGGCCTGGCGTTCTTGTGGACCGCGCTGCTGACGTTGCCCTTGATGGCTGCTGTCCAGGAGATCTGTGACCGCACGGCCCTGGCGACCGGCACAGGTCTCGGCGAGCTGGCCATCAAGCGCTTCCACCGGGCCGGTAGAGCGATCGTCGCCGTGCTGCTTGTCGCCCTCATCGTGGCCAACGCCCTCAACATCGCCGCCGACCTGGTTGCCATCGGCTCTGGCATGCAACTGCTCGGCGCCGGACCGATCTGGCTTTGGGCGCTTCTGGCGGGCGCCCTCATCACGACGCTGCTGGTGTTCGGCTCCTTTGCCCGCATCTCGCTCGTCTTCAAGCTGCTCTGCGCCGCGCTTCTGGCCTATCTCGTGGTCGTCGTCATCGTCACCCATCAGTGGCTTCCCGTCCTCAGCCACACAGTCGTTCCGCACATCGAGCTGAACAAGACGTATCTCGCGCTCCTGGTCGCCGTGCTCGCCACGACCATCTCGCCGTACCTCTTCTTCTGGCAGAGCGCCCACAGGCTCGAAGAGATGCGCGACGAACCGGAAGGCGGAGCGCAGGCACTACCCCTCAAACGGCAGAGTCCCGCAAAAGCACGTCGCAAGCAGGCCACGAGCCGCCTCGACGTCTTCGTTGGCATGACGTTTTCGAACCTCGTCATGTTCGCCGTCATCGCAGCGACCGCCCAGACGCTCCACGCCCATCACGAGATCGACATCCAAAGCGCAGCTCAGGCAGCCAAGGCGCTCAAACCCTTTGCCGGACGCTTCGCCAGTGCGATCTTCGCCCTCGGCTTCATCGGCAGCGGGCTGTTGGCCGTCCCGGTGCTCGCTGGCTCCGGCTCGGTCGGCATGGTCGGGCTGCTCGGCAAGCAGTGGGGGTTCTCGCGTTCTGTCCGCAAAGCCCCCGTCTTCTACGGGCTTGTCGCCGTGGGGACCCTTGGGGGTACGGCGCTGAGCCTGCTGCAGGTCAACCCGATCAAGCTGCTCGTGTTAGTGGCGGTCATCAACGGTGTCGCGGCCGCGCCCTTCCTCGTGGTGGTCATGTGGGTATCGAGCAGCCAGCGCCTCATGGGCAAGTACGTAAATGGCAAGGCGGCCAAGATCCTCGGGTGGCTCACGGTCGCGATAATGGCCGGCGCAGCGATCGCAATGTTCGCTACCGGTGGCATCAGCCTCTGACCGGCGCACGGTCCGCCCTTGCCTCAGCGACGGCGACCGTCGACGAGGACTTCAAGGTCGTCGGCGCCGACCAGTCAGGCCGTCGATCGACTGCGTCGTCGCCGCTCAGACACGCGTGACTTCGTCGCGCGTCTGGTCGGCGGCGGCCACGGTGCAGTTCACCGCTGTGCCGGCAGCCTGCTGAAGCAGCATGTAGAGCGTCTCGCGCTGGCCGTCGTCGAGCGCCCCGAGCACTTCGTCTTCGACCGCCGACAGCGCGCACTCGGCCTTGGTGAGTTGCTCCGCGCCGGCGTCGGTGAGTTCGACCAGGTGGCGCCGCCGGTCCTCGGGCGAGCGCCGCCGTTCGATGAGCTGCTTGGCTTCCAGCTCGTTGAGCAGCCCGACGATGTTCGTCCCGTCCATCTCCAGGATGGCGGTAAGCGCCTGCTGGGTGCTGCCGCCGCGCTCCCGCAGCACCGTGAGCGCCACCAGGTGGCGCGGCCGCAGGCCCATCGGCGCCAGCACCGCCTCGATGCGCAGGCGCATCTTGCGCGCCAGGTGATGGAGCAACGCGCCCGGGTGGTGTGTCGGATGGTCGGCCACAGACATACGCTGACTATACCCGTTTGCACCAGCTATCAATGTGGTAGAAACGATTGGTTCTTTGCAAATCATTTATGAAAGGGTAGCCACGTGGCGAACCTGCTGCACATCGACTCAAGCATCCGGGGAGACGCCTCGGTCAGCCGCAAGCTCAGCGCCCGCGCAGCAGACGTCTGGCGCGCTGCTCATCCTGATGGCACCGTCACCTACCGCGATCTCGGCCGCGACCCCCTGCCGCACCTTGACGCGGACGGTGGGCTGGCCCGGATACTGCCGCGCGACCAGCACACAGCGGCCCAAGCCGAGTCCTGGGCACTGACCGAAGAGCTGGTCAACGAGGTCAAGCAAGCGGACGCGATCGTGCTGGGCCTTCCGCTCTACAACTTCGGGGCACCCAGCAGCGTCAAGGCCTGGGTCGACCA
>Ga0181529_10004485_pt1 | contig 15080 bp, 10 predicted proteins | sample PEATcosm2014_Bin_36_FD_119763 | JGI IMG/M metagenome (GOLD analysis project Ga0181529, IMG submission 119763) | Peatland microbial communities from MTU Mesocosm Facility, Houghton, MI, USA - PEATcosm2014_Bin10_30_metaG | ecosystem: Environmental > Terrestrial > Soil > Wetlands > Peat | place...
AAAAGCGCGCCCAGTTGGTGCCAAACTCAAACTCCATGGGAATGCCGGTGACCACGCCGAAGACGAAGTTGATGGCAAAGATGCGCCCCCAAAAGCGTGCCGCCCGGTCCCATTGCTCGCTGCCGGTTCTGAGCGCCGCCGTCTTGAGCGCCACAATCAATACCGCGAGTCCCATGGTGAGTTGAGGAAAGAGATAGTGGAAGGTGATGGTGAAGGCAAAGTGCAGTCGATGAATCAATTCAGCGGTCATGGGAGACGCTCCAGTGTCAGGACGGGCGCGGGGAATGCGGAGAGATTCCTCTCCGCATGGAAGTTCCTGTCACAAGAGTAAACGAATAAGACGGCCAGCGCCCCAATCGTACCTAACTTCGAATGAACCGTCCGAAGCAAAACTCCTGCCATCAAGGAACATTTCTTCTGCCAATTCCGTATGATTTATTTCGAATCCATTTCCGGCGTTTGAGGAAGCTCTGTAACTTTGTCGCTTGCGGAATTTCTGCGCGGGGAAATGCCCCTACATCTCTTTCCACAGTTGGTAGCATCAATGCGATGATCATTTCACGGAGGTTGAACCGGCAATGGAACTTTGTATCGAGGGCCTGACCAAGGTATATAACGGTGGCGTTCGCGCGCTGGACAACGTGAGTCTGACCATTCCGCATGGAATGTTTGGATTGCTGGGGCCAAACGGGGCCGGAAAATCAACGCTGATGCGGACCATTGCGACGCTGCAAGAGCCTGACGCCGGTTCCATCCACTTGGGCGATCTTGACGTGCTCAAGGCAAAAACGGAGGTGCGCAAGATTCTGGGCTATCTGCCGCAGGATTTCGGCGTCTATCCCCGTGTCAATGCCGAAGAGATGCTGGATTATATCGCTCTTCTCAAGGGAATCGACAACCGCAAACAGCGCAAGGAAATTGTGCATGGGTTGCTTCATCGGGTCAATTTGTGGGAACATCGGCGCAAAAACTTGACTGGATTTTCGGGAGGAATGCGTCAGCGCTTCGGCGTTGCGCAGGCGCTGATCGGCAATCCTCAACTGCTGATCGTGGATGAGCCGACAGCGGGCCTTGACCCCGGCGAGCGCAATCGCTTCTACAATCTGCTGGCCGAAATCGGGCAGAACGTTATCGTCATCCTTTCCACGCACATCGTCCAGGATGTGATGGAATTGTGCGCCAATATGGCCATCATTCATCAAGGAAAGCTGCTTTTTTCCGGCGTTCCAGACACGGCGGTGCGAGGCCTTGAGGGCAAGATTTGGCGCAAGACAATTGAGCGCGACGAGGTAAAGGAGTACAGCAGCCGCCTGCACGTCATCTCCAACAAACTTGCCGCCGGGCGAACGCAGATCCATGTGTACTGCGAGGAGATGCCGGAGGCGGGTTTTTCGCCTGTCGCTGCCGACCTTGAAGATGTCTTCTTCACCAGCATTGCCGGACTCAACTAGGAGTGATATGCGTTCTTTCTTCTTCTTCGAAATTCGCTACTGGCTGCGCTCGACCATGCTATGGGTCTTTACGGGTATTATTTCCCTGCTGGTGATGCTGGCCATCAGCAGTGACAATGTCCAGATTGGCCTACCACTTGGCAACAGTTATCGCAATGCCCCGTTTGTCGTTGAGCAGTATTACTCCATCATGTGGATCATCACCTTGCTGATGGTTACGGCCTTTGTGAACTCGGCCGCCACGCGCGAGTTTGCCTGCAATATGCACCAGATTCTTTTCACCAAGCCCATCCGCAAACTGGATTTTCTGTTGGGCAGATTTCTCGGCGCGGTGGTCATCTCCACCATTCCCATGCTGGGCATTTCGATCGGCGCAATGCTGGCGCGCTTCATGCCATGGGCGGATGCGGAGCGCTTCGGACCCATTGTGTGGGCGGCGCATTGGCAGGGCATTCTGGTCTTCGCGCTACCCAACACCTTCTTTATCGCGGCCGTCATCTTTACCATTGCAGTGCTCACGCGCAGTACCATGCTTTCGTTTCTGGGAGGCTTGTTGCTGATGGTGGCAAGTGGCGTGGCGGGCGTCTTTAGAAGAGATTTACCGAATGAGAAGCTCGCGGCCATGCTTGATCCCTTCGGCAGCGATGGCTTCCAATTGCTCACCAAGTATTGGACGGTTGCCGAGCGCAACAGCCAAGCCCTTGGCCTCTCCGGGCTGCTGATGTGGAACAGGCTGTTGTGGCTGGCTGTTGGCGCGTTGATCTTCGCCTTCGCCTGTTGGCGCTTCAGCTTCACTGAGCGGTCGGCCCGCGCCTCGAAGAAGAATCCTCAGGAAGAGGCTGACGCGCCGCTTCAGCCGTCGCCGCTGGTTCTCGCTGAGGTTACCCTCAGCTATGGAGCCGCCGCGCGCTGGCGCCAGTTGCTCGCTTCCATTCGCATCGAGTACCGCCGTCTGCTCAAGACTGTAACTTTCATTGTCGTCGGTTTCGCGGCACTGCTTAATTGCTCTCTCTCGCTCATCTTCTCCGCCACTGAAGGCTATGGGCTCAGCTCCCGTCCAGTTACCTATCGCATGATCGAGTTGATCGCTGGCTCCTTATATCTATTCCTGGTAGCCTTGATCACTTTCTTTGCCGGAATGTTGGTGTGGGAGGAGCGGGATGCGCGCGCCGATGAGGTCAACGATGCCTTGCCGGTGCCCGAGTGGCCGGCCTTTCTATCCAAATTCTTGGCGCTGATGACGGCCATCTTCTCCATTCAAGTGCTGGGTCTGCTGACCGCCCTTTGCGTGCAGGCAGCCCATGGCTACACGCGCTTTCAGATGGGCCTCTATGCCGAGAAACTTCTGGGCCAGGATATGCTCTCTTTTGCCTTTCTTGCGGCGGCGGCTTTCCTGATTCACGTGCTCTCTCCGAATAAATATATCGGATATTTTGCCTTTATCGGATTCCTGGTTGTGGATTCGTTCCTCTGGATTCCCCTGCATATCGCCACTCTGATGGTGCAGTTCGGTTCGCTTCCCTCCATGACCTATTCAGACTTCTTCGGCTATCGTCCCTACATGGAAAGCTGGAGTTGGTTTGCCGTCTATTGGAGCTTTTTCTCCATTCTACTGGCGCTCGCCAGCATTCTCTTTTGGCAGCGCGGATGCGATACGCGTTGGAAGGCGCGCTGGATGAATGCGCAACTGCGCTTCCGGGGCACGCTCAGAGTCTGCGTTGCCGCGGCCGCCGCCGGCTTTGTCCTCACGGGCGGATGGATTTACTACAACACCGAAGTGTTGAATCATGTGGAGAGCGACCACGACGGGCAGGCTCGTCAGGCCGACTACGAGAAAAACTTCAAGCGCTACGAGCATCTTGCGCAGCCGCGCATCACCGATGTCAAGTACGAGATCGCGCTGTATCCCGCCACGCGCGAGCTTGTGATGCGTGGAGTGGAGCAGATCAAGAACGAAACCAGCCAGCCGATGGACACCGTTCATTTCACCCTCGACCACAACTTCAAGGCCACCATCAATCTGCCCGGCGCGCAACTTGAGCAGGAGGACAAGCGCCTGGATTACCGCATCTACAAGCTCACCACGCCGCTTGCGCCCGGCGAGTCGCGCTCCCTGCAATTCGATGTCGAGTCCCACCCGCGCGGCTTTGAAAACTCGCCCTCGATCACCGGCATTGCAGAGAACGGAAGCTTTCTCAATTCTGGAATTGTGCCGCAGATTGGCTATCAGCCCAACAATGAAATCACCGATCCCAACGACCGCAAGAAATTTGGCCTGAAGGATAAGGAACTGATGCCGGCACTTGAGCGCAACTGCGCCGCCGATTGCATGAACCACTACATCAGCAACAACTCCGACTGGGTCAATGTGGACACGATCATCAGCACCAGCGGAGATCAAATCGCCATTGCGCCCGGCTCGCTCGTTCGCGAGTGGCAACAGGGTGGCCGCAACTTCTACGAATACAAGCTGGACCATCAAGCGCTGAACTTCTACTCGTTTCTCTCGGCTCGCTACCAGGTCGAGCGGCGCAAGTGGAATGGCATCGACATCGAGGTCTATTACCTCAAAGAACATCCATGGAATGTCGAAAAAATGGTGAACTCGGTGGAGAAGTCCTTCACCTACTACACCGCCAACTACGGACCTTATCCGAACAAGCAGGCGCGCATCATCGAGTTTCCGCGCGTCGCATCCTTTGCGCAGGCCTTCCCCGGAACCATGCCCTATTCCGAATCGATCGGGTTCATCGCCAGCATTGAAAAGCCGGATGACATCGACATGGTCTTTTATGTAGTGGCGCATGAAATGGCTCATCAGTGGTGGGCGCATCAAGTGATCGGCGCCAACATGGAAGGCGCTACCTCACTCTCTGAAACCCTCGCCCAGTATTCGGCTCTGATGGTCATGGAGAAAGAGTACGGGCGCGACGCCATGCGCAAATTCATGAAGTATGAAATGGACAACTATCTGCGATCGCGCGGCACAGAGCGCATCAAAGAGATGCCGCTGATGCGAGTCGAATCCAGCCAGGGGTACATTCACTATCGCAAAGGCAGCGTGGTGATGTACTCCCTGCGCGAGAGGATCGGCGAAGAGGCCATCAACCGCGCTTTGCGCAAACTGCTGGCGCGCTACGCATACGCCCAGCCGCCTTATCCAACTTCATGGGCACTGGTGGATGCGTTGCGCGAAGAGACTCCGCCCCAGGATCAATACCTGCTCAAGGATCTGTTCGAAGACATTACCCTCTTCTCCAACCGCGCTCTCAGCGCCACCGCCAAAAAGCGTGCGGATGGCAAATACGACGTTACGGTCGATGTGGAGACGCACAAATACAAGGCCGATGCCAAAGGCGTAGAGACCGAAGTGCCGGTAGACGATTGGATCGAAGTGGGCGCTCTCGCCGCTCCTGAGAAGGGCAAGCGTTACGGCAAAGTGCTCGCCCGCCAGCTCGTTCACATGACCGGCACGCACGGTCTCTATACATTCGTGACCACAGAGCTGCCTGAAAAAGCCGGCGTCGATCCCTTGCTCTTGCTGGTTGACCGTCTGCCGGACGACAACTTGAAAAAGGTTGAAATCGGCAACTGATCCGTCTCAACTTCAAGCCTCCGCTCCATGCTGGTGCCTTCCATCGAATCAAAGTTTTCGCTGGAAAAGAAATCGTTGGGTGTCCCTTCCATTCCGCGCACTTGGCGGAATGGGTGGGAAGCGACGAACCTTCATCCGCATTTCTGACCACTGATCACTGATCACTGACCACTGTCCACTGACCACTGTCCACTGACCACTGTCCACTGACCACTGTCCACTGACCACTGAATCAGTCCTTTCTAACCTTTGCCTTCCCGGCTGGGCTGCGGAATTGCTTGCCATGCCAGTGAGATTCCGGCCTCCCGACGCGGCGCTCGCGCTGCTGCTGAGCCAGTGCGCCGTGTCGCCAAACCGGAATGCAATCTCCCGCGAAAGGCTCTCCACTACCGATGAAACCAGCCCGCGCCTTTGCCCAGAAGCCTCAACACCCGCCTCGCGACGAAAAGGCGGAGAAGATTCAGCTCCTGATGACCATGGTTTTGCGCGAGTATGGAGCCGAGCGCATGGCCGAGGTCGAGCGCCTCTGCCTGCAAATCCTGGCCCTCAACGTTCACCATGCCGATGCCTTGTACATCCTCGGAATGGCCAGCTTCAAGACCGGGCGCTTTGAGGTGGCCGAGCGCATGATCCGCCGCGCCCTGGCCGTCCATCCGCAACAGCCTTACTATCACTTCAACCTGTCCAATGTGCTGCGCGCCCTCAACCGCAACGAGGAATCGCTGGCCAGCCTGCAGCACTCCATCGATTTGAAGCCCGATCTGGTGGATGCCCTGTACAACATGGGCAACTACCGCATGAGCGAAAAAAAGTACGAGGAGGCTATCTCCTTCTACAAGCGCGCGCTGGCCGTCAAGCCTGATTACGTGGACGCGCTATGCAACCTTGGTGGCGCTTACCGCCAGTTGATGCGCCTCGACGAGGCTGCCGATGCCTTTCGCCAAGCAATAGCCCTGGCGCCCAAAAACGCTGACAATTATTGTAATCTGGGCGATGCGTTGCATGTGCAGGGCAAGATCGCCGAGGCGGTCGAACTGTACAAGCAGACACTGGCTCTGAATCCCAAGCACTTCAAGGCTTGCAACTGCCTCTGCAACGCCAGCTTTGATCTCGGCAATCTGGCCGATTCGGTCACCTATTGCGAACAGGCGCTGGCCATCAAGCCCGACTTCGGCGACGCGCTGATGAACCAGTGCCTGCTGCAACTGCTGCTGGGCGACTATGCCAACGGCTGGCGCAACTACGAGGTGCGCTGGAAGGTTTACTCACCGCGCGCCTTCAATGAGCCTTTGTGGCTGGGCGCGCCGCTCAACGGAGCCGGCATCGTTCTCTACGCCGAGCAGGGCCTGGGCGATTCCCTGCAATTCCTGCGTTATGCTCCGATGGTGGCCGAGGCGGGTGGCCGGGTGATTCTCGATCTGCCTGCCAATCTGCGCCGCTTGGCCGCTCAGACTCCCGGAATCTCCGCTCTGGTTGCCACCGGCGAACCGCTGCCGCCCTTTGTCTGCCGCACGCCGCTGATGAGCCTGCCGCTGGCCTTTGGCACTACGCTTGAAACCATCCCCGCGCGTGTGCCCTATCTCTTTGCCCCCAAGGATGCGCTGCAAGCCGCCGCCGCGCTCAACTGGCCCACGAAAGGCCTGCGTGTGGGCGTCGCCTGGACGGGCAATCCAAGCCATCCCAAAAATCGCGCCCGCAGCGTGCCGCTCGATCTGCTGACAACTCTCTTCGATCTCGAAGGCGTGCATTTCTTCTCCTTGCAGATTGGCGCGCCGGAGGCCGAGTTGAAGGCCCGCAAAACCCGCGCCATTGATCTCGAGCCTTTCACCAAAGACATGGCCGACACCGCCGCGCAGATGATGCAGATGGACCTGATTCTTTCCATCGACACCTCCATGGCGCACTTGGCCGGCGCTCTGGGCCGTCCGCTTTGGGTGATGCTGAACAAGGCGCCGGACTGGCGCTGGCTGCTTGAACGCGAGGATTGCCCCTGGTATCCCACCGCCCGCCTGATTCGCCAGCCGCGCCAGGGCGACTGGCCCGCGGTCATCGAAAGAGTGCGCGCGGAGCTGATTGAGCTCGCCGCACGGAAAAAAGTTGCCGAATCTTCTCCGGCATAATCAGCATCTGATTCTTGATACTCCGCGGCTTCCCCGCCGTTCCATTCTCCGAAAGGAAGATCAAAGTCATGAAGCTGACCACTCACTTGAACTTTGGCGGCAACTGCGCCGAGGCGCTCCACTTTTACCAAGAGCATCTGGGCGCCAAGATCACCTTTAGCATGACCTACGCCGAGATGCCCGAGCCGAAATTCATCCCGCCGGGATGCGAAAACGGCATTCTCCACGCCACCATCCAAATCGGTCAAAACAACCTCATGGCCTGCGACGCTCCTCCTGACCGCTTCCAGCCCATTCGCTCCTCTTACCTTGGCCTGACGGTGGATAGCACCGAAGAGGCGGAGCGCATCTTTGCCGCGCTCTCCGCGGGCGGCGAGGTCTCCATGCCCTTGGCTGAGACTTTCTTTGCGATTCGATTCGGAATGTTGCGCGACAAATTCGGCGTCCTGTGGGAGATCATTCACGAGCGCCCCATGCCGTAAAGATTCGTTAGGAAACGCCCACTGCTCCTCCACGCGGCGTGGATACAATCCCCCCGCGTGGAGCAAGAAAATTGGCGTATGCAGATTCCTTACTGGCTCGACAGTGCGATCCCGCTTAAATACGCGTCCGATGTGCCGTCGGAGAGGTAGATCGTCGTGCCGTTCTTCCAATACGTTGCAAGATAAATGTTCGTTGTGGTGTTAACTGTATAGCCTGTCACATAGACATCGCCGCCGCTGTCTACCGTGATTCCGGTGGCTTCCGCCCACTCGGTTCCGTCGGAGAGGAAGACTTCTGTGCTGTTTTTCCAGTATGTCGCAACTTTTAGGCCTGTCGTGGCGCTGGTTGTATAGCCTGCAGCATAGACATTGCCACTGTTATCGATAAAGATCGAGGTTAACCGGGCGAATTGAGATTCGTCGGTGAGGTCGACGGCCGTACCATTCTTCCAATAGGTTGCAATCGAAGTGCCTGTCTCGCTACTAGCTCTAGAACCCGCCGCATAGATATTGCCGCTACCGTCAATTGCGATCCCAGAGGCAGATGCACCTAGCTTTCCGTCTGTAAGGTCAACTTCCGAATTATTTTTCCAATACGTCGCCACTCCTGTTGCGTACGTGGAGTTTGTGGTATAGCCCGCAACATAGGCATTGCCGCTGCTATCTACCGAGATTCCGAAGGCCTCCGCCCAGTCAGTTCCGTCTGTGAGGTCAATTGCCGTGCCATTCTTCCAATAAGTCGCAATAGGATAGATTGTGCTGCTGTTTATAGTGCCCGCCGTGTAGACATTACCGTTGCTATCGATAGCAATCCCATTTGCTTCCGAACCCAATGTTTCGTCAGTGAGGTTGATGCCGCTGCCGTTCTTCCAATATGCCGCAATCTGAATTTCTGTTGTGGTATTGGTAAAGCCTGCCACAAAGATATTGCCGCTACTGTCAACCGCGATTCCATTTGCTTCCGCATTTTGCCTTCCATCGGTAAGGTTGACGGCCGTTCCGTTCTTCCAGTACGTCGCTATATATTTTCCGAACGTGGTGTTAAATGTATAGCCCGACATATAAACATCGGTAGTTCCGGTTTCGCCTCCGCCAGCACTGCTCCCGCGTTTACTATTGCCGCCGCAGCCGAAGATGGAAATTGCGAGGAGGAATGTACTTGCCAAAAGAAAATTCCTGAATTGCATTTTTGTTTTCCCCTTACATTTCAACAAACGATCATTATACATTCTCTTCAATATAATCCCAGAAGGCGTCGGCCAGTTCCGCGCCCAGCTCATTGAGCATCCGCCGAGCTGCCCGCTCCACCTCTTCGATCAGCCCGTGCAGGTAGTCGCGCGAGCGGGAGATGGCCACTACGCCAATCGTCGCCGACTGCCAGCTCACCGCCTCGTCCAGTTCGGCGACCGAGATATTGAAGCCCTGCTTGAGCTGGTCCTTCAGCGAGCGCACCACCTGCCGCCGGTCCTTGAGCGACTGGGCGTGCTCGATGCGAATCTCCAAAGTCAATTGAGCGACCGGCATAAAGGCAATGGGCTTTCACCGCCAGTGTATGCCGGTTTGCGGCTGGCTGAAAAGATTTATTTTGCATCTCACGGCATTTGCAGCGTTCGTGCCTTATGTACGCGAATGAATTACACTGCCGTAAAGTCCAATTACCGCTCGGCCGGAACTCCAAGGAGAATGTGCATCGTGAGTCAGATCATTGTGGATAAGGATTTATGCAAGCGGGACGGCGTATGCGTGGCGGTTTGCCCAGCCCGATTCCTGACTCTCGACAAAGATCGTTTTCCCGCCGAGGTTGCCGACGGCCATTGCATTCTCTGCGGCCACTGCGTTGCCGTCTGCGCCCATGGCGCGCTCCAGCACACCGGCCTGCCCCAAGAGGCTCTCATGCCCGCCTGCAACACTCTGCCCGATCCAGCGTTTCTCGACGGCTTCCTGAACAGCCGCCGTTCGGTGCGTGAGTTCAAAAGCCGGCCTGTAGACCGCGATACGCTCTCGGCGCTGCTGGATGTGGCGCGGCGCGCGCCGACCGCATCCAACTCCCAAAAGCTGCACTGGATCGTCATCAACGGCAGAGAAAGTGTGCGCGCATTGTCCGCCGAGATCATGGACTACCTGCGCTCAACCGGAAAGGCTCTGCAGATGGTTGAGCAGTGGGAGCAGGGAATTGATCGCGTGCTGCGCGGCGCGCCCACGGTGGTAGCGGCCTGCGCGCCGGCAGATTACGACTGGGGCAAACAGGACTGCTCCATCGCCTTGACCTTCATGGAACTGGCCGCCGAAGCGCGCGGTCTGGGCGTTTGCTGGGCCGGCTATCTAACCCGCGCGGCCTCTGCTCATGCTTCCGTCCGCCAGGCGCTGGCGCTGCCGGAGGGCTTCACTGTCTGCGGCGGCTTGATGCTGGGCGAAGGCAAGTTCACCTATCGCTGGATTCCACCCAGAAAGCCTCTCAGCGTGCAGTGGAACGATTGAATCAGCTCATCTAGGGAACCTCTAATTAAGTCCAAGTTTTGAAAGGGCACGACTTCAGTCGTGCCGCAAGTGGCTCAAAATAAATGCGGGCTTTAGCCCCTGAGGGATGGTTTTGCTAGAAATGGAACTTAATCAGCGCTTCCCTAATGCAACATGCAGATAAAAAAATCGGAGGGAGCAGGGGCCTTCAGGCCCCTGGAAGAGCGCAAAATTGTTGGGTCTTTGTCTCTCGTCCATAACTCCCATCAAGTGTAACTGCAATGCTAATCCACCTCAGCGCCCCACAACCTCCACCATCGAGCTATCCGTCCCGCTCCACGCCGCCGCACCCTCATGCGTCAGCTTCTTTTGCGCTTCATTCCAATGCAGCCTGGTTACCGATCCAGCGCCCTGTTCGTAGGCGTAGCTCGTGCCGTCGTCCGTAAAGAGCGTAAAGCTCGCGTCCGCGCCCGGATAGACGCGCACCTTCTCAATCGCCTGCTTCTGGTGCGTGTTCTCGACTGCCGCGCCCAGCGGCAGAATCGACCCTGCGCGCACAAACAGCGGCAGCGTATCAATCGGCGCGGCGACGCGAATCGTCTGCCCGCCCTTGACCCGCTCGTTGGTCCAGTAGTTATACCAATCCGCGCCCGCCGGCAGATAGACCTCGCGGCTGGTCGCGCCCTGCTCGGTCACAGGAGCCACCAGGAAGGCCGGTCCGAACATATACTCGTCGCGCAGATCGGCAACCTTGGGGTCATTCGGAAAGTCCAGCGGCAGCGCCCGCATGAACGGCGCGCCATTCAGCCACGTCTGATAGCCCAACGAATAAATGTAGGGCATCAGCGTATAGCGCAGCTTCAGATACTTCTCCAGAATCGGCTCCGCCTGCTTGCCGTACGACCAAACCTCGTTTGTATTGCGGCTGCCGTGCGTGCGGAAGACCGGCAAAAAGCTCGCGTATTGGAACCAGCGCGTGTACAGTTCTGGGAAGTCGTCGTAACCACGCACATTCTCCCGCGCATCGGATGGGTCGAGCAGCGGCTTGTGCGCCGGATGGTGCACAGGCGGCAGATACTGCCAGCCGCCGGTATCGTTGGACCAGTACGCCAATCCCGACGCCGCCACATCCAGCCCGGTCGGAATCTGCCGCTTGTAGGCGTCCCAGGTGCCGGTAATATCCGACGACCAGACGATTGTGCCGTTGCTCTGCTCGCCCAGGTAACCGTCGCGCGAGAGAATCAGCGCGCGCCGCCCCGGCTCATCCTTGCGGAAGCCGTCATACAAAGCCTTGGTATGAAAGTACGGATAGACATTGAAGTATTCGGTGCCTGGACCCACCTTGTAGTAGGCCCCGTTCGGCGGCAGATCAGGCTCCGTCTCGTCCGCCCAAAGCGAATCAAATCCCTGGCTGACAATGTTGTCGCGAACCGTCTTCCAGTACCAATCCGCCGCCGCCGGGTTGGTCGTGTCAATGTCCGATCCCGCGCGGTCATACGGCAACCCGTCAATCGGCTTCCCGTCGGCGTACGAGATCAGCCATCCCTTCTTCAGCAGCTCGTCATAGAAGCGATCCGCCGCCAAAAAGCGCGGCCAAACGCTGATCATCGTCTCAAAGCCCATCTCGTGCAGCTTCTTGTTCATCGCCGCCGGGTCAGGCCAGGCCTTCGGTTCAAAGTCGAATTGCCCCATCTTGGTGTAGTAGAACCAATCCACCACCAGCACATCGGCCGGCAGATGGCGGTCGCGATAGCCCTGCGCCACATCCAGCAGCTCTTTCTGGCTGCTGTAACGTTGCTTGCACTGGATGTATCCATAAGCTGCCTTGGGCAGCATGTGCGTTGGTCCGGTCAGCAGCTTGTAGCCGGCAAAGATTTCGTCCGCTATCGAGCCGGCAATCACAAAGAACGAAACCCGGTCGCCCACCTCGGATGTCCACTTGGTCTGCTCGTTGAAGCCCGGTTCAATCGTCGTCTTCGACGGGTTATCCCACAGCAGCCCGTAGCCCTTGTTAGTCAGCAAAAACGGCACGCAGAAGCTCTGACCCGCCGGCGCGTTGTAGTCCGCCCAGCAATGCACCACATGGCCGCGATGGTCCAGGAAGCCCTCCTGGTTCTGCCCCAGCCCGTAATAATGCTCATCCTCCGGCGAGGCAAAGTTCGCGCCCACCGTGTAGAACTCATCGTCGGTTGGGCGCCGGTCGGCCAGTACGGCCAAAGTTCCATCCTTCTGATTGGGAACCGCCTGCGTCCAGCCGGTCATCTCCAGCAGCTTTTTTCCGTTGGGCGAGGTGATCGTGATATGCGCTCCGGGCGTCGATCCCGGGAAAAAACTCGCGCTGTCATCCCACGGCTTTTCCTGCCGGCCCACGGTGGCGATCATCCGGGCAGAAGTGTAGACGTCGTCGCCGCGTTTGTTCTGGCTCGCCGTCCAGCCCTCGGCGGCAGGCGAGCCAATCACGCCTACTCCCGGTCCGGCCAGTGCCTTGTCTCTGTTGATGCTCAGCGTCACGCGCAGAATGTTCGGCGCATACGGCTCCAGAACTACAGTGGCTTTTCCGCGTTCCAGGACGACTTTGCCCTCTTGCGCGTTAACCATCAAGCCGCCAAAGAGCAATGCGGCCACAAAAAGAACGATGCTGCTCCGTCCTACCATCGACATCATCTCAAACTCCTTTATCCAGCATACTCACGCCAAAGACTTCCTGCAGCTCAAGTCGGCAAAATACCCCGCGGCGAGTCCAAATCCGCCCCCAAACATTCTAATCGCGATGGAAAGATCTTGAAGCCGGAAGGTGGATAAAATCCCAGTCACCCCAATAACCTGTGCGGATAGCCCTGGAATTCCGGTACTGTCTTAAAAGTGCGTTGATGTAAAACAGCAAACGCTTGCAATTCGATTTTATCGCTCGTATCGTTAAGGTATGGCAAAGAATCGCACGGAACTCGCAACGCTCAAAAACCTGCTTACGGAAGCCGATCTCATCCTATCCACAACGGAACTACCGGAAGGCCGCGCCGTCCGTTGCCGAGAACTCCTGCGTTCCGCTTTGGCGCTAACAGACGATTTCCTAAACAGTGCCAAGTTGCCCGCTGCCGCCGTTTTAGGGCGCAAGGGCGGCTCACAGACGGCCAAGCGGGGGAGCGAGTATTTCCGCCAGCTTGCGGCCAAACGGAAGACGCGGGCGGGCGGTAGGCCGAAAAAGGATGCACAATAAACACTTGACACGCTAGAATTATCGCTCTAGAGAAAAAGTGAGCGATGACAGACACGGCAAAACCATTACCTCCGCTTTCTCCTGCTGCGCTGAGAGGCGTCATGCGGATTAAGGCTGTTGCTATTCGTGACCTAAAAAAGTGTAATTATCCGGGCAGCAAATACCTAGATCACGATAGGGCGCTTGAGGTTATGCGCACACACGCTCTCGAAGAATTAGCTATTCGGTTGGATTTTTATATTGCCTTGCGAGAGCTACCTGACGACTGGGCCGACACAATTGCTAAACAAGTAATACACTCCGCTATCTCTTGGTTTCCAATAAATGAATTCTACTTGCGTACTCCTGAAAATCAACTTGTACTTGAACAAGCCTCACAGTTCTTTGAGGCGATAGACCGCACAGTACAACATCACCTAATCACTCGGTTGACGGCTTATGTTGAAGCGGGGAAACTGGCTCCAATCTCGACTGCAAAGGCGGCGTCACAACCAGAAAGCCGCAAGGCATTAGTGGCGGCGTACCGCGCAACGTTTCCAGACATAAAAATCGCGGATATTATCTGGGCAGCACAGCAGACACGTAGGGAGTGGACACGCTGGATTAGCGGCGATGCCAAAGATGGTCTCAAGCCAGATCGTGCCTTCAGACTCGTTTTGACAAGCGGAAAAAAGCCAGAAGAAATTCGTAGGCAACCGAGGCCCACGAAGTACAACGTATAAATCTCCCCTATTCTACCCCTACAATTCCCTCATTTCTCCCCTATTTCTCCCCTATTGATTTCTGAATCTCCCTGCTGGACATTCCCTCACATTATCGTCATAAGATTCAAACAGATAGGAGAAATTATGCAGCGGCAAATCAGAGGACCACCATACACGCAGCCCCGGCAGGGGCCATCAACGCACTTTTCTCTTGACAAACAGCAACCGCTTGCAGTATTCTTTAACCATGATGAACGAATCACAATCCGTAGACGGCAGGATATGTGAAACCTGCGCGGTGGCCTGCCAGCGGTTCGGGTGGCACAGAAATGGGCTTCGCCGGTTCCGTTGCCCGCTGTGCAAGCGAACCTATACGGAAGCCCACACGCGGACGCTGGACACGATGTACATCTCTCAGGACCGCGCCGTGCTCGCTTTGCAACTTTTACTTGAAGGCAACAGCATCAGGAGTACAGAGCGCATCAGCGGCATGGATCGGAACACGATTATGAGCCTACTGGTAAAGGCAGGAAAGAAGTGTGAGTGTCTCATGTACGAAAAGATCAGGAACGTCCCTGTGCGCGATGTGGAGATTGATGAAATATGGGGTTTTTGCCAGAAGAAAGAAAAAAACAGACGGGATCAGGAAAAAGGTATTTACGGAATTGGTGACGCATGGTGTTTCTGTGGAATAGAGAGAAGCAGCAAATTGCTCTTGGCTTACCATCTTGGCAAGCGGGATCGCCAATCGACAGACAGGTTTATCGGTAAGCTGCACTATGCGACGGGAGACAGCCGCTTCCAGTTAACGAGCGATGGATGGGCGGCTTATCCAGCTGCGGTTGGGTTGGTACTTCGTGGCCGTGCGGATTACGCTCAACTCATCAAAGTCTATTCAACGCCGCGTGAGGGCGAACAACGTTACAGCCCTGGCGACGTTGTGGAGGCTGTGCCAGTGCCCGTTATGGGCCTACCGAAGAGGAATCGCATCTGTACCAGCCATATTGAGCGCCAAAACCTAAGCATCAGAATGGGGATGCGGCGCATGACCCGC
>Ga0181529_10004486_pt1 | contig 15075 bp, 8 predicted proteins | sample PEATcosm2014_Bin_36_FD_119763 | JGI IMG/M metagenome (GOLD analysis project Ga0181529, IMG submission 119763) | Peatland microbial communities from MTU Mesocosm Facility, Houghton, MI, USA - PEATcosm2014_Bin10_30_metaG | ecosystem: Environmental > Terrestrial > Soil > Wetlands > Peat | place...
CTCTCGTTCTTCCCGGTGCTGGCTTCCGCCGCCACCATCCTGGTGCAGACGCGCGCCGAGTTCGTCTCCAGGATCCTGGAGAACACCCTTTCCGAAATCGTGCCGCCCGGCACCGAAGACCTGGTGGTCCAGCAGTTCCGCGTGACCGGCGCGCGCCCGGTCTCCCTCCTGATCGTGGCCGGCCTGGTTTCCGTTTGGGCCGCTTCCGGCGTCATCAAGAGCCTCATGGAGGGTTTCGAGGCCGTTTATCGAGTCCCGCGCAGCCGCGGATTCCTGCACCAGCAGAGCCTCGTCATTGCCCTGGTTCTGCTGTGCGCCTTCCCGCTGGTATGCGCTACGGTTTTGATCGTTTTCGGCACCCAGGTGGAGAGCGCCGTCCTGCAACTGTTGAAAGTGGACCCCATCCTGAGTCCCCTGTCCACTCTCACGTACGTGGTCAGCCGTGGCGCCCGCTACCTGCTGGCTTTTCTCACCACGGTCTCGGTAGCCTGTACGTTATATTTCTTCGGCCCCTACCGCCGCCAGCGCTGGCGTTACGTCTGGCCCGGCGCGGTGCTGGCGACCGTGTGCTGGTTGCTGGCCACCGCCGGCTTCGCCTGGTACGTCCGCCACATCGGCCACTACAACGTGATGTACGGCTCGGTGGGCGCCGGCATCGCCCTGCTGGTCTGGATGTACCTGATGGCCGTGATCGCCCTGATCGGCTGCGAATTCAACGCCGAATACGAGCGCGCCGCGGCATCGACCGCCGCGCATCCGTTGCACCATACCGGCTCGTCCTGAAAGCCCGCCGCGAAGTCCGCGGCCCCCGCAGATCTGAAACCGGGACCAGCCGCCGGGCGAGGCGGCCCAGGTTCTGTGAGTCCGCGAGCGCACCCGCTCATTCCCCCGGCCGCACGTTGGATGCCTCCGATCCGGGGATCAAACGGAAGGCGCCACACCGCGCCACTCACAGGCCGCGGGCGTCGAGTGTTCCAGCGGCTGGCGGCTCACCGTCCGCGCGGGCCTGCGAGAGGAAGACTCGAGGCATCGGAGGCAGTGGAGTCTAATCGCGGCCAATCCGGTTAACACCTGTTACTGTCCCGCCGGTTCGCCGCCGCGAAATATCTCACATTTAGTGCTTTCAATATCCCCGGCTCCGGGGTAAGATTCAAGATGTTGATTCGGAGAATGTTGCTGGTAGCGGAGTGTCCGCACTACGGGTCCCCATTTCGTTCTCCCCAGACAGCGCCGGAGGTGCACATGATCGATGCCGAACTGGGCGGGTTTCAAGAGCCACGCCCCCCATTCAACGCAACTCAACTCTTCGCCGGTCCGAACGACGGCCTCAGCCAGACATATAACGGTGTTCCCACATTCGTAGGTTTACAGGGCCCCAGCCAGAAGGCGGGATATCGCGTGATCTATCCCACGCTCGATATGGGCCGCTATCTGGAGATTGCGGAAGCCGACATATTGGCAACCGAGGAACTGTCTCCCGCTCACTCGCCTTTTGGCGCGCTCGGCGGGACGCGGGTCTCGGTTCGCGAAGCGGCGCCGATTCTGGCCGGCCGCGCAATTTCACCAACGCCCCAAGTCGACGATGAATTCGATCTCGACATCCGCCTGGGAGCCTCCGGCTGGAGTGCGCCCCTTTACGCGCCCGGCTATGAAGGGGAAGCCAAGCAGGCCAAACCAATAGTGACCAATGGCGAGTGTCCCACCGAGGTCTGCCATACCCAAGCTACCTGCGTCACGTGCAAGGCTACCTGTCAGACCTGCACGGGCGAAGGCACGTGCGTGACTTGCAAGGGTGAGGCTACCTGCGCAACCTGCAAGGGCGAGGCCACCTGCGCGACCTGTGCGGGTGAAGCAACCTGCGCGACCTGTGCCACGTGCGCAACCTGCAAAGGCGAGGCCACCTGCGCAACCTGCGCAACGCAATGCGAGCAAGCTACCTGCAAGGCTACATGCGTTACGTGCCATACGTGCGTTCCGGAAGGCTGCATCCCGCACACCGGAGACACGTGCTGCAAGACCACCTGCTTCTAGCAGCCTGCGGCAATCCCTGCGCGGCTCTGTAGATTCGCTACAGAGCCGCGACTCCAGTCTCCCAGGTCCCACTCTTGAAAACTAGCATGGCCGGTTGGACACCATTCCTTACCGGCAGCCTGGCATCGTCGGCAATAACCGTGGCCCGGACAGTGGTCGCCCGATTGAATACGCCAGACTGCCTGCAGAAGGCTATCGCCGAAGCTCCCGGGCAAAGTGCGTTTGCGAACAGAATCTGCTGGCTCCCTCACAGCCTTTCCCAAGGTTATGCCGGGCTGGCTCTCTTATGCGGCTATCTGGACGAGTGCTTCCCTCGGGAGCGATGGGACTTGAAAGCGCGCGACTATCTGCAAGTGGCGGCGCGCGCCGCGGAGGCGTCTGGCGAGCTTCCTCTCGGCCTATTCTCCGGACTAAGTGGCCTGGCGTTTGCCGCCTGGCGGCTTTCGCGCGGAGGTCAACGGTACCAGCGTTTGCTGGCCAGTCTCGACCATTCGATTTGCCGCCGCGCCATGGCCGCCGCCCGTAGCATCCGGGGGAGAAACGGCGCCGCCTTTTCCGAGTTCGACCCTATCTCGGGCCTGAGCGGCGTCGGCGCCTACTTACTGTGCCGCCGCGGCGAGCCCCATATGTTGGCGGCTCTTTTGTCCTTAGTCGAGGGGTTAGTGGACCTCTTGTCGGAGGCGGACGGGGTGCCGCGCTGGTACACGCCGCCCCATCTTCTGGGAGACGAGCGCACCCGCGAGGTTTGCCCGCACGGTAATTTGAACTTCGGGTTGGCGCACGGCATCCCCGGGCCGCTGGCGCTCCTTTCACTCGTTCACGCGGCAGGCATCTCCGCACCCGGTTTGGCGGAAGCCATCGCGCGCACCGCCGATTGGTTGTGCGAAAACCGTTTCGACGATGCCTGGGGCCTCAACTGGCCGTCCTTTGTGCCGCTGATACAAACGGAATCGGCGCATGGACAGCACTTAGAGGCTCCCAGCGCGCGAACGGCGCCGGATGGACCCAGCCGCTGCGCCTGGTGCTACGGAAGCCCGGGCATTGCCAGGGCGCTCTGGCTGGCGGGCGAGGCGCTCGGCCGCCAAGACTATCGCGATCTGGCGATCTCCGCCATGGATGCGGTTTTCCGCAGACCGGTCGCCGTGCGGCGCATCCCCTCGCCGACCTTCTGCCACGGCGTCGCCGGTCTCCTGGCGATTACGCTGAGGTTCTCTCACGAAATGCCTCGCGAACAGGGAAGCCCCGCATTCTCCACGGAAATCCGCGCGCTGGTCGAGCAGTTGCTGGCCAGCTTCCAGCCCGAGTCGCTGCTCGGCTTTCGCCATATCGAGACCAGAGACAGCGAGATGGATCAACCCGGCCTTCTGGAAGGCGCTCCCGGAGTTGCGCTCGCGCTGCTGGCCGCGGCAACCGGCGCCGAACCCACTTGGGATAGACTGTTTCTCTTATCATGAAAGCCGCTCGCTCGCAGCCCGCGCCCGCCCGCGAATCCGCCATCGCGAAGGTCGAGCCCTTGTACCAGCCCCTCGATTTCGTGACCGTGCGCGCGCCGCTGCTGCCGGTGGAGTGTTATCGCGATCTGGCGGACGAAAAGCGCCAGTCGGAGCTGGTTGCCGATCCGCGCGTGCTCGCCGCCCTGGCGGTGGGCAGCACTTCCCTGCTGGGCGCCGTCGAGCGATTCAATCGATCCGGGCTGACGCCGCGCGATGCGGACCGCATGCGCGCCAAGTTGCGGCGGTATCAAATCCGCATGGCAACCCGGCCGACCCCATATGGCCTCTTCGCCGGAGTCGCCCTCGCCCAGTGGGGTGAGACCACCGATCTGCGGGTCTCGGCAACCTCGGCGCGGACCGGAACGCGTCCCGACATGGCGTGGCTCATGAGCCTGGTGCTATCGGCGGAAGCCGATCCCGCCATCAGAAGGCACTTGAGTTTCGTCGCCAATCCATCAGCGGTGGTTGAGGCTGGGCGGCTCTTTCTTGCCGAGCGCGCTCCCTCCTCTCGCGGAAACCCGTCCACTCCGGTGTCGATCAGGGCGACCGGTGTAGTCAAGCGAGTCCTGGCGCTCGCTCGCAGCCCCATAAGTTATGAGGATCTGGCCGCGCGCTTATGCCAGGCCACGCCGTCCGCCACCATGGAGAAAGTAGAGAAGCTCCTCACCGAGCTTTGGGAGCAGACCGTGCTCCTCACCGATCTTAGGCCGCCGCTAACCTCCGGCAGCCCCGCCCGCTATGTCGCCGAACGCCTGGCGGACATTACCGCGGCCGCAGGCACCTGGGCCAAGCTCAATAGCTTCGTCTCCGCTCTTTCCACCTGGGACAGCTTGCCGGCCGGGGAACGAACCGCGGGTTTCAAATCCCTGCTCGCCGAAACCGGCGTTCCGCTCGACGGGTCGCAGCAGGTCCCCGTCCAGGTAGACATGGCGATGTCTCTGCAGGGACGAATCGGAAACATCGTTGCGCGGGAAGCGGCGCAAACCGCCGAGTTGCTCCTGCGCCTTTCGCCCTATCCACGCGGCCTGGCATCGCTCGCCGGTTACCGCCAGATGTTCGTCAACCGTTATGGGTACGGCCGGGAGGTTCCCCTCAAAGAGTTGCTGGACCCCCAGCGCGGCCTCGGGGCCCCGTCCTTTCACGGCCACGGCGCCACAGGACCCGATCCCGCCAAAGCCGGGCAACGCGCTCAGGCGCTGATGCAATTGGCGACGACGGCGCTCCACCGCCGCGAGCGGACAGTCTTGTTGGACGAGGCGCTGATCGCGCGCCTGGAGACCTGGCGCCCCAGCTCCGATAACGCGCCTCTGTCGCTCGATATCAACGTACTGATAGGAGCTCGTTCGGCCGCCGCCATCGACCGCGGCGAGTTCACCATGGTGCTCGGCCCCAACCTGGGCGCCCAGTCCGCGGGACGCAACCTGGGCCGCTTCGCCGGCCTGCTGGCGCCGGACGGTCCAGAGGCTCTGGCGCAAGTTTCCGCCGCGGAACAGGCGCACGCGCCGGACCGGTTGTGGGCCGAAGCCGTCTATCTTCCCGCTAACTTCCGGTTGGCGAATGTAGTAATTCGTCCCGCTGTCCGGACTTATGAAGTCGCCGTGGGAGTTACTCCCGGAGTGCCTTTCTCCCGTGTTATCCCGCTCGACGAGTTAGTGGTCGGCGTCGAACAAGGCCGCTTTTATGTCCGCTGGCCTGCGGCGGGCAAGCGCGTGAGTTTCTCCGCCGGGCACATGCTCAATACTCACAACGCTCCCGCCGTGGTGCGTTTCCTGTCGGATCTCGCGAGCGACGGCAAAGCGGTCTTGAGCGCCTTCGATTGGGGACCCGCCGAGAGCTTTCCCTATCTGCCGCGCGTCCAGGCCGGCCGCATCGCCTTGCGCCCGGCCGAGTGGCGCATTCCAAAAGGCGAGATTGCCGTCGATTCGCCGGCGGCCTTCCGGAGCAGCCTCGACCGTTGGCGCGCGGAATGGGACGTGCCGCAGCTCGTCTCACTGACCGTGGGCGACAACCGTCTGATTCTCTCGCTCGACCAGGATGTAGAAGCCGCCGAGCTCAAGGCGGAGATCCAGAAGCTTGGCGACTTCCAGTCCGTCATCTTGCAGGAGGTGTTGCCCACTCTCGAGGAAGCCTGGTTGCAGGGCGAGGAGGGCCACTATTACAGCGAGCTGATAGTATCTTTGATTCTGCGTCCCGGCACGAAGGCCGCAGCCACCGCGGACGCTGCGAACGCCGCGCCGGCCCGCACCTCGCGCGAGGCCATGCCGGAAGAGCCGGAGCCCGCAGCGGCCGCGAGGCCGGGGGCGGAATCGCCAGCGCAGCCCGAGCCGCAATCCGCAGCGGAATCGGGAGCCGAATCTGTGGCCGCCCTCCCGTCCGGACCGGTCGTTCAATCTGCGCCGAAGCCGGGCTCCGAAACCACCGCGCAACCGGCCGCCGAATCCGCAGCCGCGTCCCCAGCCCAATCTGCGCCGAAGCCGGGCTCCGAAACCGCCGCGCAACCGGCGGCCGAATCCGCAGCCGCGTCCCCAGCCCAATCTGCGCCGAAGCCGGGCTCCGAAACCGCCGCGAAGCCGGCGGCCGAATCCGCAGCCCCGTCCCCAGCCCAATCTGCGCCGAAGCCGGGCTCCGAAACCGCCGCGAAGCCGGCGGCCGAATCCGCAGCCGCGTCCGCCGCTCAATCTGCGCCGAAGCCGGGCTCCGAAACCGCCGCGAAGCCGGCGGCCGAATCCGCAGCCGCGTCCCCAGCCCAATCTGCGCCGAAGCCGGGCTCCGAAACCGCCGCGCAACCGGCGGCCGAATCCGCAGCCGCGTCCGCCGCTCAATCTGCGCCGAAGCCGGGCTCCGAAACCGCCGCGCAACCGGCGGCCGAATCCGCAGCCGCGTCCCCAGCCAAACCGGGGCCTCCATCCGCCGCCCCATCCCCCGCCCCATCCCCCGCCCCGACCGCGGCCCAGCCGCCCGCCGCATTCGCGGTCAAACCCGCGCCGGTTTCCCGCCTGCGCCCTCCCGGCAGCGAGTGGCTCTTCGTGAAGCTGTACTGCCCGCGCAATATCGAAAATGACGTAATCCCCGAGTCGATGCTCACGTTCGCCGAAAACGTGGTCGCCGCCGGATTGGCCGATTCCTGGTTCTTCATCCGCTACTCCGATCCGGACTCTCACATTCGCCTCCGGTTCCACGGGTCGCCTCAGCAGCTCACCGGCCGCCTCTTCGCCAATCTGTGCGATTGGGCCGGCGGATTGATGGCCGAGGGGCTCTGCCTGCGCTTCGCGTTCGACACCTACGATCAGGAGATCGAGCGCTTCGGAGGCGCCGCCGGCATGGCCGCCGCGGAAGCCCTGTTTTCGGCCGATAGCCGGGCGAGCGCGCGGCTGCTGCATGAATTGAAACGAAAGCTCTGGCCGCACGATGAGCTCACGTTGCTGGCCCTCGGCATCGACGATCTCCTCGGCGCCATGGGTTTCGAGGAGGCGGACCGGTTGCGCTGGTATAGCGGCCAGACGAACGCTCGGGCGGCGGAGATCGGCGCCGAGTTCCGGCAGCGCAAGAACGTGCTTCGCCCGGTTCTCGGCGAGGCCCGGCAATTCCTCGCCGGCTTGCCCGGTGGAAGCGCCATTTCGGCAATCCTGGCTCAGCGGCGGGAAGCCCTTGCGCCGGTAGCCGCGCGCCTCCGGAGTCTGGCCGCGCAACAGGTCCTGAGTCAGCCGTTAGACGCGCTGTGTGCGTCCTTTGTGCACTTACACCTGAACCGCATGGCGAGCGCCGGCGCGCCTTCCGAACAGCGAATCCTCAGCCTCTTGCTCCGCACTCGCGAGAGCCTGGCAAAGGCTCCGGTGGGTGCTGCCGGGTAGGCGCCCCGCATCCCCACCCAGGTCGCGGTCTAAGTCGCTCCATCGCGCCGTCGAAATAGAAGTCACGATGCGGATGCCGCCGTAGTCGCGGCTGATGCTCGCGTGACCTGCCTGAGTGTGCTGCGGCTGGCAAGTTTCCGCAGCCTTCCCCCTCGGTCGCGCCGCGCTCCTGGATCGAACTCTACGGCTCCAACCTCGCCGCCGATTCCCGCTCCTGGACCGGCGCCGATTTCACCGGCGTCAGCGCGCCCACCTGGCTCCACGGCGCCCAAACCGATGTGACCGTCGGGGCATACAAGCGCCCAGGCGCCGAACCCGGAGCGGCCCTGCCGGACGAACCGCGGTTCCATCGGCGAGCCTTGAATCCCGGCTGGACGGACGAGCGGCAGCCAATAGTGCATGTCGCCCGGGAGCGGGCGCCCGCATTCTGCGCATGGACCGGCGGACGGCTGACCGCCGAGGCCCAGTGGAGTACGCCGCAAGGGCGGGAACAACCGGGCCGCGATATGTGCCGTTTGACCGGAAGGTGTTATCCGAACGTATCAGAATAACTCTTTGCCCCGATCCCGCATCTCCAATAACTCATCGCCGGAAAAGACGCCTGCCTGAGCCCGCAAGTTATGCACCGTCACGGGGTATTTCCCGGCCAGCGCACAGGCCATCTCGATGGCTAACTGCTCGCTGCCAGGTTGCCTGTTGATCTCCAGGACTATGTTAGTCTGCGGATTATTTCCCAACTTCCCCCTGACGGCTTCCTCCATGCACGGAGACAGTTGGGCGAATTCCTTCCTTTGCAGAAATAGCCAGACCCTCCGCCCATTCCTGGACACCTGCCCTTCCGAGATGCGTTTGGCATGCACGTTGCCGCCAACCGACCGCAACCATTCCGCGAAGGCCTGGGGAGCGATCGCGGCGCCGGAGAAGATTACCGCCCTCCGGGATTGAATTGCGGCGATCGGCGATCCGATCAGCGCGCCGTACACTGTGGCGGGGATCAGCCGGCGCAGCACCTCGAGCTCCAAGTCATAACACGCCCCTTCGGGATGAAGACGCCAGTAGAACCCGGGACGGTTGGTCGCCGGCGCGATGTAGCGCATGATCGAGTAACTGCACAGGCATCCGGCTATGGCCCCTGCCACTAACTCGCCCGCAAAGAATAAGAGGGTGTCGGCAGGCTGCGAGCCGCCGGCAGCGGTGGAACCGGGCAACACGGACCGAAGGAATGCCCGAATGGCGCGCCGGAACGCCCGCAGCAGGACTCCCGGCAGCAGCCCCATCATCATAAGCGAAGAGTAACCCACCGTGAAGCCGGCCATGGCGCCCCAATAGTCCAGGCTCACCCACGGTTGGGCGGCGGATATATCCGGCACCACCAGCTTCTGGCACAGGTCGGCGATGCCGAAAAGGGCCCCGCAGACGCAACCGAGGAACGGGTTGTAGCCCGAAATCGCCGCCAGAAACGGGTAAATGATGTTGTCGGTGCCGATGTGGCCGTACAGCGTAGTGTGGGCGCCGCGCCACATGACATAGAGCATGGAGAGGACCGGCACGAAGGGGCGGAGCCGGGTGAAGGAATCGATCTCCAAAAGCCATTCCCACCTCTTCAATATCGGAGCGGCGCGCAGGACGCTGTGGGCCAGTTTGACAACCGGCGCGCACACTGCAGCGGCAAGATCCGTCAGTGCCTGCCAAATCGCAAGGCGGTCGAGCGCGTACGCAATCCATACGCGCATCGCGAACACTGCGTTCAAAACGTTCTGCATGCGGCTACCATCTCCTCCTGGCGCGAATCTCGGCCTCCCGCAGGACTTGTTGCCAGCGCGCGATATGACAAGCGGAGCATCCATCCTCCTCGGTGCCTTTTCCGCGCACCAGGGGGTCGATCCGGCGCACCCAGTTCTCCGCGAAAACCATGGGGAGTTGTCCCTCCGCTTCGGAAGCCTGGATCTCGATCAGAACTGCCCCATGGGCGCGGACCGATGCGGTCCCGGACTCACCGGCGGCCACTTCCAAGGCGGGTGTATCGAGTCGATTGAATAAGGCGTCGAGCGAATCCGCAAGCGCGCGGGCACGGGTCGCGGCCGGGGTGCCGTTCTCCGCGCGCAAGCGCAGAACCGGTTCCCGTTTGTAGAATACGGTGGCGCAATCGTTCCCATTCGCCCACACGAACGGCGGCGGCCGTTTCGGCTTAAGGTGCGGCGCCAGCAGATCCAGGCCGGCGAAGACGAGGCCGCATATTGCGGCGCCGGCAGCCGCAGCCTGGACCATCCTCAACCCACGCCGAAACCGTTCGCGGGTCCGCCCGCCACTAACATCGCTCGCAGTGCCCATGGCAACTGGAAGCGTAAAGATACCATACTTCGGGGCCTGAAACGGACCAATCCGATGCCTGGGAAATTTCCCGGCTGCCGCTGTTGACGCCGCCGGACGCGCATAGTTATACGCGCCGGCAGCTCACGGCTACGCCTGTCGCGATGCGGCTTTCGCGGCCAAGTGACTTCTCCGTGCAAAGTACTTGGCGAAGGTTGGAGTTCTCGCTCCCGGGCGAAGCCTGGATCGCCGGTTCCGCGCGGCTTTTCCGTCTTTTTCCCGGCTGTCCGGACACGCCTTTCGCAGCCTGGCACATCCGAACCGTGGTTCTGTTCCGGATCTGCCCCGCTCAGCTCGCTTGCGCCGTCGCCTCGCCCTCGCGGCGATCGCGCGATCGCCCACAGGTTGTGCGCCGGCACGCTCCAGGCAACCTCGCGCCGCTGTTGCGACTCTGCGACAACGAACCTGCGCCCGCGCCCTCCGTCGCGAAAACTCGCCCGAGCGGGGTGCTACACTGTACCTGCCGTGGTTTGGAGACCTGTGCCATGCCGGGAGGTTCAGTGGAAGCACTCCCGCCGTGGCGATCCGCGGTGCAGTAGACTCGGACGCCTGGCCGCCCAATCGGGGCGCGTTCAGCCGATTCGAGTCCTTTAGCAGTTACTCCGTTTAAGAAAGAGGAAGGTATAGACGACGTGCCTAATTCACAGTTTTCGATTGATGAACCCAAAGGGAAATTGGGTGTCATGACGGTGGGCCTCGGTGCCGTGGCAACCACCATGATTGCAGGCGTAGAAGCGATTCGCCGCGGAACCGCGGCCCCCATCGGGTCCCTCACTCAGATGGGGACCATTCGGCTCGGCAAACGAACGGACAACCGGGTTCCCAAGATCAAGGACTTCGTGCCCTTGGCCAAACTCGACGATCTGGTTTTTGCCAGTTGGGACCTCTTCTCCGACAATGCCTACGAGGCGGCCCTCAAGGCCGGCGTGCTGGCCCCGCAACAACTGGAGCCGCTCAAGGACTTTCTCGAAACCATCAAGCCCATGTCCGCCGCTTTCGAGCAGAAGTGGGTAAAGAGACTCCATCCGAATAATCTGAAGCCCGGCAAGACCAAGATGGCTCTCGCCGAGCAGATTGCGGAGGATATCCGGCAGTTTCAGAAAACTTCGGGCGTTGACCGCGTGGTGATAATCTGGTGCGGCTCTACCGAAACCTTCTCCACGCCTCAGCCGATCCACCAGGACCTGAAGTCGTTCGAGCAGGGCCTTTGCTCGAACTCTCCCGACATTTCGCCGAGCATGATCTACGCCTACGCCGCACTGCAACAAGGCGTGCCATTCATCAACGGCGCGCCGCACCTGTCGGTGGACATACCGGCGCTCACCAACCTCGCGGTCGAGCGGCATATCCCCATCGCCGGAAAAGACTTCAAGTCCGGCCAGACGTTCATGAAGACGTTGCTCGCTCCTGGCCTCAAGCTCAAACTGCTCGGTCTTAAGGGTTGGTTTTCAACCAATATCCTCGGCAACCGCGATGGAGAAGTGCTCGACGATCCCGAGAACTTCAAGAGCAAAGAGGAGACCAAGTCGTCGGTGCTCGACCGCTGCATCCAGCCGGAACTTTATCCCGAGCTTTATAAAGGGTATTTCCACAAAGTGCGGATCGAGTACTACCCGCCGCGCGGCGACGCCAAGGAGAGTTGGGACAACCTGGACATCTTCGGCTGGCTCGGTTACCCGATGCAGATCAAGGTGAACTTCCAATGCCGCGATTCGATCCTCGCCGCTCCTATGGCTCTGGATCTGGTGCTGTTCATGGACCTCGCGCAGCGCTGCCCCGACCTGGCGAAAATGGGCATCCAGGAATGGCTTTCCCTTTATTTCAAGAGCCCGCAGGTAGCCGCAGGCCTATACCCGGAGCACGATGTGTTCATTCAACTTATGAAGTTGAAGAATACCCTTCGTCACCTCCGCGGCGAAGATCTGATCACCCATCTCGGCCTTGAATACTACGACTAAGCGCTGGCTAGTCAATCGGGGCGGGTTACTCCTGCCCCGCGATTCTCTCAAGAGCTGCCGGGCGTGGGTTGGCCGCACTTACGCGCCCGTGCCCGACTTCCCGCTTTCTATTCCGAGTCCCGGGTTACTCCGGACTCAACGTTGGGCTGGCGCCCCGCCGGCGCGGGTACCACCGGCTCGATAGTGGGGATGCCACCGAACCGGGCTGGAGCGCCATCCTCGACTCGCTTTCGCGGATGGCGCTGGACGCCCCCAGATGCCGGGTTTACTTCACTGTTGGAATCGGGTGCCATGCGATTCCGGCGGTACAGGCCAGTGGTTTCGTAACGCGAAACACACTTGGTATGCTTGATGGAAGAGCACCCACAGGTGCTAGAATCGGGAGCTTGGTGCTGCTCTCCGGGGCCGTGGCGTTACCAGCGCGGGTGGGGTCCGCGGGCGCCGGCGGGGAAACGCACGTTCCAACGAAAAGAGGATTACGATGAAAGCCGCCGTTTATTATGGACCTCGCGATGTTCGCGTGGAGACTGTCCCGAAGCCGTCAGCCGGCCCGGGCGAGGTCGTCCTTCGAGTGTTGCGCTGCGCGGTATGCGGTACCGACAAGCGCATTTTTACGCACGGGCAGAAGAACGTGGTGCCACCGGCCATCACCGGGCACGAGATCGTCGGGTACGTGCAGGAAGTCGGCGCCGGCGTCCACGGAATCGGCGAAGGCCAGAAGGTCGTCGTCGCCACTGTAGTCGGTTGCGGGAAATGCTATTGCTGCAAGCGCAAGCAGTACAATCTGTGCGAATCCTTCACCGCGCTGGGATACGACTATGCCGGCGGATTTGCGGAGTATGTCAAGATCCCGGCGGCCGCGGTGGCGCAAGGGAATATCATTCCGTTTCCCGACTCCATCTCGGTCGAGCGCGCCGCGCTGGTGGAGCCTCTGTCGTGCTGTTTGAACGGCGAAGAGTATGTGAATGCCCAGCCGGGCGATCGCGCCCTGGTGATAGGTTCGGGACCGATCGGCATGATGCACGCCGCAATCCTCAAATCGCGCGGCTGCGAGCTGGTGCTGGTAACGGATGTCTCCGATGAGCGTTTGGGCTACGTGCGCGAGTTCGGTCTGGCGCAAACGTTGAACACCGCCGGCCCAAACCCGGTGGAACGGATTCTGGAAGCCGCCGGCGGCGAAAAGTTCGACGTGGCCGTGACCGCCACCTCGGTGAAGTCCACCCAGATGGATGCCTTGAAGCTGGTGCGCAAGAAGGCCCGCGTGTGCTTCTTCGCGGGAATTCCCAAGGACGATCCGGTCGTGCCCATCGATACCAACGCCATCCACTACAACGAAATCTCGCTGTTCGGGTGCTTCGCGTCGAACCTCAAGCACTACCATCAGGCCCTCAGCATGGTGGTGCGGGACGACATCCCGTGGGACCGCTTCCTGACCCACCGTTTCAAACTGGACCAGATGGTGCAAGCGTTCGGCGTAGTGGAAGCCGGACAGGGCATTAAGATGGTGATCGACTGCGAGTAGGGCCGGCCCATGGAAAAGACCTGCCTGCAAGAACTGATCGCGATCTCCCGCACGGTGGGAGCGAATCTCGAGTACGTGCAAGCCGCCGGCGGAAATACGTCGGTGAAATCGCCCGATGGCCGCACCATGGCCATCAAGGCGAGCGGCACCTCTCTCACCGCCATGAGTGAGACGGAAGGCTGGGTGGAATTGGATGTCGGCGCGGTTCTGAGCATGCTCGATCGCCCGGAGCTCGCCTCGCTGCCGTCCCAGCGACGCGAGGCGCGCGTTCTCGAACTGTTGAGCGCGTCGGCGGTCGGCGGGCATGGCCGGCCATCGGTGGAAAGCGCTCTGCACGCCATGCTGGGCCGCGTGGTGGTGCACACCCACGCGGTCGCGGCCAACGCCCTCAACTGCGGACCTGGAGAAGCGGCGCTGGCGGAACTCACCCGTCCCGGCGAACTGCCCCCGCTATGGGTTCCGTATACCGATCCGGGATGGTGCCTGGCCACCGTGGTGCGCGCTTTGGCGGATGCGTATCGCGCGAAGCATGGCTGCTCACCGGCCGTGATTTTCATGGAAAGTCACGGCGTCCTGGTGGCGGGCGAGAGCGATCGGGAATGCCTGGCCCTCCATGAGGATTGGGTCTCGCGCTGCGAGCGCTATTTCGCGCCGCAGGCTCCGGCGCTCGCATCCCCGCGCGAAATCGCTTCGGCGGAATTGCGGCGGACCATGGTGGAACTGCGCCGCGCCTGGCGCGAGGTGAACGGCGGCCGGCCGTTCGTGCGTTATTCCGAAAATCCGGAACTGGCCGGGGCCGCCTGCGCGGAACGGGCGGGCCTGTTTTCGCAAGGGTCGCTCACGCCCGATCATATCGTCTATACCGGCGCCCGCTCGGTGCAGGCGGAGTCCCTCGAGGAATTGCCCGCGCTGGTTCGCTCCGCGCTCGCGGAAAAATCGCCTCCGCGGCTGGCCCTGGTCCGAAATGCCGGAGCGTTTCTGTTGGCGGCCGATCCGGTGAAGCTGGATGCCGCCGAAGCGCTGGCCGTCGCCGGCGCCCGAATCGTCCGGCTGGCCGCTGGGCGCGGAGGCGCGCGCAATCTATCGCCCAGTTCGGCGGACTTCATCGTCAACTGGGAAGCCGAGCATTATCGGGCCAAGCTCATGGGGACGGCCCAGGCCCCGCTCTGGGGCAGAGTCGCATTGGTCACCGGAGCGGCCTCGGGACTGGGATGCGGCATCGCCCAGGGCCTCGTCGAAGCCGGCGCCTCGGTGGCTTTTTGCGATATCGACACCGCGGGAGCCGAGGCTTCCGCCGCGGCCTCGGCCGATCCGCGCCGTGCGTTCGCGCTGCAAATGGACGTCACCAGCGAGGCTTCGGTAGCCGCCGCCTTCGATCGCGCGATTCGCCGCTGGGGCGGCGTGGACGTGGCCGTGTGCGCCGCCGGCATCGCACCCGCTTACGAACTGGTGGACCTCCCGGTCGATAAGTGGCGGCTCGCTCTCGAGATCAATCTCACCGGCTATTTCCTGGTGGCGCGCGAGGCGGCGCGCATCATGCGCGCGCAAGGCGAGGGGGGAAGCATGGTCATGGTTTCCTCGAAAAGCGGATTGGACGCTTCCAAGGCCAACTCCGCATATAACGCCACCAAGGCCGGAGAGCTGCACCTGATGCGCGGCTGGGCCCTGGAACTGGGGCGCGATGGGATTCGCGTGAACGCCGTCGCGCCGGGCAATGTTTTCGAAGGCTCGAAAATCTGGAATCCGGAGTACATGAAGACCGCGGCGCGCAAGAAAGGCATTCAGCCCGAGGAAGTGATACCCTACTACACCGCGCTGACGGCTTTGAACCGCGAGATCAAGCGGTCGGA
>Ga0181529_10004488_pt1 | contig 15068 bp, 9 predicted proteins | sample PEATcosm2014_Bin_36_FD_119763 | JGI IMG/M metagenome (GOLD analysis project Ga0181529, IMG submission 119763) | Peatland microbial communities from MTU Mesocosm Facility, Houghton, MI, USA - PEATcosm2014_Bin10_30_metaG | ecosystem: Environmental > Terrestrial > Soil > Wetlands > Peat | place...
AAATAACGTCCGATTACGAGACCTTGCTCACTCAGGTGCTCGCCGCGGTCCCGGGAACCGCTCAGGTCTATTGCCTCGGCATATTCGACAACGGGATCGATACGCTCACAGCTCTGCCGACCGGCGACGCCGGTATCCGGGCAGCCGTACAGGCCGTCAACGCGCCGAATGCAGCCTTCGCAGACGTTTCGGGCTTCTTGAGCGTCGCGAATACGACGGACGGCGTCCATCCGGCTTCGGCCGGCGGTCTGCAGATCGCAGCCAATCTCGAGGATATCACGCTCGCGCTCGCCTACACGGCGGCCGGGCCAGGGGTCGCGATCGTCGGCGAGCCGATCCAGATAGACCTGTCCCTCGAACCGATCGGAGCATTCGCAGGCGGCGTCACGGTCAGGCTTTCGGATAACGGCGCAGGAGGGTCGTTCTCCGGCAACAGCCCGACACTCACGACACACTCCCCCGCGGCCACGATAACCTACACGCCGTCGATCGCGGGGACTATAACCCTTTCGCTCGCGGACGGGGCAACCGGCCACGATCCGAGCCCGCTCACGATCCTCTCGACTACCGCATCGCTGAAAGGCACGGTAGCGCTTCAGGGGATCGCGCCGTTCGCCCCGGCGCAGCCCGTAGCGTTTGTGTTCACGCCGGCATCCGGTCCTCCGACGACGGTCACGGCGAGTATAGACGCGACCGGCGCCTTCGCGTTCACGGGTGTTGCGCCCGGCGCTTACACCGTCCATATTAAGGGCGCGAAATGGCTCCAGCGGGATCTGCAGGTAGTAGTTCAGGGCACGTCCGCGGCAACCGCGTCCGTCACCCTCCTGTCCGGGGACGTAAACAACGACAACGTCGTCGATCTGTCGGACTTCTCGGAGTTGGCGGCGGCATTCGGCGCCGCGTCCGGCGACTCTAACTGGGACGCGAACGCCGATCTCAATTGCGACGGTCTTGTCGATCTGACCGACTTCGGCCTTCTCGCGGCCAACTTCGGCCTGCAGGGCGATCCGTAGTCGAACGATACGCTCGCCAAAGTGAAGAGGCAGCAGGTCTAGCTCTTTGTATCGACAGCTTGTCCAGCATGTCTAGCTGTTTGTATCGATATTGACGGCCTGGCTTTCATACTCTTCGGTCAGGCGCAGAAGCGTGTCGGTATCCGTGTCACGCTGCGGTGCGGCCGGTCGCAGCAGCTCCTCCGTGGCATCTTCCGGAGCGCTCGCGGGCCGAACCAATGTTTTCGGGTCCTGCTCCTGCTTCAGCCGCTCCTGCAGAACGGGCAGAACCCTGGCGGCATTCGCGCGGATGGCCTCGGTTCGTCCTCGCGTCACAAGCCGCTCGACCGGATGCGCGCTCGCGCCGCCTCCATACAGCTTCAGAACATCGAGAATCGAAACCACCAGCGCCTCGCTTCGGTCGCCGAGCAGGCGACACAGCTCGAGCGCAGCGTCCGGAAGCAGCGGCGCCTCCTCGGCCACGATCGCATCGAGAACGGCGGGCAGACAGTCCCTGGCAGCGGAACGGATCCGGGTGTCGGGGTCCCGAATGTTCTGGAGCAGGATCTGTATCGTGCCGCTCTCCTTCAGCGCTCCCATGGCGCGCGTCGCCTCGGCTCGCATCCGGACGAACCTGCGCCTCTCTCCGACGAGCCTCAATCCCGTCACGGGCAGAGCCACAACCGGGACCAGCATGGCCAGGACAAGCCACAGCGGCGGCGGCTCGTTTCTGCTCAGCTCGACCCAGAACACCAACAGCCCGAGCAGGAGGTCCGCCAGCACGGCGGACAGAGCCGGCCCCCAGCCGGATCGCCCCGCCCGTCCCTCCTCGTCGAGCGTAAAGGCGCCCGGAACCGCCTGCCGGCCGAGCGTATCGGCGACAGAGGCGCGCGCAGATCGGGACAACGGGATGCGCGCAATCGCCTGCACAGCTCCGACCTTTTGCGCAAAATGGGCGTTCGACGGAGTTGAGACTGCCTCGATGAGCAGATTTACGTCGTTTGCGCCGATCTCCGCACCGGACGTCGCTGCCGAGATCGCCGCCTCCAGAGCGCGCAAAGCCTCTCGCCTCGCGGATAATCTCGCCATCGATTTTTCAAGCATCGTTAACGCCATATACTCTTGCAGTTCGAGAGACGCCGCTCCAACCCCTTCCGCCCCGTTTGTCGCCACTGACGCTTGCGCGCGTTGCCCGCTCGCCTCCCGGCCCGGCAGGCCGATGTAGCCTAAGGCAGGTGAGCAGCCGCTAGACCAAAGCGTGTTGGTCGGCCGGCCGGGGCGCCTTCCTGCCGCCGTTGACGCGCAGCGGAATCTCCTCCGTCTCCTGCGGCTCGCCCCAGAACTGCTCCAGCGTGGGCCCATCCGAGACGCGGCGGCACCGGAGGAAGCTGCGGATCTCGTGCGGCCAAACCCGGCGTCCTATGCTGGTGTACCAGCGCATTCCATGGCGCAACGCCGCGTCCGGATGCAGATAGGATCGCCAGAGGGATCTCGGCCGGACCTGCATCACGAATTCGATAAACTTCACCCACACCATCACCCGCCACGGCGCCATCCGGCTTGTCGCCAGAACCTGATGTTTGTAGTCCCAGAGCCGGGTATCGAGCTGGATCACGCGACGATCCGCATTTTGCTTGAAGTAGCCCGTCCAGCGGTGCGGCGTCGCGTATACGGTCATGATCTGATCCGGATCGTAGGAGATCAACTGGCGCAGCGAGCGCCGGAAGTCGCTGCCCGTCACCTCCTCGAAATCCGAGACCCACGTGGCCAGCGAGATGATCCCGTGTTCCCGCATCAATCTGATGGCCTCCCTATCGGTCCTCGTGGCGCCGCCCTTGCGAACCTTCCGGAGAGTCGTCTCGTCGGTACCTTCTATTCCAAGCAGGAACCTCTGCACGCCCGCCTTGCGGTAGATCGAAAGCACATCGGCATCTCGCACGATATCATCGGCACGCGTCGATCCGATCAGGATCACGTCGATCCGTTCGGCAATGATCGCCTCGCACAGATCCAGCCAGGCTCTTCGGTTGACAGTTGGATTCTCATCCGCCAGATTGAACAGCTCGACTCCATGCATCCGGTGCAGCCAGGCGATCTCCCCGGCCAACTTCAGCGGATCGCGATGGCGCCAGCGAGCCCAAAAGCCGCGCTGGCCGCAGTAGGTGCACCCGTGCGGGCACCCTCGGGAGAACTGGATCACAACGGCGCGCTTGCCCCCATAGTAGCTGTAGCGCGAGTGATCGATCAGCTCCCAGCCAACTCGATAGGCGTCCAGATCCTCGATCATGCGCGCCGGGCTCGTCTCGACGATGCGGCCCGTCCGCCGGAAGGCGATCCCATCGACCTCGGCCAGGTCCAGCCCGTGTTCCAAGGCCGCGATCAGCCGAACCGTGGTATCCTCGCCCTCGCCACGGACGATCACGTCGATCTGCGGCTCGGACTCAAGCACGTCCCTGAAGTGGTATGTCGGGAAAACGCCGCCGTAGACGATCTTGACGGCTGGCAGTTCCATCCGAATTCGGCGGGTGAGATCGGCCACGATCGGATGAGCGGATGTCGATCCGGAGTGGCCGACCAGAAGCGCTTGCGGGTTGTGCGCCACGACTCGCCGGACGACGTCGTCGTGGGAGAGCGGACCGAACTCGGCGTCCAGCAGCGTGACATCGTGGCCGGCATCGATCAGCGGCCCGCCGATTGCGAGAAGTCCGAGGGGAGGAAGATGCTCCAGCGGAATGCGGCTGCCGATCGCGAGATGCGGCGGGTTGAGGATCAGGATTCGCATCGTGGTGCCTCCGATCGGCCGGCACCGATTGGCCGAGAGCTGCGTCCATCGGCAAACATGATGCTCTTCTGCCTGCCGGCTTACCGATAGTGACGAGCCCACCTCGTTATCGGTTACGCTGCCGCCCGCATGCCTCTTCCAGCGCCATGAGGCATTCGGTCCCTCGCCTCCATCGGCAGAGGCGGACTAACGAGGACGAGTCTGCCATCCTTCGCAAAGGCGGCGCGCCGGGCGTCGCGCGACCGAGTCCACATAGGTGACGAGGGCCAGTCGGTCGGCGAGCGTTACCGCCGATGCGCCGGTCCCGCGCGCCTCAAGCGCGCGCGGGACCGTCCGGCATCGGGCCAACCGCCGCTCACCGGTCTTCGGTGACGCACTGGTTGGGAGGATCGCTCTCCGTAACGCACACCGGGTCGGTGACCATGCCTAGGAATGCGGCATTGTACCGATCCGTGTAGTTGCCGTTGCTGGGATTGCCGCGATACGGGCCGTGGTCGATGTAGTTCTGGTTGACCGGCAGTTTCAGGTACGGGTCGGTCACGACGTACTCCGCCGGCGTCTGCGACATATGGAACGCCTTCGAATGGCCGTCGACGTAGATTACGTCCGCCGTTTGGGAGTGGCGCGCGACGGCGGGCACGGCGGGATCGGTGCCGACGATGTAGCCATCCCAGAATGAGGCGTTGTCCGCGGGGAATTCGACCTGTGCGAGCGTCTTCGGATACGGAAGGCCCATCTCGTGAATAATGGTCGTGAGGTCGACCCCGCCAAGCACAGCGCCTCCGACGCCGAACAGGTAGTAGTTGAACACGAAGGATGTGTAGCGGAAGTTGCCGACTATACCGGGTGTTCCGAACGTGAGGCCGCCGTAGCTGCTCCCGATCGCGTTGATAAGCGCCGTTATGTCGGAGCAGAGATCGACGGCCTGCGGCGCGCTGGGGCATTGCAGGATCTGCGAGCTTTTCATGTACGGGAACATCTCGTCGTAGACCGTATTGAGAATGATGGACGGCGCGCCGAAATTGCAGATGTTCGATACCTGAGTGACCGCGGTCTGCGCGAGGGGCGGCTCCGTTTCATCGAAATCCTGCGTGTACATCATGTTCGCGGTGCCTAGCTGCTTCGTATTGGAAAGGCAGGACGCCTGTCGCGCCTTCTCGCGCGCCTGAGCGAACACAGGGAAGAGGATTGCGGCCAGAATGGCGATGATCGCAATTACGACGAGCAGTTCAATCAACGTGAAGCCGTATCGACGCCGGTGCATAGTTGCTCTGGCTCCTTTCGATTCGCAATCGCACATATATTCGAGGAGATCCTCGCCCGCAAGGCGGTTCCCCGGCGCAGTGATCGGTGGCAGCTAAGGAAACGCCACGTATAAATCGAATCGACCGCTCGGTTGGTTCACGCGGTCCAAGCGCGATCGGCGGGTGACGAGTTCGGCGCGTTTAGTCATTGTTTATTCCCTAAGTGGTGCATCCGGTTAATTCCGTGCTAACCGGGCAGCCGGCCGACTGAAGTCGGCGGCTATCCGTGCAAAGTCCCTCCGGGACTGGTTTTGGCGACTCAGACGGCTCTCGTCACCCGGAAAGAGGTTCGGAACCTCGGTGCGCGGGGCACATCTCGCCCTGCGCAGGATAGGTTCGACAGATTAACCGGATGCACCACTAAGTGGTGCATCCGCCTGATTTGGCGCACATCTCGTCCGGCCTCGGGTTGCCGGTCGGCGTGCGGCGCAGCCTCGTGAGCGGTGCGAGATTGGAAAGGTGCGGGATGACCGCGTGCCGCCGCTAACGGCGCAACCCGGCCCGCACCAGGATTCCGATCCCGGCGACCATCGTCGCCACGGTCGTCGCGACGCGGGCAGGCGAAGCGACCAGGTTTTCGGCGACGTCCTGAGCAGCTACGAGCTTCGCGACGCCGTGGTCCTCGGAATAGTACCTGGCAATTGGGCGGCCGGTGGACCCACCTCCCAGCGGGTCTACCTGAACCTTCACGTCCGGGCTGGAGAGAGTTGCACTTAGGTGCGTGCCATCGAACCCGAAATCGAACTTGAACTCCATCCTTGGATCGGCAAATGCGTACGTGAGGCTCGCCTCCTTGCCGTTGATGACCGTAGTCACTTTACACCGCCTGAGCGGAACGCCATCAAAGCTGGGCGGGTAATTTTCAGTTCCCTTAATCGCCGACGGGTCGTCCAGATCCTCCTGGCTGATTACACACGGGGCGGTCAGCAATTCAACGTCGAGACCGCGCAACCACAGCAAGCACAGACCGCCGGTATCCGGACCGGACGAAATCCTGCCCAATAAGATGTGGCCGCCGCCGGGGTTGGCGGCCGCCTTGATCTTGGTGGATAGGGCGGAATCGGAGGCCATGAAGGCCGATCGACGAGCTTCGGCCCGTCGAATTGCCTGGTCCCTCATTACTGTCGGCGAACACAATGCGGCGATAACCAGGGCTCCGCCAGCGACGAATCTAGCCGGGCGCCCCGCCTTCGACATTATTGAATTCCTCCTCCGCTTAGCCGCCGCCTCGCGTTTCGGCCGTGCAATTGGCCGCGCCGCGTAAGCGCTGGCCCGCTTGAGCTCGCCAGTCTAAAGGTAAACTTCGCGCGCCTCGCGGCATTGAGGAAAGACCACGGATTGATCGAATCGTCCGCGCGGTTAGCTTACACGATCCGGGCGCGTTCGCCAGGTAACGCTGACGCAGCGTCTGTTCATTGCCGATTCCTAGGCCCGCCATTCGCCTCTCACGTCCACATGAACTCCATGCGGCACGCGCCGATGCCGCGAGCAGGCGATAGTTGAAAACGAGCATACGGCGGCCGGCAGCTTCCAAAGGAAACGGCCGGCGCTCCTCTGTTCTGGTCGTTCGATACTGCCCGATTGGAATCCTGCGCCGGAGGCAGGATCGGGCGGTCAAGTGTCCAACCGTAAGCCGGGCATCGCCTCCCGATGAATTCTCACCCTCGACTGCCCCGAAGGATTCCGGATGATGGTTTTCCGTTGGTGTAACAGGGCCGGCATCGCGCTTGCGGCGGTTCTGGCGGCGCCGGCCGTGGCGGCCGGCGCAGGAGTTCGAAGCGCGCACTGCTCGGTACGGCCAACAGCGCTCACGTGCGAATTCCAGGCCGATCCCATCGGCGTCGGCGATACGCGCCCGGCGCTTGGATGGAGGCTTGCCGCCGCTAGAGAGGCGGACAGGGTTCTCGGTCAGACCGCCTGCCGCGTGATCGCCGCATCCAGCCGAGAGCGCTGCGCCGCCGGGCGAGCGGACCTGTGGGATTCCGGCACGATCCGACAAGCGGGATCGAGCGGCGTCCATTACGGTGGCCGGGCGCTGCGCTCGGGCGAGCGCATCTTCTGGCGAGTGCGCGTCCGGGACCGCGCCGGAAAGCCGTCTGCGTGGAGCGAAATCTCGACCTGGGAGATGGGACTGCTCCGGCCAGGCGACTGGAAGGGCGCATGGATCGGCTCGCCCGGCCCGGAGCCGGCGAGCGACGAGGCGCGCTTCGGCGATCGCCCGGCCCCGCTGCTCAGGCGCGCATTCGTTCTGTCCGAGCCGGTGCGCAGCGCGCGCCTCTATGTGAGCGGCCTCGGCTTCGTCGAGGTGCACCTGAACGGCAGGCGCGTCGGCGACCGGGTGCTGGAGCCGGGTTGGACGGACTATCGAACGCGCGTCCCCTACTCCACGTACGACGTTACGAATCTGCTCCATGCGGGTCGCAACGCGATCGGAGCGATGCTCGGGAACGGCTGGTACGATCCGCTGCCGCTGAGAATGTGGGGCTGGCTGAACCTGCGGGAGCATCTCTTAACGGGCCGGCCCTGCCTGCGCGCGCAACTGAACGTCGTGCTGAAGAGCGGAGATCGCCTATCGTTTGCGACGGACGGCGCCTGGCGCACGGCGGACGGGCCGATCGTGCGCAACAGCATCTATCTCGGCGAGGTATACGACGCAAAGCGAGAGATGCCCGGCTGGGATCTGCCCGGCTTCGACGACCGGCGCTGGAGCGTCGCGGCTACGCTCGCCGGCCCGCCGGGCCGGCTCACCGCTCAGGAGGCGCCTCCGATAAGGATTCACGACGCGATCCGGGCCAAACGCATCTCCGAGCCGGCTCCCGGCGTTTACCTGGTGGACTTTGGCGAGGAGTTCGCCGGATGGATGGAGATGCGGCTGCGGCTGCCGCGGTCGGCTCGAGTCGTCGTCCGCTACGGCGAGCTGCTGAGGGCCGACGGCTCTCTGAACCCGCTCACGTCCGTCGCCGGGCAGATCAAAGGCACGTCCGTTCCGGCGGGATCGCAGGCGCCGTCGACCGCGTGGCAGACGGACACCTATATCGCAAACGGAGATCCGGGCGCTTGCTACAGACCGCGCTTCACCTGGCACGGCTTTCGCTACGCCGAGATCCGGGGCCTTCCGAGCCGGCCCTCCCTCGACCGGTTTGTCGGGCTGCGCCTCTGCGCCGACACTCCTGCCGCGGGCGAGTTCGAGTGCTCGAACGAGCTGCTGAACCGAATCCATCGGATGGCGCGGCGCACCTTCCGGAGCAATCTGATGAGCGTTCAGTCCGACTGCCCGCACCGCGAGAGGTTCGGCTACGGCGGCGACATGGTCGCGACGGCGGACGCGACGATGGTCAACTTCGACATGAGCCGTTTCTATGCCAAGGCCTGCCGGGATTATGAGGATGCGGCGCGGCCGGACGGCGCTCTGACCGAGACCGCGCCCTTCGTAGGGATTGCGGACGCAGGACTGGGCGGCGGCTCCGGGCCGGTCGAGTGGGGAACCGCGCTGCCCTGGCTGGCGTGGCGGCTGTACGGCGCCTACGGCGATTCCACCGTTCTTTCGCGCCACTACAGGGCTACGCGCCGATGGGTCGATTTCCTACTGGCGCACGCGAAGGATGGGATTCTGGACAACGGCATCGGCGACCATGAGACGCTCGCGCCGAAGTCCGTCGCCGTGACGGGAACGGCCTTTCTATGGGCGAACTGCAGGCTGCTGGCGCGAATCGCGGGCGCGCTCGGCAACTCCGGCGACAGCAGGCGATACGGGAGCGAGGCGGATCGGATCGAGCGTGCGTTCCGGGGCCGCTTCCTGAACGCGGCGAACGGGAAGATCGATACGGGGACTCAGGCCGATCAGGCGACCGCGCTCTTCTTCGGCCTGGTTCCGGATAGCTGCCGGAACAGGGCGATGAACGCGCTTCTGGACGATATCGCCGCGCACAATCACCATCTCACGACAGGCATCTTCGGGACGCCGTTCATGCTGCAGACGCTCTCCTCCGCCGGCCATGCCGACGAGGCGCTTCGCATAGTGACGCAGCGGACGTTTCCGGGATGGGGCTACATGCTGGCCGGCGGCGCGACGACGCTCTGGGAGCACTGGGATTTCAGCGACAGCACCTTCTCGCACAACCATCCGATGTTCGGCTCTGTGGATGCGTGGCTGATGGCGTGGATAGCGGGAATCCAGCGGGATCCGGAGGCGGTCGGCTTCGATCGGATCGTCATCCGGCCGCAGCCTGTGGGCGACCTGACGTGGGCGCGGGCCTCGCTGGAGACGGTCCGCGGGCCGATCGCGGTCTCCTGGCGACGCTCCGGCGGCCGGTTTCGGCTGGAGGTCCGCATTCCACCCAATGCGACTGCGCGAGTGGTTCTGCCTGCATCGGATCCGGGCGCAGCGACTGAAAGCGGAGAGCCGCTCCGCCGGGCGCGAGGGGTCCGTGCGGCGGCCGCGCGTGGAAGCGAAACCGTCGTCGAGATTGGCTCCGGATGCTACCGGTTCGTTTGCCCGGTACGGTGATTGCATTTGCACCGGACGAGGCACCGGACTGAAGTCCTGCGCTATTCGGCCTGCGGCCAGCCGTCCTCCGGACGGATTTGGCTGGTGCGACCGGCCGCTTGGACTCCGGATGGCATGCCGGGCGGCGAACCCCAGGGCACCGGACTGAAGTCCTGCGCTATTCGGCCTGCGGCCAGCCGTCCTCCGGACGGATTTGGCTGGTGCGACCGGCCGCTTGGACTCCGGACGGCATGCCGGGCGGTTCCGTTGGACTTGCCGGCACATTTTCAGAGGGGCGTGGCGCCGACCGGAACGGGCGGAGAGAAGGCGCCGACGGCATGGACCTTCACCTTTCGCTTCCAGATCTTATCCGGCGTGAAGGCGAAGAGCGTGGTCAGGTCCGGCCCGCCCAGGCAGACGCCGGTGACGCGCGCTCGATCCGGCGTCGGCAGGATGGCCGTCGTCGGGCCGTCGTCCGCGCAGATCTGTATGCCGATGCGAGTGGCGACGAACATCTGGTTCTCGCGGCTGAAGCAAACGGAGCCGGCGCCGGCATCGTCGTCCGCGTCCCCGACGTGCAGCGAGTAGTAGCGCTCTTTGTCGGCGAGTTTGCCGTCCGGCGCGATCCTATAGCTGTACACCCACCTCGTGCCGCCGTCCGCCACGGATAGAAGCCAGCGATCGGGACGGATCGCCAGGCCGGCAGCGTGTTTCAGCCCGGAATCGACGATCTCCAGGGTATCCTGCCGGACCCGATGGACCAGGCTGTCGCCGCCGGTGCGGCCGCGGGGACCGGAGACGTAGAGATCGCCGACAGCCGTCGCAACGACGTACCGTCCTTTTACGGAGGCGGGCAAGACGCGGGCTTTGCGTCCGTCCGGATCGTATCGGACGATCTTGCAGGTGGTCTCCGATACCGTATAGATCTCGTCCTTCGGACCGACGCAGAGGCCGTCGGCATGGCGGGCATCCTCGACGAGGACGGCGGCGGCGCCGTCCGGCCCGATCCGCACGATCTTGTTCGAGCGCGCGTCTATGAAGAGGACCTCGCCCTTCGAATTGCATGCCGGGCTGCGCGCATCGTAGAGATCGCTCGCCGCCGGCTGCCATCCCTCGGCGGGAAGAATGACGTCGCGCACGCGAGGCGCGCTCGGGCCGGCATGGACGGGCTCGGGCCAGCCTTTCCATAGAAACCGCATCGCGTCCATGAAGTGCTCGCCGCCGCCGACGCCGTGGCCGCCCTCGAGCGCGTGGAAAACGTAGTCGTAGCCGGAGAAGGCGAGAGCCTTCTCCATCTCCAGATCCAGCAGGTACCAGTCTCCGGCGCGGTTCTCCATGTCGTGCGTGCCGGTGAGCAGGTACGAGCGGATAGGCTTCGCCTCGAACTTGCGCACGAGGGTCGGAAACTCGTTGCCGCCGCGAAACGCGACGAAGCTTCCGCTCACGGCGTAGACTCGCGAGAAGAGGTCCGGCCGCTCCCACGCCGCGTTGAAGGCGCAGATGCCTCCGCTGCTGCCGCCCGCGATGCAGCGATCGTTGCCGCTGTTCGATAGCTTGAGGCCATACTTCCGCTCGACAAGCGGCAGGATCTCCTCGGCGATGAACCGGGCGTAGCAGTCGCCGAGGCCGTCGTACTCCAGGCCGCGGTTTCGGCGCCCCATCTGCCCGGCTTCCGGCGGAGGCACGTCGCCGGGCGTGACGAAGACGCCGACCGTCACGGGCATCTCCTTCGCCGCGATGAGCATCTCCAGCATGCCCTTTTCGCCGGAGCTGTACCCGTCCTGTTTCACGTAGACGCAGGCCGGCGCGGAGCCGTCGTACTGGGCCGGGATGAAGACGGTGACTTTCCGGACGGTTCCGGGAAAGACCTTGCTTTCGGAGAATGTGAACTCCCGGATGGATCCTGCTCTGGGCATGTCGTTGGGCACCGTTGCGCCTGCAAGGGGCAGAAGCCGCCACTGCAGGTGCGGGTCGTTGGGATCGCAGTTGAAGATGTCCTGTTTCGCTCCAGGCGTCTTTCCGCCTCCCAGGTCGTCCAGTCCCATTTTGGGCGCGTGGCGCGGCTGGATGACGACATAGCCCGCGCCGTCCCACTTGATGGTCCACTCCTGCCAGGGCCGGCCGGATTCGCGCTCCAGGACGACCGGAGTGCAGTTCTCGACGCCGCCGCGCGAGGCGGCGAAAACGAGTGTGTCGCTATAGGAGGGCCTGATCGTGTAGACGCCGTCGCTCTTCGGGACGACGAGCCACCTCTGGTTGGGCTGCCCAGAGCGAGCGCCGATGGAGACGATCGTCCCGTCGGTTGTGCCCGCGCCGACGGCTTCGAGTCTCATTCCGGGCGCGCTCACGGGCTCGATCTCGAACGGCCCGGACCAGCGCTGTTGGGCCGAGGCCGGAAGCGCCGCTACGAGGACGAGGCAGATGGCAAAACATAGCGGAATCGGTCGGAGGACATGTCGGTATCCCGATAGTTCGCGAATTCTCACGCTGGCTCCCCTCGCGTTCCTTTTCCGCTTCAACCTGCCCGAGATCTCTTCGGGGACGCGGTTCACTTCCCGACGTGCTCTTCCAGCGTCACCGTCGAGACATTGATCGCGGATTCAGTCCCGTCCGCGTGAACCGCGGTCGAGGAGCCGTGCGAGTTGTCTACGACCGTGGCCGTGACGGTTCTCTCCAGACCGAGCTGGCTGATATTCGCGGGGTCGGAATAGAACGCAGCCGGGTTCGACTTCATCTTTCTCACCGCCTCCGCCAATTTCGGATCATCCGTTCCCACGATGACGGCGGGGCTGCTTGTTCCGTTGTTCATATCGGCGTCGTCGGCGCAGTGGAGTTGGGCGACGGTGTGGCCTTTCGCCAGATCATCGTCTGAGGAATATTCGTCGGAGTGCCCCAGGTCGAGCACGGCCCCCGTGATCTTAACGCGGCCGTGTGTCGGCGGAGATTTCATGAATTCGGCGCACGCCATCTCCACGGGAGGGCTATTGTCGACCGAGACATTGCGGTCGGACCCGGCGCCGGAATTTCCCTTATCCGACCGGCACGAGATCAGCGCTGCGGACGCGACGATACAGATTGCGGCCAGGATCGCCGCGCGACCATGCCTGCTTCTCAAGCGCCGCACCTGCGGCGAGCAATTCTTAACCATGTCTCCGCTCCATTCTCATTTGCAGTGGGATAGCCATCCCCGGGACCTGTCCCGAGGATGGCGGAACGAGAAGTTACGAACCGCGCCGGCTCGATCCGGTGGAATCGGGCCGTCGGCGTGGATAGCATGGGCGAGCGACCGGCGGCGAGCGGCGCCCGTACAGGCTACTCGAACAGGTCCATCAGCGCATCCGCGAAAAGCTCGTGGCCGCGATCGTCCGGGTGGTTGATGTTGTTGCCAAGCAGCGTGATGTACGGGATTCCCTCTCGCAGCAGATGTCCCCACCGCACCGACGCATCCGCGACCGCGACGTTATGGCGTGCGCCGAACTCCTTGAGCGCCGCTACGAACGGCCGGGGATCGGTCTCGACGCGAACGCTCGGCGCGTTCATCCAGTCGGGACGGATATAGTGCGGCGTCACGATGATCCACTCCGCCCCGATCTCCTGGAACCGCTTCTGGAACCACGAATACTTCTCTTCCACCTGCGCAGGCGTCAGGTAGCCGTCGTTCACGAACTCCATCACGATAAGGTCGGGATGGGCGCCGATGACCTTCTCCTCGAAGTTGTGAGGCGAGCCCGGCGGCTCGTGCAGGAAGTTGTCCGAACAGCGGCCGCCCCAGGCGCACGTCGTCAGCGTTATCGGCGACTTCTTGAACTTCTGCCCGAGCCGCGCCACGAACCGGCTCTGATACCTGTGGGCCACGTCGCTCGCCGCGCCGCCCTCGGTCACGCTGTCGCCCCACGCCAGCACGCTGAGCGGCTTTCCTGTGCGCAGCTTCGCCCACGTTTTCGGCAGGAGCGTCGCGGCGACCGCCATCCTGTTTCTAGCGTAATGCGGATAGTGGAGCTCGAGGATCGGATAGATGTTGTCCGGAGTGAGGGCGGCGAGCCGGCCCGGAATCCAGACGTTTGCGATCGTAACGCTTCCTGCAGGCGGCGCCGGAGGGAGCGGGGTCGCGACGTGCGGCGTGCCGCGCAGAAGCGAGACGCCGCCGGCTTTGTCGACGACGATCGAATCGATCCGCCCATACTGATACTCGTAGCTCGCGTAGACGGCCGTTTGTGGCCCGATCGCGCCGCCTGGAAGGCGCCCGAACGTGGCCCAGCGATCGTCCAGCCTGTAGTCCGTGCCGGGCTTGAAAGGCGTGGAGTCGCCGGGCGAGGGGCGCAGCGTGAAGCTCTCAGTAACCAGCTCGTCCGTCGCAGAGCACTCCTCGGCGATCAGCGCATGCACCTTCGCGCCGCGCATCCATCCGCCCGCCTTCTCGTCGAACTCCGGCAGGCTGGTATATGCCTCGTCCTTCACCGTCAACATCTCGGGCGGCGCGACATCCAGCGTCGCCTCGTGCGCGATCTTCACTTTCCTGCCGGCGACGTTGGCGACGCCGGACGAAACGTGGATCTGCCACGACCCGGTCACTTCGATACGCGCGGCTCCATCCGGGCCGCCGGAAAACGTCAGGATTGTCATCAGCATAAGTCCGTTCAGCATTTCAGCTCCATGGGAGGAATCGCAACCTGAGCCCGAGGGCCCCGGCTGCGCCGTCCAGGCGAAGGGGCAGGCAATCGTCTGCCTGCCCCATTTGACGTCCGATGCGTGGAATCCTGCGCGCCCGACTCGATCTGCAGAGTGCCCGGGTCCTCAAGGATCGCCGTCATTTCGCCTGACGGAATCCGCGCCGGGCGCGCAGCCTCAGCAGGGAGAGCCCCGATACGCCAAGTGATCCGAAGACCGCCAGCGCGCCGGGAGCCGGCGTGCGATATGCGGTGATAACGACCAGGCCGTTGCCGCCTGAGCCGCCATCGGTCCCGCCAACCCCTATTCCCGACTGGTAATTCCAGGCATTCGATCCTCCCGCCGCTGTGTCGCTGGATCCACCACCTGCCGTTCCGCCCGCCTGGCCATCGCCGCCCTGGGACGCGCCGCCGCCGCCGCCGGCGTTGGCCTCGCTGAGGTTACCGCCTATGGTCACAATATTCGAGCCGCCGCCGCCGCCGCACATCGATCCCCCGCCGCCGCCGCCGCCGCCAAGGCCGCCGCCGCTGCCGCCGAAGTCTCCGAGTCCCGCGCCTCCTCCTTCGCCGGTACCGCCGTGACCGCCTGCTCCGTCCGCGCTGTTAGTGCCTCCTCCGCCGCCGGTCACGATGGACGAGGGAGCCTGCCCGGTCTCTCCTGTACCGATTCCGCCCGCCCCTCCGTTTCCGCCCGCGGTGCCGTTCTGGCCTATCTCCCCAACCTGGGCGCCGCCGCCGCCACCGCCGCCGGCGGCCGTCATATCTACTCCGGATCCCGAGACCTCGGACTGAGCGCCGCCTCCGCCGCCCTTACTCCTCCCGGACGCCGCGCCGGAG
>Ga0181529_10004490_pt1 | contig 15068 bp, 8 predicted proteins | sample PEATcosm2014_Bin_36_FD_119763 | JGI IMG/M metagenome (GOLD analysis project Ga0181529, IMG submission 119763) | Peatland microbial communities from MTU Mesocosm Facility, Houghton, MI, USA - PEATcosm2014_Bin10_30_metaG | ecosystem: Environmental > Terrestrial > Soil > Wetlands > Peat | place...
ATCGGTCTGGCCGCCCAGACCATCGTGAAGGATATGCTGAACGGATTTCTGATCCTGGTGGAGGGCCAGTTCAGTGTGGGCGATACCGTGCGCGTGGCAGGAGTGACCGGCGTGGTGGAAGCGCTGACGCTGCGCACCACCGCCGTGCGCGATGGCGACGGCACGCTCTACATGATTCCGAATTCGCAGATCACCACAGCAGCCAATCTGAGCTCGGGTTTCGCCATGGCCACGGTGAATGTGAGCGTGGACTATTCGGCCAATCCCGACGCTGTAACGAAGTTGCTGCAACAGATCGCGATCGACGTACGCAACGGTGAAGCATTCCGCGCAGTGATCATGGGCGATCCGCAGGTTCTGGGCCTCGACAGCGTGAAAGGATCGCAGATGATCTTTCCCGTCGTCTTCAAAGCGCGTGCCAATCAACAATACGGTGCGTTGCGCGAGTTTGAGCGGCGTGTCCGGCTCGCGCTCGAAGAAAATCATCTGCTGCCCGGCGATCCGAACCGGGTGTTCCAGTTTCGGGGCGATGCGGACGCGCCGGGCGCGGCTCGGCAGCGCGAAGAGGCGCCGGCGCCGGCACGCGATCCCACCACGATCAAGCCTCACGAAAGCAACCCGTTCACCGGCGACTGAGCCGTCTCCAGAGCAGGCTGCCTCAATTCGGTTTTGAAAGGGCGCGACCTTACAGCTAGTGGAAGAATTCCGTGGAGGAGCACGAAGTGTCAGGGCACGACTTCAGTCGTGCCGAAAAGGGCAGGACAAATTGAGGGGTTTTAACCCCTGAGGGATCCAGGCTGGCCAAGCGGACCATTTATGGAACACGTTTTAGGATTCCGATTCGAGCGCCTTCAGCAACGCGTCGTCGTCGGTAATCGGCGGCAGGCAGGTGCGCCCGCGGCACACCATCGCCCAGGCGGACGCGCCGCTTGGCGGAGGAACCTGGAGCAACGTTTCGGCCAGCGCTTCAGGAACTTCGCCAGCAACAAGTCGCGCGGGATCGATGCGCATCACGGTTTTGTTGACGGCGAAGCGCGCCACAGCCAATGCCTCAAGGCGCGCCGCTTCCGGCCCTGAGCCGACGATCACCACTTGCACGGGATCGAGCAGAAGCCGCTCGGCCGCCAACCCATAGCTGCCCGCGTAGAGGCCGAAGTGCTCCACAATGCCGGCGAAACAGGCCAGCGTATCTTCGGCGACGTCACGATATTGCTTGCGCCCGTTCAGCGCCTCAAGGCGTAGCAAGGCCGCTGCGGCGGTTGGGTTCCCTGCCGCCGTAGGCGCATCCTGCAATGGTTTGCGCCGTGCCGACAATGCGCCAAGCGGCATTTCGTCGGACGCAGCTGCGTCGAAGAACCCGCCGAAAGCCGAATCATGGAAGCGCGTAATCATCGCGTCGGCCAGCATGACCGCAGCATGGTAATAGCGCATCGCGCCGCTCGCCATCCACGCATCAATGCATGCATGAATGGTGAAGGCATAATCGTCGAGCGTGCCGGGAACAGTCTGGGAAGGCGTGCTCAGTGCCGGGCCGTCGGTATAGGCGATAACGTGATTGAGCGCGGCATCACCGTCCCAGGCTTCCTTCAGTAGCCGATCAAGGGTGCGTAGCGCGAAGTCTTTGGCGGAATCCATGCGCAGCACGCGCGCGGTTTCGAGGTATGCCGTCACCGCCATCGCATTCCAGCCGGTATAAAGCGTGCCATCGATGAACGGCGTGGGACGCAAAGCGCGCGCGGCGAGCAATTTCGCGCGGGCCGCATCACGTAAGGCGAGCAGCGAGTCAAAAGACGCGCCCGATGCCTTCACCATCTCGCCCAGCGACTCCTTCACATGCAGCACGTTCTTCGCCGGGTTGTGATGCATCTCGCCCAGCTCGCCAATATCCCAATACTTCGCGGCGAATTCCAGTTCCGCGGGATCCAGGACGGCGCGGGCTTCTTCGAGAGTCCACGTAAAGTAGTCGCCATCGTCATCGAGACCCACATCGGCATCCTGCGAAGCAAAAAATCCGCCGCGCTCACGATCGGTCATGGTCGAGTCGAGCCAACCGACAATCTCGCGCGCGGTTTCGAGCAAGTCCTCGCGCATAAAGCTTTGGCTTTGGAAGCCGTGGACGTAGTTCCGCAGAAGCTCCGTGTTGTCGTAGACCATCTTCTCGAAGTGCGGAACTCCCCAACGCTCGTCAACGCTGTAGCGATGAAAGCCCCCCGCGAGCTGATCGTAGACGCCGCCGCGCGCCATTTTTTCGAGCGTCGTGAAGAAGGCTTCGCGGGCAGGCTCGTTGTTGCGGCTCATGGCCATCTCGAGCAGCAGGTCGAGCGCCGCCGGATGAGGAAATTTGGGCTGCGAGCCGAAACCTCCGTTGCGCGCATCGAACTGGCCGACGATCGATCCGGCAATTTTCTCAACCAAAGCCAGAGAAAGACCGCTGCGCGCGGAAAAGCTCTCATTCTGTTCGATGGCGGCCATCACGCTGGAGGCAGTTTCGAGCGCTTCGTCCCGGCGCTCGCGCCAAACCTGCGCCATGGCCATCAGGACGCGCCCCATGCCCGGCCGTCCGTAGCGGTCGTCACGAGGAATATACGTGCCGCCGAAGTAGGGTCGGCCGTCCGGCGTAAGAAATGCGGTGAGCGGCCAGCCGCCCTGACCACTGATGGCCGACACCGCGGCCTGGTAGCGCGCGTCCACATCAGGGCGCTCGTCGCGATCTACTTTGACGGCAATGAAAAGCCGGTTGATGAGCGCCGCGATCTCGGGATCCTCGTACGATTCACCATCCATGACGTGGCACCAGTGGCACCACACCGCGCCGATGTCGAGCAGGATGGGTTTGTCCTCGGCCTGCGCACGTGCGAACGCAGCCTCCCCCCACGCATGCCAGTGCACCGGCTGGTGGCGCGCCGAGCGCAAATAAGCCGATGCTGCGTGTTCCAGTTGATTGCCGGCGATGGGGAAAGTGGCCTCAGACATGGTGTGAGAATACAGGGCGTGCTCACCGCGCGGCCAGCGCCGCACAAGATCAGTTCTTCGCGAGCTCGCTCTCAACGGCCGCAATCAGCTCGGGAGCGTCGGGCGCGGTGTTGGGCGCGAAGCGCGCAACCACCTGGCCGTCACGATTGACAATGAATTTCTCAAAGTTCCACTGAATCTCGGGAGCGGGGTTGGCGTCAATGTTGTGCTGCTTGAGTACGGCGGCCCATCCAGCCGGGTCACCTTTGGCCGCAGGCTGCGCCGCAATCAGCGCCGCATAGAGCGGATGCTTTTCTGCGCCAGTGACGGGGATCTTGCCGAACATGGGAAACTTGACGCCGTAATTCAACGTGCAGAAGCTCTGAATTTCGTCGTTTGTGCCCGGCTCCTGGCTCTTGAAATCGTTGGCGGGAAAGCCCGCGACTACCAGGCCCTGGCCGCGAAACCGCTCGTAAAGATTTTCCAGGCCCTCGTACTGCGGCGTGAGGCCGCATTTTGACGCGACGTTGACGACCAGCAGCACTTTGCCTTTGAACTCGCCGAGAGACGCGGCTTCGCCGGTGATTTTCGAAACGGGTATGTCGTAGATGGATGAAGTCAAGGTGGAAATCTCCTCTTGATCTTCATCTTATCGCAGCGGCGGCGGACGGATGCGTTCGCCGCTGTTACTGCACCAACAATATCGAAGCGCGCCAGAAGGCCGCCTTCTGCGTAGAGGGATCGATAACGGTTACCTGGCAGTCGTAGGAGCCGCGTGGGAGATTGTCGACGCCGAGATCGAAGTTCAGTCCCATGGTGCCCAACCGGGTGGTAGCGCTGGGAACGACGGATTGCGGCGGCGTCTCATAAAGTTTCTTGCCACCTTGATAGAGCGTGACGAAGGCGAAGAACGGTTGCGTGTCCGCCGCGGGCGGCGTGGCTGCGGGCGCGGGCGTCGTGGTTGCCGCTGCCGGCTTGTACGCCTGGAAAAAGACGTGAATCTGGTGGCCGGTCGAGAAGACGCGCGTCACGCTGGGGATGAGCTTCCTTCCATCCTGCACGAGCGGATTGACGGCCTCGCTCTTGGCGCGGTCCTTGGCCTTGGCGGCGTCGTAGATCGCATCGCTCAAACTCACGCGCTGGCTCGAGAGCACCACGGCGCTGATGGGAATGCGCTTGAGTTCCTTGTTCAGGTTGGGGATGACGAAAGTGCTCTGGAAGGTTCCGATTCTGCCTGTTTCGTCGTCGCGCGCCAGGAACTTGATGGCATATTTTCCGGGCAGGAGAGTAAATCCAGTGTCATATTCGATGGGCCGGTGCGCCAGCTCAGTGGCCGTAGCGTCGGATAGCTTGATGCTCACGTTGTCGCGCACGTTGCTGACGGTAGTGCCTCCGACAAGGTCCTTGATTTCGCCCACGAAGTCGATGCGCGTAAACTCTGCACCGCCGCGCTTGGCCAGCGCCAGCTCGCGGCCGGGAATCTTGACGATGATGGGCACGAAGTACTCCGCGCGATTGAGCTGGAAGTAATCGATCTCCATGGCGATGGTGAGATCGGTGATGGGATCTTCGAGCATCAGCGCGTCTTCAAGCTGGCGTTCGCGATCAACGTCGTTAAACTTGGCGAACTCTTTGTTCGCGTAGTAGCCCTGGCGATAATCGAGCTTGGCTTCCTGATTGTTCGCCAGCGAGACGCGAATGCGCCGGAATTTGCCGTTAGGATCCGTGTTGGTGGTGTAGTAGCCGATGATGTAGTAGTCCGAAATCGATTCCTGCGCCTGCACAATGCCGCGCGAGAGGTCGTTGTTGTCGAGGAATGCCTTGCCGCCGGTGTCGCCGGCCAGCGCGTAGAGCGTGTCCTGTGACTGCTGGAAGTTTGTCGTCACCGCCTGCGCCGACGCCCCGGTATACATGGACTGTCCGCCCGACGAGCCTTGCGAGGCATTGCCCATGGGCGCGCTCGCTACGAGCCCGCGCGCATCGATCGTCCAGATGGAAACCCCATCCCTGATCGCTTCGTCTGCCGTCGCGTGCATCTGCGCCTGGTTGTCGATGCCGTTCAGCCGCATTCCGCTGGCAAAGTAAAGCAGCGACTTTTTCCCGTTGACCTGGCCGAGCATGTGCGTCGCGGTTTGCAGCGCAGCCAGTTGCCGGTCGGTGTTGAATACGTTGAACTCGCTGTCGTCTTGTCCGAAGGCCGCGCCCGTGTCGGCGCTGCTGGCATCATCGGTGGTGTCGGCCATGCCCTGGCCTTCCCCAACGACAAGGGTCTCCAGAATGCTCAGCAACCGGTTGCGATCGTCGGTAAAGTCCTGCAGAATGTCGACCGCTCCGCCGTCGTAACGCATGATCGACAGCATGTCCGCCGAGGTCATCTGCGTGCGCACGAATTTCTGAGCGGCATCGAGCGCGCGCATCTGGTCGGCCGGCGGCAGGGCCGACATGTCGAAATACAGGGCCATCAGCCGCCGATTCTTATAGCGTTCGTTGTCCATGGATTCGGGCGCGATGGCCTCACGCGCCAGTTTGTTGTAAATCGTCACGTTCTCTGTGGCAGAGGTCATGGGAGGCAACGGCTTGGCGGTTTCGGAAAAATCCTGGTGCTCGCAGTATTTAATCGTCTGCGGAACGCCATCTTCGGTGAGCACAAAGTCTTTGGCGGTGAGCCCGTGTACAAAGTTGCCCTGCTTGTCCTTGACTTCGACGGGCTCGACCACCAGGTTCGACTGCACCTTCAGCGTAAAGTTCTGCGGCTGGCCTTGGGTCTGGTTCTGGCCCACCTGCTGCGGACGCGAGCCCGCAGCGGCCACGAGTAGAAGCGCGAAGATTGCCAGGTTCCGCATCATTGCCACCTCAGGTACAACGTGGTTTGCAGGCTGCGCATGTTGCCGGGCGATGTCGGCAGCCCAAACTGAACGTTGGTGACATTGTTAATCCAGCTGGTAAAGGCCACGTGGTTGAAGGTGTTAATGGAATTCACACTCACGTCGAGATACCACTTGCCGTGCGGCCGGAAGGTGCGCGCCAGCGAAGTATCAAAGGTGAATTGATCGGGACCGGTGATGGAATTCCTGCCCGCCGTTCCCCATCCGCCGAGTGGCTCGGAATAAGCTGCAGCGTTCAGGTGCGCCGCTGTGCCGGAATTGTAAATCGACGCGCCGGTCAGATCGGGCCGGATGATGTTGGAGTCTCCAGTGCCCGGAACGATTGCAGAATAGAGCGGTGTTTCCGGCAATCCGGTGCCGAAGGTCATGTTGCCCAGCACCGTCCACTCCTTCAGCGCCCGGCCGCGCCAGCCGCCCAGCAACGTGCCGCCGCCGAGACCCTCGCCGCTGGTGTATTGCGCCTGTAAGTTAAGAAGCTGGCGCTGATCGAAGTTAGACAGCGAGCGCTCAGCCTTCGGATCGAGCCAGTTCTGCGCGATGGCCCCCGAGGGCGCCGACAGAGACGCCGACTGGGACGAGCCACCACTGCTCGCGGTCGAGTGGCCCGCGCCGCCAAGATACGCATCGTCGTCAACCGACTTCGAAAAGGTGTACGTGAGCGTGGAGGCGAAGCCGCTGCGCATCCTGCGCCGCAACTGCATCTGCGCTTCCTCGCGAATGGAGCTTCCATTCGACGTTTCGTATGTAAATCCCGAAGGGTAGCTCGGATTGGGGTTCGTCGTGCCCAGTGGATAGCTGTTGGGCAAAATCTCCTGCGGGCCATGCGTGCCCTTGTAGCCGCGGTACGTCGCAGTTGCCTGCAACGCGAAGGGCAGATCGCGCTGCACCGACAAATACCAGGCTTGCAGGTAACCGATGCGGAAGTGGGAATCAATGGCAAAGGTGTCAGGAGTGACGGATGCGCACGGGACGAAGCCGTTGGCCAGCGTGAGCGGGCAGGCCGTGCTGTTCTGGACACTCAGGCTGGTCGAAAGCGGATACTGCTGCGCCATACTGAGGATGATGTTCTGATAGACCGAGGTGTCGGGATAGAGGCCGTAGCCTGCCTTGATCACCACGGTGGAAGCAGGAATTGGCCGCCAGGTAGCGCCGATACGCGGCTCGAACATGCGCCGCTCCGGATCGATCAGCGACGCAGGATAGTGGTTGCCGGTCTGGGGTCCCACGGGATCGCTGCCCAGCACCGGTTTCTCGGCAGTAAAGCCGTTGGCGATGTCGAGATTCACCAGGCGGCCGAACAACTCCGTGATGGGCGCGCTGTAATCCCAACGCATACCCACGCTAAAGGTCAGGATCGGTAGCACGCGCCAGTCGTCGTTGATGTATGCGTTGTAGACCGGCTCGCGAAAATACTTGTCCGCATTGCCGTAGGCGATGGCGCTGGCGTCGGGGATGCCGATAAGAAAATCCGCAAGCGCGGACCCGCATATCTCCGGATTGGTGCATGCGCCCTGCGTCTCCGCGCCTGAAAACGTGAATGCCCCACGCGGATTCGCCTGGAAGTAGTAGTTGTATTCCCGCTTGTTGAATTCGCCGCCCGCGGTGATGTTGTGCTTACCGCGGTAGATCAGCGTCGAAGCCGAAACATCGTCGTTGCGGGCGCGATTGAAGGAACTGTTGGCGTCGCTCAGCCCGGCGGTACCGTCGCCAAAGCCCAGCGTGGGCGGACCCCAGTTGGCCCCATTCTGATCGTTGCCCGTGATGCCCGCATTGCCCGATACATTCACGCGGTTCTCAAAGTTGGGCGTCACCTCGGTGCGCATTCGGCCGAAGCTGAAGTTCGTGTACAGGAAAACCCGCGGCTTGAGCCGATGCGACCACTGAACATTTCCGTTCATGCCCAGGCTGCCGGTCTCGTCGACAAACCCAAACATGTTCTTGCTGTCGGAGCGCGTGCTTTGAAAAGCGAACCCTCCGTTGAATTGGTCTTTGCGCCCGAGGTTATGGTAGAACCGCGACTGCAACGAATCCTGATGCGTGTTGTTGAGCACTGCAGCCTGGTAATTGTACTCGTTGGTCTTGGTGATGTTGGGCAGCGGATATAGTTTGAGAAGCGCTGCCGCCTGCGCGCTCACGGGAACTTGATTGCCGGGATACGCCGTGTTGGTTCCCGGTTCGTAGACCGTTACCGGTTGCCCCGCCGCATTCGTCAAGCCTGCCAGGTTGCCCGTCTGCTCGGCCTGCGTAGGCACCAGGCCGGGGATCGTGACAGAGTTACTGTTGCGCGTCCATTGGTAGGAGACAAAGAAGTTCGGACCGCGCGGCAGAATGTGAGGAATTTTGATCGGTCCCAACAGCGTGGCCGCGCCCGTGAAATCGTTGAAGGCCGGTTTGGGCACCGTAACGCCGCTCAGCGCATAGTTCTGTGCATTCAGCGCCGAATTGCTCTCAGTCACTTTAAAACCGCCGGTGTAGAGACCCTTGTTGCCCGAACGCGTGTTGCCGAAGGCGGGATTGGTAGCGTATTGCGAGGTCGCCGCGTTGTTCACGCTGCCCTGCACCAGGAATCCGTCGGCGCTTTGCTCGTTTTCTTCAGGCGCCTTGGGGATCTCCTGCGGGGCTGCCGGCGCGTTGCTCTGGGCGGGCTTTTTCCCATTGGCTTGCTGCGGTTGCTGGGTCTGCTGGGTTGGCTGCGGCTGCTGGGTTTGTGCAGTTGCGGACGCCGGCGTCGGCTCCGCAGCGGGCTTCGCGGTCTGTGCACTAGCCTGGATCTGGTCCGGGCTCAGGAGTTTCAGGTCGTACGCCCCGGCGGGCACGCTGGGAGCAATCGTCACATCCGCGTGGACCGGCGCGAAGGTTTGCATCTGGATGTCGATGGTCCACTTGCCGTCGGCCAGATCATCGAACTGAAACGTGCCATCGGTATCGGAAACAGCAGTCTTGGTAATTGTCCCCTGCGTGGCCGTAACAGTGGCGCCGGGCAAGGGCAATCCGCCAAAGGTGACCACGCCACGATAGGGCGAGGCCACGGCCAGCGAGGAACACACGAGCCATGCTAAAACACAAATAAGATTTCGGTATCGACTCATCAATTGCGTCTCATCTACTTTCTTCTCCGCATCGCAGTGCGGGTTCGGATGCAGCGGTCTCCTTCTTCTCTACTTTCTGTTCCCCGTCTTTCTGACCCCTGACACCCGACACCTGAAACCTGTCTTTATCAATTCGCCGTCGGCTGCTCCAGCTGATCGATCACGATCACGTCGACGGGACCTTTCGTTGCCTCGAGCTTCAGCCCCAGTTGCTCTTCGAGCGCCGTGAACAGCGACGGCCCGGCAGCGTCCGGTGAGGGCGCGTTGTCGCCCAGCGCCGGATTGCCGCCTTTGGTCATTGCAGCCGCCGTATCGTCAGGAGTCCAGTCCAGCTTGTAATCGAATTCGCCGGTCAAACCTGTTTTGTCGATAACCGTCCGACTAAGCTGGCTCGACAAGACACGCGCCAGGACCGGCATGTCCGTTCCGGTTGATTCAACGTGGCCGCGGCCATGCATCATCAACATGTGCCTTCCCGGGCTCGGAAGCTGGCCCGGCGCCGGAGGTGGTGCGTCCCCCGGATCTGCGGGCTTTGACGCCTGCATCTTCACGCCGCCCTTGGCGACGACCAGCTCGTACATGGGTAGATCGCGGGTTTCGTGATGGTACTTGAGACCGAAGCGCTCCTCGAGAAGCGCGACCACCATTGGCCGCATCTGGTCCATTTTCAGCGCCTTCAACTTGGGCGCGTCGTCGGGCGCAACCTTGGCCTCGAGGTCGAACATGCTTGTCTTCGACCACCCCGGGCCGCCAAACAAGTGATCGTCGTTTAATCCGAACGCCTCGCGCACAATCGCCCAAAGCGACACGTTCGTAATCTTGATGCCGTCCGATGTGAATTGGATCATGGACCCGCGCGCGTCGGGGCTGCTGGGCTTGACCGTTGAAACATCCCACGCCGGCAACGCGACGGGTGCAGCACCTTCAGCGACGGGCGCAGGCGGTGGCGCGGGATTCGTTGCCGGTGTTGCGGCCGCGTCCGTCTGCGCCATGGCGCAAGACGCCACCAGCAATCCGCATGCCGCCAAAGCCAAACCGAGACCGCGGATTGGTCGTCTTCGGTGCGGTGCGGCTTCGCTCATCGTCGCTTGCACTCCGTCTTGAAATTTGCCGCGCTACGAGATTCGGTGCGGGTTGAGCGAGGCGCACGCACATTCATGCTTTGCGTCAGGGGGTTGTCAACAGTAAGACGCAGCGAACCCCCATTTTGTTCGGTGTGTCGTGCACTTTTTGTGCCGCCGAATCCAATCAGTCGCAATCAATTCGGTGATGGTTTCTCCACGTGGTCGATCACGATCACATCGTCCATCGCTTTAGTCGCCGAAAACTTTAACCCAAGCTGCTCCTGCATCGCCGTGTAGAGGCTCGGCGGCGCATTGGGATTGTCGCCCGCTGCCGGAGGCGGCGTAGTCACGGCGCCGCGAAACTGGGCAAACTGCGAGTCGTCGGGCGTCCACTTCAAGGTGAAGTCGTACTTGGCAGTCAGCCCCGTTTGGTCCACCACCGGCTTATCCATCACGCTTGACTGCATCCACGTTGCAAATTCCTTCATACTCATGTTGATAACGATCAGGTCTCCCAATCCGCGGAATCCAAATCCCTGCTGGTCGTTCGGTCCCGACGTCGTCACTTTCATCTTGGGGCCGCCAGCGCCCACCTCGATCGCGTACACCGAAAGCTCGCGTTGCTCATGGTGAAACTTCAGCGCGAACCGGTCGGCCAGCAGTTTTTGCAGCATCAAGCCCTGCTGCTTGAGGCTCGGCCTTCCTGGCACATCGGGCACTCCGTCAATGTCGAAAAGATCTGTGCCCAGCCAGTCGGGCGCGCCAATGATCTGCTTCGCATGAAGCCCATACGCCACGGCAATCATGTCATTCACGTCGAAGTTAATTGTCCTGAAGTGCGTGCCCTGGAAACCAATGCCCTTTCCCTGCCTGCCAGGTTGACTCGGCTTGATAGTTACCACATCCAGACCCGGGTCTGCATCCGCTGCCATCGGCTTCACCGGCTCCGGAATTGGCCACGCAGCGTCCGGGGTGGTGCGCTCCAGGTTCAGCGCCAGCGGGTTCGGCCCCTGCGTCCACGTTCCCGTGATCGTTTTTCCATCGGCGCTCATCTTGCCTTCGTACTTGCCGCCAACTGCGTCCAACGTGAAGGTCAGCGTGCCATCCTGAAATGTCGTCTTCGACGCCGCAAACGGCTGTCCGCCCTGGTCGATGCTGTAAAAATTCACCTTGTACTCGCCGGCGGCAGCTTGCGTGATCTTCAACTCAATCCGCAGATCTCGGCCTGCGTGCAGGGTTCCCTGCCAGACTCCCATGATGTCCATCGGCGAAACCGCCGTTAGCGGCACGGATACACTCTGCCCGGCCGGGGCGGGCGTGGCTGCCGGCGCCGGCGCGGCGCTTTGCCCTGCGGCCTGTGCGCTCACGCGAGTCCGATTGGCTGCAAGCAGCGAAATCATGGCTACAGCTGCGAGGCACATCGCAACAGGCAATCGCCTTCCGTCAAAATTCATCTTGTCCCCCTCCCCATTTTGTTCTCATTGCGGAGAATCGTTCCCTCGTTCATAGCTCCGTGCTTCCTTTGCTCCCTCGCTCGCTGCCTTTAGTTCGGCGACGGTTTGTCCACATGATCGATGACCATCACTTGATCGGGTGCTTTGGTGGCATCGATCTTCAGTCCGAGCTGCTCCTGCACCGCGGTGTAGAGGCTCGGCGGCGCATCGGCAGCATCACTTGGCGCCGGCATGGTCATGCCCGCGCCCCGGAATTGCGCGAACTGTGAATCGTCCGGCGTCCACTTCAACTGAAAATCGTAACGGTCCTTGAGTCCGGTCAGATCCACCATGGGCCGGTCCGTGACCGACGCCTGCATCCACATGGCGAAATCGGCCATGGTCAGGTTCCTCACCATTACGGTGACGCCCTGAGCATTCGGGCCGCGGAATCCAAACCCCGGCGGATCGGTGGGCCCAGCGGTGGTCTTGGTCAGCTTGGGGCCGCCAGGAGCAACCGTAATGGCATACACCGCAAGCTCGCGCTGCTCGTTGTGAAATTTAAGCTGGAGGCGGTCGGCCAACAGATTCTGCAGCAGGTACTGAATCTGCTTTTGGCTCGGCATGCCGGGCACGTCAGGAACGCCATCGATATCGAACAAATCTTGGCCTGCCCAATCCGGCCCACCCACGATTTGCTTGGTATGCAAGCCGTAGCCGAGAGCGATCATGTCGTTCAAATTTGCATTCATCAGCCGGAAGTGACGGCCATCGAATCCGATGCCCTTGCCTTGCCGGCCTGGAGGGCTCGGCTTCACGGTGACTACATCGAAGCCCGGCTTGGCATCCGCGGCCATGGGCTTGATCGGCTCCGGAATCGGCCACGCCGCGTCCGGCGCGGTCAGCGCGAAGGAGATCGGCGCCGGACTGGGACCGCCGCTATTAAAGCTCCCGTCAATCGTCTTTCCATCCGCGCTGAGCTTGCCTTCAATGGTCACCATCGGCGTCGCGAACTTCACATCGACGCCTTGCACGGTCACCGTCGCGAACTTGAGCGGCGGACCACCTCGGTCGGCGTTAAAAAGAGAGGCGCTGTACGTTCCGCTCGCATCTTTCGTCACCTTGATCACGACGCGCGTGCCCTTTTGCCCATTGGGCCCGGCAACCGTCGCTTGCCAGATACCTGAAATGTCCGTTGTCGAAGTTGGCGTCGGCTGCGGTCCGCCCAGCCCGCGCATCTGTGCTCCTCCCGCCGACGTCTGACCAGCTGGTTGTGCATCCTCCTGCGCGCTCGCCCGGGTCCCGCTCACCGCAAGCAGCAAAATCATCGCTCCTGTTGCGAGTCCCACGAGCCAAGACAACTTTTTCCAGCTCGACCGCAAGTTTGTGCCGACAACTCTTGTATTCATTACAAAAATTCCCTTTCTGCTCCCACGGGGGCAAAACCAGAGGACGCCACCTGTTGATTTTCCAGTTTCAAGAAGGATACAGCGGTAAGACGGATGTACGTCCTCATTGTTTCCAAAGTTCCGTGCTTTTTGATCGCTATTGGCCGCGCCTTTCCGCCATGCAGTGCTAGTTCGCCGATGGCTGCTCGACATGATCGATCACCAGTACCTCGACCGGTCCTTTGTGCGGCTCGAGCCTCAGTCCGAGTTGCTTCTTCAGTGCCTCGCGAAAGGGGGCGCCGAATGAGCCCACATCGCCCGGTTGGCCCATGTCTTCGGGAGGCGTCCATTCGATCGAGAAGTCGAATCCGCCTGTAAGCCCTGTCTCGTCGATGAGCGGCCGCTCGAGCGTAGCCAGGCCGGTCTGAAAGGGCATCGATTCCGCCAGCATCGCCATCGTCACGTTGCGTCCGCCGAAACGATGCGTTCCCTGCGCGTTCGCCGGCAAACGCGCAATCATGCCGCACGGAATGGGCAGCGCTGCATTCGGTGTCGCGGCATGCGTTCCTTGCCCAACCTCGCTGGCGCTGTTGTCAGAGCTCTCAGGTAGCGCTGTCGTCGCGCAATCGTCGCTCGCCGGATGCAGCTTGAGCTGCGGTCCCGGTATCCCGGGTGTCGCCAGCACCAGGCCAAACACGGGAACTTCGCGCGCCTCCCGGTGCACTTGCAGCTTGAAGCGCTCAGCCAGCAGGCTTTGCATCATCAGCCGCATCTGATCTTTTGTCGCGGGCTCCGATGTGCGCGCTTCAATATCGTAGCGGTCGTTGCGTACCCAATCGGGCACATGAAGATCCAGGCCTGCCCAGTAATCCATCCGCAGCGCCAGCTCCTCGGTGCCGCTCAACTTGTAGGCGAAGGTGACGTAACGCAGCAGCGGAAAGCTGCTCGAGGAAAACAGTGTCCCGTTCGGGGCCAGCACATCTTTCTGACTCACCGTGAACCACGCATTCCCGTTGTCGAGCGAAAAATTACTGTGCGACGGCGCGCCCGTCTTGTCTTCCCGCACCGAAGCGACATCGAACTCCTGCCTGCCGCCGGCCGCTTTCTCCCAGTCCGGCGCGGCGCCTTGCGCATGCAGCGGGACATTCAAGCCAGACGCAATCGTCGCAGCAACCGCAAGCAAAGTCGCGTTCTGTAAAACTCTTCCGCCGCATTGCAATCGATCCATGAACACAGGTGACCTCGCATTTTGGCGCAGCTCAACACCAGGGGATAAGGCCACAGGAGCTTATTCCATTTAGACACCCTGAGCTCACATTTTGTTCCCGCGACGTAGATTCTTCTGCGATCAGCCGCGGTTATCGAAGCGACCGTTCCGCTTTCAGCTCGCCTGCAAGCGAACCCGCGCTGGCTTTCCGGGGGTTAGCGTCACGCTGAACGGGAAGGCCTCGAAGCCGGGAACGAGATTGAAGGTTTTTTCTTTGAAGCTCGGGTCGAAGCTGATGGATGGGTCGGTGCTCACGATCAAAGCACCTTTGGCCTTGATCACGCGAACCGTCTGCGCGTCGATCTGCTCCACGCGCTCGCCTTCCCGCGCGATCACGGGCATGATGAGCTTGATCGGCGCGGAGGGTCGGCCGCTGGCGCTGCCCTCGATTTCTACACCCGTTTCGCTAAGCCGGTAAACCATGTGATAGAGAATCTCGCCAGCAGAAACGGGTTTGCGCGACGCGGTGAGCATGCGACCTTGCGCGTCGAAGACGATGTCGCCGTTCGCCTGGTTTGCCGTGAGCGCGGCCTTGAAATCATTGAGATTGGTGTACGTTTCGCCGTCAACGTACTCGAGGCGCGGCGTGAGCGCCATTTGCGGACCTTCGCGGAATTGCTGCTGGTTGGCGATCTCGACCATCAGGTACTCGGTCATGCTGGCGGTGCAGATCGGCCCCAGCTTTTGGTGATAAAGCAGCGACAGCGCTCCGCCTGAAACATGCCCGCCGCCGAGATTGCCCGCGCCTGGCTGCACGTGCTCCACGTATTCCCAGTCATATTCGGTGACGGTAGCGCGCCACGGACCGATGGCGGCCAGCTTCGTACCGACCGTGGAGAAGCTTCTGACCGTGTAGACTTCGTCGCGCGGCAACTTCGGCCGCTCGGCAGACTCGGGTGCAAATGTGCCGCGATCCAAAACCGCGGCCAGCGCTTTGGCGTGCGTAAACGTGTGATGGATGCATGGCAGATCGCCGTGCGCGAAGAAGTC
>Ga0181529_10004492_pt1 | contig 15061 bp, 12 predicted proteins | sample PEATcosm2014_Bin_36_FD_119763 | JGI IMG/M metagenome (GOLD analysis project Ga0181529, IMG submission 119763) | Peatland microbial communities from MTU Mesocosm Facility, Houghton, MI, USA - PEATcosm2014_Bin10_30_metaG | ecosystem: Environmental > Terrestrial > Soil > Wetlands > Peat | place...
CGCCGATCAGCGTGACGATCTCGCCCTCCTCGACGGTGAGGGATATGCCCTTGAGGGCGTGGATCTTGCCGTAGTAGGAATGGACATTGTCCAGCTCGAGGATCCTCACGATGCGCCTCCGCCTATCTCGGCGGCCTCGCCGCCCGCGGCACCGCCTCCGGCGCCAGCGGCGGCGCCTCTGCCTAGGTAGGCCTCGATCACCTTTGGATTGGACGCTATGTCCCGTGGCTCGCCCTCGGCGATCTTCTCGCCGTAGTCCATCACGCTGATGCGCTCGGAGATGTTCATGACCACCCTCATGTCGTGCTCGATGAGGAGTATGGTTAACCTGAGCTCGTCGCGGAGCCGACGGAAGAGGGCGATCGCGTCCTCGGTCTCGGCGGGGTTCATGCCCGCCGTGGGCTCGTCGAGGAGCAGCAGCCGAGGCTCGGAGGCCAGGGCTCGCGCGATCTCGACGCGGCGCTGGGCGCCGTAGGGCAGGCTGCCCGCGAGCTCGTTGCCGATGCCCTTGAGGCCGACGAACTCCATGAGCTCCTCCGCCCTCTCCTCGGCCTTCTTCTCCTCGGCCTTGAATGCGCTCGTCCTCAGCACGGTCTGGACCGCGTTGGCCTTGAGCCTCGTGTAGGCGCCTACCATTATGTTCTCCACGACGGTCATGCTTCCGAAGAGTCTGATGTTCTGGAAGGTGCGGGCCATGTGGAGATCGGTCACCTTTTCGGGCGGAAGGCCGTCGATGCGCTTGCCCTCGAAGTGGATCGTGCCTTCCTCGGGCTTGTATATGCCGGAGAGCGCGTTGAAGAAGGTGGTCTTGCCCGCGCCGTTGGGCCCTATGATGGAATAGATGCGCCCGGCTTCCATGGAGAAGCTCATCTTGTTGACGGCCGTGAGGCCGCCGAAGCGCTTGACGACGTTGAGGGTCTCGAGGATCAATCCCGGCTTATCCACGGCTGGCCCCCTTGTCGCCGGAGTCGGCTTCGCCGGGCGAAGTCGGAGGGTCGCCGGGCGAAGCAGGAGGGTCGCCGGGCGAAGCAGGAGCGTCGCCGGGCGAAGCAGGAGCTTCGCCGTCGCCCTGATCCCCATTCGACTTGAGCTCCCGCTTTCGCCTGGCGGCGGGCAGGATGCCCGCGGGCCGGTAGATCATCATGATGATGAGGATGATGCCGAAGACCAGCCTCTGGTACTTCGAGGGGTCGATCTGGTTGGAGAGGTCCTTCCAATGGAAATTGATGATGGGGATCACCGCGTCGCTCTGCCTGAGCTGGGCGAGGAAGAGCGAGAAGCTCTGGAGGACCTGGAGGTTGAGCACCGTGACGACCGCCGCGCCGATGATGACGCCCGCGATCGAGCCGATGCCGCCGAGGATCACCATCGTAAGCACGCCGACCGACTGGAGGAAGGTGAAGGACTCGGGGCTGACGAAGGTCCGGCTCGCGGCGAAGAGGACGCCCATCGCGCCTGCGAAGGAGGCGCCCACGGCGAAGGCCCCGAGCTTGAGCTTGTTGGCGGGGATGCCCATCGCCTGCGCCGCGAGCTCGTCCTCGCGGATGGCCGCCCACGCGCGGCCGATCTTCGAGTCCTCGAGCCTGAAAGTGACGACGACGACGAGGACCACGACGAGGACCGCGATGAGGTAGAACATGATGTTGTAGAACTGGTTCTCCGTCACCTGGTGGCCGACCAGGGGCTCGAAAAGGCGGTTGAAGAAGGCCAGGAGCTCCTTGGGCAAGGTGGGCCTCTGGATGGGGGTGATGCCCTGGGGCCCGTTGGTCAGGTTGAGGGGCTTGTCCAGGTTGTTGGCGAGCTGGCGGATGATCTCGCCGCAGCCGAGGGTGATGATGGCGAGATAGTCGCCGCGCACGCGCAGCACCGGCAGGCCCATGATGAGCCCGACTATGGCCGCCACGATGATGCCCAGGAAGATGAAGAGGTAGAAAAAGTCCGGAGCCATGAAGAAGTGGGTGCCGAGCGGCGCCGTGCCGGGAATCTCGTGGAGGAGAAAGGGCTGCTGGGAGCCGAAGAAGCCCCAAAGATAGGCGCCCACGGCGTAGAAGGCCATATAGCCGAAGTTGAGGAGTCCCGAGAATCCCACGACTATGTTGAGTCCCAGGGCGAGGGCCGCGAACACGGAGATCTGGAAGATCACCTCGAGGTAGAAGATGTTGCGGGCTCCCAGGATGGGCACGATGACGACCGCGATGAGGACGGCCATGGCCAGCTTGACCGGCTTTCTCATGTCGAGGAAATAGGTGAGGGCCGCGGCGCAGGCGAAGAGGAGGAAGGCCGGGATGGATCGCGGGCTGATATAGACGAGGACAGTTCCGAGGACCAGGAGCGAGGAGGAGAGGATATAGGGGTTCCTGCCCTCGTTGAGCCGCTTGGCAAGGGAGCGCGCCGAGGCGCCTAGGTTCAGCTTCATCGCGTGCCCCCCTACGCCTTCTGCGAGACCTGCTCGCCGAGCAGGCCCGATGGGCGGAAGATGATAAAGATAATCAGCACCAGGAAGGCGATGATGTCCTTGTACTCCGAGCCGAAGGCGCCCATCGTGAATGTGCCCAGGTAGGCGCCGGCGAAACTCTCAAGCATGCCCAGCACGATGCCGCCCAGGAGGGCCCCGGTAAGGTTGCCGATGCCGCCGAGGACCGCGGCCGTAAAGGCCTTGATGCCCGGCATGAAGCCGACGAAGGGGTCGATTCGCGTGAACTTGAGCGCGTAGAGCAGGCCTGCCGCGCCGCCCAAGGCGCCGCCGATCAGGAAGGTGAAGGAGATGATCGCGTTGACGCCGATGCCCATCAGGGCCGCCGTGTTGCGGTCCTGGGCCACCGAGCGGATGGCTTTCCCGATCTTCGTCGCGTTGACTATGTAGTTCAGGGCGACCAGCATGAGCACGGCCGCGCCGATGACGACGATGGACTTGACCTGGATATCGACGAGGGACGAGTCGGCGCCCCGCGGGATCGTGAAGAGGGGCAGGCGCTTGTCGAACTCGCCGAAGGTCGGCATTACCCGGTAGAACTGCCCGGTCGTAAGGCTCTCCGTCAGGCGGATGATGTCCTGCAAGGCGAAGGAGACGCCGATCGCCGAGATGAGGGGCACCAGCTTGGGCGCCTCGCGCAAGGGACGGTAGGCGACCCGCTCGACGAGCATGGCCATGCCTCCGGCTGCGCCCATGGAGACGACGAGGGCGAGGGTCAGGTAGAGGTAGGAGCCCAGGGGCCCGGCGGCCGCGAGGGCCCCGAGCTTGTCCATCGCGATCAGGAACTCGACGCCGGCGAAGGCCCCGATCGCGAAGATTTCCGAGTGGGCGAAGTTGATGAACTCCAGGACGCCGTAGACCATGGTGTAGCCGAGGGCTATGGCAGCGTAGACGAAGCCGAGTGTCACTCCGTCGATAAGGACCTGGGGCAGGTTGACCAGGGTATAGGACAGGATGTCGATACCCTGGGTGCTGATGAGGAGCTTGTCGACGCCGGAGCCCCTGCAAAGCAGGGCAAGCGCGAGCATGAGGCAGGAGAAGACGGCTCCCGCCCCGACGACGAAGACAAGCATCCTGCCCAGGGGCAGGAGGATCTCCCTCAGGGTCTTCGATCCCAGGGGTCTTCTCATGGGGCCTCCATCAAAAGGCCCCGCCCCCGATCAAGGGGGCGGGGCGCTCGGGCTAAGCTAGGTGGGCCTATTATTACTGCGGGGGCTCGATGTCCAGGGTCTGGTCGATCTTGTTCGCGGACCACTTGGACGGATCGCTGGAGGTGACCTGGATGATGAAGTACTTGGCCTTCGTCAGGTCGCCCTTGGCGTTGAAGTTGATCGTGCCCGTGATGCCCTGGAAGTCCTTGAGGGCGCGCACGGCCGCGGCGACGTCGGCGCGGGCGGGCAGCTTGCCCTTGGATGCCGCGAGGGCGTTCTGGATCGCCGCGAGGGCGATCGCGGCGCAATCGTAGGCCTGGGCCGCGAAGGGCTGGGGCTCGGAGCCGAACTTGGCCTTGAAGTCCGTGATGAACTTGGCCGTGCCCGGATAGACGCTCGCCGGCCCGGAGACCGTCGAGTAGTACGTGCCCGCGCCCTGGAGCAAGGCGTCGCCGCCGATCTTGGCGGCGTCGGAGGAGTCGAAACCGTCGTCGGAGAGGAACAGGCCCTTAAAGCTCTTCTGCCTGGCAGCCTTGATCAGGACGGCCCACTGGTCGAACATGCCGCCGAGATAGATGGCCTGGGGCTTGGAAGCGAGGATGGGCGTGAGGATGGAGTCGAAGTTGGCCTTCTCTTCCGTTCCCTCGAAGCCCAGGACCTTGATACCGAGGGCGGTCGCCTGGCGCTGGAAGTACTCGGCGATGCCCTGGCCGTAGGCAGTCTTGTCGTGGAGGACATAGGCGCTCTTGATGCCCTTGGAAGCGGCGTACTGGGCGCCGACAGCGCCCTGGACATCGTCGCGGCCGCAGATCCTGTTGATCTCGGCATAGCCGCGGTCAGTGACCTTCGGATTGGTGTTGGCCGGGGAGATGTTGACCAGGTTGGCGGAGTGGTATTCCTCGGAGGAGGGGATCTGGACGCCCGAGTTGTAGTGGCCGACGACCGCGAGTATCGCCGGGTCGGCGACTATGTTCTTGGCGTTGGCTACGCCGGTGTCGGGGTTGCCCTGATCATCGAACGGGGCGAGCTGGACGGTGTAGCCGAGCTTGACGAGGGGACCCGAGAGCTGCTCGATAGCGAGCTGGGCTCCGTTCTTGATGTCAGTCCCTACCGCGGACATGCCGCCGGAGAGGGGGCTCTGCGTCGCGATCTTGATGACCTTGGCCTGGGTTCCGCCGCAGCCGACGAACAACAGCGACACGACGGCGAGCGCGCAGAGCGCGACGAGAATTCGCTTTCGCATCTTCGCTTCCTCCTTATGACTTTCTGATTCGGGCATTTGCCGGTCTCCTTTCCAGAAAGGAGATGGCTGGCCTCCATCCTAATACTGATGGGCGAGTCTAGAAGGTGATAGGAAGAGTAGTCAAGGTTGATTTTGTCTAAGGAGGCTGATTTTTGCATATTTATCTACGAAAACGTAGTCCAGATCCCGCAATAGTTCCCAATCCGTCCATTTTTCAATCGTGCCGCCGAGGAGGCTATTCCCAGATTAGGAAATTAAAGGAGCCCCAATCCGGCCAAGGTCAGTACGCAGGCGGCGGACGCGGCGGTCTCGGTCTTGAGGATGCGTGCCCCGAGGCTCCAGCAATCGAAGCCCGCCGACCCCAAAGCGCCTAGTTCCGACCCCGTCCATCCGCGCTCGCTTCCGACGGCGAGAGTCACCGGAGGACGCAGGTTCCCGTTTCGGACGACGATGCCCAAGCTCCCGCAGCCGCCGTAGGGATGCAAAAATAAGCGGCTTCCAGTCGGCGGTCCGAGGGCCTCGAGGCAGAGCCTGAGGCTCCAGTGGCGGAAGACCTTGGGCAGCCGGGGGTTCCCGGCCTGCTCCGCGCCCTCGATGAGGGGCCGCCTGAAGTCCCCGTCCTTGAAGATCGAGCTCTCGATATAGGACTTCTCGCCGAGCTCGGTGCCCGTGAGGTGGATCTCGGAGAGGCCGAGGCTCGTGAGTTCCCTGAGGATTCGCGCGGCCTGGATGGGCCTTGGAAAGCCGAGCACGAGGACGAGGGGGGCGAGGGCTGGCGGATCGCCCGCTGCGCCGTCAAAGGCCTCGAAATCGAGGACGAGGCCCCGGTCGTCGAGGGACCGCACGAAGGCCTCGCCGAGGGGGCCATCGGCCAGGCCGGCCGAGAGCCTGTCGCCCGGCCTCTTCTTCAGGATTTTCTTGACGTGCTCCCACCTTCGGTCGGCTCTCGGGATCAGCTTTCCCGACTCGCCTTCCTCGAGGAGGAGCATGTTCAAACGAGAAGGACCGAGGCGGCGTCCGCCGAGACGTCTCCGTTGGACGCGTCCTCGACGCAGCTCCGCGGCAAGGGGTCCGCGCCTTCGGCAGGCCAGGCGCCGAGCGTCGATACGTCCGCCTCGTAGTCGACGCCTTCTACGGCGAAGCCGTGGAGGTTGAGGAAGTCGAGCCGAAAGCCCTCCAGGTCGGCGATCTCGGCGAGGTCCTCCTGGCGCGCCTTGTCGAGGCGGGAGGCGACTTCCGCCTGGACCGAGGCGCCCATCTCGAGCTCGTCTATCCTGATCCGCCCCTCGGCATCGAGCGGCACGCGCTCGCCGCCGGCGAGGTAGAGCCTTTCCCGAAATAGCCGGTCGATCTGGGCGGCGCAGTCCTCGTGGATGCCCCGCTCCTTCATCACCTTGTAGAGGATGGACAGGTAGAGCGGGATAATGGGGATGACCGAGCTCGAGCGGGTGACGAGGGCCTTGTTGATGGAGATATAGGCCGAGAGCGAGGCTCCGAAGGACGCGTTCATGCGCCTGGCCGTCGCCTCCAGGTGGGCCTTGGCGGCCCCTATGGTGCCGTCGCGGTAGATCGGCCAGGAAAGCTCCGGGCCGATGTAGGAATACGCTACCGTGGCCGCGCCTTGAGCCAGGAGCCCTTCGGCCTCGAGGGCCCGTATCCAGAGCTCCCAGTCCTCGCCGCCCATCACCTTGACGGTCTGCTCCACCTCGGCTTCGCTGGCGGCCTGGACCTCGGCGAAGGAGATCTCGCCAGTGAAGACGTCCACGCTCTTGCCGCGATAGGCGCGGCCGATCGGCTTGATGGCCGAGCGATAGAGGACCCCGGTCTCGGGATCGACCCGCGCGGGGGAAGCGAGCGAATAGACGACCAAGTCGAAGCAGAGGCCCATCTCTCTGGCGACGCGGGCGACTTCGTCCTTGGCGGCCGTCGAGAAGGCGTCCAGGTCGAGACTCCTCGAGACGAGGCCCGCCTCGGCGGCTGCCGCGTCGAAGGCGCGATTGTCGTACCAGCCGGGGGTGCCGGTCGAGCTCTCCGAGGGAGAGCGCTCGAAGGAGACGCCGACCGTCGCCGCGCCGAAGCCGAAGGCGGCCGAGATCCTCGAGGCGAGGCCGTAGCCCGTCGAACAGCCCAGCACCAGGACGGCCTTGGGGCCCTTGAGGCGGTCGTAGGCCTGCCGCCGGCAAAGGATGTAGCGGATCTGGCGCTCGGTCTCCTTCGCGCAGCCGAGCGGGTGCGCGTTTATGCAGACATTGTTGCGTATCATCGGTTTCAGGATCATTCGCTCCCCCCGGCGATCGAGATCCACTCCGCCTCGACCGCCATTTCATCTCCGACGTAGCCCGCGCCTCTCTGGTGCACGATGCGCGGCGTTGCCCTCAAATTCTCTATCTCGGTCCGGAAGGTCTCCGCGGGCCTGACCTGCCTGCGGAAACGGGCCTCCTTCACCTTGGCGAGGAAGAAGGTGCCCATGCCGACTATGCCCATCTTGCGCACTCCGACCCCGCCGCACTGGAACATGGACTCGAGCAGAATTACCCCCGGCACGACCGGGTAGGAGGGGAAGTGCCCCTTGAAGAAGTCCTCCTCGGGCTTGAAGAGCCTGTAGCCCAGGATGCGCTCGCCCTCGATCTCGACCCTGTCGGCGAAGAGGAAGGGAGGCCGGTGCGGCAGGAAAGCGAGGATCTCGGCCATCGCCTCGGCGTCGGTCATCGAGGCCGCCTGAGCACCAGGACTCCATTGTGGCCGCCGAAGCCCAGCGAGGCTGAGGCCGCCGCCTCGACCACCATCTTCCGGCCGACGTTCGGCACGTAATCGAGATCGCAGCCGCCCTCGATGTCGGGGTGATCGAGATTGATGGTCGGGGGCACGAAGCCTTCCTCGATCGCCTTCACGCAGGCGAGGGCTTCGATGGCGCCGGCGGCGCCCAGCATGTGGCCCGTCATGCTCTTGGTCGAGGAGATCGCGAGCTTCCTCGCATGCTCGCCGAAGGCCTTCTTCACCATCAGGGTCTCGGTCGGGTCGTTGACCGGGGTCGATGTGCCGTGGGCGTTGTAATAGGCGATCTCGTCGGGCCGGAGCCCTGCGTCCTCGAGGGCGAGGGCGATGGCGCGCGCGCCGCCCTTTCCTTCGGGATCGGGGGACGTGAGGTGGTAGGCGTCGCAGGTGGCGCCGTAGCCCGCGAGCTCGGCGTAGATCGTGGCCCCTCTGGCGCGGGCCCTGTCCCAGTCCTCGAGGACGAAGGCCGCTGCGCCCTCGCCCATCAAGAAGCCGTCGCGGTCCCTATCGAAGGGCCGCGAGGCCTTCTCGGGCCGGTCGTTGAAGGCGGTGCTGAGGGCCTGGAGCCGGCAGAAGCCTCCGATGGAGAACTCGGTGATGCAGGCCTCGGCGCCGCCCGCGACGAAGAGGTCGCAGCGCCCCGAGCGGATGAGGTCCGCGGCTAGGCCGAGCGCGTCGGTGCTCGAGGTGCAGGCGGTGACGGCCGTATAGGCTGGGCCGAGGAGACCCAGCCGCATCGCGATGTTGGCCGGACCCTCGTTGGAGATCATCAAGGGCACCGTGAGGGGAGGCATGCGGCCGGGGCCTGACTGGAGCAGCTTCTCGTGCGAGTCCATCATGATCTCGATGCCGCCGATGCCGATGCCGAAGAGGATGCCCACGCGCTCGGGCGCATAGGGCAATTCGGGCCTTGGCGTCCCTTCGGGCGCGAGGAAGCCTTCGCCGGGCGAGGCGAAGCCTTCGCCGGGCGAGGCGAAGCCTTCGCCGAGTCCCGCATCGCGCCACGCCTGGACCGCGGCGGCAACGGCGAACTGGGAGAAGTTCGCCATCTTCCTCGCGTCCTTCTTGTCCATATAGAGCGTAGGGTCGAAGCCCTTGACCTCCGCGGCTATCTTTGCGTCGGTCCTCGAGGCATCGAATCGCGTGATGACGCCGGCGCCGGAACGGCCCTCCTTCAAGGACGTCCAGAAGCTGGCCACGTCGTTGCCCACGGGGCTGATAACTCCCAGGCCGGTTATCGCGACTCTGCGTTTCATCTACCATTCCTCCTGCTGAAAAGCTCGGCAGTCCACTCTACCCGATAGGCCCTCGCTTGGCGAGGAGCCCTACCATCTGATGACGGTCGCTCCATAGGTCAGGCCGGCACCGAAGCCTACGAGCATCACCAGCTCGCCCTTCCTCAGCAGGCCCCTCTCCTCCATCTCGCAGAGCGCGATGGGTATGCTCGCGGCCGAAGTGTTCGCGTACTCGTCCATGTTCATGTAAAAGCGCTCTTCGGGGATGCCGAGGCGCTTGGCGGCGGCCTGGACGATGCGCGCGTTGGCCTGGTGAGGCACGATCCAGCGGATCTCGTCCAGCGCGTAGACGCTGGCGTGCATGATCCGCTCGAGCAGCACGGTGATGGACTTGACGGCGAAATTGTACACGTTTTTGCCATTCATGAAAATCGTCGGCGCCAAGGGGGGCTGGGCCTCGAAGGTCCTCGGCCTCTCCTCCTGGACCAGGACGAGGTCCTTGGACCCGCCCCCGTCCGCTCCGAGGATGCTCTTGAGGATGCCCCTCCCGCCTTCTTGGATACGCGAGAGCACCGCCGCCCCGGCTCCGTCGCCGAAGAGCACGCAGGTCGAGCGGTCTTTCCAGTCCGTCACCCTCGAGAGAATCTCGGCCCCGATCACGAGGGCGTTCCTTCCCTGGGTCGACTCGAGGAGGCCAGCAGCCACCTGGAGAGCGTAAATGAAGCCCGTGCAGCCTGCGGCGATGTCCAGGGCTCCACAGCCGTGGGCGCCAAGCTTGTCCTGGACGATGCAGGCGGTCGAGGGAAAGCCGAAATAGTCCGGGGTGGCCGTGGCGATTACGATGAAATCGAGTTCGTGGGCGCCTATGCCGGCCTTTCCCAGGGCCTTTCGCCCGGCGTCGGCGGCGAGGTCGCTGGTCAACTGCCCGTCGGCCGCGAAGTGCCGGGCCCCGATGCCCGTGTGGGAGCGGATCCACTCGTCCGTTGTGTCGACCATGGCGGCGAGCTCGTCGTTGGTCACCCTTCGTTCGGGAATATGGGCGCCCATCGCGCGTATCACGACTGACATGGGGTCCTCCTCGGCCTGCCGGAGCTAATCTCGTACTCGAGCGTGGAACGGTAATTTGACAAATGCCAAACAAGTGTCATACTTGATAGGATACTGATCTCTTATGAAATGTCAATACGACAGAATGTGGCAGAATGTCGGTGCCTTGTTAATACTGAGCAATCATCTTGACACTTTATGGCTATTTGTTAGAAAGTAGATCTACTTCTCGGGCCTGGATCTTCATCCAAGCTCGAGGCGCGATGGAGGTCCGGCCGTATGCCCCTTAAGTCGGTTGTCCTGGTCAAGCAAGTGCCCGACACCAAGAACATCACGGGGGAGGCGATGACGCCTGAGGGCACGATAAACAGGGCGGCCCTGCCCACCGTATTCAATCCCGAGGATCTCAACGCGCTGGAGATGGCCCTGCAGGTGCGCGACAGCGAGGGTGGGGAGGTCGTGGTGATCACGATGGGCCCGCCCTCGGCGGCCGAGATCCTGCGCGACTCTCTCTTCCGAGGCGCGGATCGCGTGATCTTGCTGAGCGACCGCCGCTTCGCGGGGGCCGACACCCTCGCGACTTCCTACGCGCTCGCCTGCGCCATAAAGACGGTCGGCGGGGTCGATCTGGTCTTCGCGGGGCGTCAGGCGATCGACGGGGACACGGCCCAGGTGGGGCCCCAGACCGCCGAGAAGCTCGGCATCCCGCAGATAACCTACGCCGAGGCCATAGAGGAGCTAAGCGGCTCCTCCATCGTGGTCAGGCGTGCCCTCGATCGGGGCATTGAAAGAGTGAAGTGCTCGCTGCCTTGCCTCCTCACGGTCGTCGCCACCGCCAACTCGCCGAGGCCGGCTTCCGTGCGCAGGCGGATCCAGTACAAGCGCGCCTCGACCGCTTTCGAGCGCAAGGCGCTCCTCGAGGCCTGGCCCGCCTTCGGGACCGAGGAGGCGCTCGTCGCGCACCTCAAGGAGCGCAAGCTCGAGATCCCCGTCTGGTCGGCCCAGGACATCGGGGCCGAAGAGGGGAAGCTCGGCCTCGCCGGCTCGCCGACGCAGGTCTACAAGATCAACTTCGTCGTGCTGGAGGGCTCCGAGAGCAAGGAGATCCAGCCGACTCGGGCGGGGATAAAGTCCCTGGTCGACGAGCTGGTCGAGGAATACATCATAGGGTAGGCGGAAGATGAGCGATTCCAAGGACGTCTGGGTCTTCGTAGAGCAGGAAGGCGGCAGGATAGCCGACGTGAGCCTCGAACTCGTCTCCAAGGGGAGGGAGCTCGCGGACCGCCTGGGCAGCGAGCTTTGGGCCCTGCTATTGGGCGAGGGCGTCGAGGGCCTCGCGCGCCTCGTCGTCGAGACGGGGGCCGACCGGGTCCTCCTGGCCGAGCACCGGGAGCTGAGGCTGTATAGGACTCTGCCCTACGCGAGGACGCTAACCGGTCTAGTCAAGGAGAGGGAGCCCTACATCCTCCTCTTCGGCGCCACAGCCGTGGGCCGCGACCTGGGGCCCCGCGTGGCCAGCTCGGTGCGCTCGGGCCTCACCGCCGACTGCACCGACCTCCAGATCGGCGACTTCGAGTCCAAGAAGGACGGGGTCCTCTACAAGGACCTTCTCATGCAGATCCGCCCCGCCTTCGGAGGCAACCTCATCGCGACGATCGTCAACCCGCGGCACCGGCCGCAGATGGCGACCGTCCGCGAGGGTGTCATGCGCACGCGCTCTCCCGAGAGCGCTCGGGCGGGCACGATCGAGCGCGTGAGCGTCTTCCTCGAGCCGGGGGATCTCGCGCTGGAGGTCCTGAGCCGCGAGCTGCGCGAGTCGACCGTGCACCTCAAGGACGCGACGACGATCGTGTCCGGGGGGGCCGGCGTGGGAAGCAAAGAGGGCTTCGAGATCGTCCGCGAGCTCGCGGGCGTCCTGGGAGGGGAGCTGGGCGCCTCGCGAGCGGCCGTCGACTCGGGCCTCGTCGGGAAGGAGCACCAGGTCGGCCAGACCGGGACCACGGTCCGGCCACGGCTCTACATCGCCGCGGGCATCTCGGGCTCCATCCAGCACCGGGCCGGCATGTCGGAATCCAACAAGATCATCGCCATCAATACCGATCCCGAGGCGCCGATCTTCCAGATCGCCCAATACAAGATCGTCGGCGACTACGCCGAGGTCATCCCCCTCATGATCAGCGCCCTGCGCGAGAAGGCGAAATAAGCCATGGCCGACAACTTCTACCTGGATAACCCCGACCTCCGCTTGCGCGTCGAGACCGCGGAGCTGGACTACGCGGTCTCGCTCAAGGAGCGGCTCTACTCCTACGCCTCATCCTACCCGAACGCGCCCCGCGACCTTGCGGACGCGCGGGACAACTGGCGCCTCGTGCTCGAAATCCTGGGCGGAATCTGCGGCGAGGTCATCGCGCCTCGGGCCGCCGAGGCCGACGAGGAAGGAGCGCATTTCGAGGCTGGCAAGGTCGAGTACGCGGCCGCCACGAAGGCCGCGATCGAGGCCTTCCGACAGTCGGAGATCCTGGGCTGCATGCTGCCCTGGGAGTATGGCGGGCTCAACCTGCCCGAGACCGTCTACCAGGCCATGATCGAGATGGTGTCCCGCGCCGAGGGCGGCCTCATGACCATCTTCGGCCTCCAGGAGATAGCCTCGACCATCAACGAATTCGCGGACGACCAGACCAAGGCGAAGTACCTGCCCCGCTTCTCCAGGGGCGAGGTCTTCGGGGCGATGGTGCTCACCGAGCCGGACTCCGGCTCGGACCTCGGCTCGGTCCAGTGCCGCGCGTCGCTCGACGAGGGCACGGGGGCCTGGCGGATCAACGGGGTCAAGCGCTTCATCACCAACGGCAACGCGGACATCCACCTCGTCCTCGCTCGCAGCGAGGAGGGCTCGAAGGACGCGCGGGGCCTGTCGATGTTCCTCGTCGAGCGAGGCCCCACGGTGCGGCTTCGACGCATCGAGAACAAGCTGGGCATCCACAGCTCGCCGACTTGCGAGATCCAGTACAAGGATACCCCGGCCATCCTCGTGGGCAAGCGTCGCTTCGGCCTCATGCGCTGCGCGATGTCGCTGATGAACGGGGCCCGGCTGGCCGTCGCCTCGCAGGCCGTCGGCATCGCGGAGGCGGCCTACCGCGAGGCCCTGCGCTACGCGCTCGAGCGCTCGCAGTTCGGCAGGACCATCATCGACCTGCCCGCCGTCTCGAGGATGCTCGTCTCGATGAAGGGCGAGATCGAGGCGGCGCGCGCCATCGTGTTCGAGACCTCCGTCTGGGTGGACATGCTGAAGGCCTGCGAGCAGAGGCAGGCCGAGCTCGAGGCGGGAGGGCAGGGCGGGCTCTCCGACCCGGCCCTCATAGCGCGCAAGAAGCAGGCCTCCAACCTCGCGGACATGCTTACGCCGATGAGCAAGTACTACGCGACCGAGATGGGCAACCGCGTCTGCTACAAGGGCATGCAGGTCCACGGAGGCGTCGGCTACATGCGGGAGTTCAACGCCGAGCGCCACTACCGCGACGTGCGGATAACCAACATCTACGAGGGCACGAGCCAGCTCCAGGTCGTGGCGGCCCTGGGCAAGATGCTGGGCCGCGGCCTCGACGTCCTCCTCGACGCCTGGGCCGAGCTCGAGTGCCCCGCGGCCCTCGCCGAGACCAGGTCTACGCTCCTCGAGTCGACGGCGCTCTTCAAGAGGTGCTGCGACGCCCTTCACGGCCGGGACCGGGACCTCGTGGACTACTTCGGCGCGGACCTCATGGAGATGGCGGCGGCCATCGTCGGGACCTGGCTCCTCGTGCGCGACGCGCGGAGGCCTGGCGCCCTCGCCGCGTCCAAGGCCGATCTCGCTCGCGCCTACGCCGCCGAACAGCTCCCCAGGGTCGAGGGACTGGGCGGGTCGATCTTGGCGGGCAACGCCGTGGGCCTCGAGGCGAGGCAGTCCATCCTGGCCCCCGCTTGATCGCATCGCGCCCCGCGGTGCATACTATCGACCGGCCTGCGTTCCGACGGATAGGAACGCAGGCTTTAGAATGGCTACCCGAGCCCAGCCGATGAAACTAGTAAAGTCTTCTCGAAACTCGCCCCGGTCACGGGGGCGCCGCGCCATGCCGGGCATCGCGCGAATCGTTCGTGGTGAGAGGCTTCATACATGACGAATGAAACGCTCCTATGCCTCGTGATCCTCGTCCCGCTCGCCGGCGCCTTCATCCTGCCCGTCGTGGCGCGCTTCTCAGAGGCCGCGAGGAACGTCCTCGCCCTTTGCATGGTGCTGACCTCCGTGGTCGGCTCGGCCTTTCTCCTTCCCGTCGTCGCCTCGGGCCAGGAAGTGTCGATAAACCTGTCCCTGGGCCTGGGCTCCACCCTCTTCCACGCCGACAAGCTCGCGGTCTTCATGGCCCTCGTCTCCTCGCTCGTCGGCTCGGTCATCGTCTTCTACTCCTTCGGCTACATCGAGCACTACGAGCACCGCAGCGAGTACTACTCGATGGTCGTGCTCTTCCTCGGCTCGATGATGGGCCTGGTGTTCTCGAGCAACCTGATCTACCTCTTCCTGTTCTGGGAAATCACGGCCTTCACCTGCTGGCGCCTCATAGGCTTTTTCCGCGAGCCGAAGATAGTGCTCAAGGCCGACAAGGCCTTCCTCGTCACGGTCTTCGGGGCCCTCGTGATGCTCGCGGGCTTCCTCGTCGTCTATCAGGAGACGGGCTCCTTCGACCTGGGAGCGATCAAGTCCAGCCTCGCGGGCAAGCCGATCTCGAACCTCGCGGTGCTCCTGATCCTCTTCGGCATCCTCTCCAAGTCCGCGACCCTGCCCTTCCATACCTGGCTGCCCGACGCAGGCGTCGCGCCCTCGCCGGTGACCGCCCTCCTGCACGCGGCTGTCCTGGTCAAGATCGGCGTCTATGTGTTCGCGAGGCTCTTCGTCGCGACGATGGGCGTCGAGGAGGTCTGGCACACGATCGTGCCGATCGTAGCCGGCGCCTCCGCCCTCGTGGCGGCCGGAGCGGCCCTGGTCGAGACCGACATGAAGCGCATCATCGCCTACTCGACGATCAGCCAGATAGGCTTCATCTTCCTCGGCCTCTCGACGAACACCGCGATCGGCGTCGTCGGCGGATTGCTCTACATCCTCATGCAC
>Ga0181529_10004493_pt1 | contig 15060 bp, 12 predicted proteins | sample PEATcosm2014_Bin_36_FD_119763 | JGI IMG/M metagenome (GOLD analysis project Ga0181529, IMG submission 119763) | Peatland microbial communities from MTU Mesocosm Facility, Houghton, MI, USA - PEATcosm2014_Bin10_30_metaG | ecosystem: Environmental > Terrestrial > Soil > Wetlands > Peat | place...
CGAGACGAGCTTCCAGAATGTGACAATCACTATTCAGGCACCAACCTCCCGCGAAGCCTACGACAAACTCTGTACTGTCCTCGCGTCGATTGATGCAGAGTGGACGACCGACACTTTTTGCGTCAACGGCGGCGAGGACCGTTGCACATCCGAACTATGGCCGGACGCGAATGCAGTGACCTGTTCCCCAGCCGATTGAGTAGTTTGCTGAATACAATCAATTCCGCCACCCAGTACAACGCTATCCCGCCACCGAATGCAACGTTATTCCGCCGATGACTTGATCGAAGGCCTGGCAGTCCAGAGTCTCATCCGCCGAAGGCGTGGACGGAAAATTCGAACTTGCTGAAGCAGCGTATTTCGGGAACTTCGTTTCTCATTTCACGCTAAGGCCTGTTAACCGACAGTTGAGATCCCAGCCTCCGGCCACATTCCTGAACACTGGCCGACTTAGGGGGACTAAATGTTTCGCATGGCGAATACTCAGGGAACCGCGCTAGAAGAAATCCTTCGTTAGCCGGCTAAGTCACTTCAATGAAATGATCTAGCTTAACTGCCCTTGGAGGAACTGCCCTTGGAACCGCTGCCGCTGCTGCTTTTGCTGAACTTGCTGGTGACCGAACTGATGGGCACCTCAATGCCGACCATGTACTTATGCACCCAGTGCCAGGAGAGGTCGCTATTGAAGGCGGCCTGTGTGGTGGGCGCGCCGCTGAGCTGCTCGGTCTTCATAAAGACGATTCCACCGAAGACGTTGATCGCGATGGGAAGGCTCAATGTCTTCTGGAGGTGCGTCCAGCCGGTGAGGTTCTCGGCCAGCCCGACGTAGGGCCGGTGGAGGCTTTGCGACGTGACAGGGATGCCGAAGTTGATGTGGGGCACGGGCGATTCCTTGGGCAAGAGCGCGCCGAGCGGGAAGACGTCGATGAGGACATAGGTGTCGGTGTGGCGCGTGACGGAGGATGAAACTGTGGAGGAGGTGGAGCTAAAGGTGTAGGACGTGTCGCGCACACCGGGAACCGCTACGCCGGCGCTGATGTCGACATACGCATGCTCTTTGCTGGTGAACGTGCGGCCCATGGTGCAGGGCACGGTGTTGCCGGTGCCGGTACAACTGACGGAGCCGCTGGCGGTGGTTGATACTGTGCCAGTCGGAGTGCCGCCGGATTTCTGGCCGCCGCCAGCGGGAGGCGGCGTGGCGGCGGCCATAGCGGCGGGTGCACCCGCTCCTCCTCCGTCCGCGGGAGCCGCAGACGGCTGGGCTGCGGCATCGGCGATCTCAACGCTGAAGGGCAATTTGGGCGTGCCATCTTCGCAGGTGACGGCCACGAAAGCGGAAACCACGGGGGTGACGGTCTGAATCGCCATGGCCGCGGTGCCTCCGGAGATACCAGTCAGCGCAGTAAAGAGCGCGGAGATGTCTGTGGCGATGTCCGGAGTACCTTGGGTGACGGGAGCAGTCATTGTGGACTGCAGCGCCGTAGGAACAATCGCGGCACTGGGGATGTCGATGTTGAGGATGAGGAGATGCTTGGCGCCATAGAGGAGCGGATCGCCCGTCCCCGTGGTGCTGGCGGGAACAAGGACATTGGCTTTGCCGTTGCGGGGATGGCGGTAGACGTACCAGACGCTGGATTGTAGCTGGGGAAGCGCGTTTGCCGTGGCGGGCACGCTCCAATGCACCAAGTGGAGGATGACGGCGCGGTCTTTGTCGGCTGCGTACGAAGCGTTGGTGCAGGTGGCGACACCACTGCCCTGCTTGAGGTATGCTTTCGCGCCGAGATCGAATAGCGGCGAACCGGCGGCCCACGAGAGCGGCTTGCCGCTTTGCAGTAGGCCTTCATCCGTCTTGAGCTTTACAGGGTCGTAGTCGGGTGCGGAGATGGCTACCGACAAGGCAGGGCCGCTGACAGTGTCGGTTTGTCCGTGAGTCTGCGCCCGCAGCGCGCAGCAGGTACCGAACACGCAGATGGCGGACGTCACGAAGAAGGCGCGAAATGGCTGTAGGCAAACCATGGTCATAAATATCCTCAGGGGGCCAAAGTCGGTTGAATGTTGAGTTGCTGGGTCATGCTGGAGGGAACATTCTTAAAGATATTTTTCTTGAGCTTGTCGACGTTGACGTTTATAGCTTTTTGTGTATCGGGCGACTCCGCCGCGACATCCGCCATCACCTTGGCATCAGCAGCGTGGACCAGGTCGCCCTTCTGATTCAGAAGTTGGGCGACGCTGGTGTACACGGCGGGAGAGCTGCCTCTGGTCGCAAGCATTTTGTACGCCACCAGAGCATCCTGGGAGGCTATGCTCAAAGCGGGGAACTTCTGAGCAGATGGCGAACGTGTGATCGCCAGTCCAGTGGCGCCGACCGATTCATAGAGCTTCGCTTGCTGGTCGGCCGGCAAATGAACGGCATCGAAGCTGGCGACCATAGTTCGGAGGTTGGCGTAGTCCTTCACGGTTTCCGCGTCGACAGTACCAGTGTTGGCAGCTAGCTGCACGGAGTTCGCGAGAGCGAAAGTGGCGTACTGCAGGCAGCCGGACTGCTGTGCGCAGGATGAGTAGCCGATCCTGGTGTTGGTGGAATTGGGTGAGCGCGAAAGCGAGCTGCAACAGCAGGGGCAGTCGCCGGGCGCAGGGTTTACGGGAAACATCTCTCCAGTGTCAATCGCGGTCAGCGGCCGGATGTTGGTGGTGTGGGAGCACCCGGCGGGCGCGACTAGCCAGGCGCTGGAGGAGAGTTTGGGGGAGAGCGCTTTTTCGATGATAGGACCGGAAAGATATGTGGCGGAAACGATCTGCGTGCCGGTAGCGGGGGAGCCATCCGGACGGATTCCCCAGGAGGCAATGCCGACGATCATGCCGGCGGCATTGATGAGGGGACCTCCACTGAAGCCGAGGGCCAGGTTGGCCCGCACCTGGTAGTCGCGGTTGACGGCCGGGTTGCTGCTGAGAGTGACACCGAGCGAGTCCACGCTGTAGCAGTCCGAATTGGTCATGTTGGAGCAGTGCGGTCCCCAGGCAGTGAGGGGCTCGCTCTGGCCGGGTGGGGAGAGCGAGATGTCGAGCGGCTCGATCATAGCGCGCTGCATCTCGGTGAGGGTGACGCGGACGAAAGCGGCGTCCATCCATTGATTGGCGGAGTAGGCCCCGCCTAGGACATTGCCCGGGACGGTGAGGTCCACCGTCAGCGGCGTGACTAAACGGGTGCTGTAAACGGTGATGCTGATGGGCGTGGTCGAGGCGGGCACCAGGCCGTCCATCATGGTCGAGAGCGGATTGGCGAGGGCGCGGTGAACGACATGGTCAGCGGTGAGGATGAGGCCGTCGTGATCGACGAAGGCACCGGTGCCCCATTCAGTGCCTCCGTCGCTGAACGTGACGCCAAGGACAACGAGGGCATCACCGGGATTGCTGGCCTGGCAGGGATGTGGAAACGCCGCCAGGGCGAGAAGGGCGAGTGCGGTGCGAAGCAACAAAGGGACGAAGCCGCGAGCGCGGTCGTGTGTGTACATGATGGCTCCTGGAAATGCTCAACATGAGACCCGGACAACCATGACCGTTTTCGGGAGAGGGCGCGGCACCCAGGAAGCTGATGTTCCTGGGGTCTGTGCAACTGTCTGTGAAACTGCAGTGTTTAGCGTAATCATATGCGCATTTCTGCCTAGCGCAAGAATAATTTTTGCCGCGTCAGGTAGCAGTTCCTTGCCGAACGCTGCGGGCCGCGAAATTTTGCATTCCCGCACTTCGCGTTGAGCGTATTGAAGGCAGAGAGCGTGCTCCCGGTTAGGCATTCTAAATCGAAGTCTAGGCCTTTACTGATAGTCAGAGAGTCGCAGCAGGTCAGTACCGGGAAACGCCGTTGCAGCCGGAAATCGGGCGCCTGCGTGAGATTCCGGAATCCCGGACACTGGCCGACTTACGAGTAGTAATCGAGTGTAGGATACTGCTTCTTCTGATGTTACTCGGGTGGCCGATGCTGCAGCGGGAGTTACGGCAGCGGTGATGGCGGCACGACCACGATCATCAGCACCACAACCAATCGGCGGACTATCATTATCACTGGATCCCTTACGGAAACCCTTACCGATAGGGACGAGGAACAATCATGTTTCTTGCCGAGTTGCTTATAGAGAACCTCAGGATTTTCGGAGAAGGACAGGACGCGCTCACCCTTTCCCTCAAGCCCGGTCTCACGGCTCTGGTCGGCGAAAACGACACAGGCAAGACGGCGGTCATGGACGCTATCCGGTTCGCCCTCAGCACCCGCGATCAGGAATTCATGCGCGTTGAGGAGTCGGACTTTCACCAGCCGCCGAATGGCGCCCCCCGAAAAACCGAGATCAGAGTTCGCTGCAAATTCGCGGACCTCAGCCCGTCCGACATCGCCGCGTTCACCGAATACCTCACCTACGACACAGAAGACGACGTCACAATTCCGGTTTTGTACATCAACTGGCGCGCCGTCGCCGGGTTCAGGGGAAGCAGGCGGTTCATAACCGTCGAAACTCGGTCGGGCCACGCTGCTGACGGGCCTTCGCTCGACCCGGAATCCAGGGTGCTTCTTTGCGCGACCTACCTCCGCCCGCTTCGGGACGCCGAACGCGTCCTGTCCGCGGGTCGCGGCTCACGCCTGTCGCAAATTCTTCAGCACACTAAGGAGATCAAGGAACACGGCAGCGGCTACGACCCCGCAAACCCGCCCACCGACCTGTCGACGCTCAGCGTGCTGGGAATCGCTGACTTCGCCAACGCCCTCCTGGGCGAGAACACGGGCATCCGAAATGCCCGCAAGCGCCTGAACGACGAATTTCTGAAGGAGCTATCCTTTCACGGCAATACGCTGGAAAGTTACATATCGGTCAGTGGATCAAAGGGCGACGCGAGCGTTCGCCTACGTCAGTTGCTCGAAAAGCTGGAGCTTGATTTGCGAGACAGCGACAACGCCGCCACCGCAAATCGCGGCCTCGGTTCGAACAACCTTCTGTTCATGGCCTGCGAGTTGCTCCTTCTCGGCTCAGAAGCGGAGGGTTTTCCGCTTCTGCTTGTAGAAGAGCCGGAGGCACATCTACATCCGCAGCGACAGCTCCGCCTCATGCAGTTCCTGCAACAGAAGGCAAAGGAAGCCCGCGCTGACAGTCAAACAATCCAGATCATTGTAACAACGCACAGCCCGAACCTGGCCTCCGCGATCCAACTGGACAACCTCGTTCTCCTGAGTAGGGGAAAGGCCTTCCCCTTGTGCGCGGAACGCACAGAACTCGACCCATCGGATTATGGATTTCTCAGCCGTTTCCTCGACGTCACGAAAGCGAACCTGTTCTTCGCGCGCGGCCTCATGATCGTGGAGGGTGACGCCGAGAACATTCTTCTTCCGACGCTGGCCCGCATACTGCTACGCGACTTCACCGCAAACGGCGTGTCCATAGTCAATGTCGGCGGGATCGGTCTCCGGCGGTTCGCGCGCATCTTCCAGCGCAAGGACCCCGCGACCGACGGCGTCATCCCGGTCCCGGTCGCGTGCGTCACGGACTTCGATGTGATGCCCGACTGCGCCCCCGAGATCACAGGCCGCGTGAAGCCTGGAGAAACGTGGCCGGACCGGAATGACCGAGGCTGGCGCGCCAAAAGGGACTACACGGCCCAACAACTCAGTGCCCGGCGTGAGAATATACGCTCCAAGGCGTCCGGGCAGAAAGTCGAAACATTCGTAGCCGATGAATGGACACTCGAATACGATCTGGCGCGCGCGGGTCTGGCGCAGGAAGTCTTCATCGCGGTGCGGCTCGCTATAGCCGATGAGCGCATTGGCACCGGCAAGGTAAAACGGTATACGGTGATGCGGCAGGCGTTGCGCGACTTCGATAAGCTCACCCACGAGCACACGGACGCGGAAGAGTTGGCCACTTACATCTACAAGCCGTTCCTTTCCGAGTCCAGGCTTTCCAAGGCGACCGCTGCGCAGTATCTCGCCTCCATCCTGCAGTCCCGCAACAGGCGCGGACAGATAACGGAGAAAAACCTGGGAACTCTGCTGCCGCGCTATATCGTTGCCGCCATCGAACACATAACGCTTCCTCCAGAGCAGGGGACAACGGCGGAAGACGTCTCCACGGCGGGAACAGTGGCATGAACGGGCATTCTCCGCATCTTCCGGAAATAGGCGACAAGGACGTCGAGTGGGTCTGCCGTGTCCTTAAACTTCCGCCAACGGCGTTTTCGGGCGAAGACGGCGACGATCCCCGGCTGGACGTTATCAGGTCGCTCGGTTCCCTCGATGTGGAGGCCTGTCCTGGCAGCGGAAAGACAACCCTGCTCGTTGCCAAACTTGCCATCTTCGCCCGCCACTGGACGGAGCTCCGTCATGGAATCTGCGTGTTATCGCATACCAATGTCGCCCGCCGCGAGATTGAAACCCGCCTCGGCAGTACACCCGAGGGAAAGCGCCTCCTGTCCTACCCCCACTTCGTGGGCACGATCCACGGATTCGTGAACGAATTTCTTGCCCTCCCGTGGCTCCGGTCGAAGTCTTATCCCATCCGGGTCATTGACGACGATATTTGCCTGCAAAGGCGGTGGTATAAGCTTTCGTGGAAAACACGTCTCGCGCTTAAGAACAACGGGCATGACGAACAGATCCTGCGAATGGCCGGTACGGATTTCTCTGTTTGCGCTGTGCCTTGGGGCAAGGGCGGAACCCTGAGCACCGGAACCGAGACCTGGCAGGCGCTTCAACGAGTCTGCCGTGAATCCTGCGAGGAAGGCTACTTCTGCTACTCAGAGATGTTCCTTTGGGCTGCTGAACTGCTCGACCGTGCGCCTCATATGCGCGAAGCGCTGCGCGAGCGCTTCCCACTCTTGTTTATCGACGAAGTGCAGGACACGAGTGAGCAGCAGTCGGCGTTCCTGTTCCGCCTATTCATGGAGGGCGGAAGCGCGGTCATCCGGCAGCGATTTGGCGACTCGAATCAGGCCATCTACCAGTATTCCAGCCAGAAGGAATGCGCTTTGACCGATCCGTTTCCCAATCCAAACCTGAAACGTACTATTCCCAACAGCTACCGCTTCGGACAGCAGATCGCCAATCTCGCCGACCCGCTGGGCGTCACTCAGCAAGGACTGGTCGGACTGGGTCCCTCAAGGTGTAACGAGATGCTGGCAGACACCGATAACAGGCACGCCGTCTTCCTCTTTGATGATCAGACAATCAGCCATGTCATGCCGTATTATGCCGCTTATCTCCTTGAACTCTTTTCGGAGTCCGAGCTGCGAGACGGCAAGTTTACCGCCGTCGGTGCCACCCACCGCCCCGGAGTGAACGACAAGGTGCCGCGCTATGTGGCCCACTACTGGCCCGAATACGACCACGAGCTGACAGCGTTGGAACCGCGGCCAAAGACCTTCCTCCAGTATGTGGCGGTGGGCCGGGCGCTCGCGCGCTCCTCCGGCGAGGCTCATCACGTCGTCGAGAAGGTCGCGGATGGCGTCCTGCGTCTGGCCGCCATCTTGAATCCGAACGCCGAATTCTCCCCGCGGAAGCGCAGACACCGCTATGTGCGGGAACTGCTTGCCGGCCAACCAGACATGGACAGGAATTACGTCGAGATTGTTTCTGCCCTCGCAGTCGGGCCGGGCGATGCCATCCCGTGCGACTGGAGCAAGGCGTGGGTACCGAGGGTCAAGGCTGTCGCTGACGCCCTGTCAGGAACGACCAGCGATTCTGACGAGGCAGCGGCCTTCCTGTCCGGTCAGCCGGCGGCAACCGGAGGCACCCAACCCTCGTCACTGGCCCGGCGCGACAACGTATTCCGTTATCCTCCCGGGGGCACGAAGGTAGAGGTGCGCGTCGGCTCGATTCATTCAGTCAAGGGCGAAACGCATACCGCGACGCTGGTTCTTGACACCTTCTACATCAAGCACCATTTGACAATGCTCAAACCGTGGCTGATCGGAAAGAAAGCAGGCGGCGGCTCAGAGAACGACACTCTCTTATCGCGCTTGAGACAACACTACGTCGCCATGACGCGCCCAAGTCATCTGGTTTGCCTTGCCATGCGGGAGGATTGTTTGTCGAATGGTGACATGGCGGCACTCAAGGACCGCGGATGGCGCGTGGCCCATGTCAATGCGGGAGTTCCTGAGTGGCTGTGAGTGAAGTGACCGTCGTGATCACGCTACAGTAGCGCATTGCGGTCTACTCGACGTCGGTTGTAGTGACGGGATCGCCCTGCTTCACAACGATCGTCAGTCCCTTCAGGTCCACGCTGCGCGCATGGTCCAATCGGAACCCCCGGTCAGCCGTAATCTTGCAGTTCTCAAACGTGACGCCCTGAATTGGGCTGCCCGGCAGGCCGTGGATGTTGCCGACTGACTGCACATCGCCCGACACGTTGATGATCTTGATGTTGCGCATGACAGGCAGCGGGTTCGAGTCCGGCAGCCTCGGCCCCACCATCCGCCACTCCATATTCATCTCGAAGGCCTGGCGAGTGGCGTGCACCACGATGTCCTTATATGTGATGTTTTCCACCACTCCGCCGCGGCTGGGCTGCGATTTGAAACGGATGGGCGCCCAGTTGCCGTCGTCGAAGAGGCAGTTCAGCGTGGTCACGTTGCGGATGCTGCCGGAGACCTCGCTGCCCATGGCCACTCCGCCCTGGCCGTAGGCGAAGTGCGAATTCTCGATCAGGATGTCTTCGGCGGGCCGATTGACGCGCAGACCGTCGGCGTCCTTGCCTGACTTGATGGAGATGCAGTCGTCGTCGTCCTCGAGGTAGGCGTGATTGACATGCACATGCTTCGACGACTCGATGTCCATGCCGTCGGAGGTAGGAATGTTGTGCTCGGCCGTGATCTTCACGCCGTCGATTTCGACGTTCTGGCTGTAAAGAATCCAGAGGCACCACGTCGCCTGGTTGTGCAGGTTCAGCCCGGAAACTTGCACGTCTTTTACGTTCTTGATCGCCATCAGACGGGGGCGCCCCCGTTCCTGGCGTGGAGTAGCTGGCGGCGCAGCGGAAGGCGAAGGCGGAGACGCAGCTGGGGCGAGTGCCGCTGTAGCTGCGCCTCCGGCAGCGGGCGCCGCAGGTCGGCGGTTCTGCTGCACCCAGTCTTCGCCCGATCCATCGATCGTTCCCTCGCCGGAGATGGTGAGGCCGGTGACTCCGTCCGCATTGACGAGCGCCGCGGTGCCGCCGCCGCGGAGGCCGTCGGGCAGCTCCGGAAGCTCGGGGTAGTCGTCAATGTTGATGGTTCCTTTCAGCACGCCGTCCTTCTCTACCAGCAGGTTGACGCCCTGCTTCAGGAAGATCGAGCCGCTGAGGAAGGTGCCCTTGGGAACGACCAGTGTTCCACCATTCTTGTTTTCGGCGCACTTGTCGATAGCGGACTGAATGGACTTGGTGTTCACCGTCTTGCCGTCGCCGACCGCGCCCGAGTCGGTGATGAGGCAGCGGCGGGTCCTCTTCGGCAGATTGGGCGCGTATGTCGGGGAGCCCTTGACGGCCATCTGCGGAACCACCTCAGCCTCGGCCTCGGCCGTGGTCATGGGCGCCATCGCTAGAGTGGGCCGGCTCGCAGGGGTCGCGGAGGGCGGCGCGGTGGCTGTCGGAGTCTGGGCGGCCAGCGGAATGGTCAGTAGCAGGAGGGCGGGGGCGAGGAGGTGCCGGTTCATGTTCGAGAGCATAACGCACGGATACGACGTTTGCGAAACATCGTCCAGTGGCGCGTTGATGGAACCCTGAAAAGACCTGACACCAGGCATGAAGCTCAAAAAGTGCGGCGCCATCCGGGGCTACGGCGCCAGCGAAGGGATCATCATTCACGAGGGGGCCGGTGAGACTATGAGACCTCGGAGTTAACGGAATTGATGAGCGCGTGGATGTAGCCGTAGCCGAATGCGTATGCCTGAAGCTTGCCAGGATCGCCGGGACTGGAAGGCATGTGATCGGGCAGGAAGGATCCTTCATAGCCCGTGTCGCGGAAGATGCGCATGATCTTGAAGAAGTCGATGACTCCCTCGTCGGGATAGACCTCCTGGAAGTCGTTCAGGCCGCCCTTGATATTGCGCATGTGGACCTGCTTGATCTTTCCGCGCTCTGCCATGTACTGCACCAGGGGAGGCTCAGTCCTGTTGACGTCGGTTGAGCCTTCGCCGATGACGCCGAGGTCCATCTGGAAGCCGTTCCAGGGGCTGTCGACCATCTGTTCGTATTTCTTGTAAGCGGTGTAGATGGACGGAGAGTCGAAGTTTTCCGCGCCTTCATAGCCGTATGGGAGCCCCGGCGGGTCATAGGGGTGGTTCGCCATGGCAACCTTGTATTCGGCGCAGACCGGAATCACGCGCTTGAGGAACTTCTCGATCCTTTCCCAGTATTCGTTGTAGCTGACCGGGCCCGCCATGCCGATAGGCAGACTCTTCCAGTCGTTTTCCAGCTTGAAGGTGGAATAAACGGAGTCGCCGCGGCCGGGAGCAGTGCCGTTGCGGCGAATGGGAATCATGGTCCAGTGGTAGCTGATGATACGAACATCGACCTGCGCAGCCTTGCGGACGTTGTCGCAGATCTGATCGAGCTTCCTGTCCTGATCGGAGGGGTCTTTGAGGATGATGTAACCGGAGTCCATGCGAAGTGCTTCGAGCCACATTCCAACCGCGTCGCAGTTGTCCTTCATCTGCTTGAGTACATCCGTGTCGAAGGCACCTCCGAGCGGACCCTCGACGGGAATGAATGCGTCGAAACGCGCCGCTTTACCGCGGTGCGCCTCCATGTCAGGATCGGGGCTGATGGACTTTACCCCGAAGCGCAGATTGTACTCGAGGTTCTCCTTACTGGTCAGAGTCGTGCCCTCGATGACATGGTAGTCCGCTCCCACGTGCATCTTCGTGTTCCTGCGCGCGGTAAGCTTTTTCTGCGGTTGCCCGAAGGCCGGAGCCGCATCTGTGAGACCGCCCAGCGCCGCACCAACAGCGCCGCCGATAAGTGCTTTCCCAAAATCTCTCCGCTGCATTGTTCCATCCTCCCTCGCTGAAATGTTGGAAGTTGATCGTTTGCAAATTGTATCTGACGTGGCGTGCCACACTCAGGCTCCAGGAGTCGCGGACTGGTCACCACAATGACCATCACCTGACCGTGCTGGTTCCCAGTCGGAGTCTGAAGTCCCGGTCGCTATCACACACGACACGGGGACACTGTTGGGGACTACTTACCTACCGAGTGCTAATTGGCAAAGGGGCTTCCGAAGTAGACGAGGCCCATAGCGCCACGAGATAAAAACTACAAATACTCAAAACCCCAAGGAACGTGCGAAGGTACCGGCTTGGACAATGAAAGGCCCCAGGCTGGTCAGACTGGGCATGCGACATTACTGAAGCCAGTGCACGACAGGCACCTCGAGAACGCCTTCTGACTTTGCTGTCTGCCCGAGGAGAGCGGAAATGTCCATACCAGAGAGAGGCCAACCGAATGGACGAGTTCGGAGACATAGAAAAGATACTTTCGGAGCTGACAACGATTGGTCAGCCATAATCCTGATACGGCAGAACCTGGGCGATGGAGTAGCCCTTTAGGCGACGATTCTCCAACGTAACATTGTCGGGTGCGTACTCCGCCGGCAAGGCTTCGCCAGCTGCGTCCAGTCTATCCTGGACTGTGTTTGACATGGTGGCAACGGAGGGCACCTTGCGGCTCTCGGGGATGCCGTAGGGCACGAGCTTCCATGAGTCATGCTGCAGGCCTCTGGGGCTGTCCGGGGGCGGCGAGAGGTTGAGGGCTTCTGCCTGAGGCGAGAGAATCAGGCCGTGCTTCTTTGCCTTCTGCAGCATCCAGCTCAGAGTGATGTCAGCGAGCGAGGATTCGGGATAGCTGCCGCCCACGTCGCAATGAACACCGGGGAACCACACCTGCTCGATTTGATCGTTGTTCGTGAGCGGGGAGCCATCGGAGTTGGTCCAGAGTGTCGGTTCGAATTGGGCTCGGCGCTCGTCGATCGCTACGGCGTGGTAACCCTTTCTGATGCAGGGGTGAATGCTCGTGTCGAGGAAGCCATACTTCTTCTGGTTTAGGAGATTAAAGAAGAACCCTGGGATTCCGAGTGCGCCGACCGTGTCCCAAACACCGACCATCTCGACGTTGACCTCAGTGAGACCATACGTAGCTGTCAATCCATCCTTAAGCGCTTTCTTCGCGGCGAGATCGGGTTCGCGATAGGCGGCAAAAATGCGGCTCACGGTTTCGTTGTCTAGATTGATCGTAGGTACGCCGAAACCTGCAATCATGCCGCCTATGCTGCGTGCGGTGAAGGCACCGCGGCTGAAGCCAAAAATGTAGATAGAATCGCCGGGATCGTAAACATTGGCGAGGAACGCATAGCAATCCTGCACCTTCTGGAAGAGGCCTTCGCCCATAGCGCCTCCGACCAGATGATCGATCGGCGTACCGTCGGTGCCGACGCCGCTGTCGTAGTACTTGAGCTGAGTGTCACTGTTGACAAGAGCCATGTACAGCTTGCGAACGTTGGTGTCATTCACGCAGGATGTGGAACCGTGCGGAGTGTTCCACGTGCCGTCAGCACAAAGGACAATACTCTTCATCTATAACCTCGCAGCAAGACGAGCTAGGAGTCGTTCGGATGTATGGTGAGGATGCTATGCGCGTCGGCGGTTCGCGGTCAATCGCCATCGCCCTATCTCCACTGGGGAGGCGCCTGCGGCATCTGATTCGCCCAGGGCGACGCCATCCACTCACTGAGTGCCGGGCAATAACGGCTGCTGAGCATTCCTAAACGATAAAGCCGCGACTTTGAACCCTTTTCATGACGAGAAGCCGACTATTGGGAGCGATCCGCCTTTATGAATGCGCACACCTCATACGCCGATTAATCGACCAGCGTGGCCGAGCCGATGGCCAGCCGAACACCCATTTCCTGCCTGCGCAGATTTATCCAGTAAGTAAATACTCCGTAGATTCCAGTGTTCAATCGGAATGGCCATCCGGTGAATACAAACAGATACGAGACCACCCCCCACATGAACCTCGGTCACACCCCAAAGATCGTTGTGCAGCCGTTTACCAACTGGTCCACGTCGTTGGCTATTCCGGCCAGTGTGGCCAGCCTCGTGGAAATCTCAGTGAGCTGACCCTTCAGCCCACTCAGCGTCTGCAGAGGACCTTTCACCTCGGCTGCCGCCGCCTGCATCGCGCCGTCCCGCGACAGCATGTCTTCCTGGTTGAGTTGGGTCAGCACGGCCCCGACAACCTCCAGCGCCGTCGACACGGCCTGGCTGTCGGCCAGATTTGTAGGGTTGGCGTTCGCCAGCTTGTCCTCCAGCGCCTGAGCGGCAGCACGAGTCTGCGGAATATCGGTAGGAATCGAAAATTCGGTGGACATGACTTCGCCTCCTTATTTGCTCATCGTCGCCTTGTAGACGGAACCGATCTGCTGGCCCTCCGCCACCAGATCCGCCAGCAGCGCCCGGAACGCCGGTGACTGCTTACTGTTCTTCGTCGTCGCCAGCGCTTCATTTGTCGCGGCCAGCGCTTTCAGTGCCGCCTGCGTCTGGGCGAGCGTGGCGTCATCCTGCTGTTCGGTCGTGACGAGCTGTGGCAGATTCTCGATCTCGGTCCGCTTCTCGTCCGGGGTCATCTTCGCCTCGTTGGCGTATATGTATGTCCGCTGCTCGGCGATCAGGCTGTCGTAATCGTTCTTGAGCTGGTTGCGCAGCCCGCCGCCTTCCGGTGTGCCGATGTCGTCTTCGAGCAACTGGCAGATGTCGTCTACCGGCTTCTGCATCTGGGTCAGGATACCTGGCAGTTCTTTGGCAGTCTTGTGCTCAATCAGCATCCGCCCCAGCGCGTCGACCGCTGTCGATGCGAGACCGATGTCGGTGTTGGCGTTCTTTGCCACGCTGCTCAGCCCGGTGCTGGTGCTCAGCCCTTGGAGTGACTTACCCAGCGCCTCCGACTGCGTATCCAGAGCCGTGACCGACTGGTTGCCGCTGACCTCGGCCAGTAGCGTAGCGTACTGTTGAAGCCCGGCGATCATTTGGGTGCGCGCCTGCATGGCGGCGCTGGGCATGAACGACTGGATTTGGGAGGAATTGAAGCCCTTCGTGTCGAAGTTGTTCACCAGACTCGCCATCTGCGCGTTGGTGTAGGACTGCTCGATGAGTTGGTAAGCGTTCTGCACTTTGAGAGTGGCGGCCGTCGCCGCCGTGGAGAACGCCGTTGCCCGCTGCGACAGCGGCGAGATAGAACATCCGCTTACCAGCAGCAGAAGAGGAATAGCCGCACCGCATCGAACGTGCATAAGGGGCCCCAACTGGAGTATAGCAACGATGCTACTGTTACCCCAACCCGCTTCGTATCCCACAGCACCACTAGCCTGGTCACCAACATTTGAGCGGGCAGAGCGCACTACATCTGCCCGCTTTTATGTCATCACCTTCAAGGCTCCAAAAGAGAAACTGAGGTTGAAATGAGCAAGTGTGAATGTGAACGCGAGACGCACCTCTGCGCGTATGCCGATACTGACCAGCATGGCGACATCGACGTAGCGCCGGGAACCTGCTCCTGCGGAAGCGGCCTACCCTTCGAGCGCGAATACGACGCGCAGGGAATCTACCTCTGCCGCGTCTGCCCGAAGTGTCGCAAAGAGAAGTTGTCCCACTACCGACCGGAGATTTTGTCCGGGTACAACCAGAGTGATGTAGACGAGCCAATCGGGGCGGAGGAATAATGGCACACCGCTATGACAGTCCCGAATTACCAGACGCATCCCTCAACCTGTCGAAGTACACCACGGCGGAACTACGTCTTGTTGTGGATATCGACCACTATGCAGTCAGGGACGAAGCCTACCGTCGATCAGAGTGGATCGTAAAGCGCCTTGCGACCGCAGAGAAGCGCGTTGCAGATCTCCAGCAGGAATTGAAGGACTGCGGCATGGCCATCGACGCCGCAAGCAAGCAGGCAACAGCTGAGCAGAACGCAATAGCTCCCGCCTAACCGCACCTCCTGCGCTAGGCGTGGAGTTGCCTCCCATAAGCGCATACGCTGAAATGCGGCA
>Ga0181529_10004496_pt1 | contig 15053 bp, 11 predicted proteins | sample PEATcosm2014_Bin_36_FD_119763 | JGI IMG/M metagenome (GOLD analysis project Ga0181529, IMG submission 119763) | Peatland microbial communities from MTU Mesocosm Facility, Houghton, MI, USA - PEATcosm2014_Bin10_30_metaG | ecosystem: Environmental > Terrestrial > Soil > Wetlands > Peat | place...
CCTGGCATTGGCCGCAATGACGATTGGTGAGAAACTGGTTCCCGAAAAGTGGTTTTCATACCAATCGTATGTGCTTCTGGCCGCCGTGACGGGGGCGGTGGTTTACGAAGTCTTGGTGAGCTACGCCTTGAGCCTGGGATTGGCCGCGACGGATTTGAAGCTTGCCACCGCCGTGCTCGTTCTCCTGGTGATCGCGCTGCGGGGGACAAAAAACGGGCAGCTTTTTCTTGAGGATCTCAAATGAAGAACGGTCACGACATCGTCGAGGTTCGCGATTTGCTGGTGACGTTCTCGCGCTGGGGACAAACCGTCCGCGCAATTGATGGCATGTGCCTGAAGATTCCGGCGGGCCAGGCGCTGATTGTCACGGGAGCCAATGGCAGTGGCAAGACAACCCTTTTGCGGGCTTTAAGCTGCCTCTTGACGCCGGAACAAGGCGAGGTTTTGATCGAAGGAAAACCGGCGGGCAGCTTGAGGCCGGCGGAGATTGCGAATGCAGTTTTTCATGTCCACCAGGACCCGTTGATTGGCAGTGTGCCAACGATGACGGTTTTTGAGAACTTGAAGTTGGCAGATGAAGAGCCGCGTGTCCGCCGACTGGATCGAAATGCTTTGGCCGCCAGAAACCGTTCCCTGCTGCTGCCCCTGGGGCTGGCGGAACGGCTTCAACAGCAGGCAAAAACGCTGTCGGGCGGGCAGCGGCAAATTTTGGCCATCTTGATCGCCAGTCTGCGCCCGGCCAAGGTGATTCTGCTCGATGAACCGCTGGCCGCCTTGGACGCGGCGAACGCCGGCATTTGTCTCAACCTGATTGGCGAATTGAAAAAAATGGGGAAGACCATCGTTTATGTGACGCACGATCTAAACCGGGTTGAGACGTTTGCCGACCGAATTGTCACCTTGCAGGACGGGCGGATTGTGAGCGACAATGCGGTCAACAAATCCCAACAATGAAGCGAACGCTCAAAGAGCCGGAGCAAGTAGAGCGACAAACGGTCATTCGGCGCTCACTGCTTGGTCTGGATTACTGGCTATCTGGCGGGGCCTTTCTTTTGCCTTTTTGCGACTACCTGAAGATTTTTCTCTATAAACTTGATCCAACTGTAATCACGCTTTGGGACAGTGCGGACACACGGCACCCGATTTTCTCAACCCATCCGCAAATTAAGGCGATATTTTGCGAGGAAGACGGTGTGGTTATCCCACACTCAAACCGCATCGTTGTCTGCTATAAATTGAATGGAGATGCGTTAGTGTGTGATTCGGCTGCGTCGAAAGCACTCCGCCAACTTTTTGACCACACGGATTTCACCAAATCTCGCGAGGGAACATTGTTTGGAAATTCATTGAACGATGCGCCCCGGATTGATGTTCATGCCAACGAATTGAATACGAGCGTCGTGCCACCGCACAAATCCGGTGAAGAAATTGATTGGAACCAAGAACACATAGCCATCAATCGTGCTTACGCAGCTATCTTTAAGAGCACGCGGGAAGTGTTGAAACAGTCGCCTCATTTCCAATTGGAGGGTCCCAATTTAATTAACTTGTTCCCATTCGTATTTGTCGCAAAGGCAACTGCCGGGCTTGATGGACTGGAGATAACTCACCAACCAACTCTGGTATCGGAAGTGCCTCGCCAGTTTTTGGGTGTGTTCGGCCCAGAAGCGAATGCGGCATTTGAAACGGGCACCTTGACATTAACCGAACGAGCCATTCCAGATGGATTAGATTTAAATGGCATTAAAGGTTTGGCAACGAAATATCAGGTCTGGGTGCCAATTCATGCCGAGAGCACACCTTGGATTGTGCTGCTCAGATTCTTGAAGGCGTCACGGCGGTCGCACTGGTATGACGTATTTCACTTTTACCATGAAGTGATACCACGAATTGGTGCCATGCTCCGAACAGAAGCAAAGGCTGCCTATCTTGACCTGATTGTAACGTTTATGTCCGAAGAAATTGCCAATCTTGATTTGGCCTCCTTTGTATCGAGATTTAATAAAAGAAGCGTCTCTGTGCTTCGCAGCTTTCCGTTTCCTCGCATTTATTTGAGTGACAAGCTTTCTTCCGGCAATGAAGTGCAACTGCCAGACGGATCAAAAGTTGCGGTGATGACGGAGCCAAATAGGTGGTTTCACAAAAAAGAATGGAAATACGATCCGCTTGACCTTTCAATTGCTCGAGACACTTGCGAGAGAGCAACAAGTGCATTTGCCAAGGAGGAATCGCGTATCCGTGAAAAATTTCTTCGCCAGCGGCATAGCATGGTAAATCTTAATCCTGAACCGTGGATCAAACTCGCTCTGCTTCAGAAAAGGAAACTGCTTTCTGGAGCGGCTAGAACTTATGTTTCAAATGCTCAAAGAACATCAAACCTGCTTTTTGCGTCGTTGGATTTTGTTACCACTGGAAAACATGCCCCTCTTACCAATAGGAGCCTTGGCGAAATCCTAAAGTGGCTGAAAGAAAGAGAGACCGTGTCGGTGACGGTAGAAGGACAACCGCCGGGGCCAGCGAAAGCCGTCCTTCAAATCGAAAAGGACGCAGATTATTTCCCACAAAACGAGTCGGTCGAAGACATTTATCTCGTGTTGTGGAATATCTGGCATAATGCGGCTAGAATGGCGCGCGGGCTTGGTCAATCGGATACATTCAACGTCACCCTTTTCAAAGAAAAGGATTATCACAGTCTGACATTTTCCCATAAAGGAGAGTGGCTCAAAGAAAAGCTGCAAGACCTGGATTTTCTGAATGGCACGGCTCCGCCGCCTGCCAGGGATAAGAAACTAGGCGGACTGGAAATCGTGAAGCAGAGCCTTTCTCGTCTAAAATGGAGTGTCACCGCTGTCGGATCGCCCGAAGTCAAAATCGAAATTCGCATCCCTTATTCCAGAACTTATGAAAATATTGATCGCAGATGACGAGGAAAAGTGGCGCACTCTGCTTTCCGAACTTTGTAAGAAGCTCGGACATAAAGTCCACGTCGTGTCGGATGGTGCCGATGTTACGAGAATGTCTGATGATACGCTACGCACTTTTCATCTTGCTCTTTTGGACTACAGGATGCCGAGAATGAACGGTTTGGATGCAGGTCTCCATTTGTTGAAAGTTGTTCCTGGCATTACGGTCGCAATGCTTACCGGCGATGATGAAGGTCTGGGATGGCAACCGGCTATAGCTGCAACGCGAGGCGGATTCAATCACTATTGGAGCAAACTCGATAATTATGAAGATAAACTAACACAAACTCTGGAACTTGCTTCTGCACGATTGGAATTCTGTCAGAAGTCCGCCGATGAACCCGTTACACTCGCTCAAATCGTCGGCAAATCGGCTGTTATGCAAGAATTGCGGAAATTGATACAAAAAGTCGCGCCGACCGATGCTCGCGTTCTGATTCTCGGCAAGACCGGCACTGGCAAGGAGTTGGTCGCCGGCGCGCTGCACCATTTGAGCCGGCGGCACGAGGCGAATTACACCCGGATCAACTGCGCCGCAATTCCCGAAACGCTGCTCGAAAGCGAATTGTTCGGCCACGAAAAAGGCGCGTTCACGGGCGCATTGAAACAAAAACCGGGCCGCTTCGAAGAGGCCAATGGCGGCACTATTTTTCTTGATGAAATCGCCGACATGAGCAAGCCGCTTCAGGCCAAGCTGCTCCGGTTTTTGGAAGACGGCTCGTTCACGCGCGTCGGGGGCATACAGGAACTCCGCGTAAATGTCCGTCTTATTGCCGCAACCAACAAAGACATTAAAGAAGCTATCGCCGCCGACAAATTCCGTGAGGATTTATTTCACCGATTGAACGTCGTAACAATGTTCCCGCCGCTTTTGTGTGAGCGCGAGAATGATGTCCTGCTGCTTGCCGACCATTTTCTAACAATGTTCCGGGTTACGATGAACAGGAAAGTGGAAGGCTTTGCGTCCGCTTCACGGCAGAAATTGCAACAATACCACTGGCCTGGTAATGTGCGCGAGCTTCGCAATGCCGTCGAAAGAGCCTTGATTCTCGAGACCTCGAACATGATTATGCCGGATAGCTTGCCGGATTGGGAACCAATCGAGCGTCCGCCAAGCTTTCAGCTAAAAGGCTTGCCTCACGTGATGCAAACTGTGGACGCCGAGGCGATCAAAAGTGCCCTGCTTCATAATGATTCTGATGTTGCGAAGGCGGCCAGCGTTCTCGGAATTAGTAAGAATTTACTGCAAGAACGCATCCAGCAGCTCGGCATTCAAAACGCCGACGAACCCAAAAGCACAACGGTCGCTGGTGAGGCCGGATCCGGGCCGGTTGTTGGCGGCCAGCCCAGCGGCAGGAGATTCTGGGAACTCCTGAAAGAGCGTGGATTTAAGTTGTGGGAAATCGTCAACCCGGAGTCCGTCCGGGCACAAGCGGCGGAGGCATTGAAGAACGCGACCTTGAACAACGTATCATCACCAACAACAGCGGGACAGAACGCTGGAACGTCAAGCCCGACTCGCAGAGCTAAAACTAGCTGGCGTTTAGACCGGTTCGTTCCTCCTCCGCCTTTCAAGGTGAGTTATGTGAACCCGACAACGCGCAAAACAGAGGAAATTGAAATTGCCTTGAAGGCGGATTATCACCCGGAGCCGAATTATATTAAGCACCTGTATGCACCTAAACATGGAACATATCAAATTCCGTCAATAAGAGCAGCGATCTATCGCTATGCTGTTGAGAAAAGAATTACGAGTTTCCGCAAGGCATTTGAGAAAATGACAGAAACGGTTATTGATGTAAACCTTGCCGGATTAGTCAAGGGAAGCGGTAAGGATAAGCTTAAGACAGGCGCAGTGAATCTTTGGGAGACTGAAAAAACCAGTGCTTTTTTAAGTTGCCATTCCCGCCTCAAGCACAGCCCGACGGAAGTTGATCAGGAGATCAAAGAACATTTTCCAGATTACAAGCGACCGACGGTTTGAAAATCCAGGAATCTTTCGCTTGCCGCTAATTTCTGTCGAAAGGCCACAGCCCGGACAGTTCGGACGTGCTTTTCAAAATCCTTGCGCCGTTTTCAACCGCCCGGTGACAATTATTTCCCGCTGTGTTGACCGCGACCAGAAACGGGAATGGCCGCGTTTCGCAGTAACGCAGAATCCACGGCTTGCGGATTACGAAACCGGCTGGAGCGAGGCCGGCAAAAGCCCACATAAAAAAAGTCGGGCGGCAAACGTGTTGTCGGCCAAGCATTTCCACGCCTGGCGACGCCTCGTTACATCATTGCAACATTGCATGGCATGGTCCGTGGTTAATCGCTATCACAATGAATGCAACACCAACAATAAATCCGATAACTGACCGGCACCTCGGTGCCCAATCCCATGAGCCGTTGGACTGGATGCCTGAAATCAGCACGCACGCCAAACCGTCTCCTGAAGATACCGGCGCAAGCCCGGCGGCTGCGCTAATGCCGAACGCATGGTTTGCCGGCCGCTATCCAGCCGTGCAAAAACGTCATGGCAACGCGCTGCAAATTAAGGAAAACCAGCAAGGACAGCTCACCGTGGCGGACATCAGCGAGGATTTTTTCGCCGGCACCCTCGGCTCCGAAGGTTCCCCGAAAAAGCCAACTGTGTTTGTGGAGAATGAGTCGCGGTTTTACACCTACGTCGCCGAAACCGGTCTCTACACGGAGCAGACGGAACACGCCCTCGCCGCGCGTTTGAGTCCAGTCATGCTGCAATGCGCCCGGGAAGTCCGCGGCGGCGCGGTGGATGTTGGAAATCTGATTTATCGTTTTCGCAAGACCGCCGCCTTGCGCGGTGTCCTTCAGCGCGCGAAGGGGCTTTTGGCGGTGCCGCACAACTTTTTCGACGCCGACTTGGACAAACAGATTCCGTGCGCGAACGGGTTATTGCGGCTGGCCGACCTTAAATTGCTCCCGTTCTCGCCTGCGGCCCGCCGGCGCAACAAGCTTGTGGTCGCGTATCAGCCGGGCGCGCAATGCCCCAGGTTTCTTGACACGTTGATGAAGCCGGCGTTGTGCGAGGAAGACATTGACCTGCTCCAGCGCTGGTGCGGCCTGGCTCTGGTCGGAACCAACATGGCACAGGTGGTCATGCTCCTGACGGGCACGGCTGGTGGCGGCAAGGGAACTTTCATCCGCGTGCTGCGCGGAATCATCGGCCCACAAAACATGGCCACGCTGCGCACGACGTTGCTGGGAACACGCTTTGAGCTGGGCCGGTTTCTGGGCCGGACTTTATTGTATGGCGCGGATGTTGCGCCCGATTTCTTGAATTGCGCCAGCGCCAGCGTGCTCAAATCGCTGACCGGCGCCGATCCGATGACGTTGGAATTCAAAAGCACCAATGCCCGCCCGGAAATCGTCTGTGCGTTCAATGTCATCCTGACTTCCAACACTCATCTGCGCGTTCGTCTTCAAGGCGACGCGGATGCCTGGCGTCGGCGGCTCCGGATCGTCCGCTATGAAAATCCACCGCCGGAGAAAGTGATCGCGGACTTGTCGGAAGTGATTTTGCACAACGAAGCGCCGGGCGTGCTCAACTGGATGTTGGAGGGGCTTCGCCGGGTTCGTGATGACGGCTGGCGCATGGGGATTTCCCCACGCCAGCAAAGCATCGTAAATAATTTGTTGATGGAATGCGAATCGCCCGTCCGGTTCGTCCGGGACAGCCTCCGGAAGGATGCCAGCGGCTCGTTGACCGTGGATGAGATGTATGAACGCTTTTGCGATTACTGCGTGACGCGCGGCTGGGACACAATGCCCAAAGCGCATTTCAGTTCGCTGGCGGAGGAAGCGGTGCGCCGTGAACTGGGTGCCAGCCGGCGCAATGACATCGCGGGTCCGAATGGCAAAGCACAACGCGGCTGGAAGGGCATCGGCTGGAAGTAGCCGGACAGTTCGGACGCGCTTTTGCAATTCATAATTGTCACCGGGATGTTTGCCCTTGCGCACGGGCCGCATCCCGGACATATCGGACGCCCTTTTGACACTCCCTTGCCGCCGGCCTTCTTTGCTGAAACCGTTTTCACCAGCGCCCCGCCGGTTCACTTTTGTCGCGGCAATTGATTTCCTTCTCCATGCCACATCTCGCGTCGGATTCGCAAAGGCAAAATTATTTTGTAATCGCTTCAGTAATGAAAAAATTACGCTGGGAGATTTTGCGTGGGCGTGAATTTTTTCCAGCCTGCAAGGTTGCGCGCAAAAAACGCTGCATTTGCAACGATTTATGAGCCGCGTTCATGACGCTTAGTAACTTGGCATGTATCAAGCTAAAGGCTCTTGAACGCAAGCCGAACCATCGGTGAACACCGAAAGCGATTAGGCCCTCCACCTAAAAGTAATCCGCTTGCATTTGGTGAGGGCCTGCCAAAAAAACTCTATGAGCCGCGCACACCAAAGACGAATCAGAGCGAGGGAGAATTACCTGGCACGCCTTGCGCAGAACGATCCCATCAAGTTCGAGGCTGAACTTCGTTACCGTGTCAAAGGCTGGGTGCAAACCATCCGCGACAGAGCCGATGAGCTGTCAGCGGGTTCGGCGCACGAGGTGGCGGATGGAGCCGTGGTTCAGATGCGGCAACTCGCCGCCAGGGTGCCGAATACGCTGCCAGCCGCTGCCAGTGTCGCGGCCGCCATCCGCCACACGGCCATGACGGAAATTGCACGGGTAGTGGACCCGCGCATGGCGCGGTTGGGCATTTGGCCGGAAAAGGATCAATGAGCGCCAGGATTTCCGTAGCAGCAATACCAAATACGATTTATGAAAATTACCATTCTGATTTTTTCTTTATTCCTAACTGCGATGACCGGTTTGAGCATGGTGGCGCTGCCACCGGTCGGCGGCACCAACGAATTGGCTGCAATTGAGCGGGCGAACCGAATCAACGTGGAGTGGGCGAACTATTACTATCGTAATGGCCGCGTTGATCGTTTGGAGCACGAGGTCAACCGGCTCGAAACCGGATTCGTTGTCGTGGCCATTTTGGTCGGCTCAACATTTTCGGCATTGATCGTCTTGGCGGCACGCGACCAAATCCGCGAGCGGAAATCCATTCAGAAAACCGGTTCCGAAAAGACCAGTTCTCTCGGTTGACAGCGGCCAGAAGCAGGAATGGCTGCGTTACACCGTAACGCAAAATTCGTAGTTCCCGAATTGCGAAACTTGCTCACGCACAGCCGGCAGAAGTGCTCACAAAAAAAGTATATCGGCAAAATCCATTGTCAGCCAATCGTTTTCACGCCTGGCGGCGTAGCACTGCATCAGTGGAGTGTTACTTGGCACGGTCCGTGTTTAAGCACTCTCACAACTATGAAAGCGATAATAACAACCATCCCGGACATACCGAGCAAGGCCGTGAAGCTGCCGGTGACCTTCACATATAATACATTTTCAGTTCCGATCAATTTTGGGCGGTCCTTTTTCGGTGATGCGAAGGACACGCAGCTCTGGAGGCATCCTTTCACCATACGCGCGGCGATTCGCACGCCACGCGACCCCGCCCACAATTCCCGTCCCCGAATCCAAACCTACAACCAACAAAAACAAAATGAAAACTAACATGATCAAACAAAAACTGATGCCAGTGCTTCGCGCCACGGTAGCGTGCTTGCTGCTCATCCCGATGCTCACGGCCTGCAGCCAGCGCCGGGAATTCCGCGTTGCCATCAACCCCGACGAACCGGTGGCCGTTCACGAGGATGTCACGTTGGACGACCGCGTTGTCGGTTACGTCGCCGCCATCAGCATGGACGGCGCAAACCGTTTTGCCGTGCTGCGGGTCACGGATCGCGCCGCGCGGAACGCCATGCGGGTTGGCATCCAGCGTGAACAGCACGGCGGCGACATGCGCCTTACCAGCGTGAACGTAAAAGCGGACGCCCCACTTTTGGAACCCGGGGCCATCATCCCCACGCGTCAGCCCTTGGCGACAGCCGCGCAAAAAACCGTGGCGAACTTGGAAGACTTCGCGTGGCTCGTTCGCGATTTTTGCACCGATCACCCGGTCGCCGGCATTGCTGTTCTGGTCGTCGGCCTCCTGGTGGTGATTGGTCTGCTGCGCGGCGCAATTCGGACCATTTTTTGTATTTTGCTGATTGTCGCCGCCGTGGTGACAACGGCGAAAGCCGGTCCGCCCAAGCCTTCCGAAGTCGAGGCCGACATTCGTAATTCGGCGGCAACGGTCGCGCGTGCGGAAGAATTCGCCGCCGAGGCCCGCAGGTTGGTCTTGGCGGGTTTGGCGCCGCAGGGGGACGCCAGCGCCGTGCGCGCGTATTTTTTGGTGGATCAAGGCGATTTTTCAGCAAAGCAATTTGCCAGGAAGATTGATCTAATTTCAGGGTGGCGCGCCGATTCCGGGGACAAGGAAAAATTTCACGAGCAATATCAATCGCTCCAACTGCGCCGGGCGGCGGTCGAGGACAGCCTTGCCGAGGTTGCCGCGAAGACACCAAATGGCTTGATCACCTTGTATTTGCTTGAGCGTTCCCGCATCCAGAACCACATCGCCAACGGTGACGCTGATGGCAAATGGGTGCTCACGCAACTTTCCAGCCTGGCCCGCCTCGGCAAGGCTGCCATGCCGTTGATTCAAGCCGGCGCGCTGTCAGTTGACAACGTTGACAGTTGCAGAATCGAGCAGGGAAACATCGTTTTTGCCAACGGCGAGGTTCTTTCGCTGAACGCAAAGTCCGTGATTCCGTCCATCGTGACCAACACCGTGCAGATAACCCGAACCAATGTCGTCAGAGTTACAACACCTGCCCCGCCGCCGGTCAGGATTGTAGAATATCGCACTCACACGAACTTTGTAACTAATATTGACGTCCAGCGGGTCTTCGTCGAGCGCACAAACTTTGTCATGGTTACCAACCCGCCTCAAGTTGCGGTAACGGCGGTGACCGCCAGCCTCACCGGAGCTGTCTCGACGGTTGCCATAGAGCACAAGCCCACCAACAGCGTGGTCGCCGCGACGCACGAACCGCCGCCGCTCCTGGCTTCGTCGCCTCCCGCCGATGGTGGCGGAGCAAAAGCAACGCATCTGCCGTTCATCGGTAAAATTGCCGTTGTTCTTGCAATGGCTCTTCTCGTCATCGCAATCGTGGTCTTTGGCGTGGCTTCGAATGCCCGTCAGCATCCGGCCATTGTTGAGCTGGCCGAAGCTGAAACCGGCAGCAGCCAGGGGATTATGCTTGGCGGTTCCAGTGAAGTTCTGGTTTTGGATGATGCCCCCCATTCTGCGCCGAACGAACTGCGCGGCGACCATGCTGCCATCGGTCGCGACTGGCTTGGTCGCGCCGTCCTGCTTGCAGTAGAGGGCACTTCAATAAATGGTCTGCCAACAAGAGCCGGTAAATTTCGCCTTCATTCAGGCGACCGTGTCACTCTTGCCGAATCGGCCGGGGGACAGACTTGGATTTTTGGCGGCATCAATTCAGTGCAGTCGCCAACTATGGAAGAACCCATCGAAGCCAACAGTTAAACAAACCCAAACAGAAAGAACAAAAAACATGAAAACAACAACACACAACTCAAATGAAAACATGCGCGTCTGGAATCCCAGCGTGCTCATTGGCGGCGGAACGGGCGGATTCTCGTTCGCAACTAGCAATCGCCTCCTTGAAATCAAACAACTTGGCAAGGACCGGCTGAATCACACTCCAACACTGGTGATAGATACGGCTGAATCTTCACGCGGCTTTTCGCTGCCGCTGGGACCGGGTCGCGGCTCGGTATCTCTGGAGCCGGACGAAATGATCATTCTCCCGGAGCGAACCACTGGCGAACTGGCCGCTATGGCCAGCCGGTATCCGTGTATGCACCGCGATGCCGAGGTGCTTGCATCGCTTCCGCCCGCATCCTCAAAGGAAGGAGCTGGCGGCCACAAAATCTTTTCCGCTAATACAATCAAGGCGGTTGACCATCAGATAGTCCAGGCCCTTTCCAAATTGTTTGCAGATGCGCGGGACCGGTGCCACTACGGTAAGCTTTGTGACCGGGGCACGCCGGTCATCCAGAATGACGTGTTACACGCCTACTTCTTTGGATCTGGCTACGCCTCGACCTTTGCAGGGACAGTCATCTACCTGTTATTGCGGGCGCAGTATGCGGCAAAACTTCTCGGCCTGCGACTTTGTTCCCACGTCATCATGACCAGCCCGACGGTGGCCAAAACCCATGATTTGACGACTGCGTGGGCGAGCTTCGGGGCGACGGCCATGGAACTGCTGCTGGCGCAAACTGACCCGGCGAAAATCAAAATGGGCCTGTTCTCCGGAGCCGTTATCAGTCCTGAACCGAGTTTGAAATTGTTGGACACCTTTACCGTATGGGGGGCTTCAACCGGCCACCTCGTTGCTGGTGACCGGGACGAAGTCAGTGCCTCCATCGGGATGCTCCTGTATTTTTTATCGCACAGCCACCTCGGCGGCCTTTCCGAGTCGGCCTTTTGCGATCCGCAAAAAGTCGTGCTTGATAAGTCCCACGGATACCGCGGTCTCAGGCGCTTGGGTTTGGCACGTTTCGCGGTCGAAGACACTGAAAACCGCGAATTGGCTTACAATGCCGCCCTCCAAGCGATCTCCAGTATGATCAATCCTCAACAAAATTAACCTGTAAAACCACAACAAAACAAAACAACGAAAATTATGAATACTCAAATCATCGCTCCCGAATCCGAATCCTTCCTCGGAAGTATTTCGGCCAGCCAAAGCAAAACAAAGCTCCGCGAAGCCGCCCTGCTGGCGCGGGCAAACGCGGGTAGTTGCGGCAAATGGCGCAAGCTGCCCTACGCCGTGGCCTTCATGGCTCTCGCCTTGCTGTTACTGGCGGGCTCCGTTTTTGCACCGCCGGGATTTTGGGCCAGTGTGGGTGCGGCGATGGCCATGGGATCGTTCCTCCTGTGCGTCTATTATGCCATCGCCTTTGATCCCGCCCCGTTGAAGCAGACGGCCATGTTCTTTGCCCAGGCGGAGGAAAAGTTCGCGGCCAGGCAATCCGTCGAGGAAACTCAAAACCTCGCTGCCGTCCAGATAAGCCAGCGGGAGGCTGCTGCCAGCCAGCGGGCAAACGAAATTCTATCGTCCGGAGAGGGTCTTGACGCCATCAAGCAGTATTATGCCAGCTCGCTTGAAACCGTGAGGACGGATCGTCAGGAGTTTCTAACCCGGTGTGCCAGTGTGTCCAAGACGTTGGAGGTCGCCGACCGCGAGGTTCGGGATGCGATGGCGCGCTTTGATGATCGTGCGCGCAGGTGGTGGCCGGGCCGCCTTGTGCCGGCGTCCACGCGGACGGCGGCTTCCCAATGGATTTCCGCATTGGAGAAAAGGGCCGCTGCAAAATTCGATCAAAATGTTTTTTCGGCCGCCATCCAGGGTTATGAACGGCTCGCCACCTTCCTGGCCGGATCGGCAGGTGAATGTGCAAATGCTCAAACAGAAACGACCGCTGCCGCCGTGGACGCGGCTGACAGGATTGATTCAGCGAAAAAGCAGCAGAATATCACCGGCTGCAACAAGCAGTTCCCGTTGCCTGATGACATTGCGCAAGCGGTCGAGGACCAGATCGAATCCGATGAAGCATCAATCCGCCATGCCATTGCGTCGCGCCCCGCTGACCAGTCGCTTGCTAATGCAATCCGGGAACAGGCGCAAAAAGTGGCGGGATCGGTTCCGCTCCCCAAGACCTTCAACCAGTTTTTTGGCGGATTAAACGGAGCCAAACAATTGCTGTTGAAACAGATTGACCTCCAGTCCAGCGAGTTCGCCATCGCGAATCCCTATGCCGGACGCCAGCGCATCCGGCACCGTTTCCTGCTTGTGGAGGGCGGAGACACATCCCCGGTGTCCAAGGATGTCAAGGCCATGAGCAAGGAAATGATTGTCCGCACTGTTGACCACCCACGCCCGGAAGAATGCCTTTGCGTAACCGAGGAAAGATTTGCACCCGTGGGCGAAAACCATGAGTTGCTCGAAGGATTCCGGCAGTTCCGCAATCTGCCTCCAGAAAAACAGGGACCAATGGTGGTAGCGGTGGAAGACGCGAGCATTTTGCTCGGATACTCGCCTGAATCCGCCCATGACCCCTCGCGTCCAGTGCGTCTGCTGTTCGTTGCCTTGGTTCTCGGTTTGATCGAACGCACGGGCGCAGAATGCTACAAAGCCCTTGATCACAACGACCCGGATGTCCCCAGCTTTGCCAAGGGGCTTGACCAGGCGATTAACGTGCTGGCGACGGATGAAGCCCTCGCGCGGCAGATTGAACAAGCCATCGAAAACCTTCAATCAATCGAAGGTGCAGACGCCATCCGTAACAAACTGCTCGAAGCCAAGACGCAGAACCTGGTGCCGCAGGCCGCAGTCAAACGCTTCCGCGAGACGCTGGACGCCGAAATCCACAGATTGACTGCCCTCCGGCCCGCACTCGCGGCTTGAGCGTTGAACACATTCGAAACCCTGCTGGTTTGTTCGCCAGCAGGGTTTGCCAGCAGAATGCGAAAGCTTTATGCCAGCAAACATCCAGACCTACAGAGGTTCGATTACGCCCGCCTGCGCACCTTCTGCTTGCGGGCGTTGCGTTCCCGCCAGTAACTGGCGATGGCATCGCTGGCGCGGGCGAGCCATTTTTCGTCGCGCCGGAATTGTTCCAGTGTTTCCGTGGCAAAGAACTTCGTGCTGTTGCGGGCGGGATGGCCGAGCGGTTTCAACAAGCCTGCCGTTACGAGCCTGGGAATCTCGTGCGGTTCAAAGCCGAGAAACCATGCCGTTTGGGTGGCATCGAGCCGGGCGGGAACGACTTTCCAACTGAGAAATTCGGTTTGTTGGGCGGTGATATTCATACATGAACGGCCGCCCCGCGTGCGCGCCGGGGCGAATGGGTTTGGGTTTGATTCTTGGAAATCTTTTGTTCGTCATCGCCGGCTGCAACGGCTTCGACCTGGCTCGGCGCTTGGTTCTTGGTCAGATCAAGTTTTTCCTCAATCTCACTCTGGCGCCGGGTCAGTTCCTGAAAGCGTTCCTCGCGCTCAAACTTCGCTCCAACTTTTTCGCCAAGCTCTTTGACGCGCTTGTGGGCATCGGTGATGTCCAACTCCAATCTTTCCGCGCGTTCTTCAAATCCCTGAACCGTCGCCTCCAGGGAGCGAATCGTGCCAAGTGCCGTGTCTGTGACCCGCGCGCCGTAACTGTTTTTACCGCGCAAGACCATTTCGGTTGTGTTGTTGAAACCCGGACGCAGAAACAAATCAAAACCGGCGAAGCGCCCGATGCGGATGTCATCACCAAACCGCGCCTTCAGTTTTTCCGCCCGGCGCATAATCAATTCGCCCGCGATGCCCCGGTTGTTGGATTCCTGTCCGTCGAGTTCAATGCGGAATTTATCACCAGACGTGTCCTGCCGAACAACCAAGTCCTGCCGCAGATTGGCGAGGCGAGTAGTAAAGATTTCCGCGTCCTCGTGCGAACGACGGAGATTGGAACGGATGCGGTATTGTTCCTCGGCATGGGCGGAACGCAACCGGGTGAGCCGGATCAATTCTGCGTCCACCTGGGCTTTTTCAATCACCAGCGGATTACCCGACGCGATGGCCTTCACCTCGGCGTAGGTCAACGCGGCAGAGTCCAAATCCTCAAGCCGCCGGATCGTCATGTCGCCGCTCATCACCTGCGCGATGAACTTCGCCTTCGTCTCCAACGTCTGCCACATATAGGCGTCGAAACTGCCCTCGGTGACGTAGCGGAAAATCTGCACAACAGAGTTTTTATTGCCCTGCCGTAGAATCCGTCCTTCGCGTTGCTCCACGTCTGCCGGTCGCCACGGCGCATCGAGATGATGCAGAGCAATCAACCGTTCCTGCACGTTCGTCCCCGACCCCATCTTCTGCGTGCTGCCGAACAGCACGCGGACTTTGCCCGCGCGCACATCACGGAACAGCATCATCTTGGAAACATCGGAATCGTAGTCTTGAATGAACGCGATTTCAGAAGTTGGGATGCCGAGTTTTTCCAACTTCTGCGCCATGTCATTATAGACGGAGAAGCCCTTGTCTTTCGGCGTGGAGAGGTCGC
>Ga0181529_10004500_pt1 | contig 15036 bp, 12 predicted proteins | sample PEATcosm2014_Bin_36_FD_119763 | JGI IMG/M metagenome (GOLD analysis project Ga0181529, IMG submission 119763) | Peatland microbial communities from MTU Mesocosm Facility, Houghton, MI, USA - PEATcosm2014_Bin10_30_metaG | ecosystem: Environmental > Terrestrial > Soil > Wetlands > Peat | place...
GGCGCTGCCGGGATGGGCGGAGGCGGACTGGGGCCGCAGCTCCACCTCGACCAGGCCGAACACGGCGATGCCGAAGGTGGCGGCCCACGCGCCCCGGTTCCATTGAATCATCGTGCCACCGGGCAGGAAGCGAAGCGGCATCAGGCCGATGACGTTGCCCACCAGGCCGCCGACGAAGACCGAGCCCAAGAGGTCGGCCAGCAGCACCACCGGGAACGACGCGCCGTGCACCGCGGCGGCCTGGCCCACCGGGATCCAGAGAAGCCAGGCGATCACCGCGATGCCGAGGCCGGCGATGGCGCCGAGGGCGACGGTGTGACCCTGCTCGGGCTGGGCGAGGGTGCCTTGGAAGGCGAGCCCGGCGATCACGCCGTAGAGGTAGCCGGGCTCGAAGGAGCTGAGCCGGGAGATCAGGACACAGATGGCAGCAACCGCAAGGCCAGCGGGCAGCGCGTGCAGCCGCACCTCGACAGCGTGGTGGCGAAGGCGCCGGTAGACGGCCCCCACCGCGCCCCCGACCGCGATCCCCACCAGGATGGAGAGCACGACGGCCAGGTAGGTGGCGGCGGAGCGGGTGTTGAGGCCGAAGCCGCGATCGTTGAGGCTCCCCAAAGCGGCCCCCACCAGCACCACGGCCGCGAAGGCGCCGACGCGGATCAGCCCTCCCGCCTCCCGCTCGGCGTCACGGCGGAACCGCCTCAGCCACCGCAGCCGGCGGAGGCTGATGTCGCGGATCTCGTCGTAGTTCTCCTCGAAGGTGCGGTTGAAGAGCTGGGCGGGAAAGGTGATGAAGAGGATCACCGCGAGGGTGATGGCCGCTCCCACCAGGGTGTGGACGGGTGACCCGAAGGCCTGGGCGGGCGTCGCCAGAGCCGAGGAGAAGGTGGAGACGTCGGGATTGGCGGCGGCGGTCGTCCTCGCCGGTGCGGCGCAGGCAAGGCTCGTCGAGGGCGGGAAGCCGGTCCCCACGGGCACCGCGAGAAGGCTGAGGTTCTCAGCACCCGTCGACTGGCCCAAGCCGCCGACGCACACCCAGCCCTCGGGGCTCACCTCGCTCCCGGATACCACCGTCGCCTGCCAGCCACCGGCCGGGTCCCTCTTGGCTTGGATGACGGTGAGCGTGAGGACGTCATGCTGCAGGTTGGCCGGTGGCGGGCAGGAAGGTATGCCGGGGCCGCCATAGCCGCTGCGGGGCGTGGTCCCCGAGTACGAGCTCCCGGCGTGGGCCAGCCCCGTCGAGGGGTACCAGATGAACTGGACCGCGTCGTCGTACAGAGGCAGGATGCCGCCGCCCGACGGGGCAAGTGTCGCCGTGCACTGGCCGGAGGGGGAGCAGACCGTGGAGAGGCTCACCGTCTGGAGCGCGGCGATGCCCGGCTTCGGGATTGCCGCGGGCACGGTCCCGGTGGGCGACTCGACGGTCATCCTGAGCTGCCACTCGCCGCTCAGGGTTGCGGCGGCGAGGTTGCCGCAGTCGGCCATCGCACCCGCCGCCGTCGCGACGGCCATGCCCGCCACGGCGGCGGCGGCAATGGGCACGCGCAGCCGATGGACCAGGGATCTCCGCGGGCTCTCCACCGCTTCCCCCTTCACGTCGAGCGGTCACCGCCGGTGCGGCGCGTGTCGAGTATGCCATCCACGGAGAGGACCGACGAGCCCCCCTCGATCCGGGTAACCTCTGTGTCGGCCCGGCTCCGGCCGGGCGGGCGCCCGGGCGGCCGGGGCGGGCGTCACTGCCGGCCCGGCCGAGGAGCCGCATGGTGTCCACCGCCTGGCAACCGCCGCCGCCCCAGGGGGGAGACCCCCCGCCGCCGGGGTACACATGGCCCCCGATGGGCTCTCCGCCTCCGTACCCCTACCCCCCGAATGCCGCTCAGGGGCCGTGGCCGGGACCGTATCCCCCGCCGGGGCAGTACCCCCCGCCCTATCCGTCCCCCTACCCCTATCCGGCGTACGCGAGCCCGGGTACCAACGGACTGGCGATCGCCGCGCTGGTGCTCGGCATCCTCTGGCTGTACTGGGTGGGGTCCATTCTGGCCGTCATCTTTGGCCACATCGCCCTCTCCCAGGTCCGCCGCACCGGTCAGGGGGGCCGGGGGCTGGCCATCGCAGGGCTCGTCCTCGGATACGTCGGGCTGGCTCTGCTCCTCCTGGTCATCTTCCTGGTCGTCGTCGGGGTGACGGTCGCGCACACCGGGACGGTCCAGGGCTGATGAGCGCGACCCGAACCCGCTACGCCTACCTGGGCCCGGAGGGCACCTTCGCCGAGACCGCGGCGCGCAATCTCCCGGAGAGCGGGGACGTGGACCTGGTCCCGGTGGAGACGGTCGCCGACGCCTTCGCCGCCGTCCGCGACGGGTCGGTGGGAGCGGCGGTGGTGCCCTTCGAGAACTCGGTGGAGGGGTCGGTGAGCGGCACTCTCGACGAGTTTGTGAGCGGCAGCCCGCTGCATATCGCCCGCGAGATGCTGGTCCCCGTCCGCCTGTCCCTGCTGGCGCGCCCCGGCACCGAGCTCGGCTCGATCCGGGTGGTCGCCTCCCACCCCCATGCCACCGCCCAGTGCCGGCACTGGCTCCGGACCCATCTCCCCGAGGCCAGTCTCCGCTCCACGCCTTCGACGGCGGAGGCCGCCGCGGCCGTGGCGGAAGGGGGGGATGGCGCCGCCGCCGTCGCCGCACCCGCCAACGCCGGGCGGTACGGGCTGGTCGAGCTGGCCTCCGACATCGGCGACCATCACCACGCGGTGACCCGCTTCGTCATGGCGGTCGCACCGCGGTCCCTGCCGCGGCCGACCGGTGCCGATCGGACGACGCTGGTCACCCTGATCGCCGACGACCACCCCGGGGCCCTCCTCGAGCTGCTCACCGAGTTTGCCGTTCGGGGGGTCAATCTCACCCGAATCGAGTCACGCCCCACCGGCCACGGCCTGGGCCGCTACTGCTTCTCGATCGACTGCGAGGGCCACATCGAGGAGGCACGCGTCGGCGACGCCCTGGCAGCCCTGCATCGCTTCTGCGAGGAGGTCCGCTTCTGCGGCTCCTACCCTCGGGCCGACGGCGAGGCCCCCCGGTTCCGGCATGGGACGGCGGACGCCGACTTCAAGGCGGCGGCCGAGTGGCTGGACCGGATCCGGCGGGGGACGGCCTGAGGGGGGTCCGAGCCCAGGAAGGGGTGCGTCCCGGCTTTGCGCTCCCGCGATGCCCTGTTACGCGGCTGTGGCCAAACCTCCCAGGTTCCCGTGAAGGCCCAACGGTAGGCTCACTAGCGACGTCTAGTGCATTTGCTCTACCCGGCGAGAAGGGCTGGAAAGGGAAGATCATGGAACGGCGCGGGCGGAGGCCCCGGCGCACCCGCTTCATCCGGGTGACCCTGGTCCTCGCGGCCACGGTTGCGGGCACCGGCCTGGTCGGCTTCGGTGGCCTGGCCGCGTGGCAGGGCTACACCGAGAGCGCCGGCAGCAGCGTCGCAGCCGGGACCGTGACCCATAGCAACGCCGTCGGATCCGCGACCTGCACCTCGGTGACCTCGGCGACCCAGCTCAACCAGGCCGGCAACGTCTGCGCGGCGATCATCAACGTCACCGGCGTCGACCCCGCCTCCCCCGCCACCCTGGCGACCGGCGGGGTCCAGATCACCAGCACCGGGACCCTGAAGAGCACCTTCACCATGCAGATGGCCGCCGCACCGACGGGCAACCTCTGTGCCGACCTGGTGCTCACCGTGGTCGATACGAGCAGCGTGACCGACTACCCGGCCACCGTGCTCACCACCCAGATGGGCACCATCGCTCTCAACGACAGCGCGGGGGCCAGCCTCTGGCCGGGCACCTCCCCGGGACCGGCGGGCAGCGACACCTACACCTTCACCGTCACCAAGGGGGCCAACTTCAACACCGACGCCTCCGACGCCGGCCAGAGCTGCGGCTTCTCGATCCTCTTCACCCAGGTCGCCGCCTAGGTCAGCACGGTGCCAGGTCAGCTGGTCGGAGCCGCCTCAGGGGTGCGGAGGACGACGGCTGCGACCACCAGGCCGATGCCCACGATCTCGAGGGGCTGCGGGACCTGCCGGAGCAGCACCAGCCCCATGACCGTGGCGGTGGCCGGCAGCAGGCTGAGCAGGAGCGCGAAGGCCCCGCGCGAGAGCCGCCGGAGCAGCACCTGGTCGAGGGCATAGGGGATGACGCTGGAGAGAAGGCCGGCGCCGACCGCGAGGAGCAGGGCGGCGCCGTGGCCGGCACTCTGCACCGCGGGAGCGGCGGCGAGCGGCGCGATCGCCACCGTCCCGACGGCCATCGCCGCCGCCAGGCCCGTGGTGCCCAGACCACGCCGGGCCACCTGGTGGGCCAGGACGATGTAGAGCGCCCAGAAGAGTCCGGCGGCGAGGGCGAGGCCGACGCCCAGCGCGCTGCCCGACACGCTGATCCTGCTCAGCATGCCCACGCCGGCCATCGCCACCAGCAGCGCGGCCAGGTTGCGCAGCCCCCGGACGGCGATCGCGGCCACCAGGATCGGGCCGATGAACTCGATGGCAACGGTGGTGCCCAGCGGGAGCCGGTCGATGGCGAGATAGAAGGTGAGGTTCATGGCGGCGAGCGCGATCCCGAAGGCCACGACCAGCAGAAGCGCGTCCCGCTCCTGACCGCGCAGCTCCCGCCAGGGCCGCCGCCAGGCCCCGAGGACGAGCGCGCCGGTGAGCACGCGAATCCAGGCGACCCCCGCCGCCGGCATCGAAGCGAAGGCGCGCACCGCCAGGGACGCCCCGGCGTACTGGGAGACCGCGTTGACGGCGAATAGCCCGACGAGGTGTGGGGCGGTGCCACCGCGGGCCTTCGGGGAGGTGGGATCGGAGACGCTGCCGCTGTCGTTCACGGGGGCCGGACCGCGGCGGTCCCCCTCCCGGGCGGGGCAGGCGCCCGCCTGGCGAGCGAGATGCCGGGGCGGCCCGTGAGACTACCCGGTTTCCAGCGAGGCCCGCAGCCGGATCTCAACCCCGGCGAGCGCCTTGGACACCGGGCAGCCCGTCCTGGCCGCCTCCGCCGCCGCTTGGAACGCCGCATCCTCGATGCCCGGGACGCGCGCCCGAACCTCCAGGTCGATGGAGGTGATGGCGGCCCCGTCCGCTCGACCGGTCTCGAAGGCCACGCTGGCGGCGGCGACGATCCGCTGCGCCGGATGCCCCGACTTGGCGAGCTCGTTGGAGAAGGCCATGCAGAAGCAGCTGGAATGAGCGGCCGCGATCAGCTCCTCGGGGCTGGTCGCCCCCTGCTCGCGCTGGGTCCGCCGGCTCCAGGAGATGGGCAGCTCGGGGAGGGCCCCGCTACCCGAGCTGACGCTCCCGCGTCCCCCGATCAGGTCACCGGACCAGGTCGCCTCGGCGGTGCTGTGGGCAGTCGGCATTGGTCAGCCTCCCTGTGACGGTTGCGGTCGCGCGTGATTGGCGGAGCCCGGTACGGAATGACCGGCGCCAGAGCGCCCGGCGGACATTGGGCCGCAGCCAACCCAGGGGCCATGGCCGCATCCGGTCAACGCTCCACAATGATAGTGTCAATGGGCGATGTTGCGAGTGTGGACACTCAACTTCCACGACCCAAACCGGCGCGGAGGCGCCCGCTGCGGAGGGGGGCCGATCCCCCGGTGACGGCGCACGCTCCCGCCTCGCCCACGAGAGAGGACCGCCGGTCCGCGGACGCGCTGGCCGTGGCCATGGAACGGACCCGGTCGGATCTGCTCGACATCGCCGTCCACGAGCTGCGCTCGCCGCTCACGGTGATCCAGGGTTACGCCTCTCTCCTCGACGGAGGCGACCTCGGAGAGCTTGGGGAGGCAGCGCTCAAAGCGGTGCGGGTGATCGCCGCCAAGGCCCACGAGGCTCAGGAGCTGGCCACCTCGCTGCTCACCGTGGCCCGTCTGGAGACCAACGAGCTGCGCATCGACCGTGAGGAGATCACCCTCTCCGCCCTCCTCGACGCCGTCCGCAACCGGGTGAGCCCGCGCCTCGACCTGGGTGGCGGGACCCTGAGCCTCGACTGCGCGGCCGATGCCCGGGCCCTGGGAGACGCCGACCTGGTGGCCCGGATCATGGACAACCTTGTCAACAACGCGCTGATCTACTCCGACCCGCCGGCGACGGTGACGGTGACGGTCCGCCCCGCCCCGGGTGCCGTCGAGATCCGGGTGGCCGACCACGGACCGGGTGTTCCCGAGGAGGATCGGGAGCGGATCTTCGAGCGATTCGTCCGGGGGGCGGGGGCGGGACGAGCCGCCGGGACCGGGCTGGGCCTCTACGTGAGCCGCGAGTGTGCCCGGCGGATGGGGGGCGACCTGGTGCTGGAGAGGAGCCGCCCCGGTGACGGCAGCACCTTCCTGCTCAGCCTCCCCCCGGCCTGACGCGCACCTACGACAGCCTCACCCTGGGGTCGAGGACGGCATATATGGCATCGACCACGATATTGGCGACGACGATGAAGGCGGCGGCGACCAGCACGATCCCCTGGATGACCGGCAGATCCTCGCGGCCGATGGCGCTCACCACGTTCTCCCCCAGCCCCGGCAGGCCGAAGACGGTCTCTGTGATGATCGCGCCGCCGAGCACCGTGGCCAGGTCGATGCCGAACTGGGTCACGATCGGAGTGATCGCAGCCCGGAGCGCGTGGCGGTAGATGATCCGCCGCTCCGAGAGCCCCTTGGCCCGGGCGGTGCGGATGTAATCCTCCCCCAGGACCTCGAGGAGTGAGCTGCGCGAGAGCCGGGCGTAGGTGGCCGCGGTGATCAGGGCCAGGGTCAGCCAGGGGAGTATCAGGTCGCGGGCCCACTCCGCGGGATTGGGCAGGAACGGCGCGTAGTTGCCCGCGCCCGGGAAGATGGAGATGCCGTGGGTCGTGAGCACGTAGAAGAAGACGTAGAGGAGCAGCAGGCCGAGGATGAAGGTGGGCGTGGAGAGCCCGGTCAGGACGAAGACGGTGGCACTGCGGTCCCACACGCTGCGGGGACGGCGAGCGGCCAGGATGCCGACGCTCAGCCCGAGGATGAGCCAGATGATGCCGGCGCCCACGGCCAGGGAGATGTCGACCTGAACCCACCGGCCGAGAAGGGTGGTCACCGGCGTGTGCAGCTTGTACGACTCCCCGAGGTTGCCGGTGACCAGCCGGCCCAGGTAACCGATGTACTGCTGCCAGAGCGGGTGGTTGAGGCCGAGCGAGGCCCGGATGCTCGCCACCTCGGAGAGCGTTGCCGACTTGCCGGCGAGCAGCCGGGCCGGGTCGGGGCTGGTCATGAAGAAGAGAAAGAAGACGAGGCTCACGATCACCCAGAGGGTGACGATCCCCTGGACCACGCGCCGGATGATGAATCGGATCATGGCGCCTCCATCCCGCCGCCCAGGGGCTCAGCGCCGGCGCCCGAGGACGCATCCAATCGGGCGGCCGCCGCCTTCTTGCGGCGCATGGCGAAGAGGCGCTCGGTCCGGGGGTCGAGGGCGTCGCGCACGGAGTCGCCGAGCAGGTTGAAGCCGAGGGTGGTGATGAGCAGCGCGATGGACGGGAAGACCCAGAACCACCAGGCCCCGAAACCCGCCGACCCCTGGTCGTCGGCGAGCATGTTGCCCCAGGTCGGGGTCGGCGGCCCCACCCCGACACCCAGGTAGTCGAGGGTGGCCTCGAAGACGATGGCCACCGGGACGAGGAGGGTGCCCAGGACGATCACCGGTGCGATGAGGTTGGGGAGGATGTCGACGAACATGATCCGGAAGCTGCCGGCACCGATGGAGCGGGCCGCCTCGACATACTCCTTCTCCTTCTGGGAGAGGGTCTGGCCACGCACGATCCTCCCGATCGCGGCCCAGGAGAAGAAGGCGATCACGCCGATGGTGAGCGGGAGGCTCCCCCCGAAGACGGCGGCGAGCACGATCGCCGCCAGCACGTAGGGGAAGGAGAGAACCGCATCCATCAGCCGGGCCAGCAGGGCGTCGATCCAGCCGCCGTAGTAGCCGGAGATGAGCCCGAGGGCGGTGCCCCCGACGGTGGCGAGGAGGGTGGACAGGATGCCGACCAGCAGCGAGATGCGGGCACCGTAGGCGATGCGCACCAGGATGTCGCGGCCGACGTTGTCGGTGCCGAGCAGGAAGCCGGCCTGCCCCGGACCGTACGGCTGACCGAAGGTGTCGGTCCCGTTGACCAGGTCGGGGTTGTAGGGGCTGTGCCCGGTGATGGATGAGAGCAGGGGAGCGATGAGGGCCAGCGCCACCATCAGGAGGATCATCCCGGCCGCGACCCAGGCCATCCGATCCGAACGCAGCCGGGCGAGAGCCAGGCGCAGCGGGCTGCGCCCCTCGATGCTCCCGGCGGCGTCCAGCGCCTCGGCGGACTGCCCCTCCTCGGGGGCGAGCGCCGCGGAGCTGACCTCGAAGGGGGACAGGCTCATGCCCTATCCTCCTCTCCGATCTCCGGTGAGGCCGCGGCGAACGCCGTCGCCGCCGCGCTGATCGCGGGCGCCGTGCCCACCAGCTGCTCCCCTGGAACCACTGGGAAGTGGCAGGCGGTCACGTGCCCGGCCGCATCGCCTGCCTGCACCCGGAGGGGAGGCTCCTCCACGGAGCAGATGGGCTGCGCCTTCGGGCAGCGGGTGTGGAAGCGGCAACCGGAGGGGGGGTTGATCGGCGACGGGACGTCCCCGTAGAGGACGACGCGGTGGGACGAGCGCGCCTTGTCGGGATCAGCCACCATCGAGGCCGAGAGCAGTGCGGCGGTGTAGGGGTGGCGAGGCGACCCGAAGAGCTCGGCGGTCCCGCCCATCTCCACGATCTTGCCCAGGTACATGACCGCCACCCGGTCGCTGACGTGCTCCACCACGGCGAGGTCGTGGGCGATGAAGACGTAGGTGAGGTTGAACTCGCCCTGCAGGTCCTCGAGCAGGTTGATGATCTGGGCCTGGACGGACACGTCCAGGGCGGAGACCGGCTCGTCGCAGACGATCAGGCTCGGCCGCAGCGCCAGGGCGCGAGCCACCCCGATGCGCTGCCGCTGACCTCCGGAGAACTCGGAGGGAAAGCGGTTGTAGTGCTCCGGATTGAGGCCCACCACCTCCATCAGCTCCTGGACCTGCCGTTTGCGTTCGCCACCGTCGGCGACGCCGTGGATGGCCAGGGGATCGCCGATGATCGAGCCGACTCGGCGCCGGGGGTTGAGCGAGCCGAAGGGATCCTGGAAGATCATCTGCATGCGGCGCCGGTGCGTGCGCAGCTGTCTCGCCGAGAGCCGGCTGATGTCCACCCCGTCGAAGATCACCCGACCCGAGGTCAGCGGATGGAGGCGGGTGATGCAGCGCGCCAGGGTGGACTTGCCGCAGCCGGTTTCGCCCACCAGCCCGAGGGTCTCGCCGCGGCAAACCTCCAGGCTCACCCCCTCGACGGCCTGCACGCTGCCGATCTGGCGTTTGAAGAAGATGCCGCGCTTGATGGGGAAGTGCTTGACCACGTTCTCCACCTGGAGCAGCGGTCGGTCCTCCACCGGTGCGGCGGTGAGGGGTGGCTCATCGCCGGCCGGGCTCACGGGTGCGGTGGTGTCAGCCATGCGCGACGCCCCCTCCCGCGCGAGCGCCGGAGGCGGCCGCGCGGAGCCGCGCGATGGCCGGACCCCGCCGGCCGTCGACGTAACGCTGCCGGGCGGCATCGGCCGCCGCATCGACGCCCACGGCGTCGGGTGGGAGCCAGCAGGCGGAGAGGTGCCCCTCGCCGCCGCTCACCGGGACGAAGGGGGGCTGGTCGCGCACGCAGACGTCCATGGCGAAGGGACAGCGTGGGTGGAAGGCGCAGCCGCTGGGGGTGCGGATGAGGCTGGGCGGCTGGCCGACGATCGGCACCAGGCGGCCGCCGCTCCCGGCCGCCCCCGGGATGGAGGCGAGCAGCCCCCGCGTGTAGGGGTGGTGAGGGCTGTGGAAGATGGTCCGGTAGTCCGCTCGCTCGGCACCGCGACCCGCGTACATCACCAGCACCGTGTCCGCCACCGTGGCCACCAGGCCGAGATCGTGGGTGATCACGATCATGGCCATCCCCAGCTCTCTTTGCATCCCGCCCAGCAGCTCCATGAGCTGGGCCTGGACGGTGGCGTCCAGGGCTGTGGTGGGCTCGTCGGCGATCAGCAGCTTGGGCCGCAGGGCCAATGCCATGGCGATCATGGCGCGCTGGCGCATACCACCGGACAGCTCGTGGGGGAAGGCAAAGACGCGCCGCTCCGGCTGAGGGATGCTGACCATGCGGAGCAGCTCCACCGCCTGCCGCATCGCCTCCTCGCGGCTGGTGCGGCGATGGGTCCGGATCGCCTCACAGATCTGCCAGCCAACCCGGTAGTAGGGGTGGAGGCTCGAGAGCGGATCCTGGAAGATCATGGCGATCTCGGCGCCCCGGACCCGCCGCAGCTGGTCCTGGTGCAGAGCCAGCAGCTCCGTGCCCTCGAAAACGGCCGAACCGCTGATGTCCGCCCCGGGGTTGAGGCCGAGCAGGCTGAGCGCGCTCACGCTCTTGCCGGACCCGGTCTCGCCGACGATCCCCAGGGTCTGGCCGGCCTCCACATCGAAGGAGAGACCTCGAACCGCCCTCACCACGCCGTCGGAGGTGGGGAAGGAGACGGTCAGGTCACGGACGCTCAGCAGGCTCATGGGGGTAGGTCAGGGGTTGCCTCTGGGCCAGGGCCGGTAAAAGTTTCCCGACGATACGCCGATCCGATCCGGTCACGCGGGCTGAACCCACCGGGGGTCGTCGTCCCGGGCCGGCAGGCCGGCCGCCTCCGCCGCAGCCGCGGCGGAGGCGCCGACCCAGGTCCCGTACCGGTGAGGGGCGTCGGCCCCTCACCGAACGGCGAAGGTCAACTGACCCAGATGTCAGCCAGGTTGTACTGGGCCGAGAAGGGGTTGTAGATGGCGTTGTGGACCGACGAAGCGTGCATCAGGTTGGTGAGCTGGCCCATGAAGGGGATGAATGGCGCCTGCTCCATGACCGCCTTGTTGGCCTGCTGCCAGTAGGAGGTCGCAGCCGACAGCGTCGTCGCGGTCTCAGCCTTGGTGATCAGGCTGTCGACGTTCGAGTTGCTGAAGTCACCCCAGTTGGTGCCCGGGAAGTTGCTGCTCCCGAACAGGTCGGGGAGGATGGACCGGGCGCTGGCAGGGCCGTACCAGTCGGGGACCCATCCCGGCTCGGTGATGTCCCAGCCGGAGCTGGCCAGGGCGCTCGCCGTGGTCTGCAGGATACCGGACGAGGTGTAGTAGCCCTGGGAGATGCCCTTGCCGTTGACGGTCACTCCGCAGGCCCCGAAGTCCTTCTGGACCTCCTCGAAGATGGCGGGGTGGTTGCCGTCGGTGCGGTAGGCGTCGGTGATGGTGAACCCGTTCGGATACCCGGCCGCCTTGAGCATCGACTTGCAGGTGGTGGCGTCACCCTCGTTGTCGGTGGTGGCGTAGGGGTCGTAGCCGGCGATGTAACCCTGGGCGCCGGGGCCGAAGACCTGGTTCAGGGGCACGTTGAAGTTGGTGCCGCCGTAGATCTTGGCCAGAGCCACCTTGTTGATCGCGTACTCGAGGGCCTGACGGACCTTCACGTTCTGCAGCGGGGTGGCCGCCTGCAGGTTGAAGACCAGGTACGGGTTGGTGATCCCCGGAGAGGGGAAGCTGCCGAACAGGGGGTTCGAGTAGTTGGCCAGGTTGGGCAGCGCGGAGGCCGGAACGGTGGTGTTCCATTCCAGGTCGAGAGTGCCCGCCTGGATCTCCTGCTGGACCTCGTCCGCGGCGGCGTCGGAGCCGAGGGTCTCATCGATCTTGATCTCGGCGACGTAGCGGTGGCGGTTGGGGTCGAGGCTCCAGCTGGTGGCGGTGGTGTTGCTGCCCGAGGTGCTTCCCCAGTAGGGGTTGGGCACGAGCACGATGCTCTGCCCCGGGACGTAGCTCTGCACTTCGTAGGGGCCGTCAGACCAGATCGCGTTGCCCGCGGTGAGCGGCGTGAGGGTCAGCGAAGACGGGGGCGCGGCGGCCGCGAAGAACATGGACATGATGTTGGGGAAGTCGACCGCCGGGCTGGTCAGGTTGATGACCAGGGTCTGGCTGTCCGGGGTCGAGATGCCCGAGATCGGGTTGGCGGAGATGTAAGCGGCCCGCTGCGCTGGCGTGGCGGTGCCGGGCAGCGCCTCGAAGCCGCTGCAGAAGGTCGCGTAACCCGCGATGGTCGACGTGTAGTAGCTCGGGTTGCCGTATGCGGACAGCGAGGGATCGCACTCGCGCTCGAGGCCGAGCTCGAAGTCCTGAGATGTCACCGGCGTGCCGTCGTCGGGGGCGACCGGTTGGCCGGTCGACGGGTCGGTCACCGCCCACCTCAGCCCCGAGCGGAGCGTGAAGGTGTAGGTCTTGCCGCCATTGGAGACGGTGTAGTTGCTGGCGGCGTCGTCGACCACCGAGGTCGCCGTGTTGAAGTTGCTGGAGGGCGGATAGCCGACCAGGGTCCGGTCCATGGTGAGCAGCACGGAGTAGCCGATGGTGTCGTACTCACCCTGCGGGTCGAGCATCCCGGAGACGTCGGTGGAGCCGGCCAGGCTCAGCGTTCCCGTGGGCGTGGAGGGTGCCGTCCCGGTGTCGTTGACGTTGGCCTTCAGCCAGGAGACGGCCGACTCGTTGAAGGAGGTGGGGTTGATGTTGGCGGCGTTGGTGCTCGTGGCGCCGCCGCTGGTGCTGCTGCTGCCGCAGGCGGCCGCGCCGATGGCGGCCATCCCCACGACGATCCACAGCCGGGGAGGTAGGTGCCCCCCCCAGTTCCGGCGACCCTTGCCGCCCCGCTCAGACGGTTCCACGGACATGACTCCCTCCTTCTGACAGCGCCGGTATCTAGGCCGACGTGCAGGCTACCGTGCAGGTGGCCCCGGGGACGCGGTCTGGGGGGCCCTGGTCGCGCTACGACGGCACATCCCCACGCCGTGTGCTCGAGAAACCGGAGCTGCGCGCGGCCAGCCGCCGCCCACTCGAAACCACGGCGCCCCGGTCGGTCAACCGCCGACCTTGGTGCCAACTCATGCGCCGTTCAATGTACGCCTCAACGGGTCGATCGGTATCACCCAATGGGGTGATACCCAGGTCAGATTGTTTCAAATGCGTCCAACAGCTCTCATCCCGCGCCGAAACGGCAGAACGGCCGCGTGCTCATCATGGGCAGGAGAGAACCTGACGGCTTCTTGCTCCGCCCACAAGTCCCCGAGCGGGGCTTTGTGCTTCACGCCCGATCCTGTCGGGCCGCGGGGCAGCGCGCGACGCTCAGACGCCGACCGGTTCGAGGCTCGCGGGCGCCGGCGGCACGGGCTGGCTGGGCCGGAGCGCCGACAGGCCGCTGAGATGGAACCGGCGCCGGGCGATCGCATAGGCGATGAAGCCCATCAGGGTCGCGAATCCCTTGTCGGCGATCCGCTGGAGCAGGGCGGCCGCGATCGCCGCCGCGGGGTCGACACCGGATAGGACCAGGAGCCCCACCACGCTCGCCTCGGCGGCGCCGATCCCGCCCGGGATCAGGCTGATCGCCCCCGCGACGTAGGACGCCGCCAGCACAAACGAGGTGACCGGCCAGCTCAGGTCGCCGCCCACGCCCATGACGACCAGCCAGAAGAGCGTGACCGACACCCCCGCACCGGCGAGGCTGAGCACCGACCAGCCCAGGGTGTCGGGCCGCTGGAGCAGCACCACGGTCTCCTGACGGAGGTGATCCACCTGACCGGTGAAGCGGCGCAGCACCGGGGTCCGCTCGACCAGGCGGTGGACGAGGTGGAAGCAGGGCGGGACCAGGAGCAGCACCATGACGAGGGCGATGCCGCAGAGGGCCACGATCAGGACAGGGAGGGCGCGGTGGATGGAGAGAACTCCGGGCACCGCGATCAGGATGAGGATGAGCATGAAGATCAGCTCCTGCACGGTGACGGTGGCGACCACCTCGCCGAACTCGACGTCGGCGGACGCCTCGCTGGCGAAGACCGCCCGGGTCAGCTCGCCGAGGGGGAGGAACGTCGTCGCCTGCCCCGCGATGTTGAGCAGGATGCTGTCGCCGATGCTGATCCGGGCCCCGATGTCGCGGAGCAGGAAGTACCAGCGCAACCCCTGGAGGATGTAGTAAGCGGCCGAGAGGGCCAGGATGGCCGGGATCAGCGGCAGCTCGAACCGGGCGAAGGCCCCTCCCAGCGCGAAGGGGTTGCAGGCCACGATGAGGGCCACGATCGCCGCCAGCCCGAACGCGATGGGGATGAATTGCGTGGGCCTGAGCCGGCGCCGGGCCGGGGCGGATGAGCGTGGAGAGCCGGGAGCTGGGCCTGCGGCGACCGGCACGGGGCCGGCCTGTGGGCCGGGGGTGAGCGCGGTGCGCCGGCCTCGCCGCGACGGCGGGCTGGGACGGGGCAGGCTCAGGCGGCCACCTCGCACGTGGCGGGGCGGCTGAGGTGGAGGCGGAGGTCAGGACGGTGCGAGGAGAGGCCACCAGGCTGCCGAGATGAAGGCGCCGGTGGATGGCGACGTAGGCGAGCACGCCGATGACCGACGGCACCCCGGTGAGCAGGAGACGCTCCAGGAGCGCGACCGCGGCGGCCTGGCCGGCCGGGACCCCGAATCCGACCAGCACCCCGATCAGGCTGGCCTCGTTGGCGCCGATCCCGCCGGGCAGGAAGCTGAGGGCGCCGCCGACGTAGGCGACCGCCACGACCAGCAGGGCCAGCCAGTACCCGCGCTCGATGTTCATGGCGCGGAGGAGGAGCTCGAGTGCCCCGGCGGCGAGGGCGACCCTGGCCAGGTCGATGATCCCGCTGGCCAGGGCCAGCGGACGGGTCAGCAGCACGACGCTCTCCCGGCGCAGGGTGTCGACCTGCTCGACGCTCCCGCGGAGGAGGGGGACGGCACCGAGAAGCCTCCGGATCGGCCGGTACACGCCCGGCGCCACCAGGATGAGCAGGGTCGCGGCAATGCCTCCGAGCACGATCGCGGAGACGAGCCATCCCCCGGGGATGCCCAAGAGAGCCGGGGTGGCGGCGAGCAC
>Ga0181529_10004504_pt1 | contig 15026 bp, 12 predicted proteins | sample PEATcosm2014_Bin_36_FD_119763 | JGI IMG/M metagenome (GOLD analysis project Ga0181529, IMG submission 119763) | Peatland microbial communities from MTU Mesocosm Facility, Houghton, MI, USA - PEATcosm2014_Bin10_30_metaG | ecosystem: Environmental > Terrestrial > Soil > Wetlands > Peat | place...
CGTAGATTTTCCGGTCCTCCACTGCGTCAATTAGCAAGAAATGGACGTAGCACCCGCCCCGCTCGCCAGCGTCCTCGGTCTCGACGATCGCGCAGGCCCCCTTTTTGCTCCAGCCTAGACAGCGAGGGTCGTCGGACTTGCCGGAGAGCACGGAAGCGACAATCGGCTGTATCCATGAGTCCTCGGCCGACAGCGCGGCGAGCGCGCCCAGTCCTGACGCGAACGCTAGGGCCATCGCAAGCGGCATGAGCCTCCCGAACCGCATCCGATGCCTCCTTGCGGTGGAGAGGTCCGGTCTGGGCACCGACGCATCACCCATGACCGGGCTCATTCCCCGGATTCCCTGGTGTAGATCGTCGAGGACTTGCCGCTGCCGAGGATCAGAGTGTCGCCGGTCAGGCTGTACTCGTACTCGCTCGTCGCGCCGAAGATCTTCATCTCGATCGCGCCGCCCGATGCCTTCCAGGTCCCCGAACTCTCGAGCCTGCCGTGAAGGTAATAGTCGACGCTGTCGCCGTGGAAGGAGTACAGCTCGGCGTCGTCCCCCGATCCCGACCTCCAGCTCCCCTCCAGATCGCCCGAGCCGCCTTCCTGCTCCGCCCGATCGATCCTCAGGACGGTGAAGCTCAGGCTCCCGTCGTTCGCGGTCTCCCTGCGGACTACTGTCGTCAGCAGGCTGCTCGGATACTCCGCCGACTGCCCGTCCCCGGCTACGCTCCAGGTGATCGCGACCTCGCCATCGCCTGCGTCCCGGACGGAATCCAAGCCGAGCTTCAGATGGCCGGGCAGCAGCGCAAGGGTCAAGGTATCCATGACCGTCCGGTGGAACAGGCCGAAGCCTTCGATATCGTAGTCCAGATCCTTTCGGACCAGGCTGTCGCCGACGATCAGCGGGTAGGGCCTGTCCTTCGAGTCGATCAGCACCGGCGAGGCGAGCACATGATCGTCCGAGGCGTCGCGATCCGATTCGTATTGAACCGGCTCGACGACGAAGTCGAGGGTCTCGGCCTCGGAGCCGAAGATGACATCCGAGCCCACCGCGCCGTCCAGGCCGAGGTCGGGCATGTCCTTCTGCGCCAGAGCCGCGCTGAGCCAGACTTGGGGCGCATCGACCCAGGCGACCTTGTCCCCGTCGAGTCCGACCTTGATCCGCTTACCCCACTTGCCGGAGTCGCCCAGGCTTTCCACCCTGTCGGTGGGATACTTGTTCGCCGAGGACCCGAGAAAAGTCCAGCGATCGAGGGGCGTGCCTTCGGACTTTTGGGAGCCGTCTTCGGAGGCGTAGAGGTCGATGGACTTCCACATGCCCATGACGAAGCTCTCCGTCGCAGGCGCCGCTTGCGCGGACTGAAGGCCCGTCAGCTCGCCGGGAATATCTGTTCCGCTCTTCTCTATCGAGAAATCCCCTTTCAGGATATCGGCAGTGCTCGAGTCGACGAAGTACTTGAGCACCTTTCCGTCGCCGAGCCCGCTCACCTGGACGAAATACATGAGGACGCCGTTCCTTACTACTCGCTTTCCCTCGGGCAGTTCTAGGCCATAGGCATGGTTTCCCACCGCGTACCAGGCGACGATCTTCCGCGCCTGATCCTCCGAGACCTTGACGGGGACGCTCGGCTTTGGCGAGCGCGAGCAGGAAATCGCGATCAGCAGGAGCAAGGTCAGGACGCCGGCGCTAGGTTTCTTCATCACTTTTTCTATCCTTTTCCAGTTCTGGAGGAGATATTGAAAAATTGCATAAGTCGTTTTGTAATATATACAAAGGCCTTCATCGCGACGCCCAGGCCGAGATCGGCCGCCCTCTCGGCATCTCGCTCGGGGTTGAAGGCCACGGCTGGAACTTCATCGACTGCGACGGACGGCATCTATTTCGACACGGAAAAGAGGCCTTCGCCGAACGCCACATCGGACAGACCCTCGCTTATGGACGATAGGGCCCCGGATATCTCCTCCGAGACGTCCTCGATCGAGTGTCCTCCCTGGCCCGAATCCCAGGAGCCGTCCTTCAGCTCCCAGTATTCTCCCTTCCAGATCGCCATCGCATAGGAGAATTTCTCCTCTCTCAGGTCCGCGGAGCCGTCAGTGCGGTACTCGCAATGCCCCGCGACCTTGTCGAGCATTTCGCGCGACTCGCCGAAGGCCGAATCCTGGTTCAGCTCGATGTCCGCCCTATCGGACGAGACGCTCAGGTTGAGAGTGCGACGGTATCCGGGATACTCTCTCCCATCGAGGTAGTTCCACACCTCCTCCACCGTGACCGATCCCGAGAAGTAGCCGGAGTCGTCGTCGCCTGCGGGACCGGAGCCGAAGGACCTGTCCACCACGTCGACGAGCCAGGACGAGTCGTCGTCCGAGACCCTTCCTTCGAAGAACTCCTGCGCCCTGCCCTGCTTCGAAGCGAACTCGGCCAGCCTAGTCGACATGTCGATCTTCCATGCCTCGAAATGGAATTCGTCGGGCGTCTCGCCCAGCCTGATTCCGACGGTCTTCTTGTCGTGCCGGAAGGCGCCGAACAGGGGATCCGACGCCTCCATGCAGACGATTCCGCCGTCCTCGAGCCGGAGGAAGACGGGATGTCCGACTACGATGTCGCCCTTCCTCCCCTCGGGGGGGCCGTATTCCGGCGAGCCCAGATAGGTCGCGCTCTCGCCCGCGCGGAGCCTGACGAGGCTCGACTCGTCGAAGCAGTTCTTGTACGCATTGCCTTGGCCCGCCCCGATGAGTACGCCCTCGCAGCCCTTCCCGACCTCGAATTGATCGAGCAGAATGAGTTCGTCGTTCGGCACGATGCCGTCGTCGTCGAGCCAGGTCAGGCTGCCGAGGCCGAACTTGGCCTCGACCACCGACCCCTTCTCGATGGTCTTTCCGTCCTTCGAGCCGCTCGGGATGAGGGATTCGGCGAGCAGGACGCAGTGCGGCGAAAGATCGACTTGTTTGGCGCGGCCGAAGTCGTCGGCCTCTTTCTCGGAGACGTAGCCCGTCGCGCCCTTGACGGTCTTGACGAGGAACCAGTCGACGCCGTCCGGAGCCTTGGTTTTGAGGACCGTCTTGAGGATCGTCAGCCGCTCGTAGGCGCCGAGATTGGCCAGCACTCGGGAGCCGTCGAAGGGCGCCTGATAGAGGGCGCCGCCCGAGCCGGCGTATATCGCTGTGATCGTAGGCATGCCGGCGGGCGGATCCGCTAGCGAAAAGTCCGCGCCCGGCTTCTGGTACGAGGGGCCGCAGCTCATGGAAGCGAGGCATGCCAGCAGGGCGATACAGACGGGATGATGGTTTTTCATGGCGCGTTCTCCTCTATGTCGCTCCGCATCTCCTCGCCCCCCGATAAGCGGTGGATGCCCCGCCCCCTCGGTCCGGATCAGGGCGTTCCCGTGCAGCAGGCAGGCATGCCTGCTCGTCGCATCGAGGATGTCCATCTCGAGCTTGTCGCCCGAGACCTTCGAACGCACCGCGCCCGCCCTGAGTGGCTTAACCGATGATCTCCTGCCCGAGGATATGCTCGAAGTCCACGGCCTCGCCCAGGCTAAGACCCCGAATCGATAAGATGGAATCGCGATCGTTGGGCTTATGGCCCGTATCCTCGCCCTCGCCCCCGATCTCGATGCAGCGGACCGATTTCTTCATCGTGTCCTCGCCATACATCGTCGCGATGCGCCGGATCGAGCCGCGGGGCCAGGACTTCGAGGCGGCGAAGGCCGATTCCAGCTCCTCAAGGCCCGCCTTCGTGTCGAGGAGCCGGATCGGGACGCTACCGTACCGGACTTCCGTCCGCCTGAGCCACAGGGCGTAGGCTCGGCTGAGGTTCTTGAAGCTCAAGGCCATGAGCCTGATGCTCAAGCCGAGGGCAATGGCCGCGAAGGCCCAGAAGAACACCTGGCCTGGCACGAAACCTTTGCCGCCGACATACAGGGCGATGGCGGCGCAGGCGAGGGCAAGGAAGAGCAAGGCGAAGGAGGCGCCGAAGGGAGACTTGTCGCGCCAGGCGAAGATCCGCTCGCCCGCCGAGCCGCGTTCCAAAAGGGCCGCCGGGAGGGGGCGTGGGGCGGAGGCGGAAGGCTCGGGACGATCCGCGTCCAGCCGGACCGTCCTCGAGAGCTCGCGGACCCTCGCCTGGGCCTCGCCTTCCTCCGAGTGCTCCTCGAGGACCCATGCAGCGCCGTTGGCGAGCTTGAGCTCGACGAGGTAGGTATAGCGCTCCTGGTTCCGCCTATCCGAGTCGGGCATGTAGGTCGAGTACCTGCGCGTCCCGAATCCCCGAATCTCGCCGTAGTCATAGCCCGCGAGGGCCGCCGCCTCGAGCGGGTCCGGGCTCGCCCATGCTCCCGAGCAGACGAGCATGCGAGCGATCCTGTTGTCGAAGACGAAGGCGACGGGATCAGGAAGCCTTAGCGGCTTGACTGCCAGGCGGAGGGCGACGATGAGGGGCAGGACGCAGAAGACAGCGAGGAATAGCGGGGGGACGACGAGGAGGGCCGGGTCGCTGCGGCCCTGGCCGCGGATGAGACCGAGGATCGAGAGCCAGCCGTCCCAGAGCCCGCCGCGGTAGAACGCCAGAGCGCAGACCAGGAAGCCCAGGGCCGCGACGACGAGGAGGAATGCCGAGGCCGCGGTCCGCTCGCGCTTCTCGAGCACAAAAGAGAGAGTGACGCGCTCAGGAAGCTCCTCGGCTCCCGGCCTGCCCCCCCAGCGCTCGCGAAGGATAGCCATCAGGGCCTCTCCCTCGGCCTTTCCCCATCCCGAGAAGCGCGGCAGGGTCAGGGTCGGAAGGGAGCGGCAATAGATCGCATAGAGGCCGATGTCCTGGATGTCCGCCCAATCCCGCCTCAAGCCCGCGGAGCGGATGAAGAAGAAGCGTGTCCTGACGCGGATGCCCGCCTCGTTCCAGACGATGAGCGTCCTGTGGAAAGTCGCGTACAAGCCGAGGAGGAGGAAGAGCAGGCAGAAGGCCGAGAATACTTCCATCCAAAGGACATGCTCGCCTTCGATTCCCGAGCCTCCAGGCGAGAGCGCGAGGAGGATGATGCCGATGTCGACCGCGCAGATGAAGACCGCCATGCAGAGGACGAAAATCGATATGCCGAGACTGCGGGGAATAACGAGAGTACGGGTACCGTCCTTCCCTACCCGCAAACCCAGCCTATCCGCGAACTCATCTTCCAACCGCGACGGGCCGACCATACTCGCTCCTAATCAAAACGGTTCTGTGGACTTGACGAAGGCCCCCGCCTTGTCGTCCCAGCGCAAATCGAGATCGTAGTCGGGCGGCAGCTCCTGGATCGGAGGGCCATTGTCCATGCTGGGACGGAAACGGAACAAGGGCTCGGCCGAATCCAGTCCGACCGAGCAGTCGAGCGCGTCGTCGCCGAAGAGCTGCTTGGCCTTGGCCTGGTGCGAGGGCTTGTAGAAATCCCTGGCGGAGAAGGATATGAGATCGATCGGCTCCAGCAGGCCGCTGTCGGCGTGGTACAGGTACGTGCGGTAGTTGTAGATCTCGGCGCTGCGATCGACCTCGCCGACGAGGGGCATGCCTTTGCAGCCGCCTAGAGCTTTTACCTGGACGCTTATATCGCCTATCTCGCCGCCTCCCGTCCATTCGAAATAGCCGGGCCCGTACTTCTTCTGGCCATCGGCCGAGGTCTTCCACGCGTCGCGGGCCGCGCGCCGCGCGGCATCATCGAGCATGAGATCCATCGCGTTATCGAGCCGAAGGAGGCCGAAGTAGTCGGCCGCCGTGGGCGGGCCCTTGGGCAGGTCGGCCTTGTCGGCCAGGGCGGGGACCGGATCCGCGAACCTCGAGCGCGCCTTGTCCCAGGCGCACTCGAGCGCGAAGGGCTTGAGCTTCTCGAGGTACCCGGTCGCCTTCTCGTCGCTGCCCTGCCCCTCGTCCAGGTTGGCCAGTATCGGGAGCACGCGGATCGTCGTCCCGTAGCGCGGGAGCTCGACGGCCCAATACGTGCAATCCGTGTCGCCGGAGCCGGCATAGGGGACCAGGGGCATCACGGATATCTGCGGGAGGATCTCGTCCTCGGGAATTTGCCTCCACGATCCGTCGCGCAAGTCGAAGAAGGCGTAGCAGTAGCGGCGGCTGTCCTCCTCCTTCCCCCGCGTGGAATAGGTCAGGGCCGGGATCGCGGACTTGTCGGCCCGCGCGAAGTAGACGAAGACGAGCCGGAAGGATTCTCCGTTATCATAGGTCCCCGCGATGTCGATATACGCGTTCTTGAGATCTACGAGGGCCGAGGCGACGACCGGCGCGGGGCTCTGCCCGCCCTTGGCCAGAAGGCGCCTGCGGAAGGCGAGATCCGCCCCCTTCGTGTCGAGCTTGTCGTCCTCCGAGGCGATGCCGATTTGGGACCCGGAGCCATCGCTCGAGGAAGTCCTTGGGAAGACGGCTGGGCAAAGCAGGAAGTAGTCGACTATCGTCTTATTCTGGGTCGCGACGATCTGCTCGTAAGTCCTCGAGTCGGGGACCTGCGCGACGAGCGCCGCGCAAAGCGCGGTCAGCAAGGCGGCAACAAGGACGGGACGCACTATCTTCCTCCTCGCTCGGCCCAAGGGTTTGAGCGTTATCCTTCAATTGCATCAGGCTCGGGGACGAAATCGAGGAACCTATCCTCGCGGCCGGGCGACCCGCGTCCCGGCCGCGCGCGAGGCGGCGGCATGCCTGGCGCGCGACCCGAGGCGGCGGTTATAGCAAGTCCTCGATAGCCGAGGTCAGCTCTTGCTCGGAAAAGTGATTGTCGTCGCTGGAGAATCCTATGGTCAGAGTCATCGTCCCATTGGCGATCGCCACGGTCGGTTTCTTTTTCGCGTTGTTCACCAGGACGATGCTCGTCAGCTTCTTCGCGACCAACGCTTCCTTTCCGAGCTTGTCGTCGCAAATGGTGGCGATGGCGTTGGCCGCGATGTCCGAGCCTCTCGACGCCGCATATGAGATGGCGTCCATGTCGCCCGCGAATGAAGGGGCATCGACCGAGATCTTCACCGCGCTGCCGTAGTTGTCGGCGATCCTCTTCTCCGCCCATCCGAAATCCAGGCCGGCGATCGCCTGTCGTTCCTTCAGATTCTGGGAATAGGCGGCCGTGAGTCCGAGGAAAAGGAAGAACAAGGCGATGGTTCGTTTCATTTTCTGCGCTCCTCTTATTGTGCTCTGGGCCGAGCTTCTTGAACCCGAAGCGCCTCTCTTGGACAGGCTGCCCCGTCAAGGCTCCTGGGCGCGGAAAACTGGCCTGCAGTATTTATACCCCTGTCCATGGGCCAGGACGAACACTGGATTATTGTCTTAGAGAGCAAAGTTCTTGAAATCAGCCAGGAGCGGCGCGATTACGAAGGTCGGCCGGGGGGATGATCGAAATCGGCGGATTCCCTCGACCTCCTGCTCCGATATGCCTCGGGCGTAACCCCGGCCACTTTCTTGAAGGCCGAGCGGAACCCGGTCGAAGAGGCGAAACCGACGGAGAGGCCGATGTCGATGATGCTCTGTCCCTTGCCGAGGAGGCGCGCGGCGTTTTCGATGCGGACCTGCCTAAGGTATTCGTGGGGAGTCTTCCCGGTCATCTGCTTGAAGACCGCTATGAACTGGGCTATGGACAGATTGGCTATCTTCGCGAGGTCCTCGACGCGGAGATCCGAACGATATTCCCTAAGAATAACCTTACGGGCGCGCGCGACGCCCGGATGGACCTTCCGCGCTCCAAGGGGCCCCTTGGAGATCCTCATCGGCCACAGGGTCCTGAGAAAGTCCACGACTATCAAGGTCGCGATGCTTTCAGCCGAGGCCTTGGCGTCGGCCTCCATCGAGGCGCTCTCGAGGATGAAGCGGGAGATGAGCCCTTCCAAGCCCGCGGGCGCGCGGAATCGGCGCTCCTCGAAATCGATCCTCCCTACGTCGAAGAGTTCCTCGGCCGAAGTCTCCAGGAAGCCCTGTCGGACGGAGACACAGAATATCGGGCCGTTGATCGCGTCGCTTCGATCGGCCCCGAACGTAGTCCCGGCCGCCATGGGGAACAGCGAGGGATGCAGCGTCTCCCGGAAATCCACACGCTTACGGCCGATCATGCCGATGAAATCCAGGGGCTCCGACACGAAATGGAAACTGCTGGACCTGAAGAAGCAGGTCGAAGTCGAGACCGCTCTGCACTCGCAGATAGCCAGGTCCGGCGTCAGAGACAGTCTGGTAGCGGAGGCGATCCCTGAGGGCGGGGCCATCCCGAATAGGCTAGGCACGGTTTTCGGTGGGATCATGCATCTGCCTCTCGCGACTCGCGCAGCGCGATGTTCCGATTTATTCTATCCTCCATTCCCTCATTCGGCAAGTTCAACGAGATCGACCTTGCGAAAATGTCCTGAATGGGATGTTCCCTCCGGGCACTTTGAAGCGGGGCTTCCCGCAACGACAAATGGGGAAACAGGGCCCATGAAAAGCGCGCGCATCCCGATTCCCAGCTACTCCCTCGCGCCTGTTCGCCTCGAGCAATAGCCCGAGCGGGGCGCGCCTTTCGAGGTCCGGCTCCTAGCTCCGCGCCTGGTCGATCGCCCAGGCCAGGGCCTCCTCGAGCATCTCGGCCGGCGGCTGGGCGATGTGGCCGAGACGCTGAAGGTCATCGACGAGCTTGCGCGAGGCGAGGATGTCTGTCTTGGCGCGGCCGTAGACCTCCTCGCGCGGCAGCGGAGTCCGCGCGACGCCCCCGGCCGCGGCCGCTTGCGCGACGTCCGCGGCCTCGATCGCGAAGACTTCGGTCTCGTCCATCCGAGCCGTGATGTCGTCCGGCGTTATCCCCCGGCGCTCGGCGAAGTCGGCGATCGAGTGCGCGCAACGTATCGCCATGTCGTCGGTGATCTTGCGGGCGCGGACGAGGAGGGCGCCCTTGAGCAGGCCGGGGAAGCAGACCGAGTTGTTGACCTGGTTGGGGAAGTCGCCGCGGCCGGTCGCCACGATGAAGGCGCCCTCTTCCTTGGCGGCGTATGGCCATATCTCGGGCACGGGGTTGGCGCACGCGAAGACGATCGAACCGGGCGCCATCGAGCGCACCCACTCGCGCCTCACGGTGTCGGGCCCGGGGGTCGAGAGGGCGATGAGGACATCCGCGCCCTTCAGGGCCTCGGGCAAGCTCGCAAGGCGCTGCGGGTTTGTCGTTTGGCAGAGTTCCCATTTGCGGTAAGCCCTCGGATCCGACTCGATGTCCTTGCGGCCCGCGTGGAGGCCGCCCTTCGTATCGAACAGGCAGAGCCTGTCCGGATCGCCCCCGTCCGCGAGGATCAGGCGCGCGATGGTCGTGTTGGAGGCACCGGCGCCGAAGAGGACGATGCGAGCGTCGCCGAGGCGCTTGCCGGCGAGCTTGAGGGCGTTCAGCAGGCCCGCCAGGGTAACGCAGGCGGTGCCCTGGGCGTCGTCGTGCCAGACTGGGATGTCGCAGGCTTCGCGGAGCTCGTCGAGGACGCGGAAGCAGTTGGGCTGGGAGATGTCCTCGAGGTTGACGGCCCCGAAGGAATGCTGGACCATCTTAACGAACTCGATGAGCTTCTCGGGATCGTTCCTGCCGTCCTTGCCCCGAGAATCCACGCAGAGGGCCGTCGCGTCGACTCCGCCGAGGTACTTCATCAGGAAGGCCTTGCCCTCCATGACGCCGAGACCGCCCGCGGGCGTGCAGTCGCCGTCGCCGAGCACCCGCGTCGAGTCCGAGACCACGGCGACGAGGTTGCCGCGGTTGGAGAGGGCGAAGGAGCGGTCGTTGGCGTCGCGGATCGCGGTCGAGACGGCCGAGACACCGGGCGTATACCAGACGTTGAACCAGTTGAAGCCCCAGAGGCCGCACTTGGGTACGGTCTGCATCTTGCCGCCGTAGAAGTCGTGGGCGGCGATCGAGAGGCGCTTGAGGAAGAGAGTCTGGGCGCGGGCTCGCCGCTCGGGGTCGAAGTCGGCAGGAAACGCCTTTGAGAGGTCCTTGAGGCTCACATCGATCGGCATGGCGTCAATCACTCCTTCCGTTCGAGTCCGCGAGCTCGGCGCGCTTGAACGCGGCGAGCGCTATGTAGCTGAGCAGCACGAAGAGCGAGAAGGCGGCCGAGAAGATCAAGGCCCGCGGCTCCGAGCCGGCGGCGGCCACCCCGTCAGCCACCCTCCTCGGGTCGAAGACGAGGTCCCAGGAGTTGAGGCGGGCGAAGCGGCCGAGATAGACGGCGAAGCCCGAGGCGAGGACGGCGACGCCTACCAGGATCCGGGCGGCTTGGCCCGCCCAGACTCGGGCGATGAAGTCCCGGACGATGAACATCGAGACGAGGCCGACCAGGTGGCCGGTGAAGGCGAAGGCGGCGTTCATCAGCAGGTCGTACCAGAGAAGCTCGCCCGGGCCCAGCCAGCCAGCTTCGGAGTACTTGAGCCCGACCCGGTTGATGACGTGCATGAAGTCGGTGAGGATATAGGGCGCGTTCGGGTAGAAGACGAGCCAGAGCGCCGCCGTCGCGGCAGTGAGCGCCGCGGCGGCGCGCCTGGTCCTCGCCCTCGCGGCGAGTCTTGGGCCCAGGACCGCGATGCCGAATGGCACGGCGGCCAGGGCCAGGTTCCATAGCAGATAGCTGTAGGAGGTCCGGCCGGATATCGCGACTCTGAGGGCGAAGAAAAGACAGCAGCCCAAGGCCGCGAGGCCCAGCGCCCCGCTCAGCCTGAGCATGCCGTACTCCTTCCCCTCGCCCATCCGGCCTCCCGCTTTTCCCATTCTCACCGAGGTAAGGGGCCCTAGGCTTCCGAGGAGCGAAGGCGGACCTTCTCCTGGACCCGCGCTACGAAGTCGGCCAGCTTGACCCCGTTTTCCTGGCTCCCGTCCAGCTTGCGCACTGAAACGGCGGCCTCGTCCGCCTCCTTCTGGCCGACTACGAGCATGTAGTGGATCTTCTGCCCCTGGGCCTCGCGGATCTTGGCGTTCATCCGCGAGTCCGAAAGATCGGCCCTAACCCGCAGGCCCCCGGCCTTGAGCTCGGCCACGACCTTTTTCGCGTAGTCGTCGAAGGCCGGGGCGACCGGGATCACGACGGCCTGCTCGGGCGCGAGCCAGACGGGGAAGGCGCCGGCCGTGTGCTCGAGGTAGACGCCGAAGAAGCGCTCGATCGAGCCCAAGAGGGCGCGGTGGACCATGTAGGGCCGTTTATGCTGGCCGTCCGCGTCGACATACTCGATCCCGAAGCGCTCGGACATGTTGAAGTCGAACTGTATGGTCGTCAGCTGCCACTCGCGGCCGATCGCGTCCTTGACCTTGAGGTCTATCTTGGGGCCGTAGAAGGCGCCGCCGCCCTCGTCGATCTCGTAGGCGAGGCCTTCCTTCTCGATGGCCTTTTTGAGGGACTCGGTGGCCTGATCCCAGCGCGAGACATCGCCCACGGCGCCGTCGCCCTTCGGCTTGGTCGCGAGATACGCCTTGATCTCCTTGAAGCCGAGGGTCTTGTGCATGTAGAGGGAGAAGCGCAGGACCTCGAGGATCTCGCCCTCGATCTGCTCCGGCGTGCAGAAGATATGGGCGTCGTCCTGGGTGAAGCCTCGCACGCGCATGAGGCCGTGCAGGGCGCCCGCGCGCTCGTAGCGGTACACGGTCCCGAGCTCGGCCCAGCGCAGGGGCAGGTCGCGGTAGGAACGGGTCTGGCTCTTGTAGATCATGATGTGGAAGGGGCAGTTCATCGGCTTGATGAAGTAGTTGTCCTCGTCGATCTTCATCGGCGAGTACATGTTCTCCTTGTAGAAGCCGAGGTGTCCCGAGGTCTCCCAGAGCCAGCTCTTGCCGATATGCGGGCTGAAGAGGATCTCGTAGCCGTTCTTGTAGTGCTCCTGGCGCCACCAGTCCTCGAGAAGGACGCGGAAGCGGCCGCCTTTCGGGTGCCAATAGATGAGGCCGGCGCCCGCCTCCTCGTGGGTCGAGAAGAGGTCGAGCTCCTTGCCGAGCCGGCGGTTGTCGCGCCTCTCGGCCTCCTCGAGCATCTTGAGATGAGCCTCGAGCTCGGCCTTCGAGGCGAAGAGGTAGGCGTAGATGCGAGTAAGCATGGGCCGCTTCTCGTCCCCGCGCCAGTAGGCTCCCGCGACCGCGCGGAGCTTGAAGGCGTCGGGCCTGATCTCGCGGGTGTTCGCGACGTGGGGGCCGCGGCAGAGGTCCACGAAGCCGTCCTGCTCGTAGGTCGAGATGGTGCCTTCCAGGTCGGCGATGAGCTCAAGCTTGAAGGGCTGATCGGCGAAGAGCTTGTTGGCCTCGTCCTTGGATATCTCCCTGCGGACGAACTCGGCCCCGCTCGAGATTATACGGCGCATCTCCTTCTCGATCGCGGGGAGGTCCTCGTCGGCTATGGGCTTGGGCAGCTGGAAGTCGTAGTAGAAGCCGTCGTCGATAGCCGGCCCGATGCCGAATTTGGTGCCCGGATAGAGCTTGAGAACCGCCTGGGCCATGACGTGGGACGCCGAGTGGCGTACTGTTTCGACTGGACTGCTCATCTGGTACTCCTGACACGGAAAGAGGCCCTTGGGGCTTCGTCCTTGCGCCCCGCCGTCCCTTCCCGGCGTTTAGCGTAAGGACGAACTCCGAGGGCCTCCTAAATCGAGCCCGTCGAAGCCCGACGACGTCGGGCTTCGGCACGGAATCCGCGGTACCACCTTACTTCGGCCGCGGGGACGATCCCCCGGCCGCGCTCGAATGCCCTATGACGGGAGCGCCCGGTCCCCATTACTCGGACAAGCCTTTCACGGGAACGGCTCCGGAGCGGTCTTCGCCGCCGCGCACGCCGGGCGCCTCTCAGCCGCGGCCAGCGCTCTCGCGCTGACCCGGGCCGCCCTCTCTCCTGACTGCGTTCGACGGCTACTTTTCTCCATCCTAGCCGATGCTGAAGACTAGCCGCGCGCGCCGAGCGATGTCAAGGCGGTGGGCCGGCGCTTATTCCTCGAAGCGCTCGCCGAAGCTCTCGAAGAGATCCCGGAGCATCGCGAGGGCCGCGGCGGCCAGCGGCTCGCGCTTCTCGGGGCCGGCTTCCGCGAGGGCCCAGGCGCGGTCGGCTATGTCGAAGGCGGCCCTGGGCCGTCCGAGGGACTTCGCGTTCGCGGCCTTCTCGGCGAGGAGCCGGCCTCCGCCCGCGAGCCAATGAAAGGCGGTCTCCAGCGTTTCGAGGGGGCTCGTGGCGATCGCGCCAGCGCCGCCCGAAACGACATAGTCGGCGTTGCCGGTTTCCTGGCCGGGGATCATGTCGACGAAGATCATCGGCAGGCCGGCGGCCAGGGATTCGGTGACGATGAGGCCGCCGGGCTTGGCGAGCACGAAATCCGAGCCGCGCATCAGAAGCGGCATGTCGTCCACGAAATCGTAGACCCGCGCGGGGATGTGCCAGCCGATCGAGGAGAGGCGCTCGTACAGAGCCTTGTCCCCGCCGGCCACGGCGGCCGCCTGGAGAGGCAGGGCCGAGTGGTTGAGGGCCTCCAGCGAGGACTCGAGCTTGCCCACGCGCTTCGAGCCCACGGCCAGCAGGGCCGTCAGGTCCCGCCTCCAGCCGAGAGCCTCTCGCGCCTCGGTCTTGCCTCGCTTCTCGCCCGCTATCTTGGGATGGACGGGGATGCCGATGACCTCGACCCGCTCCGCTCTCACTCCCGCGCCGATGGCGAGGCCGCGTACGACCTCGGTAGGGACGACGAGGAGGTCGGGCTCGCCGGTGAACCAGACGTGGTGAACGGTCACGAGGTCGGTCACGACGCAGACCGTAGGCACTGCCTCGCGCCTGAGCGTGTAGAGGGCGGCGAGCGGAGCCAGGAATAGCGGGTAGGTCGAGATGACCACGTCGGGCTTGAAGCCGAGTACGATGTCGCGCATCGCCCTGAACAGCAGGACGCGCATGGCGTTGTCCATCATCCTGCTCACGAGTAAGGTGTCGCTCAGGTCGTAGCTGAGTTTGTAGAGATCGGCGGCCTCGCGGGCGATGCGGTCGTAATCGGATTGAGAGCGCTTGAGCCAGGCCGGGGTCTTGGGATGGTCCAGGCCGTTGACCGTCTCGACGACGCACGCACCGCCTCGGGCCTCCTCGAAGGCCTCGGCCAGGGCATTTGCCGCGCTTCTGTGGCCGAAGCCGGCGTCCGCCGTGAGGATGAGTATTCGCTTGGGCTCGGGCATAGTCTCTCCTCCCCAAGGGCACAAGATACTTCGGGCCCTGCAGATTCGGAAAACGAGCCCGACAGATTAGGGCGGTCCATAAAGGAGACGGAGCCGCTCGGCGTCCCCGGCCGATGGCCCCTTCCGTCCCGCGATGAGGCTGCCGTCGTCCCGTCGCCTCGCCCGGTTCCCGTCGACGTTGGAGCTGTAGTGCATGATCGAGTCGTAGTCATAGGGCCAGTCGAAGCCTGCAGGCGGGTAGTTCGGGTCGAGCTCGTAGTCGGCCCGTCGGTCCCTGCTCAGAGATTCGAGGAAGTCCGGCGGATATGCGATATACAGGTCCCTATCGCGGCGCTGGTGCTCGTGCTTCAGGCCTAGGACATGGCCCAGCTCGTGGCAGAGGTCTGAGACGAGCCAGGACCCGCTGGATCGTAGAGGATTGAAGACGAGCTGCCGCCGCGCGCCAGCGCCCAGCGTGGTCGCGCCGAAGGAGGCCATGGAGCGGTCCTCTCGAATCCAGAGGCGCCTGTCGGAGCCGAAGAGCCAGGGCAGGAGCCCTTCACCCTTGGCTTTCGCGGGAAGCTCGACGAAGCTCAAGCGGGGGCAGGCTTCTGTCCAGAGACGCATCGCCTCATTAAGGGCTGTTTTTTCTTCGGTCCCGACAGAAATGTCTACGCTGTACAGCACCTGGCCAGATGGCCAGGGCCTAGGGTTCGCCTCTTTAGCCGCGATCACCAAGGCGAGGGCGAATACGAGGCTCAGGGCATCTCCTTAGTAGTAGGCCAGCGCCATGGATGGCGCTGCGGCTAGGGCCGGAAGCAACAATTCCGACGAAGCGCGGAGCGCTTCGTTGCCGAGAAGCCTGGGCACGGATGCCCAGGCTGTCACATATACTGCCAGCGCCATGGATGGCGCTGCGGC